>ERZ1106944.45-NODE-45-length-113746-cov-9.962002_pt1 | contig 113746 bp, 99 predicted proteins | sample MGYA00403672_ERZ1106944 | MGnify/ENA primary metagenome ERZ1106944 (study PRJEB35170, sample SAMEA104062454) | human gut metagenome | biome: human gut; feature: human-associated habitat; material: faeces | place: Denmark | collected 2012-10-16 ...
TTTTCTTCAATATTATTCCAATTTTCACCTTTGAAAATTTTGTATTTTTGCAAATATTTTTCATTTGATTCTATAAAATTTTTAAATTGTGTTGGTAAATTATGACCTAAATCAAATCCATTTCCAATTATAACTAATTTATTCATAGCAGTACCTCTTTTAAATATTTTCTCATATTGATATTGTATAATTTTTAGACATAATTATTGACTATACAAGTTAAAGGTTTTAAGCCGTAACAGAAAACACTTATTTTAATATGATATTTTGACATATACCGAGCTCTATTGACCAAAAATGAATAAATTTCATTTTTGGTCAATAGGAATATATTTGTTATTAATATCATTTTCGTAGATATTTTAAAATACGAGAAATATAACTTCACCAAACATTTTTAAATAGTTTATCGAATAGATTTTGTACTCAATTTGTACTTAGTGATACCTTAAATATGCTAAAAGTGCCTAATAAGGCACTTTTTTCAATTTTCTATTCCCACTCGCCGAGTTAAATCCATTTCTAAACTTTTTTGTATAGAGGATTTAATTCGTCGTGGTTTTATTTGATACAGATTATCCTTATCCTAAGGTCTATTCGGACTTTTGCTATCAAAAATCTATCTGGGCCATCCTATCACGGGTTTTGCTTGAGACTGATGAATTGGTGGCTTGGAAGTATTATAGCATGGTTTTGTCGAGTTTTCTAGTGAAACTTCACTTTTCCTAATCTGACATTACTCACTCATATAATCAAGCATTTGCTGATTCAATTTTTCCTTTACTATTCGCCACTCCGGTAAGAAAATATCCATATACTTCTGGAATTGCTCGTTGTGATTTCGCTCTAACAGGTGTACCAATTCATGAGTTACGACATAGACAAGACACTCAGGAGTTTTTTTCGCAAGCTGGAGATTGATCCAAATTCTTTTTTGGTCTATATTGCAAGTTCCCCATTTGGTACGCATGTTTTTGACCTTCCACTCAGATGCATGAACACCTACAACTTGTTCACATTTTTGTATGACTTCCGGCAGCTTATTTTTAAGTTGATTTCGATACCAATCATTCAAAACACGCTCGCGCTGCTCCGTAGTGCTTTCAGGTCGCACTTGCAAAATCAAACGCCCATCTGTAAGGGACACCCCGTTCCTAACATTTGAGTATTGTACATCCAGACGATAACGTCGCCCCCAAACGTAATAGGTTTCTCCGGTCACATACTGTCGCTTTGTTTGTCGTGCTTGTGCTTCAAAGTTTGCACGCTGCTTTTTTATCCAAGAAATTCGGGATACTGCAAACATTCGGATAGCATCATCTCCGGCGGAGTACGGCACAGTAATTTGGACTTTCCCATCAGGAGGCAGAACGCGAATGTACATATTTTTGATGTTCTTTTTTGTAACAGCAATGCTCATGTTGCCGATTTGTATTTCATCCACTAAAACTCACTCTGCTCCTTTACCAATACAAGCAACCGGTCAGCTTCCTGGTCATCTTTCACGATAGCCCGAATAGCACGCCAGATTTTACGCTCTTTGATTTTGCTTCCCCGAAAATTATCTTGTTTGCTGGACATGACAGCATCATAAATCTGATTCACCACAACCGCATTCCCGTTAAGATGGTCATAAAATGCTCGCTTAGCGGCACTCTCCCGGATTTCCGGAGGATATTCCGTTCCGCTTTCCGGCTTATGTACTTTCCTTGCCAGTTCTACAACTTGACGCAGATACTCCTCGTAGTTGATCACATCATTTTTGCGCTTTTCAATCAATTCACGAAGGAGCGCAGACATCTTTTCATAGTATTTTGGGTTACTTTGGGTTTTTTCAACAATTTCCTTGCCAATATTGTTCTCGATAGTCTCTGCAACTGCTTCCTTCTCTTTGGGTGTAGAGGCAGGCATATCCTTCAGCGCAGAAATCCCGTTGTCTACCAACAGCTCAACCAGTGTTGCTCCTCCAAAGGAGGTCAATACACGACTGGGATCAGCCGACAAATAGGTATCGATTAAATGGCGCATGTCCGGATCATATTTCTTCAAATCCACATAGTCGCCACTAGCCAGACGCACATCGTCACGCACCTTGATGTAGTAGGTAACTTCTCTCTCCAGCGCCTTGATCTGTTCCACAGTATAGTGGTACTTTTCCTGCAATTCGCCCGATACTTCACCAAAAGCGCGAAGAGCTGTCGCTGACAGATTGTAAAGCTGTTCCCGCTTGGGCATATTCTCTTCCAATTCATCCAAGTCAAAAGCTTCGGTGTTGGCACCACAGAAATAATGGTAGTAGTCCACCATATCTTTGGGTGGAGCCACAGGCTCACACAACGCGCGAAGAGCTTCCAGAGAGTCCTCCAGCTGTTCCTTAGCCTTGTCCAAACGATCTGTCAGCAAGCCAGAGACATCTTCCTTATCGTAGCAGTCAAATGCTTCGGAAGTATAGTCTGCAACCGCATTTTCCAAGGAGCGAAACAGGTCTTTGTAGTCAATAATATACCCAAATTCCTTATCTTCACCATCCAGACGATTGACACGGCAGATTGCTTGGAACAAGCCATGATCTCGCATAGACTTATCAATATACAGATAAGTGGCAGGTGGTGCATCAAATCCTGTCAGTAGCTTGTCCACTACGATCAGCAGTTTCATCTGTTCCGGCTGCTTAATAAATTTTTCCTTGACCTCTTTTTCAAATGCCTTCGGGTCTTTTCCACCCAGCATCTTCATGTAGATCTCGTATTGCTCCACAGCCTCGGTCTCGCCATCATCACCTACGGTTTCAGTGCGAATATCGCCCACCGCCGGTTCGTATGAAGTCACGATGGCACACTTGCCCTTCAGCTCGGTTTCCTGAAACAATTCGTAGAATTTGCATGCCTGATAGATACTACCAGCCACCAGCATGGCATTACCCCGACCATCGTGCAGGCGCGGTTTTGTCTCCATATCAAAAACAATATCCGCTACAATCTGTCCTAATCGGGCCTTGGAGCTGAACATCTTTTGCAGATTGCCCCAACGCTGTTTCAACTTAGCTTTTGCCACACCGGTCAGACCGCGCGTTTTTGCCTCAAACCAGGCGTCGATTCGATCCTGCTGGACAACATTCTGCTCTACTTCTCGGGCCTCATAACGCAAATCCAGAACTACCTTATCCCGCACCGCTTCATCAAACTTATAGCGATGAATATAAGGGCCAAATACCTCCAGACTGGTCTCCTTATCCTTTTTCATCAATGGAGTACCGGTGAAACCGATAAAGGTAGCATTCGGCAAAATGGTTTCCATCGCTTTGTGGAGCTTGCCGGATTGGGTACGGTGACATTCATCCACAAAGACATAGAAATCGCCTTTGGGAGAGAAGTTTTCCGGCAGCGAGCGTTTCAGTTCCTCAATAAATTCGGCATAATCAGACTCATCACTTTTTCCTCTGCTTTTCTTGCCGAATTTATGGATAAGGGAACACATCATAACAGGAGAGGTATCATTGATTTTCTGGATCAATTCGCTTCCCCGGCGAATGCGGACAATGCTCTCATTGACTCCGGCAAACACCTGCTCGATCTGCACATCCAGCTCGTCCCGGTCGGTGATAATCAGGATACGGCTATTAGAAATATTCTCTTTGATCCACTTGCTGAGCCACACCATGGTCAAGGATTTTCCAGAGCCTTGGGTATGCCAGATGATACCGCCCTCATGACGCCGCACAAAATCCCGCGCTGCCATATTGCCAAAGAACTGATTAGGCCGACAGGTCTTTTTCACTCCGCTGTCAAATACGATAAAATTGTGCAGCAGCTCTATAAACCGTTCTTTTCGGCACAGAGAAATCAGGTTTTTGTCCAGACGCAGGGGATATTTTTCGATTTGATCACGCACTTTTACGGAAACATCATCTTTGGCATTAGGATCTTCTTTCCAGGAAAGATAATACTTTTCCGGTGTGCCAGTGGTACCGTAACGAGCCCCCTCCGAATCATTGCCAGCCAGGACAAGCCCAATAGTTGCAAAAAACTGCATGATCATATCATGGCGCTGGTTAGTCAAGTTTTGACGGATACCCTCAGACATAGAAACTGTGCTGCGTTTTAGTTCGATGACAGCAAAAGCGATACCGTTGATGTATAGCACCAAGTCAGGACGCTTGTGCTTGATAGTGACTTCCTCGGCAATGTAAAAATCATTTTCCAGCGGATGCTCCCAGTCCACAAACTGGACGGTGATTTTATGCTGGCCGACGAATTCGCTGACCTTGACGCCGTAGCGCAGCTTTTTATAAGTCTGCTCGTTCAGATCGTAGAGGTTTACCGACTGATCTCCGGCAGCATCTTGCAGCTCCTTCAGAGCACGACTGATGAGTACCGGCGAATAACCCTTGCCAGTCAGGAATTTCGTCAACAGTTCGGTTTCAATATTGGAGTTTTTCCTCTCGGTAAAATCGCCCAGATATGTATATCCAAGTTCCTGGACAAATAAATTTATGACACGCTTCTGCGTGGCTTTTTCCCGTTGGCCGATACTCATGGCTCTCCTCCTCCACTTGAATATAATTCATCGAAACAAGCTGCATGCCGCGAAAAATCCGACTCGGCAATATTTTGAATAATTACTTGGCACCAATGCTGGTATTCAGAATTAAAAAACAGATTATTACGCATTTTCTTTGAGCATTTTGGTGCAAACATATCCTTCACGCAAAAGGCTAACGCCCAACTTTGGATTGGAACAGTAAACTTTATGTTTTTCGTTCCTATTTTTTGTAAGAATCGTGCGGACTGCGTTAATATCCACTCATTTTCAGGTGACCACTCCGTTTTTGTATCCCAGCATCGTACGATGGTATTTATTATTTTACAAAAGATGCTTGCGACATTGTCTGCCAGTTGAATCAGTTCCTCTGCTTGACTATCTGCAAACTTAACAGCCACATCGAAATGTTTAAGTTCTTGCTTTAGCATTTCATCGATGCCTGAAATATTATCATGAACAATATCAATTTTTCTGGTATCACAGTTGTGTTCAATTTCAATCACTTCCAGCAACTCTGATAGGGCATTAAGATTGATAAGATTAGCAAATTTCCGATTCGAATAACTTCCAAATTTAAGAAAATCATTTGCAAATATTTCTTCGAATCCTTTGTTCTGAATCTCTGAAACAGCAAAAACCAATCCATTTCCAGCCGGCGGAATATGTTGATATGAATAGGTTTTTAAGTATTCAAACAGATCATGCACGCTTGCCTTTGTAGCTCGTTTTGTTAGTTTGCAAAATGTTGCAAATAACTCATCTTTTTCTTGAGAAAGGTCACTCACCAGCGAGTAATATTCTACCGGGAACTGTTCTCTTGCTCGTTCTCCCAAAATGGCAAATAACAAAAGCGATGCCAGATAGAATTTTTTATCGTACAAACATATAGAAAAATGAATGTCGTCTATAATATTATTCAGAAAATATTCTAAAGCATCGTTATTTTCTTTTGCAAACAGAGAGTTTCCTTTCAGTTCTTTCTCAGATGCAAATCGGTTCTTAAATGCTGCATATTTCTGACGAAGCAGCTGCTCACTTTGCAAATCATGAGCAACAACAGCTGCCAAACAAAAATGGCGCTGTGTTCCATAATTTAGTTTTTCATTCTTATCAATTATGCCACCAGTATTTCCCGCTTCATCTAGAAATAGACGCATTCAATATGTCACCTCCCGTAGGTATTAGCTTTCAAATAAATCTTGGCACTTTTTAATTGCTCGCTGAATCTCCGAATCGCAAAAATAGGCCTTTTTCAGTTTAGCTATCCATTCTTTATTTGAGGAAATCAAATTCTTAATCGAGGCTACGGAAATTTCCTTGCCTTCCTGCTTTAAGTCACAGATTGCCATATCTACCGTTGCAAAAAGCTCTAGATCATTAACATTTGTGTACTGGAACTGGGATATCAGCCAATCTATATCTGTTTGTTTCCCCCAGTCCTGCAAATAGGCCAGTGCCCGCTGCATTTGCGCACCTTTTTCAAAACAGCTACCCTTTTCATTTCTTTTGACCAAGATATACTTATTCTTTTGAGCAATCGGCTCACCGCCTTTATAGCGGACTTCATCAGCGTAGGGACCAGCCGCTTTTTTATGGAAGGCGGAAATATCCGCTTGTTCCTTGCGGCGAACCAAATAGAGCAGTTTCTGAACTTTTTTACGCCCAAGAGGATACTTTTCAGAGTAGAAAGCATTTACAATTCCTGCAATCATAACTGCATCATCAAAATGCTGATTGTGGGCCTGCTGAGGCTGTTTTTTCTGAACCGCATGTGTCTGCGGCTGATCTTTGCCATCTGCATCTACCAGTCGAATCCGCCCGGTAAGTAGTTCCTGCATCATGCCCTGCTTGATCTGTTGGTACTTCGCCAGTTTCTTTTCCAACTGTTCAATTTCACTGTCCATATCAGAAAGCGTTTGAGCTATCATCGTACGCTCTTTGAGATTGGGATATGGTATTGTAAACTCACGAATATCTTCAATCGTCACAGTAGCTTGTGCTCCACCTTTTGTAACATTGCGTATTTGCTGCTGCCCAGATTCAGATAAAAAATAATAAAAAGCATAAACGGCATCTATTTCATGATAGAATTTTGCAATTCCAATCGCTCCACCACAAAATGCGACTTTGTCTCCGAGGAACAATCCAATATTCCCCACACTTGCACCTACGATAGAAAAAAGCAAACAAACCGTATTTAAAACTATTTTGTCAAATACTTTGGCAATATCAGTGGGAAGATAGTAATCTGTGGCAAATTCAAACTTTCTCCCTTCAAAATTCTTGGTTTGAATCATTGGCATTGCATTAGACTGCGGATGTTCAAGCAAATGCGGTTTAATTATAGATGTATAATCAAAGCCTGTTTGCTTCGTGACTATACTGCAAAGCTCACCTACTTTTCTAGTTTCCCACTTCCCAGAAAACCCCGGCAGGCGTTTTTTGCCGGTGAGCAGTTGCTGCATGGCACCCTGCTTGATGGCTTTCTTTTTCTCAATCAACTTTTGCAGAGAGGAAATCAGGCTATCTACATCGGAAAGGGCTTTAGCAATAGCGGCTTGTTCTTCTAATGGTGGAAGTAATATTTCCGTATCACAAATAATCCCATTATACAGTCTAGAAATAGTACTTCCTTCAGATGAAGCCCACTTTATCACTTTGTAGTATTGGGCTAAATAATCGTTAGAAAGCTGGCTCTTATCGATTTTTAGCCAAACAATATTCGAATCTTGAAAATAAGCGGGACGTCCGTCAAATACAACGGCTCTGCCCAATGTTCCTGCCGCAGAAATGAGCACATCCCCTTTTTCCGGGTATGAATATTTAGCCTTATATTCTTCGTATAATTGGTTCGATATATAGGCATCCGCTTCTTTTCCAAACGTGCCTATTTTGTAAAATGGAATATTTCCAATTTTACTGGTCTGATGCGCAAAAATACGTTTACACATGCAAACTTCTGCAACTTCACCCAGCTTTTTTATTTTCCATCCGTTCACCATACGAACCCCATCCTTTCCAGATGAGATTTGACCTTGGCCTCGAACTGGTCCACTTCATCCTCACATTCTTTCAGGGTATACTCATACCGCTCTACCAGCTGGGTCACACGAGCAGAAAGGTGATGGGACACCGCCTCGTGAATGGCGTCAATTCCGCTGTAAAGGGCGGCAAACCACTTTTCCTCTACCAGCAAATGGCGAATCTCCTTCAGCGTCAGCTGGGGGTACTTTTTCTCCAGTTTGGTGTCCAGGTCTGCCTCGGCCTGCTTAATTGCCTTCTTGTAATTGCTTTCGGCATCCAACAGGGACATATACTCTTTTAATGCAGCCAATTCTTCCTTGGCAGCGGGGTCTTTCTTGATTGCCTTGATTCGGGCGCCAACGGTGGCTTTTTTCAGATCGTCCAGCTGAGCAAACAGTCCATCCTCGCCGCCATTTTCTTCGGCCAGTTCTTCCAGTTTGGCGGACACCTCATCCAGTTGGCCCCGAAGGGTATCCAGTGCCTTGACATCCTCACCGAAAAAGTGTGCAGCAATCAAAGCCTTGGGGAGCAACTTGCCCTCAAAGCCCTTGATCTTATCGGTCTTGACCTCGATGGTCTGACCGTTTTCTTTTTTCTTCTTGGTCACATACTCATAGGCAATTTCTCGCCCGGCCTCATAGCCGTCATAACAGACCGCATACACATCGTCCTGCATGGTCTCCGCCCAGTACTCCATCAGCACTTCATAGACATCGTATTTGTTGAGAAGAGGTACCTGGGCAAAATCATCAAGGAGCAGCTCGGAAATTTTGGCAACCAGCTCTTTGGGTTGAATGTCCCGGCTGAGTTCCATCAAATCGTGGGTAACGGTCTCCTTCCATTGGGCATAGGCATCGTCCACCTGGTCGGCATGGCGGATAAACTCCGGGTGGGAGGTAATCGTGGAAACCACTTCGTCCTTGTCCACCGCCGGACACAGATATCCCGGACGCAGCGGCTGAAACAGGATTTCCTTCAAAGATGGATATACCGCCCAATATTCCGCCATGCTGTCCACATCGGTTTCTGGAATGCCGCCGTTTAGGTGAGCATTGATGTCCTGTAAATCTTCCGGCTCGCTGCTATCAATATAGCGCGGGATATTCAGGTTGTACTCGTTGGTGACTTTGATCTCCTCGTTCGGAACAAACCGGGCATACTTGGGGTCCGATTCATCCATTGTAAGGAAGGTGGTCACGATCTTGTGAATATCCTGTTCCCGCAGGCGGTTCTTGTTGCCATCCTTTACATAGCCTTTGCTGGCGTCAATCATGAAAATGCCGGTACGATCAGCAGCATCCTCTTTGTCCAACACCAGAATACAGGCAGGAATTCCTGTGCCATAGAACAAGTTGGCAGGCAGACCAATAATGCCTTTGATATATCCCCGGTCAATGATCTTTTTGCGAATATCAGCCTCGGCATTGCCTCGGAACAACACACCATGAGGCAGAATGATTGCCGCCTTGCCGGTAGATTTCAAGGATTTCAGGACATGCAGCAGCCAAGCGTAGTCGCCGTTTTTCTCCGGCGGCACGCCCAACACAGCCTCGCTGTATCGCCCGTAAGAATCAGGGATCGTAATACCGTCCATCCAGGATTTATCCGAGAAAGGCGGATTGACTACGATGTAGTTGAAGGTTTTGAGCAGTTCAGGGTTGTTCTCATCTTTATACTGGGGTGCAGACAAGGTGCTTTTATTGCCGACAATGACGCCAGCGCCCTTGTTGTGTAGGACCAGATTCATGCGGGCAAGACCGGCGGTGGAGTTGTCCTTTTCCTGTCCATAGATGGAAATCTCGCAGGGGGCCTCATCCGCCGCACGAATCAGCAGCGAACCGGAACCGCAAGCAGGATCGTAGACTGTCATGCTGGGGTCGGTAGCTTTATCAATACCGATTACCTTTGCCATGATACGGGAGACTTCGCCCGGCGTATAGAACTGACCCTTGCTCTTACCGGAATCCTGGGCAAATTTCCGCATCAAAAATTCGTAGGCATCGCCCAAAATGTCATCACCGCCAGCGCGGTTGTTGGTGAAGTCCAACTCCGGTTTCTGGAAAATTTCCACGAGACCAGAGAGCTTATCCACCGCTTCTTTGTCGGTGCCCAGTTCCTCGCTGTTGAAGTCGGCAATGTCAATAATACCTTTCAAGTCGTTGGCTTCTGCCAGCTTGCCAATGATGATATTGATGCCTTCACCAATGTTTTTCTTGTATTTCAGCGCAGCAATATCGTCAAAACTACCGCCTTCCGGCACTTCAATGTCCCAGTTATCGCTGCTCTTGAAGCGGTCGGACACATACTTTACAAACAGCAGTGTCAGAATGTAATCCTTATAACGGGCGGGTTCCACACCACCTCGCAGTTTATCGCACGCAGCCCATATTTGGCTGTAAATTTCGCTCTTTTTAATTGCCATCGGTATCTCTCCGTTCCTTTCTAATTTCCTGTCAGGTTCCCATTTATTCCTCCAACGGAACGGGGATATATACCATTTTCAGGGGGATCATTTTTCGATATTTGACACTGAGCTGGTCGTAATATTTCAAGACCAAATCCACAAGCTCTGTGCCGTTAATACCCCGAATAATAGGAGTGTTATCCGGGTATCTCTGCGCATTTTTGGTATAGTTGGACAGTGTCACAAACAGGCCATAATCTCCTTCACGCATAGCACCTTTTAAGGACTGTATGGTAGTCTCTTTGATATCTCCATCCTGGCTTTTGACCTGGACAACAATGCGGGGCGGCAGTTCGTCTTTATAGGCGGTAATGTCGATACCGCTGTCACCACCATGCGGCGACAGAATCGTGCGGTAGCCCATAGCTTGCAAAAGATTTGCTACAAACGGCTCCAAATCATACCCTTTGAGATTTTTACTTAGCTCTTTTAAGATAAAATCGCGAGTGGCCTCGATGATTTCATCCGCCGTTTGTGCAACCGTCTCATCAGTATCCGGTTCCACAATATCGCCTTTAAAGTTTTTATCCAAAGCTTTCAAATACTCATCCGCATAGTTTTTCACCTGGAAAAAGCTCAGTGCCGAGCCGACTTCGTGCAGAGCCCCCTGGGAAAAGGCTGTGCGTGGCAAATGTTTAAGCCACTTTACTTTCCGGCGATTGGGATATAGCGCTGCAGTATCCTCATAGAAATAAGAGCTTTCAACAATTCCAATGTTGATCTTACGGTCAATCTTAGAGGGGAATACAACATAGTCACCTTCCTGTACCTCATGAACGAATCGGTACAGCATTCCGGCACTTGTAGCAATTGAACCCTTTTTAGCGTCTGGATAGACGGCGTTATACTTTTCTTTATAAGCATCACGGGATGCGATTATGGACGACAAGTTACCCATTCCTTCCCATCCGATTGCAATTAAATTTTGATTCAAAAAAAGTGGGTCATCCATGGTATGGATTCCCCAAACCGTTTTGTTTGCTGCCGCCATCACAGCCACACTCCTATCCGATCTTTTATGGCTTTTCAGTCTGCAATAGTCTTATAAATCGAAAGAAACTGTCAAACATCAAACCCTGTTGTCAAATTATCTTTGTCTATTTTTCTTCGGGAACAAACTCCAGAATATCGTCCACGCCGCACTCCATAACATGGCAGATCCGTTCTATACTTTCGATGGAAACATACTCGTTTCGCTTTAGGCGGGTGATAATATTGGCACTAAAACCAGCCTTTTCTTTCAGCTGTGCGTTACTTATCTTTTTGTCGATCATCAAATGGAATAAGCGGTCATAACAAATCGCCATTTTAATTCCTCCAAGACAATAAATGCTTAAGTTTATTTTATCACATTATCGTGAAAACTCAACTATTAGTTATCCTCTCGAAGAAAAATCCACCAAAGGCGTATCTTTTAGCATATTGCTTCTAAACGGATTTTATTTTTAATCTAATGGAACGATCTTTGTTACAGTTTTTAGATACAGTTCTGGCTCACCATTCAAAATCAGCTCAGCATAGGCCAGCGGATCGTTGTAGATCAGCCAGTCTAGCTCTGACCGCTGATACATACTATTCGCCACTTCGTTCTCTACGGCGGTGCAGTCGATGGAAATCAGTGACCCATCATCCAGGCGCAGCTCCACGCAGGCGGTGTCCAGGTTGAACTCACAGGACAAAATCTTTCTCATAGTCGTTACCTCCTGATGTTTAAATTTCGGTTGATTTTCCGCAGAGGCACAAGGTCGGTTTCGTTAATTTTAGAATCTGGCAAGCAATGCGTGTGGCTATCCACACACAAATCCGGCAAGCAATGCGAGTGTTAATACACACTCACATTTTCTGCCGTCTGCTTGTTGAGGGCAGCGCCCCCAAGCCCCCTTGAACACAGAATTTCATTCTGTGGCTGCGCGTTCTGCGAACGCTTTTTGCCCTGTACCCGGTATCCTGTTTCGGGACATAGTGTGTCGTGAAACGCGACATCCTATGGCGCTTTTGGAGTACCCTAAAATGGGGTACCCTCTTGAATAATGGGGTGGCAAAACGCCACCTCATCCGAGATATTTTTTAGCAGAATTTCTTTGCCCAAACTGCTGTCAGCCATTCCTTCTGGCAGCAGAAAAAACAGGAGCGTGTCACGCTCCTGTCCCTACCAACATAGAGAAAACTTTTATGCTAATCTCATCGGTGAAATTAGTCTAAACGGAAGCTTATCTTACCAGCGAAAATCCGGGAACACTCCACGCTTGTCCAGATACTCCTGCCGAGCCTGCTCCCGTTCTTCTGCGGTGGGTGCAGTCTTATATTTTGCATACAGTTCATGCCGCACCATCGCATCCAACTTTTGCTCCAACCCCTGATGAATTTCCTCAGCATAATCATCGTCATAGGCCAGATGATACCCCACCAAAGCTACAAAAAGGTCATAGGGAATTTGTACACTTTTCATATTCATTTCCTTTCCGCGACGGTTGCGACGATAGCGACGGTGTTTTTGACGGTATCATTTTCACCGTCGCGACCGTCGCTATCGTCGCGCCCCTTATTCTTCGGTTACTTCACAGGCAGTTGACTCTATCAGCAAGGTCAATTTCACTTGCCGACCGGAGTGTTTGGCCTTATTTTCATAGCCAACATGGTATTCCTCCAGCAGCCTGCCTGCCTTGACATTCAGGTACTTAGTGAGGGCATTGGAGGCTATTCCCGTTTGGATGGCTTCAGCCAGTTCGGATGGAGAGCCGATCCACTCCCGGCACTCGGTGGAAACCAACTTTGCAACCGCATCCAGCACCGGGTCCGGCGGTTCTTTATACAGTTCGTTTTCCATGCGTTCCAGATTCCAGATCTGGGTCTGCGGGTCCTTTTTTAAGTAAAGGATCTGATCCGGCTGATCCCGCCCCACAACTTTGATGGTAGCGTCCAGCTCCGTGCGTTTTTTCTTCTGCATCAGCAGCGAACCATCTGCACAGCCCAGCAGCCCAGTGGTGCCGGAAATCGTCTCAAAGGAATCGTCTGCCTGCTGCTTTCGGGTGTGATGAACGGTCAGAACACAGATACCGTGCTGATCGGCAAACTGCTTGATTCTGCCGATGATCTCATAGTCGCTGGCATAGCTGTACGCTTCGCCGCCTACCTCACGGATCTTCTGCATAGTGTCAATGATGATGAGATTGGTGTCCGGGTGCTCCTGCACGAAATTCTTCAGCTGTTCATCCAACCCATTCCCAATCTTTCCGGCGGCGGTGGCGAAGTGGAGGTTGGGGGTATCGTTCACGCCGTACATCATAAACATCCGGCTCTGGATACGCTGAAAATCATCTTCCAGCGCAAGGTAAAGTACCGTCCCCTGATGGACTTTATATCCCCACAAATCCTGCCCGGTACTGACATGGTAGGCAATCTGAGCCACCAGGAAGGACTTGCCGATTTTGGGTGCGCCGGCAAGGATATATGCCCCTGCATAAAGCAGGCCTTCCACCACCGGAGGCCTACTCTTATAGGTGGTTTGGAACAGCTCTGTCATGGTGAGTGTATGCAGGTATCGGGGGTCTGTCATACGCTGTATCTTGCGGTACATTTCTTCCAGACTGTCCTGGGAGTTTACAATTTCATCGTTGCTTTTTTGTCCGGAAGTGGGTATACTATTTTCAGAGTTTTTTGAGATTGACTGCCCATCATCTGCGCCAACAGATGAACCCTGGGCGGTCATTTTCTTTTTCTCATCGATCATAGGCGAATTCCTCCTGCATCCCGTTCATAATGGTTGTAATCATTTGGATCGTGTCCAGCAGCTCGTCGCTCACGCCCTGTCCGGCTTCGATTCGGCGCAGCTCGTCCAGCACGGCAGACAACTGATCCCGCAGGGCTTTGTAAACCTTTGGGTTGCCCTGCACCACCACATCTCGTTCCAATAGCCGACGGATAATGTAATCCTGCTTGGTCAGGCCGGTGAGTTTCACCAGGGTTTCCAGTTGGAGATCCTCTTCCGCCGATACTCGAAAAGCCACCGTCTTGTTTCTCCAGCGGTTGTGGTTGTCATAGTTCTTCTTGGACATCTTCTTACACCCCCTTCTCATTTTTCAGTGAATCCAACTTGTCAGCCATTTCCACCTGTCGAGTGGGGAACAGATGGGCATATCGGTAAGTGATGTCGATACTCTCATGCCCCACACGCTCTGCAATAGCCAGGGCGGTAAAGCCCATGTCGATCAACAAACTGATGTGGCTATGCCTCAAATCGTGTATGCGAATCCTTTTCACCCCAGTTTGCTTACAGCCACGGTCCATTTCTCGGTGGAGATAGCTTTTGCTGATGGGAAACATCCGGCTGTCCGGCTCCACTCCATAAAGCTGCTTGAGGTAGTCCTGGAGTTCATCACAGAGGAACTGCGGCATCTGGATCACGCGGTTACTCTTGGGTGTTTTAGGCGTAGTGACCACATCCTGCTTATTGAGCCGCTGGTAAGACTTATTGATGGTGACAGTGCGCTTTTCAAAGTCAAAATCTGCTGGGGTCAGGGCCAGTAGCTCTCCCTCACGGACACCGCACCAGTACAGTACCTCAAAGGCGTAGAAGGACAACGGCTTGTCCATCATGGCTTCGGAAAATCTAGTGTACTCCTCCCGGGTCCAGAACAGCATCTCCTTTCGTTCCTCCGCCCCCATGTTACCAGCCTGTCGAGCTGGGTTGAGGTTCAGGCCGTAAAACCGAGCAGCATGGTTGAAAATGGCGCTAAGCTGGTTGTGAACTGTCTTCAGGTAAGTTTTCGAGAGAGGTTTGCCGTGGCAGTCCCTCAACTCCCGGATTTCATTTTGCCAACGGATAATGTCCTTTGCCGTGATCTCCGAGAGTTTTCGATTCGCAAAATAGGGGAGGATCTTTTTCTTAATGATACTCTCCTTGGTGAGCCAGGTATTGAGTTTCAGCTTGGGTTTAATGTCCTTTTCATAGAGAGCAACGAAGCTCTCAAAGGTCATGTTCACATCAGCCTGTTTTTCCATCAGGAACTCCCGTTCCCATTCCAGCGCTTCTCGCTTGGTGGCAAAGCCACGCTTGAGCTTCTGCTGGCGTTCACCCTTCCAATCGGTGTAGCGGAATTGAACATACCAGGTGCCATTGTCCTTATTTTTGAACGCTGCCATAATTATTTCTCCTTCCTTTCTGTCTCAGATCTTGTACCGTAGAATTTTTCGTGGAAAAACTTTCGGTCAATTCGCCCGGCAATGGTGATGCAGCCGGTTTTAGCCAGTTCCTCATTCATCTGTCGAATGATCCTATAGGCAAAGGGGATGGAGATCCCCAACTCCTCCGCCACTTCGTTGACACGCATAAAAATCTGATTTGCCATAGTAAATACCTTCCTTTCTTTGTTGATCGTTTCTGCCTGCTAATTTTGCTTTTCATAAAGACCTCCTCACTTGCTACTGCCACTTTTTCTCGGTTTCGCAACCAAAAATCTGATGGTCCATTTGATTTACTATATTATCTAAACTTATTAGCTTAGTATTTTTATAATACTATACATATAAGCTTAGTTCAAGTGTTTTGAAAGAAATTGAAAGAAATATTATTAAATAAATTTGCTTAGATTATCTTGACAAAACTAAACAAATATGCTATGTTTCAAATAAGAACAATCATAGATTGGAGTTGGTCACATGGCGATTGGTGAACGAATTCACTTTTTCCGTCTCCTGCGGGGGATGACACAAAAATATCTTGGCATGTCACTGGGCTTCCCGGAGAAGTCTGCTGATGTGCGCCTTGCACAGTACGAAACAGGATCAAGAACCCCAAAGGCAGACCTGGCCGCTGCCCTGGCTGAAGTGCTGGATGTCTCGCCTCATGCACTCTCCGTTCCGGATATAGACTCCTATGTGGGGCTCATGCACACCCTGTTCACCCTGGAGGACAAGTACGGGCTGAAAGTCACCGAGCAGGACGGTGAGCTTGCCTTACAGGTGGATTTCCGCAAAAACCAGGATGCTGCCCGGCTGCATGAGATGCTTTGGGCCTGGCGGGAACAAGCCGCCAAGTTGGAGGCCGGAGAGATCTCTCAGGAGGAGTACGACCGCTGGCGTTACCATTACCCGGAGTACGACAGCAGCCAAATCCGCGTCAAGATGCCGCCGGAGGGTCTGATCTAACCCCTCTCACTTGTAGGCCACGGCAGAGGCCGTTTGTTGCACAAAATCAGAAAAATCAGATAAATGAGAGCAAAATAAAAAAGGTCTAACTGATCAGCAAAAATCAGTTAGACCTTTTACTTATGAATAAAAAGATGAGGATTTTTAGGCTACTCGCAAGCCACCCGATTTTTCTTTTCAAACTCAATAAATCGGGATTTGACGAGTGCTATCAATCTGCTATCAAATGGGGATTTTGAAAATCAAAAACCCAGTGTTTATGCGGGTTTGTGGGCCCTCATATCCACTTTTTGCTTATTCCCACTCGATCGTCGCACATGGCTTCGGCGATAAATCATAGCAAACCCGGTTCACATTTTTGACTTCCTTTAAAATCCGATCCGTGATCTTTGTCAGCACCGGCCAGTCGATCTGTTCAATCGAAGCGGTCATCGCGTCGATCGTGTTGACGGCGCGGATGATCACCGGATACTCAAAGCAGCGCGCATTGTTCTTGACGCCCACCGATTTGAAATCCGGAACAATCGTGAAATACTGCCAAACTTTCTTATCCAGTCCCGCCTTCGCAAACTCCTCGCGCAGGATCGCATCCGATTCCCGCACCGCTTCCAGCCGTTCTCTTGTGATTGCGCCCAGGCAGCGGACGCCCAGTCCCGGCCCCGGGAATGGCTGACGGAAGACCATGTCATGCGGTAAGCCCAGTTCCAGGCCGCATGCCCGGACTTCATCCTTGAACAGATAATACAACGGTTCAACTAACTCGAAATTCATGTCTTCCGGCAGGCCGCCGACATTGTGATGCGACTTGACGACCTTCGCGGTCTTCGTGCCCGATTCCACGATATCCGGATAGATCGTGCCCTGCGCCAAAAAGTCAATCCCTTCCAGCTTGCGCGCTTCTTCCTCGAACACACGGATGAACTCAGCGCCAATAATTTTACGTTTCTGTTCCGGATCCGCTACCCCTTCCAGTTTCGTTAAGAACCGCTCGCTCGCATCCACATAAATCAAGTTCGCATCCATCTGATTGCGGAACACTTCAATTACACTTTCCGATTCACCCTTGCGCATCAGGCCATGATTGACATGCACGCACACCAGCTGCTTGCCGATCGCTTTGATCAACAAGGCTGCGACGACCGAAGAATCAACGCCCCCGGACAACGCAAGCAGCACCTTTTTATCCCCGACCTGACGCCGGATCAATTCGATCTGGTCGGCAACGAAGTTTTTCATATTCCAATTCGCTTCCGCATGGCAAGTGTCAAACAAGAAGGAATTCACGACCGCTCGCATCGCGTCTTCCTCTGCCGGCCACTGATCAAGGCAATGCTTGCCCTTGGCCGCCGCATAATTCACTGCCAGCACCGGGACGCCTGCATCATAGATAAAATCACGAACTTCAATCGCCTTGCCGTCGACGATGTTCAGCGGGCCGCCGTTAAGGATGATCCCCTTGACATTATCCAGCTTCGCCAGTTCTTCTTCCGTGATATCATGCGGTTTAATCTCGCTGTAGACACCCAGATCACGGATCATCCGCGCCAGTACGGTATTTTCATCGCTGCCTAAATCTAAAATTAAAATCATATCCTGTTTCATCGCTGTTCCTCCTTCAACTTCCTTTTTATTCCAGTCCTAATGTAACAAAATTCGGGTTTCTTTGCAATCGCCGATTGCCTTTCTTACCAACTTTTGAATTTTGCCAACTTATCTTGATCCCCTTCCCCCTTTAGAAAAAGACCGGAGGTTTCCGATCTTTCACTCAGGGTAAGGGAAAAGCTTATTTCATCGAGCTCTTGTCTTTGACAATGACGTCGTGCGCCCCGCCTTCGACAATCGAGGTCGCGGAAACCAGGGTCAGCCGGGCATTCTGCTGCAGCTCAGGAATCGAGAGTGCACCGCAGTTGCACATGGTCGATTTCACCTTATACAACGTCAGCGTGACGTTTTCCTTTAACGTTCCGGCATACGGAACATAGGAATCGACGCCTTCCTCAAAGCTCAGCTTCTGAGCGCCGCCCAAATCGTAGCGCTGCCAGTTGCGGGCACGGTTGCTGCCTTCGCCCCAATACTCTTTGACATAGGTGCCATTGACCATCAGCTTCGTTGTCGGCGATTCTTCAAAGCGGCTGAAATACCGTCCCAGCATGACGAAATCCGCGCCCATCGCTAACGCTAAGGTAATATGATAATCGTAAACGATGCCGCCGTCCGAACAGATCGGGATGTAAATTCCGGTCTCTTCAAAATATTCGTCACGGGCTTTCGCAACTTCGATGACCGCTGTCGCCTGACCGCGGCCGATGCCTTTGGTTTCACGGGTGATGCAGATGGAACCGCCGCCGATGCCGACTTTAATGAAATCCGCGCCGCTCTCCGCTAAGAACCGGAATCCCTCGCGGTCGACGACGTTTCCTGCGCCAACCTTAACGGAGTCGCCGTATTTCGCACGGATCCAGGAAATCGTGCGCTTCTGCCATTCGCTGAAGCCTTCCGAAGAATCGATGCACAGCACGTCAACGCCCGCTTCCACTAACGCCGGAACACGTTCCGCATAGTCGCGCGTGTTGATGCCCGCGCCGACGATATACCGCTTGTGGCAATCCAGGAGCTCATCCGGATTTTCTTTATGCGTGGCATAATCCTTACGGAAAACAAGATACAACAGGTGCTGATTCTCGTCGATGATCGGCAGCTGGTTCAGCTTGTGTTCCCAGATCAGATCGTTGCAGTCCGACAAGGTGTCGCTCTCATGACCGACGATCAATTTGTCATACGGTGTCATGAAGTCCGCAACCTTGGTTTCCGGCGCCATCCGGGAAACCCGGTAATCGCGGCTGGTAACCATGCCGACTAAGCGTCCGTTGGCAGTTCCGTCCTCAGTGACCGGCATCGTGGAATGTCCTGTTTCCTCGACCAGTTCAAGAACCTGCGCCAGCGTCATATCCGGCGTAATGTTGGAATCGCTGACGACAAAGCCGGCCTTGTGATTTTTCACACGGGCAACCATCGCCGCCTGACTTTCAATCGACTGTGATCCAAAGATGAACGAAACGCCGCCTTCCTTTGCCAGCGCCACCGCCATCCGGTCATCGGACACCGCCTGCATGATCGCGCTGACCATCGGGATGTTCATTTCGATCGCCGGTTTTTCACCTTTCTTGAACTTGACTAACGGCGTCTTCAGGCTGACAGACGTCGGGATGCACTCGCTGGAAGAATAGCCCGGAACCAACAGGTATTCGCTGAAGGTATGAGACGGTTGATCATAGTAATATGCCATAGTATTCGCTCCTTTTCCCTTTTTGTATTATCCATGATTATAATGAAATTGTGCCCCAAAGTAAAGGATTAAATGATCCGTTTTGAAAAATTTTACAATTCTTACGATAAAAGGCGGTCCTCCGGTAAAAGAGAGCCCGCCTTTTCGTTATTTTGTACGCTTATATAAGGTATGAATGGCATGCTGATCAAAGTCCATCAGCGCTTCGTGCAGCGCTTCGCTCCAGGTTGGATGAGCCATGATCACGCGCTGGCAGTCGTCGATCGTCAAATGCTGGCTGACGGCCTGAGCCACTGTGCCGATCCAGTCGCTGGCATGCGCTCCGGCAATCACCCCGCCCACTAACTGACGGGTGGCCGCATCGGCGATCAGCTTGACAAAACCGCGCGGCGCCTGTTCGATCATGGATTTGGAATTGCTTAAGGTGCTGGTCTTGCCCACGATGACCGATAACCCCTGCGCCTGCGCTTCCTCCTCCGACAAGCCGACCCACGCCGCTTCCGGATGGGTGTACAGACATGACGGCACGCAGTTTAAATCAAACTGCGGCGTCCGGCCCAGCATTGTATCCACCGCATTGATCGCCTGCGCGCTGGCCAGATGCGCAAGCTGAATCCGGCTGGTCACATCCCCAGCAGCATAAATCGTAGGAACCGACGTCCGGCCGCAGGCATCCGTGATCAAACGGCCGCGCTCCTGCGCCAGTGCCGGCGCGCAATCGCATAACACCGGTTTGCGTCCGGTTGCGGCGATGATCCATTCCCCTTCCGCGCGCATCGGTTTTTCCTTTTCTACATAGTCTACGGCATTTTCATGAATCTGGGTAATCGTAATGCCGCAATGCAGCTGCGCGCCCCGGCGCTTGAGGATCATTTGAAGATTCTGCGCAATTTCCCGATCCGCCTGAATCAACGGCCGCGGGGCGGCTTCCAACAGCGTTACCCCAACCCCCAGATCCAATAATAAATCCGCAAATTCCAGGCCGATCACGCCGGCCCCGATAATCACAGCCTGCTGCGGCAGCGGACGATCCCACTGCAGCACCTGATCCGAGGTCATCGCCAGTTCAATTCCCGGAATCGGCGGAACTGAAGTCCGGGAGCCGGTCGCGATCAAAATATGTTCAGCTTCAATGATCTCATCATTCACACTGACCGTCTGCGGGCCGGTTATTTTCGCTTCGCCATGAAGAAACTGGATTGAATTGCCTTTGATCAGCTGGGCAATTCCCTTCTGCAGCTTCCCCACGGTGTCTTCCTTCTGCAGCCGCAGTGCTTCGCCGTCGATCTCGATCTTGGCGTACTGCGCCGCAATCCGCAGCTGATGCGCCTGGTATAACAGGCTTTTAGTCGGAATACACCCGCGGTTAAGACATGTGCCGCCGACCTGGTCTTTTTCGATCAGCACGACCTGCATGCCGCATTGGGCGGCGTGAATTGCCGCTTCATAGCCGGCCGGGCCGGCGCCGAGAATCACAAGCTCGGTTTTTAATCCCATTTTGCTTCCTGCCCTTCTATTTCTTGGCTGATCCACGCAATGCATTCCGGGATCAGCGGATGGTGCGGACTTGCGGATAAAGCGCGTTCCTGCAGCGCCTGGGACGTCAGCGGACAATCATGAAGCAAGGCTTCCAGCTCCGTGATCGCCGCCGCATCCATCGCGTCGGTATACAGCCGGCAGGCGCAGATACGCTGGGACTGCAGCTGCAGCTGCGCCTGGATCTCACCCCAGGCGAAACGTTTCTCCAAACATAAATCAGCCTGGAATTTCTCTGGGAACAGCCAGGCGTCGCTGCGGTAAAACTGGGCCAGCGCTTTGATTTCCGCAATCTGCGCCGGTGTCCATTCCCACATCGTTCCCAGTTCTCCATAAACCTGTTCCATCGCTTCCCGCAGTGCGGTTTTCAGCCGGCTGATCGTCATCATTGGCGCGCATTCCTTTAAATTGATGACGCGCTGACGGACGGAATCGACGCCGTTGCCTTTCAGCTTCGCGGCGGATACCTTCAGGTATCTGGCCACTTTCTCGCTGTCCGTATCGACGAGCAGCGTGCCGTGATGAAAGCTGCCGTGGGGCCCGTGATAAAAGGCGTTGCCGGAAAATTTCCGGCCCTGCGCCGTCAGATCGTTGCGGCCTGAAAACTGCGCGTCCACCCCGAACTGACGCACAGCCTGCAAAAGCACGGAGCATTGTCGATGCAGATCAAACTGATCGTTGGGAACCAACATCGTAAAGTTCAGGTTGCCCAAATCGTGATAGACCGCCCCGCCGCCGGAACAGCGCCGGGCTAACAAGCCGCCGTCCTGCTTCAGCGCCGCCAGCCGACATTCCTTCAGCGGATTCTGGTTTTTGCCAATGACAACGGTATGCTCGTTTTGCCACAGATAGAGAATCCGCCGGCCGTCGAGATGATCGCACAGCCACTTCTCCATCGCTAAATTAAAGTAAGGGTCAAAAGTCTGACCCTCTGTAAAATACAGCATTGTGCTATTTGTTTCCCTTTTGCCAGCGCAGAATCGGATGCCGGGCCGCCTGAACCTCGTCGATCCGGCCGACTGGCGTCGTCGTTGGACATGCCTGCAGTGCCTGCGGATCACTGGCCGCCAAGTCAAGCAGCTCACTCAGCACGCGCACTGCTTCATCGAGCACCGCCTTCGGTTCGGTTTCCGTCGGTTCCACCATCAGCGCTTCTTCCACGATCAGCGGGAAATACATCGTCGGCGGATGGATGCCGCGGTCGATCATCCCCTTGGCGATATCCATCGCACTGACGCCCAGGTCGTTATGCTGACGTTTCAGCGTCATGACGAATTCATGCATGCACGGCTGGTCAATCGCCATATCGTAGTTCCGGCTCAGTTCATGTTCCAGATAGCGAGCGTTGAGCACCGCGACCTGGCTTGTCCGGCGCAGACCTTCCTTGCCTAAGATCATGACATAGGTTAAAGCCCGGACCATGACGCCGAAATTGCCGTAGAACATCTTCATCCGGCCTAAACTTTCCGGACAGTCCTCATGAATCCGGCCGTTTTCGATCCGCGGCGACGGCAGATAGGGAATCAAATGGCGCTTGACGCCAATCGGCCCGCTGCCCGGCCCGCCCCCGCCATGCGGCGTGGAGAACGTCTTATGCAGATTCAGATGGACAACGTCAAAGCCCATATCGCCCGGACGCGCAATGCCCATGATCGCGTTCAGATTCGCGCCGTCGTAATAAACCAGACCGCCGGCGTCGTGAATGATTTTTGTGATTTCCAAAATATCTTTTTCAAACAGGCCCAATGTGTTGGGATTCGTCAGCATCAGCGCCGCGGTCGTTTCATCCGCCATCGCCCGCAACGCTTCCACATCGACGTTGCCTTCCGCGTTGCTTGGAATCTGCTTGACCGTAAAGCCCGCCATCACCGCGCTGGCCGGATTGGTTCCATGAGCGGAATCCGGCACGAACACGACGGTGCGCTGATCTTCATGATGGCGTTTCAAATAGTTGCGGATCGTCATCAGGCCGCTGAATTCGCCATGCGCGCCTGCGGCCGGCTGGAAGCAGAACGCATCCATGCCGGTGATCTGCGTCAGATATTTTTCCAGCGTTGCGACAACTTCCAGACAGCCCTGCACGTCCTCTTCCGGCGCCAGCGGATGGATCGCCGTAAAGCCCTCCAGGTTGGCCGCGTCTTCGTTGACTTTCGGATTGTATTTCATCGTGCAGGAGCCTAATGGATAAAAGACGTGATCGACGCCCTTGACACGCTGGGAGCATTCGGTGTAATGGCGCACGACCTCCAGTTCGCTGACCGAAGGCAGCTGCGGTTTCTCAGCGCGCAGTTTTGTTTTTAAAGTATACGCAGGAACCTGAAGCTTTGGCAGCGCCACGCCCCGATGTCCCTGGGTTCCGCGTTCAAAAATCAGCTGGCTCATGCGGCCACCTCCCCGATCAGTTCGACCAGATGATCCATATTTTCCTTATTGTTCACTTCTGTCGCGCACCACAGAATTTCGTGATCGCTCAGCGGCAGTCCGCCCAGGATGCCGTGATCTTCCAGATGTTTGAGCAGCACGCCGCTCGGCACGTCGCTGACCGTTACGAATTCATGGAAGAATTCGCCGGCATATTTCAGTTTGAGCTTTGTTTTTTCACATAGCTCCTGCGCTAAATAATGGGCGTTGCTGACACAGTGCGAGGCGACCTGTTCGATGCCTTCCGTGCCCATCGCGCTGCAGTAGATCGCCGCTCTCAGCGCGCATAACGCCTGATTGGAACAGATCGAGCTGCTGGCCTTTTCCCGGCGGATGTGCTGTTCACGGGCCTGCAGGGTCAGGACGTAAGCCCGCCGGCCTTCGTGATCGGTACTCTGGCCGACAATCCGGCCGGGCAGCTTGCGCATCATCGCCGATACGCTGGCCATAAAGCCCAGATACGGCCCGCCGAAGTTCAGCGGCATGCCTAACGGCTGGCCTTCGCCGACCGCGATCACAGCGCCGGCTTCCTTCGCTGACGGCAGCAGTGCCGCCGCGATCGGATTGATGTGCAGAATCCCTTTTACCTTTTTCTCCGCCGCCGCTGCAAACAGCGTTTCTGCGTCTTCAATTAAACCGAAATAGTTCGGCTGCTGCAAAAGCAGACAGGCCGTATCCTCGCTCAGCGCTTCCCGCAGCACACTTTCTTCCAGCACGCCGTGCGGACACTCTAAGACAGTGATTGTCATACCGTAGGCCTCGCCGTACGTCCGGATTACCTGCAGGATCTGCGGATGCACCGACGCTGGCACCAGCACGCGGCGATGCTTCGGATCCCGGCACATCAGCAAGGCTTCAGCCGCGGCCGTCGCGCCGTCATACACACTGGCGTTGCTGACGTCCATGCCCGTCAGCTCGCAGATCATTGTCTGATATTCAAAAATGGACTGCAGCAGTCCCTGACTCATTTCCGCCTGATACGGCGTATACGCCGTCAGAAACTCGCCGCGGCTGGACAGCGCGTTGACGAGACTCGGGATGTAATGGCGGTAAGCGCCCGCCCCGCGGTAGAGATCTTCATAAATCCGGTTGTGCGAGGCCATTTTCTTCAGCTTCGCCAACACTTCAAATTCACTCATGCCCTCCGGCAGATCCCAGCCGTCTTCCTTTAAAAGCACCGCTTCGGGCAGATGCCCGGTTAAAGCGTCTAAATCTTTCAGCCCCAGCGAATCGAGCATCGCCTGCAATTCTTCCGGGCTGGATGCAATGTAATCGCTCATGGGCTACTCCAGCGTCGTCAGATATTCGCTGTAGGCTTCCGGGCTTAACAGATCGTCTAATCCGCTGACGTTCTCCATCACGCAGATCCAGTTGCCGTAACAGTCCTCGTTCAGCTTTTCCGGAGCGTCGATCAATTCCTCATTCGTTTCTTTGATCGTTCCGGCGACCGGCGAATAAATTTCACTGACGGCTTTGACGGATTCGACATCGGCTAACGCGCCTTCCGCTTCGACTTCCTCGCCGGCGGGATGCATGTCGACAAATACGATATCACCCAGACTGTCCTGCGCGTAATCGGAAATTCCGATTTTTACTGTGCCGTCTGGCAGCGTTTCAACCCATTCATGCGACTTGCTGTAAAGCAGACCTTCTTTTACGACTGACATTTTGTGTGTCCTCCTTCATTTCTTATTTTATTTTTATTGTCCCAGTCCCGCCGGTTTTTTCCATTCCAGCAAGGACTGCAGGTTTCCTCGTTCAAGCGGAAGCTGAGGCCATGTTTCTGCGCTTCACGAACGTTTTCCTTCGCCCTTTTCCGTCCTTTGATCCGCGTTATTTCCGTTTGTAAAACGGCATCGGCGTGATCAGCGCCTTCATGCTTCGGTTTCCATGAACAACCTCGACCTCAGCGCCATCCTGAGCGTGATCGACGTCGACATAGGCCATCGCGATCGCTTTGCCCAGCGTCGGCGCCATCGTCCCGCTGGTGATGTGACCGATGACTGCTCCATCCTGGCGAACCTCGTAATGCTCGCGGGCAATGCCGCGGTCGAGCAGTTCCAGACCGATCCGGACCTTCGTCAGACCTTTTTCCTGAATTCCCTGCTTGCCGATAAAATCAGCTTTATCCAGTTTCACCGCGAAGTTCAGACCCGCCTCTAACGGTGAGGTCTCAGCGTCCAGCTCATGCCCATACAGTGGCATCGCCGCTTCTAAGCGCAGCGTGTCGCGCGCGCCCAGTCCGCACGGGATCAATCCCAGCGGCGTTCCGGCAGTCATGATCGCCTCGACGATCGCCATCGCGTCTTCATTGCGCATGTAAATTTCGACGCCGTCCTCGCCGGTATAGCCGTTGCGCGAAACCAGACAGGCCTTGCCAGCGACCGCGATCTGATCGGTAAACCAATACGATTTTGCCGGCAGTGAAGTCAGATCGGCAATCTTGCCCAGGATCTCAATTGCTTTGGGGCCCTGCAGCGCAACTTGCGAAATGAGCGATGAAACATTGCGCAGCCGGACGTCGAGACGGCAGTTCTGATTAAACCACTCCCAATCTTTCTGCTTGTTGGAAGCATTGACAACACATAAAAAATGCTCGTCGTCAAACCGGTAGACAATCAGATCGTCGACCGTGCCGCCGTCTTCATAACACAGGCAGCTGTAGCGCATCTGTCCATGTTTCAGATTGGCGATCTTGTTGGTCAGCAAATGATCGAGAAAAGCGGCCGCTTCAGGACCTTCGACGAGAAATTCGCCCATGTGCGACACATCGAACAGTCCCGCTTGTTCACGGACCGCCTGATGTTCTTTCAGGATGCCGGTTGGATACTGGACGGGCAGCCAGGTGTCGGCAAATTCAACGAGCTTGCCCTGGTGGCTTTGATGAAAGTCGTATAACGATGTTTTTTCTGTCATCTTCGTTTCCTTTCCTTTTCAGGTTCCTCTTGTAGCTTTATTATAGCGAAAATGAAAGCGCTTTTCCATAAAGTTCTGCACTTCACAAGATAACTCTGTTCTTTTTCCTATCCAACCGATTACAGCCAGAACAGCAAGCGTCCTAATTGGAATAAAAGCAGACTGACCACATACGGCAGCGCCAGCATGATCGCGATGGATTTCAGCATCAGCTTCGTTCCATATTCCTGCCGCAGGGCGTTGAGCGTCATGATGCAGGGAATCGAAAACAGACAATAGACAAGGAAGCAATAGGCCCGCAGCTTGCCTAACGGATCTGGAAAGAGCGCGCCCAGTTCGCTGATCAAACCGGCATCCTGCCCTTCCTGGCTGAAATCCGCTAGGTGCACGACACTGTTTTTCACCGCTTCGCCCAGACCTGAAATCAGGTTCCGGGATTCCTCGGCAAAATCCGGCGGCGTTTCCGTTGTTTCGCTTAACACCGAAGCCAGAAAACCGACGACTGTTTCCTTGGCCGCGATGGATCCAGGCAGGCTGGCAACCAATGGCCATTGCGTGCCGAAACCCAGCGGTTCGTAAATCACGGACGCCGCCTTGCCAAACTGCGCGGCGTAGGACGTGGCGATCTCCCCGGTCGGAAAATAGGTCAGTCCCCACAGCACTGTCATTGCCAGCATCACGACAGTCAGCGCTTTACGGGTGTAATTTTTGACTTCCTGGCGGACCTTGTTGAACACCACCGGCAGCGATGGGCGGCGATATACCGGCAGCTCCAGCACCATCCACGGCTGTTTGCGATGCTCCGGCAGCGACAGCACCAGCGATAACACCAACGCGCTGACCAGGCTTAATCCATACAGCGTAAACACGACCAACCCACCCTGTCCGGGAAAAAACGCCGCCGAAAACAACAGATAAATCGGCAAGCGCGCGCCGCAGCTGATTAATGGAACGACCAGCGCTGTCCGCCGGCGGCTGCTTTCCTCTTCAATCACGCGCGTCGCCATCACGGCCGGAACATTGCATCCCAAGCCTAACAACAAGGAAACAAACGCTTTGCCGCTGCAGCCAAACGGCCGCATCAGCCGGTCCATTAAAAACGCGATCCGGGCCATATAGCCGCTTTCTTCCAGCAAGCCGAGGAAGAAATACAAAAATGCCATTAACGGTAAAAAGCTGAGCACACTGCCGATCCCTGCCAACAACCCATCGCAGACCAACGATTGCACCCAGGCCGGCATTGAGGCCAATAAGAGCCGGCAGCCGTGCTGCATCCAGAGAGTTAATTGATTCAGCCAAGCCACATACGGCGCGCTGCCATTATAGATAAGCATCAGCATCCCAAAGCTCATCGCCAGAAGCAGCGGCAGTCCCCAGATCCGGTGCAGCAGCACCGCGTCGATCCGCTTGGTTTTTAACAGCCGCCGCTGTGGATCCTGACGAACATGGCTCATCAAGCTGTCGACCGCTCGGTACAGCGCCTCATGCATCGCTTGCGGCTGGCGGTCACAGAGCTTTTGATAGGCTTGTTTCTTCAACGCCAGCGGCGAGGCAAAGGGTTCTGCCAGCTGCAGCGCGTTGACTTCATCGACCCACGCCTGTTCCAACGGTTTTGGCAGCAGCGGCCGGTAGCCGTCAAAGGGCTGATGCAGCATCGCCAGAACGGTGTCCTTCACCTGGCGGCCGGCTTGCTTGTCAAACGCGCTGGCGCAAAGAATCGGACAGGCCAAACGACGGCTCAGCTTTGCCGCGTCAATCTCAATTCCATTTTTCAGCACCTCGTCGTAAAAGTTAAAAATCAGAATCATCGGAATCTGCAGCATCCTTAATTTCAGCGTCAGCCGCAGCGCCCGCTGTAAATGCGTCGCGTCCAGGACGTTGATCAGACAGTCGATTGGCTGGGATTCCAGAAAGTCCTGGGTGATTTGTTCCTCGTTGTTGGTTTTCTGTAAATCATAAATACCCGGCAGATCGATCAGGGTGATCGCTTCCTTATCCCATTCAACCTGTGCCTGCTTGCGCTCCACCGTAACGCCCGGCCAGTTGCCAACTTCAAACCCAGCATCCGACAGCGCGTTGATCCAGGCAGTTTTCCCGGCGTTGGGATTGCCGACAAAGGCTACGGTCTTCATTCGGTTTTCTTCAAAGCGACATGGATCCGCGCGGCATCCGGCCGGCGCAGCGCGATCAGGCTGCCCCCGACGCTGTATTCCGCCGGATCCTGCAGCGGCGCACTGCGGACAAATTCAATGTCCTCGCCCACCCGCAAACCCAGAGCTTCCAGCCGGTCCGCCAGCGCCGGCGGCAGGTCAATGCGCGTGATGACTGCGCTGAGGCCGGATGGCAATTGTGTTAGTTTCATCGCTGACTCTCCTTTCCTTACAGACTATGCTTATAAAAAGTCCTTCCTTCCGCGCAAATTTCGACATCCTCACTCTGGTATAACAGGCAGATTGTGGTATAATCAGAAAGGTTAATTTCAAAGAATAGGAGAGAAGCGTTATGAGATTAAGTCAAAGTTTCTTTACGACTCTGCGTGAGAACGTAAAGGATGAAGATTCCGTCAGCGGTAATCTGCTGGTTCGCGCGGGCATGATCAAAAAAAGCTCGGCAGGAGTCTATATGTACCTTCCCCTTGGGTATAAAGTGCTGAAAAAAATTGAAAACATCGTCCGTGAAGAAATGGATCAGGCGGGAAGCCAGGAATTGTTGATGCCGGCGTTGATCCCGGAAGAAGTTTACGTCGCATCCGGCCGGCGGGATAACTTCGGTTCCAGCATGTTCTCGCTGAAGGACCGGTTTAACAAGAGCTATGTTCTCGGTCCGACACACGAGGAACTGTTCGCCGTTGCGGCGGGCATGAAAATCCGCTCATACAAGGACATGCCGTTCAATTTATATCAGTTTCAGACGAAGTACCGGGATGAAGCGCGGCCTCGCTATGGTTTGATCCGCGTCCGCGAGTTCATCATGAAGGACGCTTATTCCTTTGACAAGGATGAAGCAGGCATGGACGTCGCCTATCAAAAGATGTTCGATGCTTACAAGCGGGCGTTTGACCGGATGCACATGGATTACAAGATCGTTCGCGCCGATACCGGCGTCATGGGCGGACTTTTGTCCGAGGAATTCCAGGCGGTCACGGAAATCGGCGAGGATGTTTTAGTTCTGTGCGACCAATGCAGCTTTGCTTCCAACCTGGAAGTTGCGCCGTGCAAAGATGAGGGCGCTGACAGCATGGAAGCGCATCTGCCGAAGGAATTGGTGGAAACACCGAATGCGCGCACGATCGAGGAAGTCACCGAGTTTTTGCATGAAGCGGCTAATCAATTTGTCAAGACATTGATTTACAACATCGACGGCAAGCCGTTTGCGGTGATGGTCCGGGGCGATCGGGAAGTCAATGAAACCAAGGTTCTCAAGCTTGTCGGCGGCTTGGAAATCGCGCTAGCAGAACCTGAGATGGTCGTCGAAGCGACCGACGCCAAAATCGGCTTCGCTGGTCCGATCGGTCTGCATTGTCCTTTAATCATGGATCTGGAAGTTTCGCATATGGCGAATTTCATCACCGGCGCCAACAAGACGGGATATCACTATATCCATGTCAATCAGGAAGATTTCAAAGCGGATTACACGGCGGATGTCCGGCAGATCATGGAAGGCGATACCTGTCCGATCTGCGGCGGCAAGATCGTCTTTAAAAAAGGCATTGAAATCGGGAATACGTTTAAATTGGGAACGAAATATGCTCAGGCGATGGATCTGGAATATCTCGATCAGGAAAACAAACTGAATCCGGTCTGGATGGGTTCGTATGGCATCGGCATCGGCCGCTGCATGGCCGCGCTGGCTGAACAGCACAGCGATGAGCATGGCTTATGCTGGCCGATCAATATCGCGCCGTATCCGGTAGCGATCGTTGTCATTGCCAAAAAGGATGAGCAGCAGATGGCTGCCGCAGAACAGCTGTATGCCCAGCTGCAGGCAGCCGGCGTCGATGTCATGCTGGACGACCGGGATGAACGGCCGGGCGTTAAGTTCAAGGATATGGATCTGATCGGTACGCCAATCCGGCTGACCGTCGGCAAGAAAATCGGCGACGGTCTTGTTGAAATGAAGCTGCGCAAGGCGGAAAAAGCGGAAGACATCAGCATTGACAACGTAGTCGCTAAGGTTTTAGAGCTCATTCATCAGGGCGAGTAAGTCAAAAGGACAATCACGGTAAAATAAAAAGTGATCTTCTGGATTCAATGTCAGAAATCACTTTTTTATTGGCATGAATAGCGTCATTCGCTTTTATTCTGGATGTTGGATCTCGCTTCCAAGCTTCATTGGCATGACTGTTAGTTTTTAGTCTAAGCTCATAATCGGCAGAACCTGGCCGACTTGATCTCCTCCGCTTTTCCAGCTTCTCCAGGCCGGCTGCGCTTCCAGGAATCAAGGAATCACAAACCTTACAAAATTGTGAGGATTTTGTCATGCCTGTCCATGGTAGATCCGCCAGGATAAGCATAGAATAAAGACAAAGGAGGAACATCGCTTATGAAATCGTTGTTGGAAGTCGTTACCGCTCTTTTCGGCAGTCTTCTGTTCTTCCGTCGGAAGACCCCTTTCCGTTTAGGTCAAGTCCCGAAACGAACGCAGCTTTAATTGATTATTCTGTGATAAACCAGAACGCTTTGATCCTCAAAATCGAAGCGTTTTTCCAATTTATAATTCAAACGGCTTAAAAGGCGCTGACAGGCCGTGTTCTCCATGGCAATATAAGCCTGCAGTACAGAAATATTCAAAGTTTGACTGGCAAAATCCGTTGCCCAGCTCAGCAATTCCTGCCCCAATCCGTAGCCCCAGGCTGGTTCATCCAGAAACAAAGTCACATCCCGCACTTCGGGCTTCTCCGTTTGCTTTAATGCCAGCACGCCCACTGGTTTCTGCGTCGATTTTCTGGTCACAAGCCAGGCATTGTTAATTCCCGCGGTCAGCTGCAGGATTAAGTCCACGGCCTCCGAACGAGATTTCAACGTCGAAAAGCGCATATAGCGGGCAACGGATTCCTTGCCGGCCATCGCCAGGACGGTATCTGCATCCTTGACAGTCAAAGGCGTGAGCTCCAGTCGTTCTGTATCCTGACTCACCAGTTTTTCAATCCGGTAAACATTGATCGTATCGACATCCGGGCAGCAGAACACCGCGCGGTTTTCCGGATTGCCGGGAATCTGTCCGCCATAGCGAAGAATATCGATGTAAGGAAACGCGACATGCGCCGCCATAGGACACAATTGTCCGCGTTCTGTGTCAAAGTCATAACTATCACCGATCTGATGTCCCCGGTGACAGCCGTTGGGTCCCTTCCGATCGATCAGCGTGATGATAATCTTAGCTCTGGAATTCATCATAGAATCCCCCGGTTTTCAGTGATGGCCTGTTCTATCCGCAGGCCCCGATATAAATCGGAATTGTACTGATTTTGGCGAATTAACGCTTCAACGGCATCCATTGCTTTTTGACACGCTTCCGGCAGCGTTTTCTTTTGCAGCAATGCCCCGGCCAAAACGGCGGAGAACACATCGCCGGTACCGGGAATCCGAACGTCAATCATTTCAAACGGGAGATCGAAGCTGACGCCTTGTTCATCACGGCCACAAACATAATGACCGCCATCTTCCGCAAAGACGACGCTGGTGATCACGGCCGAGCTGCAGCCTAACGCTGTCAATTCGTCCAGCAGCTGATCCTTCTGTTTCCGGGTAACGCTGATCCCCCAGTCAGGATGCGAGCATAACAGTGCTGCTTCCGTTAAATTAGGAACGATCACCTGGGCCGAAGCAGCTAATTCTCTGCGCAGTTCGACGGCGGAAGGATCCACACCCGGATACAGATGCCCTTCATCGCCCAGAATCGGATCGACAATTTTCAGTGCCTCCGGATGACGGACAAACAATCGTTTTAATAATTCTACCTGTTTTTCTGAAACGAGAAATCCCGTGCAGATACAATCGAAATGAAAGTTCAGCTGATCCCAGGTATTCAGTGTATTCTCCATAAAGTCCGTCGTATCCTGAATATCAAAAACACCGTAATCCAGCGTATTGGACACCAGCGCGGTCGGCAGATTATGCACGATATGTCCCTGTGCTGACAACAGCGGAATCATAACGGACAAGGCGACTTTCCCAACGCCGCACAAATCGTTAACCAGTAGAATTTCTTTTTCCATTTCCAACTCTCCCTTTAATTCACAGCGTTATTATAGCATGCCCTCAGAACAAACGTCCGCCTCAATCGCAGAGATTGAGAGAAAACTAGTCTATCCAGCGAAATATATTTAGTTTATAATGAACTTTCCTTTTCTGATTTTTCGATATCACGTTGAATGAGTGATTTAATATAATTTGTTTTATCTGCTTGCTTTTCCAAGTGATCAATAATCGCTTGATCTTTTTTCAAACTGAAACGAAACGCATACTGTTTATAGAACTTTTTCTTATATTCATTAACATAAGCCGCTTGATTAAAAGTCTTTTTTTCCATTGTTTTCTGCCTCCTTTTTGCATATAATAGAGATGGGAAGGGAATGGCTTAAAATAAGCCAATTTCCCTTAAGAATGTAAGAACTATGCCGATTAAACTGATAATTGCCGTTATTAGTTTAATGATTTCAATGATCAAACTGATTTGGTTTTGATTATTGGGCGTAGTTCTTTTTTTCTTGCCCTTGGATTTTCCCATCTCTTCACATCCTTCCTCGGGCAACTTAAGTTTAGCATAGACTAGTCTATAACTCAATAGTGATCTTAACTTATTTGAGTTTGATAAAACGAACTAAATCTAATCCATTTCACTTGGCAAAATTTCTTAGTGGCATTTATAGATGGCAACATATAACAATGACTTCATTTTAAGCTGAGTCCCAACGAATCGACTAAAAAATTTTGCGATTGTTTTCTATCTCTTTTTTGCATATAATAGAGATGGGAAAGAGAAAGGCTCAAAATAAGCCGATCTCTTTAAGAAAAGGAAGAAGCACACCGATTAAACTGATAATTGCCGTTATTAGTTTAACGATTTCAATAATCAGACTGATTTGGTCTTGATCATTGGGCGTGCTTCTTTTTCTCTTGCCCTTGGACTTCCCCATCTCTTCACATCCTTTCCTCGGGCAATTTAAGTCTAGCATAGACTAGTCTATAACTCAATAATGAAATCAACTTATTTGAGTTTTAAAAACAAGATATCCAAAGGTTAAAAAAAGCAATGATCGACGGACTCGACCGCGTTTCTTTCACTAGAAACAAGCTCTGTCCGCTCATTGCTTTTTTTACATTCTATTCGTTACTCTCTGAGTGATTGACCCTGATCTTCGATGAAAGCTGAAAGGCTAACGCACAACATCGAGCGGATGACCGTCAATATCTTCCATGACAATACCATAAATCTTCATAATTGTCGGCGCTTCGTCCACAAGCTTCGCCCCTTGAATCTGGACGCCCATCTTAATATCCGGACCGCTTAGAATAAACGGCGGCTGATCGCCTTTCGTCGGCAGATGTCCATGCGTGGCAACTGAGAATTTATAGTCGAAATTATCAACGGACTCGATCAGATCGCCCGTCAGGTTCTTGCCAAAGGAAACGGAGGTCACCGCTTCCACCACGAACTCGAAATCTCCCTTCATGTGCCACTGATTCAGGGCTTCCTCAGCCGTCCATACTTTTTCAATTTCCTGCGGATAGGTTTGTTGAATTTCTTTCAGTATCGCCGCCGCTTCATTCCGATCCATCGCCGGGCCTAAATGAATATGCGCAGAGAAAGCGCAGGATTGAGCGTACATCCGCCAGTCTGTAATCTTCCCCTGTTCATCGATATCGATCAATCCCCGATCATAAAACAACTTGTTCAGATTGAACAAATGGGATACATTGATCTGACCATGATCGCCCAGGATGACGATGTTGGTCTTGTCCAATAAATTCTGACGGTTGAGCGCAGCGATCAGCGTGCCGATCTTATCATCCACAAACCTCAGTGCTTCATTGACTTTTTCACCTTTTACGCCGTTTTGATGTCGTTGATGATCAACATAGGAGAAATGGATAAACATCAGATCCGGCTGGAACGTTTCGATAATTTCCGCGCCGCAATGTTCGGCATAGTTATCAAACTCCGGCGTCAGCATCCATTTTAAACGACTTTTGTTGCGTTCAAAAATTTCTGCGACTGCCGGACTGTTAGCCTGAGTGCAGATGTCTGTCGGGTCGTCGTTGATCGTCGGCGCCCAGATTTCCGCAATGTTGTAATCGGCGGCGGAACCGGCCATGACCGGCCAGGTCACTGTAGCGGTGCTCAGTCCTGCCGCTTTCGCGTAATCCAGCATCGTCTTGACCCGGATATCCTTGTACCACCAGTTCCACTGCGGCTTCGGCACATTGACCTGCAGCCGCTCATTATGAACGATGCCGTGCTTATTCGGATAACAGCCCGTCATGATCGAAACATGACACGGATAGGTCAGCGTCGGATAGATGCACTCGATATCGCGCACCTGCGCCGCGCCTTTTACAAGGGGGCCTAAATTCGGCAGCGTTTCCAACAGCGGGATATCATCGCTGATCAACGCGTCGATCGAAATGACAAGTGTCTTTTTATTCATGATGTCCCTCCTGATTCTCTGCCATCAGCGCCCGCAGCTGTTGCTTCCAGGTGTTTTCCTCCACCTGCACTTCAGGGATTACCTGACTGGCTTCATCCAGGAAATGCAGATAGCCTCGTCCCATCGCACGGCCTTTTTCCGTGTGCATGTCATATACGAAGTCCGGCAGCTCAATCCCCTTCGGGTCGCTTTCCAGCTTCCGCTTGATCAGACTTTTCAGATTACAGGAATCACGGTTTTTATCGCACAGACAAAGATAACGAACCGCATGCACCGTGAACATCCAACGATCGGATTCGCCATAGTCGAAATCCTTGCGGAAATGATCGAGACTGTCGATCACCGGCGCCGCCTGCGGCTGGCCCATGCCGATATCCTCTACGCAGATCGCTTTTAAGCGTTTCCAGACAAAGTCTTCCAACGCTTCACTGCTCATGCAGCATTCCATCGCCACCGTCGCGGCCCGTTCCGTTTCTGCGCGGCGGATCAGCTTCTGCAGGGCGGAGATCAATTCCTCAGCCTGATATCCGTGTTTTGTTTTCAAACCTTTTAAATCCATGGCGTTGCGCCTCCTTTCATAAAAAGAAAGGGAAGCGAAGTCAAACCGGCACTCCCCTTCCCTGTCGTTGGTTATTTCAGGCTGTTCAGGCAAGCTTCGATGGCCGCTGCCGGATCTTTGAAATTGACCAGCACTTCGTCCATCATCGTCTTCACCGCTTCATAAACTGCGCTGGATGTGTAGTCGTCCGTCGAGAACGCCGGCAGGAAGAAGTAAGCGTCGGACTGAGCCGGACCGGAGATCTTCGTGTCGTTGGTGCCCGCTTCCACGAATGCTTTGTATTCTGCATCGTCAACCACGCTCTGGCGGATCGGCAGATACCCCGTGTTCAGCGTCATCGGCAGGTTGGATTCCTTGCTTGACATGAATTTGATGAATTCATAAGCCGCATAGCTCTGTTCCGCATTGCCGGATTGGTTCAGCGCCGCTAAAACGTAACCGTTGGAAATGACCTGCTTGTTGGCAGCGTCAGCCTGCGGAATTGCGGCGGAAGCCCAGACAACCTGTTCCGGATCCGCGATCTTGCTGGAAATGTACTGGCTTTCCACGGTTCTGCCGATATACATCGGAACGATTCCGTTGGCAAACGGACCGGAGAAGAACATGTCTTCGCCCGCTAACCGAAAATTGCCGTTCTGGATATTTTCCTGCATGTAGGTCAGCGCCTTGATGGCTGCCTCGCTGTTGAATAACAGTTCGCCCTTGACGTTGGTGTAATCGCCGCCGAACTGCTTGGTCAGCGTGATGAACATATCCGCCGGATAGTCGGTGCCAAATGCCGGCTTGCCTGTGATCGCCTGAATCTTCGCAGAAGTTTCAGCCAGCTCCTCCCAGGTTGTCGGCACGGTTAATCCGTTGGTTTCAAAGAATTTCTGATTGTAGTACAGCACTTCCGTATACATTGTAAACGGCAGCGAATACGTTCCTTCGACGGAATAGTTGGCGCCGAATGTTCTGAACGATTCATAGATATCGTCGTAGTCCGTCATGCCGACCGCCGCATCGTTGATATACGGCGTCAGATCGACCACCGCTTCGGAGGCGAGCAGATCTTCCACATAGGTCTGCTGGGACAGAACCACCGCCGGAGCGTTCTTTGCCTTGACCGCGCCGACAACCTTGTTGTTGACTTCCGCACTGGAGCCCTGGTTGATCGCGGTGACGGTGATGCCTTTTTCCTTACCGATCGTGCTGTTGAATTCCTCAACCCGCTGGTTGACGATTTCCTCTTGGATGTTGGTACAGTTATGCCAGAATTCAATGCTGATCGGGCTGGTGATCTCTGTGACTAAAGCGGCCTTGTCCGAGCCGCCGTTCTCCGGTTCCGTCGTCTTGCCGCCGTTGGACGAGCAAGCGCCTAAGCCGAGAACCATCATCAGAGAAAGAATGCAAATTAAGCCTTTTTTCATGTTTTCTTTCCTCTCTTTATTTTATATATCAAAGGGCCTGCCCAAGGCTACCCTTTAATACCACCGCGGGCGACGCCGTTGATGATCTGCTTTCTGAAGATCAGATAGAAGACGACCATCGGCAGAATGACGACACAGGCGCCGGCCATCTGCAGATTCACGAAGGATGAAGCGTCGTTGTTGAAGTACATCAAGCCGGTCGTCAGCACCCGCTTGTCCGGACTGTTGGTGACCATTAACGGCCACAGGAAGGAATTCCAGGTCGTGATGAAGTGCAGGATCGAGATCGTTGCGATCGCATTCTTGCTCATGGGGACCATGACCTTCCACAGATAACGCCAGTCGCTGCAGCCGTCGATCTTCGCGGCTTTATATAAGATTGGCGGTACCTGCATAAAATATTCGCGCAGCATATAGATGTAAAACCCGCTGGCCAGGGTTGGAATAATAATGCCCTGGTAGGTATCCAGCCAGCCCAGATGGGAGACGGTGACATAGTTCTGGATGATCAAGAGCTCCGTCGGCACCATCATCGTCGACAGAAACAGCCAGAACCAGAATTTCTTCCCCTTGAATTCCAGAACGGAAAAGGCGAAGGACGCCAGTACCGTGACCACAACCGCCAGCAGCGTGGAGATCGTCGCGATGATGCAGGTGTTGATGAAATACTGCCCGAAAGGAGCGGTATCGAAAACCGTTTTGAAGTTTACCGCCATCCATTCCTTCGGGAACCAGATCGGCGGAATCCGGATCGATTCATCCAGGGTTTTGAACGCCGTCAGAATCATCCAGAGAAATGGGAACAGCATCGTCAGCGCGCCGGCGATCAGGAAGGCATATTTGAGCAGTGTGCCCAGTTGACCTGGCAGCTTGTTTTTCTTTTTCATCATGCTCTCCCCTTCCTAGTTATAATGGATGAACCGCTTGGACACCTGGTTCTGGATCATCGTCACGACCGTAATGATGATGAACAGAATGATCGCGGCCGCCGAGGCATAATGAACCTGATTGCGGTTATAGAACATATCATAAATGTAATAAACAACGGTGATCGCGCTGTTGGCCGGACCGGCCTGACCGGAGAACAGCGAGAAGATTTCATTATACAGCTTGAAGGCGTAGATCACCGATACCATGATGACCATCCAGAGCGTCGGCGACAACAGCGGCAGCGTGACGTGAAAGAACGTCCGCAGCTTGCTCGCTCCATCGATCCGGGCCGCTTGATAGTATTGCTCGTCAATTTTCTGCAGACCTGCCAGAAACAGCACGATCTTAAATGCCAGGCCACTCCAGATATAGAAGATCGTAACGGCCCAGATCGCCAGCTTCGGATCCGACAGCCACTTCATTGCCGGAATCCCGAACAGGCTCAGAAAATAATTGATATAGCCGTATTCCGAATGGAACAGCCAGCGGAACACAATGCCGATCGCGATGATCGAGGTGACATACGGAAGAAAATACACCGTTTGGAAAACGCCTTTGAATTTGACTTTGGAGTTGATCAGGACGGCGATCACCAGCGCGATGATCAGCGAAATCGGCAGGCCGACCCCAAAGATGATCAGCGTATTCTTGAGCGCCAGCTGGAAGGAAGGATCGCCGAGAACATGCTCGAACGCCTTCAGGCCAAACCCCTTGCCGACTTCCGTCAGATAGTTGTACTTTGTATAAAACCCCATCCGGAACACTTTCACCAGCGGATAGAGTACGAAAACCAGCATGACTAAAATCGCCGGAGCGAGATAGAGATAGGCTTTATAGCTCTCGTAGAATTTCTTCCACGCGGAGCGCTTTTTTACCGCAGGAGCCTTACTCATACTTAAATTCCTTATTCAGCCGCCGACCGGTTTCCTTGTCAAACAGATAGATGCGCTTACCCTTAATAGCCAGGGAGATCGGCGCGCCGGCTTTGACTAAATGCACGCTGTCAATCAAAGCATGAACCGGAGTGGCATTGAGCGTAAAGGTGATCAGCTGGTCGCGACCGCGGATTTCCACAGATTCTACCACGACCGTCAGTTCCTCTCCCAGCGTAAACGATTCCGGACGGATGCCCGCCAGCATTGTTCCGCTGATGTCTTCCTGTACCGGATACTGCGCTTCGTTCAAGCGGATCATCCCCTGCTCAGCCTGAACCTCCACGAAATTCATCGGCGGATTGCCTAAGAAGCCGGCGACAAACTGATTAGCTGGTTCCAGATACATCCGCTGCGGGAAGCATTGCTGCTGGATAACACCTTTTTTCATCAACACGATTTCATCAGTGATGCTCATCGCTTCTTCCTGATCATGGGTCACGAAAATCGTCGTGACGCCGGTTTCTTTCTGAATGCGGCGGATTTCTTCGCGCATTTCCAAACGCAGACGGGCATCGAGATTGGACAGCGGTTCGTCCAACAACAGAACCTTCGGCTGCTTGACCAACGCCCGGGCGATTGCCACCCGCTGCTGCTGGCCGCCGGAAAGCTGCGACGGTTTACGCTTCAGCAGATCGTCGACCTTGACCAGCTTAGCCATCTCCATACACCGCGCCAGCGCTTCCTCTTTTTTTACTTTTGCGTTGACTAACGGGAACATGATATTCTGCTGCACGGTCATATGCGGATACAAGGCATAGTTCTGGAATACCAAGCCGATGCCGCGCTCCTCTGCCGGCACCTCGGTCACATCTTCCCCGTCGAACAAGATCTTGCCTGAGGTGGGCTGTTCCAAACCGGAAATCATATACAGCGTCGTTGATTTGCCGCAGCCGGACGGACCTAACAACCCTGTCAGCGCGCCGTCTTTTATCGTCAGATTGACGTGATCGACCGCCACGGTCTGACCAAAATCCTTAACCAGATCCACTAATTGGACTTGCATGTTTCCCCTCCTGAAATATTTTAATTGAATTGTTTACATCATGAACATTATAAAGCATTTCACAGCCTTCGTAAATAAAACTAAAATGCTTTCTTTGTTAAAATTGTGATAATTGCGTAAAAAAAATCCTGGCTCGCATAAGAAGCAAACCAGGATAAGTGTGTTACTTTAAATTGTTGAGAACCGCTTCCACAATCGCGTCGCTGTCCATTTTGTATTTGTGCAGAAGTTCCGCTGGCTTGCCGCTTTCGCCATACACGTCGCGCTGCCCGACACGGACAAGCTTGCGCGGACATTGCTCGCTCAGCACTTCCGCCACCGCGCTGCCTAACCCACCGATGATGCTGTGTTCCTCGCAGGTGACAATCAGCTTGGCATCTTGCGCGTATTTCACGATCGTTTCCGCATCGATCGGCTTGATCGTATGGATATTGATCAATGTCGGCGTAATTCCTTTTTCATTCAGACTGTCGCAGGCTTTCATCGCTTCCTGAACTTCCAGGCCGGTAGCCAGAATGACGACGTCCTTGCCTTCTTTTAAGACATCTGCCTTCCCGATTTCGAAGTGATAGTTCTCGTCATGGATGACTTCTACAGCGCTGCGGCCTAACCGGACAAAGCATGGCCCGTTGATTGCCGCAACGGCTTTCACCGCGGCTTCCGCTTCCACTGCATCGCAAGGGCAGATTACTTTCATCCCCGGAATACCACGCATCAGCGCGATATCTTCAAAGGTTTGATGAGATGCACCGTCTTCACCGACTGAAATTCCGGCGTGCGAAGCGCAGATCTTCACGTTTAACTGCGGGTAGCCGATGCTGTTGCGGATCTGTTCATACGCACGGCCGACCGCAAACATCGCAAAGCTGCTGGCAAATACTGTGTTGCCGCAGGAAGCTAATCCCGCAGCCACGGCCATCATGTTGCCTTCTGCGATGCCCATGTTGCAATGGCGATCCGGCGCCACTTTCTTCGCCATGCCTGATTTTGTGGAACCGCTGAGATCCGCGTCCAGCACGACAATATTTTCATTTTCACTGACCAGTTCAGCCAGCGCTTTTCCATAAGCTTCCCGGGTTGCAATCTTAGCCATTGATCTGTGCCTCCAATTCCTGAATCGCAGCTTCCGCCTCTTCCGGCTTCGGCGCTACGCCATGCCAGTTCGCTTTGTTTTCCATGAAGGAAACGCCCTTGCCCTTCACCGTGTGTGCCAGAATCAGCGTCGGTTGACCCTTGCATTCTCTGGCCGCCGCATAGGCGTTTTCAAGCTGATCGTAATCGTGTCCGTCAACCTCGATCACATTCCAGCCAAACGCTCTGAATTTTGTATCAAAAGGAGTTGGATTCATGACGTCGGTAATCTTACCGTCAATTTGCAGTCCGTTAAAGTCCAAAATCGCGACGAGGTTGTCCAGTTTGTAATGGGCGGCCGCCATCGCCGCTTCCCAGATCTGACCTTCTTCGCTTTCTCCATCTCCGACTAACGCATAAACGCGGAAGTCCTGATGATGGATTTTATACGACAGCGCCATGCCCACCGCGCAGGATAAGCCCTGTCCTAACGAACCGGTCGACATGTCGACACCTTTAATGCTGATGTTCGGATGTCCCTGAATGTGAGAATTGATTTTCCGGAACGTCATTAACTCTTCCTGTGAAATAAACCCTTTTTCTTTTAATACGGAATAGAGCACCGGCGAAGCGTGTCCTTTGGACAGTACAAATTTGTCGCGGCAGACGTCGTCAACATTCTCTTCTGTGATGTTCATTTCGTTAAAGTACAGGGAAACTAAAATTTCCACTGCCGACAACGATCCGCCCGGATGGCCTGACTGTGCTGCACAGGTCATGCGGATAATATTTTTGCGCACTTCGGCAGCAATCTTCTTCATTTCAGTTTGATTCATTTCCTTCACTCCTTTTAGCCTTCCCTATTCTATCATTATTGGTACAGAATGTAAAAAAGAAAACGGGTAAATTTCACAAAATAAAAAAATCTCAACTAAAAAGTTAAGTTTCACTTCAGGGCAGGGCAAGTAGAAATCACTCTTACACAAAGTTCTAGTTGACGTGTTACTCTTTCACTATTTGCTTGACACGAAAGGAGCTGAATTCTATGACTTGCAACAAGGTTCTCCATCTTACTTTAGCTGAACGCCAAATTATCGAAACGGGGATTCCCCACGGTTCCACGAAAGCCGCCATTGCCAAAACCCTGAGCAAGGATAAAAGCACCATTAGTAAAGAAATCAAATCGCACCGCCTCAAATCCTTTTCTACCAGTTATCCGATTGATTGTTCTTTATTCCCAAAATGCAAAGACAAAAAAACGCCTGCCTGCTCTACTCAATGCCCTTCCTATATAAAGTTTATCTGTAAGCGCAGGGATCGCTCTCCGGGTGCCTGTAACGGCTGTGAAGCCTATCAGCGCTGTCACTATGACAAATACAAGTACTCTGCTTCTAAAGCCAATGACGAGTATCGGGATAGCCTTATTAACACGAGGATTGGCGTCAATGCAACCCTTTCTCAGATCAAGCAGCTTGGCCTCCTAATCAATCCTTTGTTAGCGCAAGGGCAGTCGGTCTATGCCATTCTACAAAACCATCCTGAAATCAAGCTCTCTGAAAAGACCGATCTTACTTGAAGGGAAGAACTCACAAAGACTTCATAGAATTTATAGAAATGAATCCCGATGCCTCCATCGTTGAAATGGACACGGTTTACAACGATGGTTCAAATGGACCTTTCCTTCAAACCTTCAAGTTCTTGAACTATGATTTTCTGTTCTGCGTCTATCACCAACAGAAAACGTCTGAAAATATGTTGGAAGGGATCCTGTACTTAGAAACTATCTTGGGAGAGGCGCTGTTCAATGAAGAAGTGATGGTACTCAAAACAGATCGAGGCAGCGAGTTTGTTTTAGCGGATTCTGTAGAAATCAGGAAAGATGGAACCCGAAGAACAAGACTCTTTTATTGCGATCCGATGGCCAGCTGGCAAAAGGGCTCACTTGAAAATGTTCATTTACTCATCCGGGAGATTTGTCCTAAGCAGGTTGATTTATACGCTCTCGGCTTGGATTCGCAAGAAAAGGCGAATCTCATCTCATCCCATATCAATTCCTATAACAAAAAGAAGCTGAACAACAAAACATCGTTCAGCGTCCTCCGCTTCTTCAATAGTGAGATGGCTAATCGATTCCTTAGCTATGGATTGACTGAGATCCCCCACGATCAAGTCACCCTCAAGCCTCACTTATTGAAGTAATGTTCAAAGCATAAATACAAGCAGCAAGAAGTCTGTAACGGTCAAAAATCAAGTGGAAGTAACTCTTTCATTTCAAAAAGTGTCGATTTCCATTCACTTTTAATGCGCTCTTTTTTATGCCTTTTTCCATTTGCATTATAAACCAAATACCCGAACTAGCCTAGACTTACGGGCTAGTTTCTTTCATTTTCTCCTTATTTTATCGCATTTGTATGAGTAATTTCCACTTTTCTTTTTTCACTTTCTGAAGTGGAACTTAACTTTTCAATTGAGCTATATGTAATAAACTGCCACGCCGAATAAACCTTATGCGCAACTAACTCTTTCTTCATTGAATCATTTGCCATGTTTATTCCCCCTCAATTAGTTTGTTTCTGTTACATAGTTTTCTCTCCACATCTTCGCCGATCATAAGATCGTTGCCTCCTGCTCACCACGGAGAGGTGTGTGATTATCAGAGCAGCGTAGGGAGCTACCGCTCCCAGTATATCACAATTTCATCCAGTTTTACAGACGTTTTCTTGCCTTCATCACTGCACAATGGTTACTATTCACCGAGAAGTGAGGGAAAAGAAAACCGGATCAGCTTAAAACTGCCGGTTGACTCTGTGGCCATCCTGAATTCAGGATATTCTCGAGGGTTTCCAAGGTATTCTGTTTTTGTTTCGTTGCCGTTTGAAGCACACTCAACATGGCCATCTTATGCTTTCCTGTTTCCAGGGTTGCGCACTGACCTGAGATCTTTTTAAAGATCTTACAGATTCTTGCCTGTCTTTCGGCTTCATTATTATCAAAAGGCACACTAAAATCCCGTAGGAACAGAAGATGTTCCTTGATGTATTCCTTCATCCGTTTCAAGGTCTTAATCGCCTCCGGAACATATTTCGTTTCGATATCCGGATGTTCGTCATAGTATTCCTTGACCGTTTGTTCCGCGATGTTCAGAAATTTTTCTTCAATGGCCTTGTATTCTTCTTCTGCCATTTGCTGGATTCCCTGTGCCTGCAGTTCGTGTTTTCGATGCAGAGCTATCTGAAGCAGAGTGATCATCTCCTGGCATTTTTTGACATCATCAAAATCAACGCCACCCTTCAAAGATCTCAAGATGTGTTCGTTACATTCGGCATGAATACAAGGCTCAAGATCATAGTAGGCCTTGTAATGATCATGAATTAAGACGTTCTCAAACATTTCCAGAACCTTTAGCGGTCCATTTTCTATATCTTTCCTTTTTTTAGTCATCATAAAATACGCACAGGATTCTGTGCTTAGAACATGGATCCAAGCTTGATCTCCGTTGATTTTATAGCCTGTTTCATCTACATGCACAACCCATGATTTTAAAATCTCATCCAGAATCCACTTCCGGTATCCTTCACTTTTGCGGTCAAACTCCGCCATCCAACAGGCGACTGTAGACGGCTGGATGGACAGCGCTCCATGACTTAACTCGTTGAGGATTGTGCACAGTCGATCCAGAGCGATCACGCCCTTATTATTGAGATAAAGAACCTGGGCTTTCAAGGATGACGAATATGTGACACTGTTAATCGCATACTTCCTCATTACCGACTCGTCCAATTGAATCCCTGTTTTCTTGAGGTGATATCGGGTTTCTGTCACCGAGGTAATGAACTCTGCATGAATTTCCTGGGTTCTATAATAGCGAACTTTTCCACGCACCTTGACTGCCTGGGCTCCGGAAGGCGCTTTGATAACCCACTGGTCAAGAAGGATATCAGGATGCGTACTCATTTTATTATGATGGGCAACGTGTCCCTTTTGTCCGCCTTTCTTTTTACCTGAAACTTCGCGCAGGTTCACGGGTTGAGGTTTTCTTGGTTTCTTAGCTTGGGATTCCTGGATTTTAACTTCATTATCAAAAGGATACGCTGAGGTTGGATTATTCGTATTGGTCGTATCCGCGAATCGATATTTCTTTAACTGTCTGCGAAGCTCATTGATGACCTCATTCTGTTCTTGAATGATTTTATCCTGTTCTTCAATCGTTGTATCCCGACTTCCGATCTGATCATTAAGAATTTCATAAATCTCTTCGATTTCATGATCGAGATCCTCAATCGTAGTTTCCTTATCCCGCTCCTTGTTTTTCAGATTATAAAGCTGAACTTTCATATCTTTCGTTTTCAGTGTCAGGCTTTGAATTGTATTCTTATTTTTTAAAGCACTGACTTGATAGAGAGAAATACGATCGGAGAGGATCTGATTCTGTTTTACCTGATTCTCCAGAGATAGAATTAATCCTTCGTCAAAATAATCGGCATTCGTAAAGTAGAGTTCAGGCGACAGACGATTGATATTTCGTGTTAAAGTGTTTGTATTTTTCATAGCTTCAGTGTAGCACGCTAAGCACGGGCATGCAATGTGGGGAACTTCTGAAAGGTGCCTTCTATCCCAAGGGAGCGGACTGATTTAGGAGTCATCCGAGGGATTCAAAATGACTCAAAAAGATTGAATATCCACCCTAGAGCTATAAAGTTTGAAAATTCATTGTGGATAACCTTTCACTTATGGTGATTCTTGTGCTTATTCTCCACATTATGTGAAATGACTTTAATCTGTATTTTTTTCCAGCCTTCCAGATTACTTTATCCATTCTTCCTTTTTCTTCTCTTTCTGTTGTCCTTTCTTCCTTCTCGGTGAATAGTAACTGCACAATACATCAATCCGCCAATCATTCCACCAAGTGTGTTATAGAAGATGTCTGATAGCTGAAACGTTCCCAAGCGAAGCAATAACTGCAACATCTCAATGCTTATCGAGAAGATGAACGCTATCTTACCGCTTTGCCACAGGATCTTCTTCCAGCCGTTTCCTATCTTCTCTCCGAATGTCCACATCACTACTGCTGAGAACGGTACCATCATGATTACGTTCTCAATGCATTCGGTGGTCAGCTTCTGTTCACCATTCACTGTCTCCCAGATGCCCCAACCGCCCATAACATCGGACAAAGGATTCATCCATAGATTCCGATTTAACAGGGTTCGGAACAGAATAAGTGAGGTCACAAAAAATAAGAAAAACAACTTCCGAAAGAACACACTCTCTTTGAATTTCTGATACCAGGTCACTATGGCACTCTTCCAGCCTTTGCCAGCATGTATTGGCTCATACGCATACAGGTAGAAAAACATAGCAAGAAAAGAAAGCAAGAGCGAGAATCCAAATGGCTCATAAAGAGCAGTTAAAATGTTTGTGAGGATCTTTCCGAGTAAATCAATCGTTTCTTTCATCGTCGTTTACAGATCACTGAACAGGTCAGCCTTGTACATGCCATCCGCCAGCATCTTCTTGAAGCTGTCCTTTACTGCTGCGACATCCTCGTGATAGGTCATGCCGTACCAGGTATCGTTGGTTTTCAGAACCTTCACGGACATTTTACCCTGCTCCAGCAATTCACCGATGAAGATGGGAATCAAGTATTCCGCTTTCAGAGGATTGCCCGGGACTTCCTTCTCGAAAAACTCTTTGAAGCCTTCCTCCAGAACATCCAGAAAATCAGGAGTTAATCCCCACATATTCATGGAAACCAGGGAATTCACATCAATGCTCACACCGTCTACCTCTGCCCCAGTTGCGGTCTTTACGATGTTCTTGGTCTCCACAACCTCTGTCAAGTTTTTTTCCTCATCCATCTTGCAGATGCCGCGGGTCACACCACCATTATCGGATAGTGTGTTCTTCAGCACAAAACCTGCCATGCAGGACTTGCCACCATTCACCAAATACTCATGGACTGCTTTGAAACCTTCTTTGCCATAATAATCATCTGCATTAATCACAATGAACGGGGTATCGATTACACTCTTTGCCGCAAGCACGGCCTGACCGGTTCCCCACGGCTTTGTACGGTCTTCCGGAAGTTCTCCTGGAATATCATTGATATCCTGGAAAACGTAGTCCACAGTTACGTTATGAGAAGAGCAAATAGAGGCAATACGGTCTCCGATGACCTCTTTGAACTCCTTCTCGATATCCTTGCGGATGATAAATACTACATGGTTGAAACCTGCCTCAATCGCATCATGGATTGAGTAGTCCATGATGATATGTCCAGCATCATCTATCGGCTCCAACTGTTTAATTCCTGTTCCGAAACGGCTGCCGATACCGGCCGCCATAATAAGTAATGTTGTGTTCATAATTTTATCTCACTTTTTCTATCAAATTAATTTTATCATAGTTTTTACTCTTCGCATCTCAGCCAATCATAAGATCGTTGCCTACTGCTCACCGCGCAGAGGTGTGTGACTTATCAGAGCAGCGAGATCCACGGTCTCCCGTGGCCCCAGAGTCAAGGCACCACCTGAGACACAATCAGTCTCATTTGCCTCAGTATTATTATATTATTTCTTACTTTGACAGCCTTTCGTGTACTTTCTTTGCTTCCAAGTACACTATTCCGCCCAGCAACCACCAAGCGTGTTGTACACGATGTCTGATACCTGGAATGTGCCCAGTCGTAGCAGCAACTGCAACATCTCGATTCTCATGGAGAAGATCAGTCCAAGCTTCGTGCTTTTCTGAACAAGAGCAATTTACTGACAGTACAACAGCGCAACTTATTGACAGACCATTAGGTTAGTAACTCTATAGAACAATCACAAGTAACGTCGTTTCAAATATACTAATTTTGCTTTCTTTCCAGGAATTTCTTTCAAAGATGTCCTCTCCCCAGTTACTCGATCACAATAAGCCTCATAACCTACATTCATTCCAGGAATCCACTTCGGTTTCTCCAAAAATTCTTCCAAACATTCCTCTAGACCACTAAATGTATCTTTATACACATAATGTCCTCGGACTGATTCAATTTTAGAATTATCAAATTCCCGATTATACAATCTATCATATTTGATTTGCCAAGGGTTCCATACCTTTTGAAGTTCTTTAGAGTTTTCAACATACTTTACCTTTGGTTTTTTTCCCGTTTTTTCTTCTATTTTCTGACAGTAGAATTCGAGAATTTCTCTCCATGTATGACTTTCTGCCGTAGTAATATGAAAAGCTTCTCCATAAGCCTTTTCATTGCCGATTAAATCCAAAATCGCACCTGCAACATCTGGACCATAGGTCAGAGATGTCTTCTTATCTGCAATATCTTTCGGAAATACAATTGTTCTCCCTTCAAGAATTCGTTTCAACCAGTTTTCTTTCTCATACACGCCCAACTGTATACGATAAGAGTTGTATGTGATATAAGGACGAATAATTGTCCAGTTTTTCTTTCCGGTTGATCTAAGCAGATTTTCTTCTCTTCCCTTCGCCATTCCATACTCATCCAACGCAAGATATTCTGGGTCTTCACAGACATCGACTAATCTTGGACTATCTTCTTTTATTGGTTCCTTTGAATCAGCATAACAACGCGATGAGCTAAAGAAAAAATACTGCCTTGTCTTACTCAGCAAAACCTCTAATCTATTCTTTAATTCATCAGTAGAGTAGACCATAAAATCAATAATGACATCATAATTTCTGTCCATAAGTGAATTGAAAAAATCAACTTCCTTAGCATTTCCCTGTATATATGTAATATTCCCCATACTTTCCTTTTTAGATCTGGTAGTCACATATACATTCATATCATCCTTCGCGGAAAGTAGTTTAACAAGGGGAACCCCCATTGCTCCCGTTCCGCCTAATATAAGTATCTCCATAATCAGTCCTCCTGCGATATGAAGATCACAGTTTTCTTGTTTCCATTTGACAATTTTTCCATAAATGCGTCCTCTATCTTGTCCCCAACTTCTGTGTAAACCTCAAATCCAAGAGACTTCGCATAATTTTTCAATGTCAAATTCATCTCATGAACGGCTACGATATACAATAATGAATCGTTGATATTTATGTTTCCAAGAGTATTCATATCATGAATGAATTCTTCTTCCGTGATTAATCCTATGTATCTTCTGTGTATTTTTGCTAAAGATGCTCCTAAAACGTTTGCCATTGCTCCCTCATGACAATTTGACATACCACCCTCAACAATCTTACACTTAAAAGAAAGCGGGTGCATTCTCACTCCTTGTCCAATGTAGAGGTAGGAATCCTTCTTGAGAACTCGCATAAGAGACTCCTGAATTTTCAGGCACTCTATTTTATTTATTGATTGAGTGGGCACTTGAACTTCAATATGTACCGGACACTCCTTATTTAAATAGTGCTTAATTTGATCTTCAGATGAAATCACATAATGTCCGCAGACAACATCATTCAATTCAAGTGAATAATCAAGTTCCGTCCCAAAAGTAACCAATGCAACCGGAAGTTTTCTATAGAAAGCTTCTGTCATGCCGGAAAATGCGCTCCTAGAAGAATTACCTGCACCTACACAAACAACCGTCATTTCCTTATTTTGAGCACTTATCCCAGTTGCAGTGTATACCGCTGATCTTACATCCAGAATCGGAATGCAGTTCACTCCGCTTTGCTTCGCAGATTTTATGAAATCTGCTTCTTTCACATCCGGGGTAAATACTATGTGTTTGATTCCATTAAATTCCATTTTATTTATTCCCCTTTATTATTCTTCGTGCTATTTTCCAGACCTTGCTTTTTTTCAATCTACTCTTTAATGAACGATTTTCTTCAATTGTATTCATAAGCCGCAAGGCATCACTTTCATCTTTATCTGTTGTGAATATTTCAAAAAGAATAGGACTGCCGGATTTTTCAAGCCATCTGTCTCTATTTTGCAAATATTCCTGTTTACTAGACGCAGATATATATTCTATTCCCAAATCAGAACAAAGTTCCTTAACAACTTCAGTGTTCTTCTCACCATTATGACCTTTCGCTGCCATAAACGAGTTTGCATCTTCACCAAAATATGCAGCTCTATGATTATAATTCTTGAATTCTGTTCCAACCCCGTTGTTAATCAACATAATATGAACATTTGTAGAAATTGAATTGAATACTGTATTCAAATCATAAAAAAATGATAAATCCCCCACTATCATATAATGTTCTTTATCCGGATTGACCACAGCAGAACCTAAGAAGGAAGATAAACATCCATCTATTCCATATCCACCGGAGTTTGTATAACAGAGAACATCATCTTGAGTCTCAAAATAATTCCATACTCTTAAAGTATTAAGAATGCTAAGATGTAAAATCGAATGGTTCGGAATTCGTGATGCTGTTTCTTTTGCGATCCACATATTTGAAAATGGCAACTCAGGGATTTTACTCAAAAGCTGCTTTGTTTCTTTCATGCATTTCTCATAAATTGTATTATTTTTCTTATCTCCACAATATTGCTTGAAGAATTCCTTTTCTTCCATTTCAAAAACACACGTTAAATTTCTGTATGGATCACGAATAACACCATCTTTATTGACACGCCATAATTGGTTACCATGAAAATTAATGTAAGCACCATGTATATAGCCTATATAAATAATCAAGTCGAATTGCCTTGTACCCAAATCAATTTCTTGACTATTTGCAAGATTGGCAAGGAAGCGGTATTTGCCATGATAATTGCTGATTTGATCACAAATCACAACCGCATTATTACTCTCACAGAATTCGTCTATAATTTCTACTTCTTCTCTGGTAAAAGCCTCGTGGGCACCTACAAATATACCAATCCGTCCATTCGGAAGTTGAGGAAAATCTGAATCTACAATTCTGCGAATCACTCTATATTTTGGTAATTCATTTACCGTAAATCCATTCGAATAAGTTGTAATCAAATTAATATGAACAGGTCCCTGATTTCCATGTGTCAATTCTAACAATGCATCATTCACAGCGGTAATTGTGTATTGTTTGTCTTCATCATTATGGACTGTAGGAAGCTGAATGCTCTTTTTAACCATATCTCGGAATTGCACACTTCGGTCTATAACCTGAGCAACATTATTTCCTACTCTTCCACAATGTTGCGTTGATGTAACGGCCAGCACCGGTAAGTGCCGATAAAACGCTTCTGTAAGCCCTGGAATATAATTTCTAGAAGCTGTAGCACCTGTACATGTCAGTACAACAGGTTCCCCACTTTCCTCTGCCAATCCACATGCCATGTAGGCAGCAGCTCTTTCATCCACGGCTGAGTACACTTCAAAATATGGGTCAAACTGCACAGACCCAACAAATGAAATATTTGTTGTTCCAGGAGATGCTATTATTTTTCGAATATGATGTTCTTTTAATAATGAAACCAACACAAGTGCATTAATTTCATCTGTATACTTATGACTCATTTTCTATTCACCCTCTTACAGTATTTGCTATTAACGCAGAATTTTTTCTTCTAACTTAAATTTGTTCTTAGTTATTTTATCTGCCAGCTGTATGCTTTCTCTAAATTCTGGCATTCGATGATATGCCAGCCAATATACAACATTAGGTATAACGCAACATACTGCCCCCCTCACAATCAATGTTAAATACTCAGAAAAATGCAAATAAGAACAGAGATAGCCGCAAAGCAAACAACTAATCACAGTCACCAAAACATACCTCACTAACCTAAATAAATAACAACGCATTTGCGACTTTTTAAAAAGTACTGTAAACAAATTATGTAAAAGCCAAGGCATTCCAACAAACAACATTGAAAGAGCTGTTGATAACAGTACTCCATAAATTCCACACACTTGAACCAGTGCAAGATTCATTCCAAGGTTGACTGCAGCTGTTACTAATGGTCTAAATCTATCTTCGTGCCAAATACCAGCTGCATCCTTATATGTATTTAGTAACTGATTGATTTCGAATATAAAAAAGTATACGCACAAACAAATTACAGCCGGGAACTCCAACATCAGCTTATCTCCAACCCATATTTTCATAAATGGCTGATAAAGACAAAGAAAACAACATGTACAAAATCCTGCAATCCAAACAATGATGAAAGTGAATTTTTTTAAATCATTAAAATTCTTTTCTTTACTTTCCACTATAACACTGTTTCCAATTCCGGCCGTACATGACTGAAAAACAATACTCACGATACCAATAATTGATGTTAAAATAAAATAATAGTTTTGGTATACTGCAAGCACTGTAAGTCCAAGAAAAGCCGAAATAACTACAGTATCGACTGAGTTTACTATCACTCCGCCCAATTTAGATGTAAACAAGTCACGAATTCGATTATTGATTTCTTTTACTACTTGTTTGTTCATTTTTCCAGCTGGCTTGTAATCCGGATACATCTTTGTTGCAGCTACAGCTGTAATTATATTTGTAAGTGCCTGTGTAAAAAGAGTAGCAATCAGATACAAATAATAATTTTGAGTAGCAAAAATAATAAGCAACTGAGCAGCATATTGGAAAGTGTTTGTAACAATGGTCACCTTACTTGTAACATCAACTCGCTGATGTGCCTGAAACAAAGCATTTTTATATGCGAACAGCCAATAGGACAACACCGTTGCTCCCAAATTCATCCAGTATAAGATGTAAACATTCAAACCTGTCGGTAAATCACCGCTAATTAGATGTGGAATAATTGGTGTTAAAATAACACCAACCACAGCAATTACTGCGCCAATAGCAGAATAATATGTACGATATATTTTCATCAAAGCACATATCGTTACAGTATCATCCTCCGCAATTGGTTTATACATACTATAAACCATGGCACTACCAACGCCTAGCTCTGCAAGATTTAACACTTGCAGAATCGAAGTAAAAAGACTATTCAATCCAAGATATTGCACTCCCATGAAATAAATCATTGCAGTACGCATAAAAAACGGCATTAATATCTGATATATTTTCAGCGCAATACCAAACACCATATTTCGGGTTGCGTTTTTTGTTCTTTCTATTCTCATCGGTTGATTATTACCTCCCTGCCTTAGGTTTATCGGTTACGGTATATGGTATCAGCCAAAACACGCTCAGGATAATGTCCAGTACGCTCCTTGTATCGCTCCACCGCTTCCTGAAGATACAGACCTTCATTGTACGCATCAAAGGATGCCCATTCAAGTCTGGCATAACCCTTTTCGTCAATGCTGATATCAAGTTTTGTGCCAAACTCAACCGGGTTCTTAGCCTTACCTCTGACGATCGGCCGGATGTACGGCTGTAAGATACTAACAATACGGTTTTCAACAGAATGCGTCTTTCATACATGTACAGCTACTGTTCATACAGCACCCGGATTGTCAGATACTCCTGTGTCATCCGCTTGTCAAATGGTGCTGCGTAGCCCTCGGCCATCCATGCGTCAAGGTATTTCAATTTTTTGCGCTTCCTGCTCCAGAAATTCCAGATTGTTCTCATTCAGAACATCTGCATTGACACGCTTGCGAAAGTAAACCATCATGCCTGCATCAAACGGCTTCTCCTCCTAGTAACCCGGGAGACCGACAAAGTACTGATAGTACGGATTCTCGGTTATCCGGTCAACCACTTCACGGTCTGAGTAGCCGTATTTACTTTGGATAATCAATGAGCCAAGCGCCATTCTGAAAGGCTTGGAGATGTTTCCAACCTTCGTATCATTCTTAAAAAAATGAGAATACTTTTTCTCGTATTTTGACCATGGTATCATATCTGCCAGACGAATCCAGCGGTTATTCGGGTTCATATGAAGACCTGCCGGCTGAAAGAAATCATCAAAGCTGATTTGTCTGTTTTCAGTGGAATGATACATGAGTTCTACCTCCGATCCATAATCGCAGCTTCCAGATGCAAGAAAATTTAATGAAAAAGCCTTATTTCCTTGCATCTATCATACCACTTTTCAAGAGGAAGCGCTTGATTTATAAGACTTTTTTGATTATTCAGCAGACACTAACTATATCCTCATAAGTTTATATTTCCAATGCCTCTTTAAGAAATTGGATGGCTTTTTCTCGCTCTTCATTTAATAGTAATTTCCCTTTTGAATAATTGTGTTCAAACAATTCATTCTTCAAGCCACTATCAACATATTTTCGTTGCATACAAAATTTCGAAAGCAAGGTCTCTATTCTTGAAATCATTCCATTTTCTTTTCCCTCTCGCGCATAGATTAAATATGGTTTTTCATATATAAAAGAAAAAACACACGCATGAAAAGAATCCGTTAAAATCAAACTTGCTTTAGATATCAAATAAACAAATTCTGCAGGGTCTGCGGTAAACAAATCCGGTTGACCTCTATCTAATAAATTATATATCTCGTAACCACTTTTTCTTAGTTTTTCAACTTGACAGGAAACTCGTTCGCCTTTACCTCCCAAAAAGTATGTAAGCACATATTTTTTACTACAATTTATTTTTTTCGGTTTTCGAGCTATTCTATCCCATTCTTCTTTATTCAACATTAAGGTTGGATCAATAATCATTTCTGCCGTTTTTCCTACCTTTTCCCTAATAAGTGTTGCTCCAGCTTCTTCCCTAACAGATATTGCTCTATATCCATTTAACGCGCCAACAAATTTATTCTCCTTTTCCTTGGGTATATCAGACACACCTATACTCGCAGCAAACGAAACTCTTTTGTTTTCTGGTGCAAAAGCAAGCAAATAGTAATCCCACATTATATCATCTGTGCTAAAATTGGGGTTCCAAACTTGATCACTTCCACAAATAAAGCAATCATATTTATCAACAACTTCCGGAGGAACAGATTTTTTTATCGGTTTAGTGTATTTAACATATCTTTTTGAAAATATTTCGAAGGCTAACTCACGTTGCGCCTGTAAGTAATCTCCAAGTTTGAATGCTGAAAATACTGTATTCTTCAATTTATGCTTTATACTTGCTAAATACTCTGCTCTATAAACAAAAAAAAGTGTATCTGCATTTACATCCAGTTTATCCAAAATCGCTATTACTGCACTGTTTTGCAACTGGTTCCCAAAATTACATGGTCCATTTGTTATGGTTACAACTCCAACTCTCATTTATTCATTCCACCGTTTTATATCTTATCTTTTAAAAATTTGCTTAAGGTACTTCTTACTATTTTTTCATTAGCATAATATAATATTATTAAAGCTTTTTCCTTTATGCTTTGCAGACTGATCTTTTTACTACTAAGTGCCTTATTCATGTAAGGTTTTATATCAATCAATTTTGTTGTCCGATTCATTCCCCGACAATTTTCAAGGATAGCAATATACAAATACCTTTGCATTAATGTATCCGCTTTTTCTTTATATTCGTTATTTAAGTTTGAGCATATCTCTCCCACATATTCTATTGTAATTAATGTATCTCTTATGACTTCTATCTTTTTTGCGACTGCCATCGCACTTTCTTCCTGAACTCTATAATGATATCCAGCATAATTCAACAGTACTATCTTAGCGCTTAGTTTAAATGCCTGTAGTATCATATACGTGTCTTCTGTGTATCGCATTGAGGGCATATCAATTTGACTAATTAATGCTTTCTTATATAACTTTCCCCAGACTACATATGCAAACCTCATCCCTGCAAAATAACATTCCATTTTATCCGATAATGTTTCAATACAACTATCTTCTGTGATACATATATTAGGCTGATGTACATCGCCCTCATCAATACAATTGCAACAGATAATGTCTGGACAATTCTCTCCAATTTCATTTGCCAATTTTTCAAAATAGTCATTTTCCAAATAGTCATCACTATCTACAAAAGAAATATATTCACCATTTGCCCTAGCGAGACCTTCTTTTCTTGCAGATGATACACCACCATTCTCTTTATGAATCACCACAAAATTTGCGTGTTTTGCGGCATATTGGTCACATATTATCCCTGATCTATCCGGTGATCCATCATCAACCAAAATTACTTCTAGACTATCGTATGACTGTTTGCAAATAGAATCCAAACATTTACCTATGTACTTTTCAACTTTATAAACAGGTAAAATCACACTGATCAATGCACTCATTGCCCCTCCTCCTTACTTCTACTCCAAGCACATAGATTAAAACAAGGACAGCAAAGAAATACATTGTGTATGTTATCTCGACTGTTCCAATAAATATTAATGTATATATATACCCAGCAAGCCAAATCCATTGCTTTTCGTTTTTTAAGTTTTTCGATTTTGAAAAGGCGTAAATCAATACAATTATCAAGCAAACTGACCCGATGATGCCAATCTGCATTATCCACTCCATCAATGCATTTTGAGTATCCGCAAATCCTATCTGGGAACGACAAATTTCATAACTGCTTCCATAGCCGAATCCTAATAGCCAATGATCATTCATAATCTTTGCCATTTCAGTATAAATAATCGTTCTACCTGTAAGAGAAATACTTCTTTGAAGATATACAGTAATCAAAGCAACAATATGCTGATTGTTCAAAATAGCTTCATATCCCCACATAAACCAAAAGCCGAGCAGAACCGCTCCAAGAAATACAATAGGTTTAGCAAAAAAATCCCGATTAAGACTAATTAACCACACGAAAGCCAAGAAAACAATCGTTCCAATAATTCCTGTTGAGCAATCAATTTGGAGTGAAACTATTATCGTTACTATAAACATTCCGATCAATGTTAGACAGATAATGTAATACTTTCTACTTTTCCTGTTTTCCATCGCATCCTTATTAAACATCATATACAATGCAATTGCTAATATATGATGGTAAACTACCTGAAATTTCGTTCCAATCAAATAGATGCCCTTATTTGCACCTACCGTAAATGCTAATATATCAGTAACTACACATAATATTATTGCACATATACTTGCTGTTTTCAAAAAATGCTGAATTCCTTTTCTTTCTGAAATGACTTCTGCCATCAAAACAAACTCAATGAAAATACTACAAAAAACTATGTTTGCTAAAAGAGGATTTCTATTTGTCACCCCACAAGACTGAAACGAAATTAACAGTGAAACAACGGTAAATCCTGCAACTAGTATATTAAACATCCTATTTTGTAATAACAGTTCATGTGACAATTTGGATAATAGAAAAATACCAACAAGCACAATTAATCCGTATTTCAAGATATTATTCCGAATGTCAGCAAAAGCCAAACTATATACCAACATTTCAAATATTGTGTATACACTAACTTTTAATCGATTGTTCACTCTTTTCTCACCTCCCTCAGCTATTACTTTTAATTTTTAACTTCCTTCTAATTTTATCTCTATATTGGTCAAACCAGTATAAATATGTAAACCCAATTGTCTTTCTATGAAATTCCAAATCATTTACCGGCAATCTATTTATCGCTCGAAATCTATCCGGCAAGATTTCGAACATTTTGGACTCCACTTTACACTTTACACGCATATATCTTTTCTGCAAATGGATATACAAATATTCTTTTTTTATCAGTGTTCCTGTTTTTTTTTCTTCCAGTGACATGATTTTTCCGTTGTACCAATAGTAGCGCCTAGGTTTATATATTTCTCTTTCAAATTTTCTCTTTTCTGGGATATATGTCACTTTTCTAAATTTTCCACAATCAACTGACACATTAAATGACAAATCTTTTGTATAAATTTTTTTTCCCAATTCAATAAAAATGGAGTGTACGTTTTTTCCCTCCTGGTTCATCTCACCAATGTAATCCTCATCGAATACAAAAATCTGATCACATTGCAGTGCTTCACTATATAATGTTTTTCCTTTGTAGTTTTTCATAAAGACCCTACAGTTTTCTTTTGTATTTTTGTACAATGTTAGATGTCCTGAAGCGAATATTTTATCATATTCTTCATCAAACAATGGTGCCAAAATAGCATCCAAATCTCCAAAAATCAAATCACAATCACAGTGTCCCCAATATTGGTATTCAGTCAAATAATCTTCAAAGATTAGGCCATATGTTGGTTTAAAATCGCACAGTTTATACGGTGATGCTAATGATACATTAATTCCAATTTTCTTTTCGGCTAATTTTTTTACTCTATCTAAAGTAAACGGTATCATCTTAACATTTTTAGGATATCTGTACTCAGTCATATCATCCGTAAAAATCAGCCACTCAAACCCTGTATTTTTTTCACAACTATTCAAGAATAATTGAAAATAGTTTCCAAATTTTCCAAAATATGGCAATACTATTCCCCACTTTTTATTTTCCATAACAATACTCCTCAAATTCTTCAAAAGAAGTAAATTGGGGTTTATGATTATTCAAATATTTCCACGATTCTTTATAATTCCCGCAAAGTTTCATTTTATCCTCAAATTCAGGTGAAATATCATTTACTTGTGTGAAAAGCATAAAATACTCATGAAATACGTTTCTTGGTGCCCTTTTTCCATATCTTTGATAATATCCAACCGCCAATGCCTTTGCTTCGTTTAACTGCTCTCTTTTTCTCTTTTCCAAAAAATCATTAACCTCAGCAATTCGCTTTGCAGGAACTCCTGCATAAACACCATTTGAAGAACAATCCTTAGTCACAACACTTCCTGCACCAATAATCACATTACTCCCAATAGTTACTCCGCGACATATTACAGTATTCATTCCAATAAACACATTATCATTAATTTTCACTTGTCCAGAAGCTCCATAAATGCCACCACAATCTTCTTCGATTCCCTTATACAGTTTTAAAACAGACCAAGAGTAGTCATGTGTAAGTAACTTACACCCTTCAGTGATACGCACATGATTTCCAATTGTTATCATCCACGGATACTGTTCATCGATTAATGTTTTGGATGGGACATATATAGTACAATCCTCACCTATTTTCACACCGATTTTTCGGAGATAATCTATATATGTTTCAGATGAGTATCTTTTTCCATATGTAATTTTCTTTAAGACTTCTTTGACTCCCATGAATTATCTCCTCACCCTTTTGCCTTTAACATCCAATAGCAAAGTTCTTTCCGCCGTCTTTTTATTGCTTCGAGTAATAATTTTCGCAACATTTTTTCTTTTGTCAGCGAAGTCTTATTTATAACTTCCTGCAACATTTCATCGTTTATAACTGTTTCAAGCTGCTTTAGCCGTTCTTTTTTAGGCTGCTCTGCCCCAACGATCATCTTCATTGCTGCAATTGTGTTAGACAGATACGGATAAGAAAGTCTATCCTTTACATTGTCACTATAGTTGTTTTCCGTTGCCAATTGATAACAAACTTTATAAAAGTTCTTAATTTTGTTATATCGATCTTGCTTGTAGGTATGTGTTAAAGAGCCTGTATTCTCACAGTAGAAATATAATGCCTCTGGTAGTACAGAGACCCGACTTACATATTTGTATAGTCCCAGCAGTGAATAAATATCCTCAGAGATAATCTCACGTTCCGATACAAATCGCCAAGATGCCTTTTGAATCATTTCCAATGAATACAGGCATGCCCATGCACTCATCCACAAATTTGTTTGCTTTCCGTTTTTCACATCCGGTCCAATTAAATCGACCAGAAATATATCTTGTACCTCTTGTCCAGAAAATGCGGTTTTCTCAGTGTGCGGAATTACAGCTTTACCCGTTTCCCCATTGGCCTTGACATTGCAAAAACCAAAGACTACCATATCGGATTTTTCCTGAACAGCCAAACTATATGCCTTTTCAATTGTATCAAGCGCGATATAGTCATCACTGTCAAAGAAGCAGATATACTCTCCTGTCGCGTTTTCAATCCCCGTGTTTCGGGCATATCCAAGTCCTGCATTCTTTTTATGAATAACCTTTATTCTATTGTCTTTCTTTGCCCACTCATCGCAAAGTGTTGGACAGTTGTCCGGTGATCCATCATCGACTAAAATAATTTCCAAATTTTTATAGCTCTGATTTATCACACTTTTTATGCATCGATTCAAATATTTCTCTACATTATAAATAGGCAAGACCACGGAGACGACGCCTTTTCTCATTACTATATTCCTCCAACTAAGAAACGACGTCCGCTCTTCTTAAGACTTTGGAACAAACTTTCGCTTCCATATTTTTTGTAAAATCAGTCCCGGAACCAAACAAATCAACGTTAGCTTTTTATCTGGTGAATCTCCAAGGATGGCCGCAGCACTCACACCCGCAAACTTTCCATAGATAATATGCTGCAATGCCGCTTTCATCCGATGCTTTTTATTAATATCCGGCATCATAAATTCTTTTGCTCTGTTCATACAGCCAACCGGAGATTTTATGTTATTAAGTCTGCGATTTTTCGTAAGACCATCTTCCAGATAATTTCCAATATAAATTGCCTTATTGATATGAACCATCATGTACTTTCTTGCCATTCTGACCCATACAATATCTTCTCCCAAAAATTTTTCTCCCGGATATTCCGGGAAAGGGAATTCTTTTAAGCATGTTGTCTTAAAAACTTCTGCTTTATCTGCCATCGTATCATCTGAATTGATTCTTGCTTCAATATAAGATGCTACTTTTTCGTCCGGAATGAATTCTTTTCCATTGATTTTTCCATCCGGATACGCTCTCAAAAATGCGTAACCACACAGATTCGTCTCGTCTTAATACCTTCTGTGATATCGCAGTATTGTTTCCACTGCATCACCCGCCAAAATATCGTCTGAATCAACGATGAAAGTTAGCTTAGACTCCATCTGTTTAATAGCAAAATTCAATGCGGTGTGCTTTCCACCGTTTTCCTTATAAAGATAGCGGACACAGATTTCATCCTCTGCAATCCACTTTTCAACAATATCCTGTGTATTATCAGAACTCCCATCATCTACAATAACCCACTCAAAGTCTTTGCATGTTTGCCTTTTCAGTGACTCATAGAGATTTTGGAGTACCCCCCCGATTAAAAGTAGGGGTTAAAATAGCTAACTCCATTACTTATTCTCCATCTGCTGTGCGATATCAGCATCCACGATTTCCTCACCGGTCTTATGCTTCAGCTGTTCTTTACTTGCCTCACTCAGACCGTTGTTAATAACACAGTTCATATCGCAAGTGCTGCACTTGTCGAGTTCCTCTTTTGTGACTTTACCGTCACGGTAATCACGGCAAATCTTCAGCTCGTACATAGAATACGGATGTTTGGTGAACAGTGTCTTGAATTTATGTACCAGGACCCAGGTAGCAGGCTTCCAGATGTACTTGTGCATAGCAGGACTTACACTACCAATCATCCAGCAGTCACGGTCGCAGCAACGAACCTTTGCACGAACTTTCTCTGCCTCCGGGCTGTTCCACAGTTCATCCCAAGTCTGATTGTTCAGGTTGCCCATAACTTCCTTGTCCTTGGTACCATTGCAAGGCATAACATCGCCATACGGATCGATGAAGAAAGTGTCAAAGCTCATATCGCAAGGCAGCAGACGCTTCTGTCCATAGATGTAGTTGATCAGACCGTGATTAAAGTAAGCACGAAACCATTTCTTCGGGCTATTGCTACGGAGCAGTTCATTGACCAGATTCTCGAAGTTCTTTGCAACCATCGGACGGTCATGAATGATGTTTTTTGCTTCAACGAAGTAGAAGCTGTTATGCAGAGAAGCGGTTGCGAACTCCATACCCATCTCGTTAGAGATCTTGTACAGAGGAACCAGGTCAGGTGCGTTCTTGTCCTGAACAGTCATACCGAAACCAACGTCCTTCATGCCCATCTCACGCAGTTTCTTCAGTGTGCCGTAACCTCGCTGGTAGCCGTTCTGCAGACCACGGATCTCGTTGTTGGTCTGTTCCAGACCTTCGATAGAGATACGGATACCGATCTGCGGAAACTCTTTGCACAGGTCAACGATACGGTCAGTGAAGAAGCCGTTTGTGGAAATAACGATACGATCAGACTTCTTGTACAGTTCACGCACAATATCTTTCAGGTCGGTGCGGATAAAAGGCTCGCCGCCGGTGATGTTCGTGAAGTACATCTTCGGCAGCTTCTTGATGGTTTCGATGCTAATTTCTTCTTCCGGCTTGGAAGGTGCTTTATAACGGTTGCACATAGAGCAACGAGCGTTGCAGCGGTAAGTGACGATAACCGTACCATTCAGTTTCTTTTCGCTATTTTTAGCCATTTTTCTAATACCTCTATCTCTCTTTTATCTATAAACCTTCATAATTTTCTCGTAATACTCATCGATGGTATCGAAGCTGATTCCCTTGCAGTTCTTGCTATACTCATCGCATAGCTTCTTATTGCCCCAGAGCTTCTGAATCTTGCTCTTCAGCTCGTCACCATCCCCGCTCTTAAACAGCTCACCAGTCTTACCGACTTGGATCAGTTCCGGGATACCACCAATATCAGCACCCAGCACCGGCGTGCCATACATCTGGGATTCCATCACGGAGAACGGGCAGTTCTCGTACCACTCGGATGGGTAGATGGAGAACCGTGCTTCACGGATCAGCTTTTCCAGTGCTTCGCCCTTCTGGAATCCGACATTCTTGATGTTGCTTACACCCTTGATACTCTCCTCCAACGGGCCAGTACCGGCGAAGATAAACTGCACATCCGATAGCTCCTTACAGACCTTGATGAGTGTGCCGATGCCCTTCTCCTCAGAGAAGCGGCCGAAGTAGAGGACGTAATCCTTCTTTTCTGTCTCTTTCCACTCCACCTTATCGATGAAATTATGCATTGCCAAGGTCTTCGTCGCAAACAGCGGATTGCTGTCCATCTTGCTCTTCATGAACTCAGAGCAGCAGATCATGGTGTCAATATACTTGTAAGTCCCTTTCCACTTCCAGAACTCGGCCTCCATCATGCCGATGGCAGACTTCGCCGTGGAGCCGTGGATGCACTTGCCTTTCATGCAGTTCACGAAATGGCCGCCGAGGCACTTCTCACAGTTCTGGTGGGTGTTCGGATTATTCAGCATGTGGTTCGGGCAGACCAGCTGGTAGTCATGTGCCGTGAAGATGATTTTGCAATTCCTTCCGGTCTCCTTACGCCACTTCACGATTTCCAGAATGATAGAAGGCGTCAGCTGGTAGTTAAAGTTGTTCAGATGACAGACATCCGGCCGGAAATCGTCCAGAACTTTTCTCAGCTGCACCCGTGCTTCCTTGCTGTAAATCGTCTTGATTGGGTAGGTCAGCTTGCTCAGCTTGCTGCCACCGTGGAAATCCATATCGGATGTATAAGCATTAACCCGGTTGCCCACGCAGCGGCCTTCGTGCTCCATTCCGAAGTACTGAACCTCATGTCCATGCTGCTCCAGTGCCTCACCCAATTTGAATATATACGTCTCACTTCCGCCGTTTCGGTGCAGAAATTTATTCAAAATCAGCGTCCTCACGTTGTATTTCTCCTTATTCTATGTTCTATTTCACTACCTCTGTTCAGATGCAGCACTTCCAATGTGTTATTCATAAACCAGAGTGCTCCATACAAACGCAGGTAGTGATACTGAAAGTCCTTATGATAAAATCATATGCTGTTACTGAACCTAAGTAGCGAGATAAAAACCGCACTCGCAGCTCTGCCCATCTCTTGGAAAGTGCCGTAAATACGCTATTTTTCCAGCGTTTTCACTATGTACATCTCACTACCTGTGTTCGGTTAGAGGAGATTGTTAATCATTAAGACCTTCATCTATTCTAATTCCTTTCACTTTATTTCTTATATAATTCCAATGTTCGTTCTACTACATCATCCCAGTTATATTTCTGGCAAATAAAGTCCGCGGCTTCGCCTTTATACTTCTCTCTCCTTTCCGGGTGATCGCAAAGCATCTGTAATTTCTCTCTCAAATCATCAACATTGCTCTTTGCAAAAGTAACTGCCTTATCTTCAACCACTTCTGCACACTCTGCAATATCTGAGGTTAAACAGCAGTTGTCATAACTCATTGCTTCCAGCAGGCTTAGTGGCATACCTTCCAAATCGCTCGGCAAGCAATAAACATAAGCATTACTATATAATTCTTCTAACAATTGTCCCTGGACAAATCCAGTAAAAACAATTCGATTGTCATCGACAGCCATTGCTTTAAGCTGTTCCATGTATTCTCCGCTATCTGAAGCACCACCAGCAACCACAAGCATCTTATCTGTCTTAACCTGCTTAAATGCTTCAATCAAATAATGAAAACCCTTTTCCGGAACAATTCTCGCAAGGCTCAAAAAATAACCTTTTTCAGCTACTAAAGGATATTTTTCTTTCAATAACTTTATACTTCTCTGAACTGGTCTGTTCACTCCATTTGGAATAAACCGTGTTTCGCGTCCATATGTAAATTTAAAATAATTTCGAGCACTCTCGCTCAACACAATAATTTCATCCGCAAATTTAACAGTACATTTTTCGCCAAACATAATATATGTACGAGCAAACTTTCCCCACTTCGCTCTTTGGTGATCCAGGCCATGAACCGTTGCAATACATCTCTTACCAAACAGCTTTGGTAACCACAGCATTGCACATGGACCCTCTGCATGGAAGTGAACCACATCATATCTTCCAAAAGCAGCTTTTAAAGAGGCAAAAAAAGATGAGCTCATTGCAGCCAATCCCTTCTTATCAATAGTACAGACTGATTTAAGGCGAACACCCTTATACTCGCTCGATGCACTATCATCGAATTCTTTGCCGCTTACATGATGTCCCTTACGGTTATAGCAGGTTACTTGATGTCCCAACACAACCATTCTGGTAGATAATTCTTCTACAACAATTTCTATTCCACCTTCTCTCGACGGAATTCGTTTTTGCCCCAACATCGCTATTTTCAGTTTCTTTTTGTTTGCTTTTTCATTCATCATTTACTATGCGCTTCCCCCAAATAGTCCCATCATGGAGACTTTCATTTTCATCAAAACCAACATCAAAACGATTTTGAAACTTTTTCTTCTTCATCTAAAACAATAGGTAGATTTTCTCTATTTAATGCGGCATGCCCACCTTCTTTATGTCTACTCAATGTTCTGTATTTACGGGATTTTCATTAATTTTTCGCCTAAGAAGATACGAAAAACATAGAGATAAGTTTTTAATTCTCTGCCTTTTCTTATTTCTATCATGCCACATCTTTACTAAGCAACATCTATCTCATATCGCATTTATAGTTAAGCCTAATAAAACAAAAGAACCTACATAGTCTATGATTCTTACTCGGTTTAGGGTAGGAATAGAATTTCCATACAAAGAAGCAGGTAAAATAAAGCGTTATATCTTGCCTGCCCTTTTTATCTTCGCCTAAATCCGAGTAAGAACCCAGTCTAGTAGACCATTAAGAAAAATAGTATAAATTTAGGCAAGTTACAGCAATATGAATTCAGCTAATTTTGATTTCATGATTAATTTTTTTCCATTTTATAAATATCCCTATATCCCAAACTACTTCTTTCAATTAAAGACTTTTAAACAATTATTCAAGAGCACTAATGGGTTTTTAAATTGTTCTCTGGAATATATTCAAATTCAACTTTCGTCTCTTTTTCTGAATTTTCTTTCGATGATAATGAAGAATCTTTTCATTACTCAAAATCTTTCTTGGGTTCTCCTCAATCAGTTGAAATGCTATAGTATTTCCAAATTCTTCTTCAAGAAATGCTTTTGCTTCTGAGAGTAAGCAAGGTCGATGTACGTTATGGGCATCACTGGCTACAAAACTAATAAAGCCATGTTCGATCATTAGAATGAGCACTCTCTTTGTTTCTTTCTTAAATAAACTGTTTTGGTTTGCTTGTAACAGATACCCTTCATTCAGCCATCGAAGACAAAAGTTCGGATCATTCTGAACATATCGATAACGTTCAGGATGAGCGATAATGATTCGATATCTTAGTGCCAGCTCATAGAGAATTTCATCATATTCATCTCTATAATTTTGAAATGGAAACTCGACTAGGATGTAATCTGATTCAGCTAAGGTTAAGACTTCTCCCCTTTCTAATAGTTCTGGTAAGTCAGGGTGAATATAGAGCTCATTCCCTAAATGAAGCTTAATCGGACCTTTATAAGCCTGTTTCAGTTCATTGAATCGCTTAACAAGCTCTGACGCTTTCATCCTGAATTCACCATTTTTCATGAAATGCGGAGTTGTAATCAATTCTGTGATACCATCTCGTTCAGCTTGCTTCAATAAAGAGAGTGATTCTTCTAGGCTCTGACTTCCGTCATCCACTCCTGGAATCAAATGACTATGAATATCAATCATTTCTTTTTATCACTCTTTTTCGTGATGGATGAAAGGATTGAATTCTTCTTTTTCTTCTGTGTTGTCTTTTTCTGTGTATCGCTATATCGATAACCATAGCTGTTATAGTATTTTCGTTGAACCGGCATCATCGTCATCACAATTCCAATGACATTCACTTGTGTCTGTTCTAACTGATCTTTGACTCGAAGTAATTCTTTCCGGTCATTCCGATTCGAGGCACAGATTAGAATCGTTCCATCACAGTAAGAAGCTGCCACGATGCCATCCGTCACCAATCCAACCGGAGGGCAATCCAAAAGGATTAAGTCGTATTCTTTCTTTCTCTCCTCAATGAATTCTTTCAAAGCGTTTGACTGGATAAACTCGGAAGCAAATGGGATCTTCGTTCCTGCGGTAATCACATCCACATTCTCATAAGGTTGTAGAACCACTTCTTCAAATTCTGCTTGATGCCCGATGATATCCGAGATACCTTTTTTATTCTTTAACTTCAGTTTTTTATGAATCGTTGGCATGCGTAAGTCTAAATCAATGACTAAGACTTTCTTCTGTAATTGGGCATATACCATAGCCAGATTGAGAACACAAGTCGTTTTTCCTTCCTGGGCAGTTGTTGAAATAATGTTGATGACTTTCATATCCCGATCGAAGTTCCGCATCAGAATATTGGTTCTTAATATTCGGTAAGCTTCGGATGCAGAAGATTCAGGATCCAGAATAGTAATTAATTCTTCTCCAACTCTTAACATTATTCTGCACCTCCTATTCCATGCGTCATATCAGGTATTAAACCGATAATCGGATAATCAAAAATCTGTTTTAATTCTTCTTCGGTCCGGATATTTCGATCATTCAATAGAATGTATAAAACAATGCAGCCATCAATAACACAGCCCAGCAAGAAACCAATCATTGTATTTTTAATATTTGATGGACTGGATTTCTTCTCTGGAATTTTTGCGGAATTTAAAACTGTTACATTCTCAATGTTCATAATAGAATAGATCTTATCTCGAAATACATCCACGATCTCATTCGCAATCACTGCGGCTTCTTTTGGATCTTTTGATGTTACTGCAATCGTAATGACTTCCGTATCTTTCACTGAACTGATCTTAACAATTTTCTGATACCCTTCCGTATCTAAGTCTTCTAACTTCAGATTTCGAATCACTTCATCACTGATCGCTTCACTCTTCAAAATCTCGCTATAAGTATTTACCAGCTTTTGTGATGTTTGAAGGTCGTTATAGCTGATCTGTTGACTGTCCGGATTAGATTTCTGGACAATGATCAGCTTTGCTTCCGCCGTATATTTTTTTGGTATCAGAAACAGTGTGATCAAAGCAGCCACAATGGAAGCGGCCAGAATGATCAGTACGAAAGGTTTAAAATGTTTTTTGATGATTTCAAACACTCGCGACAGATCGATTTCAATTTCTTCGTTCTCGTTCATTTTTCTTTTCTCCCTTTTCTCTTCTCACTAAAAAAGAACCTTATTCAGGTCCTCCGAATTTCTCATAGATTGACTTCTCAAGTTCAATTACCTTTGTACTTGGCTGATAATTTTCCATTTCATAGATGTTCTCATGAATGTCCTTCACCATCTGTTGATAGCTATCCATTATATACAGTGGACTGAAATCATTATATTCTACGGTTTTGTAGATGGCTTCCATTCCAGCAGAAGGAATCTGGTATTGATCAATATGTTTTAAATCAAAGGTCAGTAGATTCATAATATAATTCTTAATTTGATCGTTAGTCAGATTCGTTTCGATCCAAGGCATCATGTCTTCAACGATATCCATCAGTTCCCAGAAATTCTTTGTTCTGAGTTCTGTCAGGATGGCCATAATGACGGTGTTCTGACGTTTCATGCGATGAAAGTCATCGTCAATGGTTCGGATCCGGCAATACTCTTTCACTTGTTGACCGTTCAGATGATAAACTCCGTCATCGCCGTCAATTTGTAAATCACGAATCTTTTGATGTGTTTCCTCGGCTGTCAGATAAAGATCAATTCCGCCGACCAAATCAACCAACTTTACTGTCGCTTCAAAGCTGAATCCGACATATTGCGTTATATCCATATCAAAATTCAAATTGATCGTCTGAATCGCTAATTCTGGACCTCCGCGCCAATGGGCATGATTTAATTTATCATAATCATTGTAGGGTTCAGGAAGATAGACTAGAGTATCTCTCTGCAATGAAGTGATTTTGATTTTCTTTGCGTTAAAATCTAAAGAGATAATCTTTGTCGCATCGGACCGCTGCATTTCAGTATCAGTCCACTCGTTCCAATCCTGATTGTCGGAACCGAATAAAGCGATATTTACAATCTTGTGGTCCTGCACTTGATCTTTAACTTCCTGATTCACCATTGCTTGTTCATCGGTCAGTTTCTTTGAACGGTTAGTCTTATTTAATAAAGAATCTACATACAAATTTCCGCTGATGCCAATCACAGCGATTAAACCTATTAACGTACCCGCCACAATCAACAAAATCTTTGTTTTGTTTCTTTTCTGTTTTTTCTTCAATTTTGTCACATCCTTGTCGATTAATAAAAAAAGGTAGGCTTCGCCACCTCAAGCTTCCGATGAGTTTGTAAAAAATAACCATGAAACTGAATTGGAAGTGCCCATGCAACTATCCAAATCAAATTCAATCATTTTGTTTAACAATCAATCCCAAGTAAAGCAACATCAACTGGCCGCAGATCTGAAACTGAACCTGCGCGGTTCGCTGATGCCGGTCAATCTTCTTTATCCGCGATTCCAATCCTTGCAAAGGTCCGGATTCGACAATTAATTGCTTCTCATTTAAGAAGCCGTTTGAAATCGGAATTACATGCTGTTCATTCATTAATGAATTCAGGAAAAGCCGTTCATCTTCCTGGAGGGAGAAATACTCTTTTTCTTCTAAATGAATCCACTGAGATATATCGGAATGCTGAGAAAGCCATTCGTTGAACTGTTTTGTAAATTCAGCTTGAGGAAAATCACTGGTAATCATGATCGTTCCTGGAAATAACAGGCGCTCTACCCAGGTCACCAATACCTGCTTTTTGAAATAACGTTGTTTCTTGGGTAGGAAAGCTTCGAAAGGTGAGCTTTTCATTAATTCCAGGACATCTTCCTCATGATGCTTTTCAACTTCAACAAAATACCAGCGCATCACATTGCCCCCTTTCTTAAAAGGACAATCTGCAACGTTTTCAACAGAATCTTGAAATCCCACAGCAAATTCCAGTTTTCGACATATTCTTTATCCAGTTCGCAGCGGTCGTGGAAGCTGAGATCACTTCGTCCCCGGACTTGCCACAACCCGCCTAAGCCGGGTTTGACCTGAATAATCTGATTATAATATTCGCCCATATCTTCTTTCTCCCGCGGCAGATAAGGACGCGGACCGATCAGTGTCATTTCGCCCTTCAGAACGTTGATTAACTGCGGAAATTCATCGAGCGACGTCTTTCTAAGAAATTCACCCGCCGTGGTGATGCGCGGATCCTGTCTTAATTTTTTATGTATTGTATATTCTTCCCGGATCTTGGGATCCGTCTTCATCAACTGTTCAAGGATGGCTTCTGCATTCGGAATCATCGATCGAAATTTGATCATTTCAAACGGCTTGCCATCCTTGCCAATCCGTGTCTGTTTAAAGAACACCGGATCATAGTCGCCTTCCTGATGATTTTTATGGCGGACATAGAAGTAAAGCGGAATCAGAAGCAGACATCCGGCAATCCCCGCCAGGATATCGTTGAGACGCTTAATCCCCTTGCCGACCCATTTTTTAATTGATAATGATACCGATATCCTTGTTCTAAGCTCGATGCTTTCACCTTTGGTCATGCTGCTCCCCCTCTCTCGATGGGAATCAGTTCATAAAAAAAGAACTGCTTCCTTCGCCCCCTGCGAAATCTCTAACAGTCGCTAACCGTCAGATAATGTACACTATTATTGACACAAGGAAATAAGCCATTTATAATGGGACATGTATTAAAAATAAACGATTCTACCAGTTTTTGGCATTGAATTTTGTTTGTCAAAAAATGTGTGATTTTTTTGCCATAAAAAGGGGCTTAAATGTAATCAACAACCAAATTCATGTCCTGTATGGTTATTCAGCCACATAATTATAACGAAGCAATTCCTAACAAATTCATAAAAAAAGACCCCGGCCATTATGCCGGAGCCCCCTCTATCACGCTCTAACCTTCAACTAATTCATTCTGAATTCCAATACGACCGGATTATGATCGGAATACCGATAGTCATTCTGGATATTCTCCGCTGTCGCCGTAAGATTATCCGAAACCAAGAATCCGTCGACAATTGCCTGGTACGTGACCCCCGCCTCAAACGGAATATCCGCGCCGCGACAGGTCGCGGTTTCATCGGCGTTATCTGCCCGAACAAAGTGATACCCTTCTGCCAGATCCGCGGTGTTCATCGCAAAAATCCAATCCGGAACCTGCTGCTGGGAAGGAAAGAAATCCAACGTACCGGCGATGTCATGATTAAAATCACCGCCCGCGATCACATAATTTCCCTGTTCGCGCTCCTGAATCAGCACTTGGTTAAGCAAGGCCAGCTGCTGCGCGCGGATCGTTCCTCCCTGATCGTAGGCTGACAGATGAACATTAATCAGCACCAGCTCTTTTCCGTTATCTAATCCTAACCGGCTGATCAGAAAACACCGGTCCAAGTCGGTAAACTTTGTAATAAAAGAGCCGTCGACAGGAAACTGCCGCCGCACATTTTCATCCACATGCCAATTCGACAGCGTCAACAATCCGGACTGCACCGAACCATGCGGTTCCTGCGGCGGGACGATTAAATACGGACTATGGAAGTTCAAGGCAAAGACGCTGCCATACCCCGAAAATGCAGAGCGAAGGATTGCCGCCTGATCGACGCCATAACTCCGCGACGACTTCACATCGACTTCCTGCAGGAATATAAAATCCGGCGATGATTGTTGGATCAGGGCGAGACTGCCCTGCGTATTGGCAATCACTGCTTCCTTGCTTAAAGCCCGGCCATGCTTTCCCCGCGTCGCTTTCCCGTCTTTCATCTTTCCGGTATCCATGAAGAAAGAATAGTCGTCCGAATACGCTCCAAAGCCAAGATTGTACGTCATCAGCGTATACTCCTGATCAACATCAAGCCGCGCCGGCGGATTGTTCACCGTTTCCAAGCTTTGATAATCCGCGATCCGGTAATAATTGACCTGCATAAAAATCCCATAGCTAACGATCAAAGCGATCAGCCCGGCGATCATCACACCGATACCTTTTAAAATCTTTTTCAATGTCCCGCACTCCCTCCGCAAAAAGCGAAAGAAGGAAAAACATGAAGTCCTTCCCTCTTTGCTTTATCTTTTAACAACTGTCTTATTTGAAACGTTCTTTTTTGGAATACGTCGTATGAAGCAGCTCATGCGCCAGCGGACTTCCCGGTTCTTTCAGAAATTGATCATACAGCGCGATGATCTGCGGATTCTCATGCGATTTACGCACACTCTGCAGCGCGTCCTCATCATATAACGCCTTTGCCCGTTCCTTCTTCCAGTCAATCGGCTTAAAGCCGTTGCGGATCGACGCGTTGATAATCGGCTGACCGCCGCCGTTGATGCAGCCGCCCGGGCAGCCCATGATCTCGATGAAATGATACGGCGAGGTGCCGGCGCGGATTTCATCCAGCAGCGGCTTGGCACAGCTCATACTGGAAGCGACCGCGACTTTAACCTGCATCCCCGCGACCTCCAGCTCCGCCGTCTTCACACCTTCCATACCCCGGACAACCGTGAAGTCCAGACTATCCAGTGGTTTGTTTTCCAGCGTTTCCTTGACGGTTCTTAACGCCGCTTCCATGACCCCGCCGCTGGCGCCGAAGATCACGCCGGCTCCGGAATATTGTCCGAACATATCCTGATCAAAATCTTCATCCGGCAGATTCTCAAAATTGATTCCATACATCTTGATCAGCCGCCCTAATTCTCTCGTCGTCAGGACAACGTCCACATCCGCCACGCCATCCTTGCGCATTTCCGGGCGGACGACCTCCGCCTTCTTCGCGGTGCACGGCATGATGGAAACGACCGTGATCTTGCGCGGATCCAGATTATGCGTCTGCGCGTAATAAGATTTCAGAATCGCGCCGAACATCATGTGCGGCGACTTGCAGGAACTCAAATGCTCCAGCAGATCCGGATATTCAAATTCACAATACCGGATCCAGCCTGGCGAACAGCTTGTGATCATCGGCAGCACACCCTGATGCTGGACGCGCTCAATGAACTCATGGCCTTCCTCCATGATCGTCAGATCCGCGGCATAGTTGGTATCATAGACGCGGTCAAACCCGATCCGCCGCAGCGCTGCGGCCATCCTGCCGGTAACGCGCGTGCCGATCGGCAGGCCGAACTCCTCGCCTAACGCTGCGCGTACCGCCGGGGCCGTCTGGACGATGACATGCTGATCCGGATCGTTCAGCGCTTCAATGACGCGGTGAATGTCTTCTTTTTCAAACAAAGCGCCGACCGGGCAGGCGTTGACGCATTGACCGCACTGCATGCAGTTGACATCGTTGAAGCTCTTATCAAAGACCGGCGCGACCTTGGTGTTGAAGCCGCGGTTGATAAAGCTCAGAATGCCCAAACCCTGAACCTTCTTGCAGGTTTCAATGCAGCGTCCGCACAGCACGCACTTGGACGTGTCGCGGACGATCCCCGGCGCAACCTCATCAAACGTCGGCGGTGTTTTCTCCCCTTCATAACGCACCTTGCGGATCCCCAGCTGCTGTGCCAGCTTCTGCAGCTCACAGTTCTGGTTGCGGATGCAGGAAAGGCAATCGCCGCAATGGTTGGACAGAATCAGTTCGACGGTGTGCTTACGCGCTTCCAAAGCGCGTTGGGAATTGGTGAAGACCTCCATTCCCTCGCTGACCGGATATACACACGCGGCGCCCAGGCTTTTCGCGCCTTTGATCTCAACTGTGCAGACGCGGCAGGCGCCGGTCTTGTTGACGTCTTTTAAATAACAGAGCGTTGGGATCTGGATGCCTGCGGCCCGCGCCGCTTCCAGGATGGTGGAACCCGGCTCGGCCTGAACCGGGATATTATTGATCTTTAAATTGATTTTCGTCATGTTTCCGCGGCCCTCCTTAATCGCGCTTGACCGCACCGAAGCGGCAGGTCTCCATACAAGCGCCGCACTTGATGCACTTGTCGTGGTCGATCACATATGGTTTCTGGCCCGGAACGCCGCTGATCGCGCCGACCGGACAGTTGCGGGCACACATCGAACATTTGCGGCACTTCTCCGGATCGATCGAATAATGCAGCAGCTTCTTGCAGACGCCGGCCGGGCAGCGTTTTTCTTTGACGTGCGCTTCATATTCGTCGCGGAATAAGCGCAGCGTCGACAGCACCGGATTGGCGGCGGTCTGACCTAAACCGCATAACGCGGTATCCTTGATCATCTTGCCCAGCGTTTCCAGCTCGTCCAGCGTTTCCATCGTTCCGCGGCCTTCGCAGATATCCGTCAGCAGTTCCAGCATGCGCTTGGTGCCGACGCGGCACGGCGTACATTTGCCGCACGATTCGTCGACGATAAACTCCATGTAGAAGCGCGCGACGTCGACCATGCAGTTGTCCTCGTCCAAAACGATCATTCCGCCGGACCCCATCATCGAGCCCAAAGCGATCAGATTGTCAAAGTCAATCGGCGTATCCAGATCCTCTACGGTCAGGCAGCCGCCGCTCGGGCCGCCGGTCTGGACCGCTTTGAACTTCTTGCCGTTCGGGCAGCCGCCGCCGATTTCATAAATCACCTCGCGCAGCGTCGTACCCATCGGAATCTCAACCAGTCCGGTGTTGACGATTTTACCGCCTAACGCAAAGACCTTGGTACCCTTGGATTTCTCCGTACCGATCGCACTGAACCAGCCGGAGCCCTTCAGGATAATCTGTGCCACATTGGCGTAGGTTTCAACGTTGTTGATAATCGTCGGCTTGCCCCAGACGCCGCTGACCGCCGGGAACGGCGGCTTCGGCACCGGCATGCCGCGCTTGCCTTCGATCGACTGGATCAGCGCGGTTTCCTCACCGCAGACAAACGCGCCCGCACCCAGACGGATCTCAATATCAAAGCTGAAGTCCGTACCTAAAATATGCTCGCCGAACAGACCAAGTTCCTTCGCCTGTCCGATCGCAATCTGCAAGCGTTTTACCGCGATCGGGTATTCCGCGCGGATATACACATACCCCTGCTGGGCGCCGATCGCATAGCCCGCGATCGCCATCGCTTCCAACACGGCATGCGGATCGCCTTCCAAAATCGAACGATCCATAAATGCGCCCGGATCCCCTTCGTCGGCGTTGCAGATAACATACTTGTCGCCCGCCGGCTGATCTGCCGCAAACTGCCATTTCACACCGGTCGGGAATCCCCCGCCGCCGCGGCCGCGCAGGCCGGATTTCTTAATTTCGTCGATCACTTCCTGCGGCTGCATTTCATGCAGCACTTTCGCCAGCGCTTCATAGCCGTCGCGGGCGATGTATTCGCGGATATTCTCCGGATCGAGCTGACCGCAGTTTTTCAACGCGATCCGCTGCTGCTTGGCATAAAAGCGGATCTTGTCGATATCAAAGATCTTTTCCTGCGTGATTTCATCAATGTCGTTCATCTCCAGCCGTTTTACCGGCTGACCGCCGATGAAGTGCTGTTCGATGATCTCGCCGACATCGTCCGGTTTGACATGGCAGTAGAAAATTTTATCGGGATAGACCGCGACGATCGGCCCTTTCTGGCACAGACCGAAACAGCCGGTCTTGATGACGCGGACTTCCTGATCCAGACCGCGGGCGGTTAACTGCTGCTGCATCTGCTCCATGATCAGCGCCGAAGATGACGATGTGCATCCGGTGCCGGCACAGACTAAAACATGCAGCCGTTCCGACCCCGCTGCGGCCGAAGCTCCCGGATTGCGCAATGCGATTTCCTTCGCCGCGCTCGCCCGGAGTTCGCGAAGTTCATTCCATGATTTCATGTGCTTCTCCTCTTTCTTCTTTTACTGAACGCCGGACTCGGTTTTAATGATCGCTTTGATCCGGTCCTCCAGCGCGGTGGAGCTGGTCGCGTTGCCGTATACCTGATCGTCCAGAATCGCTACCGGCGCTAATCCGCATGCCCCCAGACAGCGCGTCGCATCGAGCGAAAACAGACCGTCGGCGCTCGTCTGGTTGACCTTCGTTCCGGTCAGATCGCAAATCCGCTGCAGTAAATCCGCCGATCCTTTGACATAACAGGCTGTGCCCATGCACACATTGATGACATGCTTGCCCTTCGGTTCGGTCGTAAACTGCGTATAGAACGTGACGACACCATACACCTCGGCAGCTGAAACGCCTGACGCTGCGGCAATTTTCTCCATTGCTTCAAACGGAATATAGCCCAGCTCTTTCTGGACGTCGTGCAGCATCAGCTTCACCGGTCCCAGCCGGCCGCGATGCCGATCGACGATCCGATCGATGACCTGCACCGACTGTTCGTTGAGTTTCCCCATCCTTTCACCTCCACGTGTTATTTGGGTTTCTATATTGAAAACATCACAGGGATGATTCAACCTTTTTCTGCAGCCAGCTGAACAAGCCGTCCGCCGCCGCGCTGATCAGAATAATCCACAGCGTCCAGGCGAACAACCCCGTCATATCCAGCGCGATCCGCGCCGCATACGACATCTGCCGGCCGATTCCAATTCTCACCTGCGTCAGCACCTCCGCCATGACGCAGACCCGCAAGCCTAAGCCGAAGCCGGTTTTCATCGCCGACAACAGATGCGGCAAAGCCTGCGGAAGACGTACTTTCCAGAAAACAGACACGGATCTTTCCGGGTAGCATCGCAGCACATCCTGCAGCTCGCTGTCCAATAGATCCTGGCTTAACAAAACCGCTGTATAAAAGACCGGGAACAGCACGCAGAAGCTGGTGACCATGACGCTGCCTTCGCTGCCCAGCCAGATCAGGAAAATCATAATGTAGGACAAATTGGGAATCGTTTTGACAATCACCTCAAGCGGTTCGATCAAGCGCCGGATCACCGGCTGCGTCGCCGCCGCAAACCCGCAGACCAACGCGAGGATCAGCGAAATTCCAAAGCCCTTGAGCATCCGCCCCAGAGTACTCAGCGTCTGTGCGTAGAAGGCCGGCTGCGATACATCCGCAAGCATCCGCCGCGCCACGTCCAGAGGCATCGGGATCAAAATGTCGTTATTGACGCTCATCGCCAGCAGCTGCCAGAGGATCATCAGGATCACGATCGTAAGGAATTGTTCTTTTTTCAAACCGGTTCGCTGTTTTCTCATGGATTTATTATATCATCAGTCTGAATGAAAACGCTATCTTTATTTCCCATTTTTCGTCCTTTCCCGACCTTGCGGATCAATGCACAAAAAAGGCGGTCAGCTCCGCCCTTTTGCGATATTTTTCACACTTTATCCAGCCTGAAAACAACATGATTGCTCGCGCCCAGCATCGCCGGCTTCTCGCACATCGCCCAGTGAAACGCAAGCCATTGCTGAAACTGTTCGGCGCTCAGCGCATTCACTTTGTCCGCCAGCAGCTCGGCCATGCCGTCCGCGGCGAAAACCTGAGCCGGTTTCCAGCCGAGCGTAGCCAGCCAGCGGCGAACCTGATCCAGCGTCAGAAAAACAAACGGGAGATCCGCCACCTTAAACGTGCTGCGGTCATACCGGCCGTTGTCCAGAAAATCCGGATTGTAGACCATCGCTTCCGTTATGAACACCATATCGTTATTGATAAAAGCGAAGAATACGGATCCGCCGGGTTTCAGCACGCGCAGCACCTGTTCAAGACAGCGTGTCCGCTGCGCTTCATGCTCAAGATGATAGAGCGGTCCCAAACACAGGACGACGTCGAACGAAGCGGCTTCCAGCATCGTCAGATCGAGCGCGTTGCCTTCCAGGATCGTCAGATCCATGGCCGGCCGGCGTTTCGCCTTCATGAGCGCACAGTGCTTTTTCACCGGTTCCACCGCGGTGACCGCATAGCCCTCCTGGGCATAAGCCAGACTGTAGGCTCCGCTTCCAGCCCCCACATCCAGAATCCGCATTCCCGGTTTCAGCACTTTCGCAATCTGCATTCTCGTCGTCAACAGTTCAATGCTGCGGGCCGGCGTCGCGGTTAAGCGATGTTCCTCGTCAAAATAATCGTAAATCAGATCCAGCTCCATACGCGTCCCCCCTGCCAAGCAAAAACTAATCAGAATAAAGCATTAATCTTCCAGGCTTGCCAACAGCTCGCAAAGCAGGTCGTATGTCCGTTTAAACGACGCCAGGTTCAGCTTTTCCTGCGGCGTATGCGCACCGCTGGCTTCCGGTACGATCGTCACGATATCAATCCCCGGAATCATTTCACAGAACACGCCGCATTCCGTGCCGCCATGGCCGGCTTCCGTTTTTAATTCCTTCCCGGTTTTCTGTTGAACCAGGGCCGCCAGCTTCTGCCGCATCGCGCTCTTTTCACAATAATCCCATGCTGGATAGCCGTTAGCAAAGCTGCAGGTCCAGCCATACAATCCCGACAGAATCGTCAGTTCATCGCTCATTTTTTCAATCCAGCTCTTTTGCGCTGAACGCATCGAGATCGTGACGATCAGACTGGATCCGCGCCGCTTGATCGAGGCCAGATTTTCCGAAGCCCAGGTCAGGCCCGGAATTGCCATGCTTTTGGCACGCAGACCGCTTGGCAGGACGGTGATGAAATTGATGAACGCTTTCGAATCCTGTGCGGAGTAAACCGCGCTGATCGTGGAATCGGCTTCCAATGTAATGGCAACATCCGGATCACTGGCCTTCAGCTCCGCCTTTACCTGTTCCGCTACCTGCTCGACGCACTTCTGAACCTTGCGCGAATCCTGGCTGGCGAACCGAATCCAGCAATCGCGCGGAATCGCGTTGTCCTTATTGCCGCCATCCCAATCCGCGATCCAGACCTCCAGCTCGTTTTTGACCAGTTCCCGCAGACAGCGAACCGCGATTTTGTTCGCATTGCCCAGCTCTTTATCGATATTCGAACCGGAATGTCCGCCTTTCAGTCCGGAAACCGTCAATTTCCAGCCGCTGCCTTCAAAACTTTCCTGCGGCCGCACCATCGTCATCGTACAGACTAACCCGCCCGCGGTGGAAACTACGGTTTTATCTTCGCCGCCGCAGTCCATGTTGATCATCCGTTTCGCCGTAAAATAGTCTTTCTTTAACCCTTGCGCGCCATTCAGGCCGATCTCTTCCATCACTGTGAACACGCATTCCAGCGGCGGATGCGGTTTCTGATCCGCTTCCAGTAGCGCCAGCATCATCGCGACGCCCACGCCGTCGTCCGCCCCCAGCGTCGTGCCGCGGGCTTTCAGCCAGCCGTCTTCCACATAAGTATTCAACGCCTGCGTTTCAAAGTCAAAATCCACGCCCGCTTCCTTCTCGCAGACCATGTCCATATGCGCCTGCAGAATCACCGCGCCCGCCTTTTCCAGACCAGCGGTACCGGCTTTATAAATGATGACGTTGTTCATCTCATCCTGAATCCAGCGCAGGCCGTGATCCTTCGCAAATTGAACGAGCCAGTCGCTCAGCTGTTTTTCGTTGCGGGAACCGTGCGGGATCTTTGTCAGTTCGTTAAAGTAATAAAAAATCCGTTCGTTTAAGTCCATCGTCATTGGTGTACCACCCTTTCTCTGATTTCTATTATATCGCTTTGTTTCATTCGTTTTCAACACATTCTGAAAATTATTTCTTTTCTTAACGAAATTTTTACAATTCATAAAAAAAAGAAGGCCGGCTTGACCTTCTCTCAGTGAATCTCTTGTTTTATTCCGCCAGTATGCCCGCGAGTTCTGTAATCCCAAACAGCGTAAGGAAGGATTCCAGCTCGCTCTGAACTTCCCGTGCGTTAACGATGTTGAGATTCATCCGCGTCCATGTCTTAGCGATCACAGCGCCGCCAGGCACGCCCAGCGTCTGAGCACCCAGTGTTTCAATATCCGCTTCAACGATCGACGAATCCTGTTCCGCCTGATCCAGATAATCGCGCATCGACTGCAGCATGGTTTCAACGGCTGCTTTCTTTTCTTCCGGCAGATCCTGACGGACAAACAGCGCCGCCTGCGGATAGCCCTGGGTTCCGGTGGCCGTCTTCCATTGTTCCTGCAGATCCATGACGATCTTCAGCTCCTGACCGTTCTCCTTCGCCTTGGCGATCGTCGCCGTCGCCGCCGGTTCCGCCATCAGCGCTACGTCGGCTTTTCCCGCCAGCATAGCGCCCTGAACTTCCGCCACACTGGTATACCAGGTGATTTCCGGCGTAACCGGATTAGCCTGCAAAACGGTTTCCAGCACCTTGCCCGGCACCGCACCCTCGCCGAAGGCCGCAAAGACACCCGCGTTTTCCAAGGCCGCTTCATCCGCCGCGACCAGATACAGATTTCCCCAGGTTAAGACGCTTTCCATCCGGTAGGTTGTCTTGCCATTGGCGGCCAGCTTCGCACCCAGGTTGCTCGGCGCGACGATCACGTCATATTCCGGATTCGGATTGACGAACGCGGCCTGCAGCACATCCGTACCGTCGACAAGCGTCACATCCTGTCCCGCCTTCATCGGCGCGATCAAGGTCAGCGCCGGAGCTCCGGTCGGACCCAGGATCGACAAGGAAACCGGCGTGGTTTCCACAGTCGGCTCCGGCGATGTTTCCGGAGTTGCTTCGAGTGTTTTAGGATTGGCGGCGCACCCCGCCGTCAGCGCAAGAACGCTGAGAAAACAGAGCCATTTCTTCATACGCGCGCCTTCGTTTCAATTTCGTTGAGGATGCTTTCCAGCAATTCCTCTTTGCCGAGCGTCACAGAGTCTTTCTTGCCATACCGGCGAACCGTCGCCGTGTTGTTTTCAACCTCACCGTCGCCGACGACAATCTGCATCGGAATCTTATGCGTCTGCGCTTCACGAACGCGATAGCCCAGCTTTTCGTTGCGGCCGTCGACCTTCACGCGCACGCCCTTGGCCAACAACATCGCTTCCAATTCTTTCGCATAGTCCAGATGCCGTTCATGATGCACCGGAACGATGACGACCTGCTGCGGCGCCAGCCACATCGGGAAAGCACCGGCGTAATGTTCGATCAGAATGCCGATAAAGCGCTCGATCGAGCCAAAGATAACGCGGTGCAGCATGATCGGACGTTTCTTGGAACCGTCCGCGTCGACATAAGTCAGATCGAAACGTTCCGGCAGATTCATATCCAGCTGGATTGTGCCGCACTGCCAGACCCGTCCCAGACTGTCCGTTAAATGGAAGTCCAGCTTCGGTCCGTAGAACGCGCCGTCGCCCGGATTAATCTTGCAGGCCTTGCCCGCCGCATGACACGCCGCTTCCAGCGCCGCCTCCGCTTTATCCCAGATTTCAATCGATCCGATATATTTCTTTTCCGGCCGCGTGGACAGCTCAATTTCATAACTTAAGCCGAACACCGAATACACGCGGTCGATGAAGTTGATCAGGCGAACGACTTCGCTCTCGATCTGATCCTCGCGCATGAAGATATGCGCATCATCCTGAGTGAACGTTCTGACGCGGAACAATCCGTTCAAGGCGCCGCTGGCTTCGTGACGGTGGACCTGTCCCAGCTCGCCGACGCGCAACGGCAGATCCTTATAGGAATGCAGGCCGTTTTTATACACAAGCATTCCGCCCGGACAGTTCATCGGCTTGATCGCGAACTCGCGGTCGTCGATCATCGTCGTATACATGTTTTCCTTGTAATTTGCCCAGTGTCCGCTCAGCTCCCACAATTCCTTGGAAAGCATGATCGGCGTCTTGATGAACTGATAGCCTTCCTTAGTGTGTTCTTCGTACCAGTAGTTTTCCAACACATTGCGCAGGATCATACCGTTCGGTAAAAAGAACGGGAACCCCGGGCCATACTCGCTCATCATAAACAGATCCAGCTCGCGGCCTAATTTCTTGTGATCGCGCTTCTTCGCTTCTTCCAGGAAATTCAGATAGTTCTGAACTTCCTCGTCGGTATCGAAGCAGATGCCGTAAACCCGCTGCAGCATCTTGTTGTTGGCATCGCCCTTCCAGTACGCGCCGCTGACTTTCAGCAGTTTGAAATGCTTCAGCTCCTTGACGCTCTCGACATGCGGGCCGCGGCACAGATCCGTGAAATCCCCCTGGGAGTAGCAGCTGATCACCGTATCGTCTTCGTCCATGTGCCCGATCAGATCGAGCTTGTACGGATCGTCCTTAAACATCTCCAGCGCTTCCGCTTTCGAGATTTCATGCCGGACAATACGCTTGCCATCCTTGGCGATCTTCTTCATTTCTTTTTCAATCTTCGCCAGATCTTCCTCATGCAGCACATCGTCGCCCAAGTCGATGTCGTAGTAAAAGCCGTCGGTAATGACCGGTCCAACCCAGAATTTTGCGTGCGGATACAGATGTTTGACAGCCTGCGCCAACAAATGCGCACAGCTGTGGTTGAGCACATGCAGATGCTCGTCTTCTTTAATGTTGATCATAGTTCCTTCCTCCTGTTTTTCCAAGACCACAAAAAAACGCCCTTGATTAAGGACGTTGTTCAACGCGGTACCACCTTATTTCCTGTTTCTTCCATGAAACAGGCACTCAAGCTCAATAACGATGAGAATCGTCGCTTTTTCAAAAGCGATACTCGCAGGCGGTAACCGTTTCCCTTTTCAGCTTCCTCGCACCTTCCGGAAACCTCTCTGATCCAAGTTCTGAAACGATCATGTCCTGGTCTTTGTATGTACCTCTTTTATACACCGGTTTTCCTGCCTTGTCAATGGAAATGAATTTTTTCCAGAAATTCAGAACGATGAACAGATTTAAGGCTGCACCCAGGTCGTTTGGTCGATCTGTGAAAAATCAACCTGGATATGCAGCTGATCCAGCGTCATCGACAAATCGCCGGAAAGCTCCTCCGTTCCGCCGCTGTCCAGCGTTAAGCGGACGGGTTCCCCGGTTTCCTCCTTTACCGCGAACCGAACAGTCAGCGTTTTTTGACTTTCGATCATCGCGGCAATCGGATCTTCCAGACCCCACTCTTTGAAATAAGCTGCGGCCGTAACTGCATCCAGCGTCAGACTGACCTCGGCACAGCGGACATTCCCGATCGTTTCCTGCATCGACCAGCGGCCGGCTTTCAAAACAGCCAGAATGGCTTTCCAATCCGGCAAGGCTGGTTCGGCCCCCGGCTGATCAACCCATTGTTTCTGATTCAGATCATATTTTTGCCAGCGGTCCTCTTGCCAGCGCCACTGAGCTTGAACATGCAGCGGAATCTGAAACACGCCGCTGCCGCCCTGCCAGCGCAAATCCAGATTGACTGCGGGTTCTTCCATCCGTCCCTGCAGCACACCCTGTCCGGCAACATGATAGGGCAGCCATAGATAGCGGTTGCCAGCCTTGCCTTCAGCCTCAATCGTGATGTCTGCGGTCACGGATTCCATCGTCGTCAGCGCCCGGCTCGTCTTGGCCAGAATCCACAGCTGATCCAGCCAGCCGCAAGCGCTCAGCATCGCCATCATCGCAAGCAATGCGACGATAAAGCTTCCTTTTCTGCGCATCGTCATCCCTGCCTTCTGCTTTCTGCTTTCTGCTTTCTGCTTTCATTATATCACGGGAAAGAAAAGGCAGAGTCTTATTGACCCTGCGTTGTGGAATTGCGGTATTGCGAATAGATTTCCTTCAGGTCTTCGATCATTTCCTTACTGTCGTAGATCAAAGCCGTATTGCCGTTGACATATGCATAGTATTCGGTTTCCTGACCGTTTGCGTTGACCTTCATCCGGCCGTTCTGACTCGCATAATTCAGCATTTTCTGACTTTCCTCGTTGGCCGGATCAAAACGATAAAGGTAATAGACCTGATCGTTGTATTGAAACGAGGTGCCTTCCAGCGCGTTGAAATCCGTGTTTTCAATCGGCGTCACCTGGTTGAAGGTGTAATTGTTATTCTGGAAGTGATCCAGAACATCCTGAATACTGGCAATCGGTTCCACCGTTTCCGTCGGTGTCATCGAGCTTTCCGGCGAGGCCGAAGGGGTCATCGACGGCGTGGGTGTGGCTGAATTGTTGTTTCTGCTGCAACCGCCCAAAATCAAAGCAAATCCCAAGCAGACCACAGCGTACCGCAGAATTGTTTTTTTCATCATTAATTCCTCCTGCCAGTATTCTCGGCGTTTTTTTCCGATTTATACCTGCCGGGAAGGAAAAACTACTGGAACTGAATCGGGGAAGCGATGTTGTTGAGCAAAGCCACAACGCTGTATCCGGCGATCGCGCTGGTGCGGGAATAGATCGCAATTTCCGCCTTGATTTCCTCACCTTCCACCCGGATCGTATGGGTATCACCGATAAAGCCCGGCGTACTTTCGATCTTCACACCGGTATGCTCCGGCCCGTTGGTGGCCAGCGACGTGGCAACGGCGACGTTCACCCGGCGGGGAAGCAAAGCGATCGCTTCCTTAGCAGTGCCTTCAAAAGCGGTCAGCGTCGTTTCGCTGGCCGCCATTTCTTCACGATAGACCGGCGTTGTACGCAGATACTGTGGTCCGGTCTCGGAAGTGATGGACGCTTCGATCGGACTCATCACAGCTGCCGTGCGCATTAAATCAAAGCCCCCGATCGCGCCGGAAGCGATATAAACCTTGCGGCCGGCCGCGCGCGCGACCGCCTGCACTTTTTCATAAAAATCAGCGTCCGCAAACGCCCCAATCGCCAGCGTGACGAAATCCGCTCCGCCTTGTAAAACCGCGATCGCATTGGCTTTCACCGCCTCGACGGAAGCGGCTTCCGCGACGATCTGCGGTTTCCACCTCAGCAGCTCTTCCAGTTGAGTTGTCCAGGCCACGCCGACCTCCGCCGCCAGGGCTTGAGCGGAGTCCGCCGTCCGGCTGAGAATGCCGACCAGCTCATATTCCGGCATCTTGCCGGCTTTCCAGGCCCGGGCCACAATGCTGCCCAGCTTGCCAGCCCCTAAAATCGCAAATTTTGTTTTCATGTTTTTCTCCTCTTCTCCGTACTGAAAAGCTGAAGCACGAAACGTCTTTTTCAGAACGCCGGCTCCAGCCTCACGCTGAAATCATCTTTATTGGTTGTTACTGAGCGCGATCTTCCTTCATCGCCTGCAGCGCGGCAACAGAACCGCCGTCATACAGAATATCGACGCCGGTCAGGTAGGAACATTCATCACTGACCATAAACGCCATCATCTTCGCGATTTCTTCCGGTTCGCCCATCCGGCCTAAAGCACCGCGCTCTGCGAAGGAAGCGGCTTCCTTGCCTTCAATTTCACCCATCGGTGTCTTAAAGGTACCCGGCGAAATTGAGACGATCCGAATTCCCTGCTTGCCAAACTTCACAGCCATCCGCGCAGTATACCAGAGAACAAAGTTTTTGGAAAGGGTATAGGCTGTCCCGGTCTGCTGCTCTGGCGGAACTTGGCTGAGCATCTGATTCACTGCCAGACGGAAGGCCTCCGCATCACTCAGACTCAGTTTATATATCTGTTTTGGCTCCTTATCCGCCGGAAGCATGTACGCCGACATGCTGGAAACATTGAGGATGCAGCTGCCTTCCGGCATGATTTTCACGAATTCCTCATCCATGTTCATCGTTCCGATCGCGTTGATCTCGAAGATTTTCTGCGCATCTGTCATATGCGGAGAAACGCCTGCGGCATGGATCAGCACTTTAACCTCACCCTGCTGCGCCGCATACGCCGCCAATTTTCTGACCGATTCGCGATGACTGGCATCGGCCGGGTAAGCCTCGGCGTCGATTCCCACATCACGCAGCTGTTTAACCGCATTCTCCAGTTTAGCCACCGTTCTTCCCATCAGAATGATTTTATGTTTCCGGCCTAAAATCTTCGCTGCTTCCAGACCCATGCCGCTGCCGCCGCCGCTGATCACACAAATACTTTTCATACTTCAATCACCTATCTTTCCTTGCTTTTATTATAAACGTTTTCTAAAGAGAAAGCGAACTCCCTGCCTTGTGTTTTTTCTTTTTTTCAAAGGACTGAATTTTTTGAACATCCCGTTTTTAATCTTCGAACGAGAAAAAGCAGGCCGTAAATCAGCCTGCCTTTTGAGCCTCTTTAAATTTTAGTGCTTATCGTTCTTAATCGCTGCCTGCGCTGCGGCCAAGCGGGCGATCGGAACACGGTACGGACTGCAGGAAACATAGTTCAGTCCAACGCGGTGACAGAATTCGATCGAACTTGGATCACCGCCATGTTCGCCACAGATGCCCAGCTTGATGTTCGGACGGGTCTTGCGGCCCAGCTCTGCCGCCATCGCGACCAGCTTGCCGACGCCATGCTGATCCAGACGGGCAAATGGGTCCTGCTCGTAAATTTTCTTGTCGTAATAATGCGACAGGAATCCGCCGGCGTCATCTCGCGAGAAGCCGAATGTCATCTGCGTTAAATCGTTGGTGCCGAAGCTGAAGAACTCTGCTTCCTCCGCGATCTCATCCGCTAACAGAGCAGCCCGCGGAATTTCGATCATCGTGCCGACCATGTATTTCATTTCAATACCGGAAGCGCTGATGATTTCATCCGCAACCTTGGTAACGATATTCTTGACATATTTCAGCTCGTTGACGTCGCCAACCAGCGGAATCATGATTTCCGGCGTAATGTGATAATCCGGATGCTTGCGGTTGACGTTAATCGCCGCTTCAATGACTGCGCGTGTCTGCATTTCTGCGATTTCCGGATAGGAGATCGCCAGACGACAGCCGCGGTGACCCATCATCGGGTTGAACTCATGGAGCGAAGTAATGATGCTCTTGAGGTCGTCGATATTCAGGTTCATGTCCTGAGCCAGCGTCGCGATGTCATACGAGGAAGTCGGCAGGAATTCATGTAAAGGCGGATCCAGATAACGGATCGTAACCGGGCGGCCTTCCATCGCCTCATAGATGCCTTCAAAGTCGGAACGCTGCATCGGCAGCAGTTTTGCCAAAGCGGCGCGGCGCTGTTCTTCCGTGGAGGAAACAATCATTTCCCGCATTGCTTTAATGCGGTTGGAATCAAAGAACATGTGTTCTGTTCTGACTAAGCCAATGCCCTGAGCGCCGAAAGCGACAGCCTGCTTCGCATCCTTCGGCGTGTCGGCGTTCGTTCTGACCTGCAGCACGCGGCGTTCATCCGCCCATTTCATAAATGTTTCGAAATCGCCGGAGATCTGTGCAGGAACTGTTTTCACGGCTTCGCCGTAAACGTTGCCAGTCGAACCGTCTAACGAAATCCAGTCGCCCTCTTTATAGGTGTGGCCGCCGACAGTAAAGGTTTTTTCTTCTTCATGGATGTCGATTTCACCGCAGCCGGAGACACAGCAGCGTCCCATGCCGCGCGCGACAACCGCCGCATGCGAGGTCATGCCGCCGCGAACAGTCAGGATCCCCTGAGCGACGTTCATGCCTTCGATGTCTTCCGGCGAGGTTTCCAGACGAACCAGCACGACTTTTTTGCCCTTGTTGGCTTCCGTAATCGCGTCTTCCGCACTGAAGACAACCTGACCACAGGCCGCTCCCGGCGAAGCCGGCAGGCCGCTGGCAATCAGATGCGCCTGTTTCAATTCAGCCGGATCAAACTGCGGGTGCAGCAAGGCGTCCAACGCCTTCGGTTCGACCATCATCAGCGCTTCGTCTTTCGTAATCAGGCCTTCCGCCACCATATCGCAGGCAATCTTTAACGCCGCAGCCGCGGTACGCTTGCCGTTTCGGGTCTGAAGCATGAACAGCTTGCCGTTTTCAATCGTGAATTCCATGTCCTGCATATCGCGGTAATGCTTTTCCAGCTTGCCGCAGATCTCCACGAAGCTGTTGTATGCATCCGGCATAACTTCTTTTAATTCGTCGATCGTCTGCGGTGTACGGATTCCCGCAACGACGTCCTCGCCCTGCGCGTTCATTAAGAATTCGCCGAACAGTTTATTTTCGCCGGTTGCCGGGTTACGCGTAAACGCGACGCCGGTGCCGCAGGTGTTGCCCATGTTGCCGAACACCATCATCTGGACGTTGACGGCCGTTCCCCAGGAACCCGGGATATCGTTCATTTTGCGGTAGTAAATCGCACGCGGATTATTCCAGGAACGGAATACCGCTTCAACGGCGCGGATCATCTGTTCTTTCGGATCCTGCGGGAAGTCCTCGTTCAGGTTTTCCTTGTAGAATTCCTTGAAACGCGCAGTCATTTCCTTCATATCGTCCGCATCCAGTTCCGTATCGAGCTTAACGCCCTTACGGTCCTTGAGTTCGTCGATAATCACTTCAAACTTGCTTTTCGGCAAGCCCATGACGACGTCCGAGAACATCTGAATGAAACGCCGGTAACTATCATAAGCAAAGCGCGGATTCTCCGTCTTTGCCGCGATCGTTTCGACGACTTCGTCGTTGATGCCCAGGTTCAGGATCGTATCCATCATACCCGGCATGGAAGCGCGGGCGCCCGAACGAACGGAAACCAACAGCGGGTTTTCCTTATCGCCCATCTTCTTGCCTGTCATTTCTTCCAGCGTTTTCAGATTGCGGTTAATTTCCTCCGTAATCTCCGGCGCAATTTTTTCTCCATCTTCATAGTAACGCGTGCAGACTTCCGTCGTAACGGTAAAGCCCTGCGGAACAGGCATGCCCAAATTGGTCATTTCTGCCAGATTTGCCCCTTTTCCGCCGAGCAGCTCGCGCATTTTACCATTTCCTTCAGAGAAAAGATAAACATATTTTTCGCTCATTGTTCCTCCTTATAGGCGTATTTTCCAGCCAACTTTCATAGACTTATTATAGCGGAAGTGACCAGGAATTTCCATAGTTTTTGTAAACGTTTACATATATTTGGTCTAACCAGATTCCCTCAAAATGACAAAAAAGCCTTTCAGAACTGGTCTGTTAGGCTTTTTTCAGATTTAAACTTTTTTTCAAATTTGAGGGTCGCCTGCCTGCTTAATGCAGGAAACGGCGGATGAAACGGAACAGCCGCTCGTCATAATGCGGACTGCGGCAGGCTTCGCAATGCCCGGCTGACGGCACGGTGTACAGCTCTTTTTCGCTGGCGCACTCGTAATAGTTCTCAAACACCATGTCATAGGGGACAAAATCGTCCTCTTCGCCATGGATAAACAACATCGGAACACGGCACTGCCGCAGCTGTTCCACCGCGCTGGCTTCCCAAACAGAGTAGCCGCAGCGCATTTTGATCAAGGTCGACAGCCCGATCAGAACCGGCTGAGTCGCGATTCCAAACGCACTGCGCACCTGCTTTTCCGCAATCGCCGGGACGCTGGTATAGCCGCAGTCCTCAATCGCACAGACGACTTGATCGCTGAGATCTTCTTCGCCGCAGGCCATCATCACCGCAGACGCGCCCATCGACAGGCCGAACAAGACGATCTGGCTGGCGGGATGCTCGCTTGCGATGCGGTCCGTCCAGGCGATCAGGTCGCGCCGGTCATTCCAGCCCATGCCGACATAATCTCCCTCACTTAACCCATGCCCGCGCAGATCCGGCAGGAGCACGTTAAAGCCGGCTTCGTCAAACGTTTTCGCTCTTGGCAAAAGCGCCAGACTGTCCGCGCCATAGCCATGCGCCATCACGATCCACTTGTCGCTGTCGGGATGGTTGAGAATCTGAGTTGCGTGCAGCCGCAGCCCGTCAAAAGAAGTCAGCGTCAGATCCAGCACCTGGCTGGCCGCAAACCAGCTCTGCACCGCTTCCTGACGCTGCCGGCGTTCCGCCCGCTGTTCTTCAGTCAGCGCGTCTTCCTGCGGACCCATCGCAAAGAATTTCGGACCGCGGCGGATAAACCGGTTATACGCCAGTTCGCAGACGCCGTAATAGCTGGCAGCCGCGCCTGCGGCGGCGCCGGCCGCAATCATCAATTTCGTTTTTGTTTTCATGGTTATCACCCGTTCCTATTATACCATGACTTCCGATCGCCTGCCTCATCTTTTACTATCCCCATTCCGACAGTTCGCGGATTTTGTCACTTCCTTAAAGCGCACTGCGGCGGCGATAGCGCATCACCACGACACCGTCGTCAATCCAGAACTGTTCCAGATGCAGCATGATCGGCGCGAAGCCTTCATGAAATAACCGCCGCCCCTGCCCCAGCAGAATCGGAATGATCCCGACGATGTATTCGTCGATGGCGTCGGCCCGAATAAACGGATCCACTATGCCAGCTCCGCCGAATAGCCAGATATCCTTGCCCGGCTGTTTTTTCAGCGCCAGCACCGAAGCGACCAGATCCCCGCTGATCCACCGGGCTGGCGGCTCTAATGTCAGCGGCTTGGAGGAGGCGACCCAGAATTGCTTGGTTTGCGGCTCTGCGACAAAGTCCAGCCCACAGTCCTCATAGGCTTTGCGTCCCATCACGATCACGTCAACCTGCCTGGCGAAGGCTTCGATGTCGTAATGAGGAACTGTGTCCAGCCGACGGTCTCCCTGACCGCTGATCCAGGCAAAACCGCCCTCCGGATCACAGATATAACCATCCAAACTCATCGCCAGATTTAAAATAATTTTTCTTTCCGCCATGCTTTTTCCTTTCTGATAAGCGCCTTCGCTTATCCTCTTTTCTCAGTTCTCTCTTTTTATCCTTATCTCTGTCTTCTGTCTTCTATCTTCTGTCTTCTGTCTTCTGTCTTCTGTCTTCTGTCTTCTGTCTTCTGTCTTTAGCTTAACCGATTTTCTGTCTTTGCGCGATCAAATCACAGAAAAACCGCGGCATTTCAGCTTTTATTCTGAAATGCCGCGGCTCTTTCATCCTTTATCATTTATTAAAAACTTTCAAGAAAAGAAGCGCTGGATCTCAAACTTTTCGCTTTACCCTTTTCATTTATTTTTTCTGCATCTGACCATAGCGATATAACGCCACCATCGCGTTAACCGCCTGTTCCGCTGTCGAATACGCCGGGATACCGTGATCGCGCAGCTTCATGATCGCCCGCTGGCATTCCTCTCCGCCCTGGCATTCCATGATAAACGGTTTGCCTAAGCGGCGGTAACGGTCGTGGACTTCGATCACAACGTCGACGACCGCATCGACGTTAGTCACCGCAGTCGGACAGATCGAGCCAAGAATTCCGTCGACTGCGGGATCGCGCATCGCCTGCATGAAGGCGCCTTTGTACTGCGTTGGCGAAGCGGTGCCGGAAATATCGACCGGATTGAGCGGCGAGCCGAACATCGGCATGTACGCGCGAATGCGCCCGGCCAGACTCGGCGAAATTTCCTTTAATTCTTTCAGCGGCAGACCGCAGCGGTCAAAGTGGTCGCAGCTCAGAAGGCCGGAACCGCCGCCGTTGGTAATCATCACGACGTTTTCGCCGCGCAGTGCCGGTTGGGTTCCAAGCGCCAGCGAAACATCGAGAAACTCCTGCCATGTCGTCGCCCGCAGCGCTCCGGCCTGAGCGAAGACCTCATCATAATATGCATCATCTTTCACGTTTTCGCTGGCCGTGTGGGCAAACGCCGCTTTCACGCCGATCGGACTGCGTCCGACCTTGATCGCGACGACCGGCTTGGCCACCGACTGACAGGCTTCAATAAACGCCTCCGGGCTGTCCAGCCCTTCCATATAGACGGCGATGCACTTCGTGTTGTCGTCCTTGCCGGCATAGGCGATAAATTCGCTGAAATCGACGTCAGCCTTATTGCCTAACCCGACGAAGAAGCTCATGCCGTAGTGATCCTTCTGCGAGGTGCCTAACGCCGCCAACAGGTTGGCGCCGGATTGAGAAATCATCGCTACCGGTCCCAGCGTTGGCAGATAGGGGATAAAGCCGCAGTTGAAATTCAGCGCCGGCGATCCCATGCCGACTAAGTTCGGTCCGATCAACGGCAGCTCGTTGGCCCGGCAATATTCTGTCAGCTCATCCTGCAGCTCGCCGCGGCCGATCTCCTTAAAGGCGCTGGTCGCGATCACAACGATTTTTACTTCCTTGGCTACGCAGTCTTCCAGAATCGATTTGACCAGATGCGCCGGCACCGCGATGAACGCCAGATCAACCGGCTCCTCAATCTCCCGCAGGGTCGGATAAGCTTTTAAGCCCGCAACCTTCTCCGCGCGCGGATTCACCGGGTAAATTTTTCCCTGATAGCCCCATTTCTGTAAGCCGTCGATAACCTTATGGCCAACCTTGCCCGGACAGCGGCTGGCGCCGATCACCGCGATGCTGGATGGGTTTAAAGCATATTGCAGCCGATCGACAACATACCCGCGGATCGCATTGGTCTTCATCGTTCTTCACCGCCTTTCTCCTGCCATTCCCCCGCCGGTTCGATCGGCAAGCTCGTGCGGTCCTGCAGGAAATCATCAGTAAAAATACATTCCTCCCACATATCCGCGTCTTTATCCAGCCGCGCCGTCCAACGGCGGAACTGCCGCGGACTGTCAGCTTCCCAGATTTCTTCGATCTCGGCGTAACCGTCTAACATTGTGCGCAAGGCGTCCAGATCTGTCAGCTGCGTATAAGCGCTCACCAGAATGTCGTAAATACCATCAGAGAACTCGAAGATATTGTTGAATTCCGGACACCGGGTCAGCTCATCGACAATTTGTTCCTTGCGGCAGCTGGTCACATTCTGGAACAAGCGGATCAGATAACAGTGCATGTTCAGCCCCAGCGCCTGATAATTAAAATAGAACATCGGCACGACATAGCGCTGATGATCGACGATCCAGCCCAGATCCTTCTTCATCGCCGCCGGATCCAGACCGGACAGCTGGCCGAGCACCTCGTAATCAAAGAAATCTTCGATCGAGGTCACATTGTTCAGAATGTCGATGATCGCAAAGTCCGTAGCGTCCATCTCGTTCTGACTGTTTAAAAAGTTGGCTTTCTGCGCGTCCGACCACAGATAGCGGCGGTAATCCGCTTTCGGAGCGTCCCACAAATTGACGTGGGATTCGCGGACGTCGCGGCGGATCGGACAGAGATGAATGGATTCGACCCAGCGGTTGCGCCGGATCGGTTCGATCACGCCGCAAAGCAGATTGTCCAGCACACGCATGTGATTGCCGCAGAAGAAATCGAAATCACCTTCCGTTAAATAACCGGTGCAGATCTCGTCCTTATTCTGAATCCATTCCGCCAACTGCGTCTTTGCCTGCGGCGGGCAGTCCTCTTTCATTTTCACAATCCAGTAATACAACCCAAAACCCAGAGCGGAAACGGAAGAATTCTTCACAAACATGATCAACCGGCGATCGACCATACGTTTCAGTCGGGCTGCGATCTCACTTTCCGCCACGCCGGTCTTCTCCGCCACAAGTTTTAAGTTAAAAACCTCCGGATGCACCTGATAAAACGATTTGGCCACGTTGAACGCTGAGAATTCCTTCGCGTCCATTCCAAGCACACCGGGTTCTTTGAACCCGATGCCGCGCGGGGCAAACGTGTACTCCTGCATCCATTGCTGCTGCTCATCCGTACCTAAAAGATATTGTTTCTCCGTCATCGAATACCACCTCATTTCACTGTATGCTGAAAGTCTTTCGACTTTGACGGAATCTCAATCCGCTTAATTGTAAGCGCTATCATTCATTTTATTGTAGTCTTCTCCTCGCAAAAAGACAAGCGCCGGTGACAGCGAAGCCCATGACGATAACGACACTTGCCGCATTTTGTCTAGCCGAGGGCGTAAAACTTTCTGAAAGATTTTAGAAAGTCTTTTTTATTTTCCATCTTATATTCTAGATTGCGTCTGCGGATCCTGCCTGCTTTCAGCACGTGTTTGTACGCAGATCCCACTTTCCTTCAGGTTGATCTGTTTTCTTCCATTTTTGACTTAGACAAGAAACCTCCGGCCTTTCTTTGTGCCCCTTGCGGCGAACATCGCTCAACGTGCTGCCATCGCCGACGCTTTTGAAATCGGTCGCTCCACAAGAAAACCCGGTCCACAGGACCGGGTGATCGTTAACTCTGCATGAAAGCTGAGATTCCTTTGACAGCGTTTATTTCTCAATTTCCTGCAAGCGGGTCTGGACGATTTCCAGCTGCTGCTTATAGGTTTCCAGCTTTTTGCGTTCCGCATCGACTTTCTCAGCCGGAGCCTTGGCGACAAAGCGTTTATTGGAAAGCATGCCTTCCGCACGCTTGATTTCAGCGTTCAGATGCTCGGCTTCTTTTTTCAGTTTGGCTTTTTCCTCTTCCAGATCGACGACATCGCTCATCGGAATGCATACAGATCCACCTAAAATCGGACGGACGAGCATTTCCCCGTCCAGCTCCGCTTTCCAGCTGGCCTTGCACATCTTCTCATAAATCGAAGCAATCGGAGCATCGACAGCGACCGGCTGGTTCTGGGCGTTCCGGATCGTCATCGCCAGCGGCGCGGACGGCTTCAGATTGTAATCGACGCGAACCTGACGGATCGTCTTGATAACGGAGATCAACTGATCGACTTCCTCGTTATGGCTTAAGTCCAGACCTTCCACCGGCGTCGGCCAGGCCGCCAGGCAGCATGCTTTTTCGGTATGCGGCAGGACGCTGTAAATTTCTTCGGTGACAAACGGCATGAACGGATGAAGCAGACGGATGATCGCGCGCAGGCAGACAATCAGCGTCGACTGGGTCGCCCGCTTAACCTGGGCATCCTCGCTGTTCAATCCAGCTTTGCTTAATTCGATATACCAACTGCAGAAATCATCCCAGATAAAGCTGTACAGCTCGTTGCCGACCAGCGCGAACTCATACTTGTCCATGTTGGCGGTCACCGAGGCAATCGTTTCATTCAACCGGTTGAGAATCCAGGTGTCGGTGATCGACAGTGTGCTGAGGTCAATGTCCGCGAGCGTGAAATCCTCCGGCATATTCATCATGACGAAACGGGACGCATTCCAGATCTTGTTGATGAAGTTCCAGGACGCTTCCAGCTTTTCCTCAATGTAGCGCATATCCTGACCCGGCGTGGAATTGGTCGTCAGAAAGAAGCGCAGGCTGTCAACGCCGTGCTTGGCAATGACATCCATCGGATCGACGCCGTTGCCCAGCGATTTGGACATTTTGCGGCCCTGGGCATCACGGATCAGACCGTGGATCAGAACATCCTTAAACGGCCGGGACTTTGTGAAGTAGCGGGCCTGGAACGCCATCCGGGCGACCCAGAAGAAAATGATGTCATAACCCGTGACCAGCACGTCATTCGGATAATAACGTTCCAGATCCGGCGTTTTATCCGGCCAGCCCAGCGTCGAGAACGGCCACAGTGCGCTGGAGAACCAGGTGTCCAGAACGTCCTCATCCTGATTCCAGTTCTCAAGATCCTGCGGCGCTTCCGTGCCGACGTAAATCTCGCCGGTTTCCTTATGATACCAGGCCGGGATCCGGTGGCCCCACCACAGCTGGCGGGAGATGCACCAGTCCTCAATGTTTTCCAGCCACTGCGTGAAGGTCTTTTCAAAACGCGGCGGGTAGAAGTTGATCTTTTCCTCAGCCAATTCCTGATGCTTCAGAACATCCTCGGCCAGCGGCTTCATGCGGACAAACCACTGCTTGGAAAGCATCGGCTCAACGATGACGTCGGTCCGTTCGGAATAGCCGACCTGATGGATATGTTTCTCGATGTTGATCAAATTGCCTTCCTGACGGATTTTTTCCGTCAGCTGTTTGCGGCATTCGAAGCGGTCCATGCCTTCAAACTCGCCGCAGCGCTCATTCATCGTCGCATCAGGATTCATGCAGATAATCCGCGGCAGATGGTGGCGCTCGGCGATCGCGAAGTCGTTTGGATCGTGGGCCGGCGTACATTTCATCGCGCCGGTTCCGAATTCGATGTCGATGTAGTCGTCGCCGATGATCGGCAGTTCATCCCCATTTGCAGGATTGACGGCGTGCAGACCGATCAGATGCTTAAACCGTTCATCGTCCGGATGCACAACGACGCAGACGTCGCCGAACATTGTTTCCGGCCGGGTCGTCGCAACCTGAAAGCATTCGCCGGTTTCAACAACTTTGTAGTTGAACGTATACATCGCACCTTCGGTTTCCTTATGGATAACCTCAATGTTGCTCAGCGCCGTCTTGGCCGCCGGATCCCAGTTGATGATCCGCTCGCCCTGATAGATCAGGCCGTCGTTGTAGTAGTCGACAAAAACCTTGGCGACGGCTTTGCTTAAGCCTTCATCCAGCGTGAAACGCTCGCGGGTATAGTCCAGCGACAGGCCCATCTTCGCCCACTGCTGACGAATATGCCCGGCATATTCTTCCTTCCAGTCCCAAGCCCGTTCCAGAAATTTCTCACGGCCCAGATCATAGCGGGAAACGCCTTCTTTTTTCAGGCGTTCATCCACCTTCGCCTGCGTTGCGATGCCGGCGTGATCCATACCCGGAACCCACAGCATGTCGTAGCCCTGCATCCGCTTGTAACGGGCGATGATATCCTGCAGTGTCGTATCCCAGGCATGCCCCAGGTGCAGCTTGCCGGTAACATTCGGCGGCGGGATCACGATACAGAACGGATCCTTGCTTTTGTCGCCGGCTGTGAAATAGCCTTCTTTGATCCAGTTGTCATAGCCCTGTTCCACATCCAGATGGTTATATTTCGGGGCCAGTTCCTTTTTCATCAGTTCTTCCTCCTGTTTTTTATTTTTCCTTCGTTGAACAAAAAAAGCGCCCTGCAACAAGGACGCTTCACGCGCGGTACCACCTTACTTCATCTTTGATCAAAGATGCGCTTACACCGGTAACGACGGCATTCGGATCTTCCTACTTAAAATTCAGAAAATCAACTTCCGGACGACTTTTCACTGCTTTTTCTGACTCCCTTGCACCCTCCGGGAGCTCTCTGATTTCCCAAAGCCGCTACTTCTTCCGTTCAACGTAGATGGCTTTATTATAGGCATTGGATCCCCGCTTGTCAATCGAATTTCAACGAATTCCGACATCCCTGGAAAGGAAAAAAGCTGGAATACATCGAAAAAGCAAACCAACGAAGTGATAGGCAAAAAGTTCAGCCGCGCTTCTTAAAAAAACTGCGGGCATTCCCGTTTCAGCATCGCCAGCGCGTTTTTCCAATACGTTTTTTCAACCTCCGATTCCATCGTGAAGTTCAGCTTATCCCTAGTCCAGTTTTCAGCCAGCGGACCGAAAGTATCCGCCGGCACTTCGAAGCCCAGTTTCTCCATCACCGCTAAGGCAAACTCACGGAACGCCCCGCCGAAAGCCGTCATGATGTTGCCCTCTACGACGATCGGCTCAAAGCGGAAATTTTCTTTTTCCATAAACGGCAGATCGTCCAGCACTTCCTGATAAAATCCACCGCAGTAACAAATCCCGTTTAACAACCCCGCCGCCGCTAATAACACCGGGGACACGGAGATCGCGGCAATCAAAATATCCGGCCGCTCCTTGAACCGGGCTAAAAAGTCCAGCTGGCGCTGATCCTTTAACACTTCCGGAAATTCGCTGATTCCGGGAAGAATCAGGCAGTCGATCTCGTCAAGATTGACTTCATCATAGCTGAATTCGGGCAGCACGGTAAAGCCTTCTTCCGTTTTTACCGGTTGATGATCCGCCGCGCAGACGATCATCGGTTTGCCCAATCCGACTAACCAATCGGTCAGACAGCTGATCTCCTGCATGCAAAACGCCCGGTAGATCATGACCGCTGTTTTTTTCATTCAATTCCCCTCCCTTGTCTTGTTTACTTCACTGTATCTGAATTTCAGCTGAATCGCAAGCTATTTCCTTCTTTTCGTTCTTGTTAAAAAGACAGATAGCTCCGGTTTTGTTCTGATTTTACTCAAATCCAGAAAAAAAGGACTGTGTCCAGTCCTCCTTACAACCATGATTAGCAGCTTGCAGATCGGCCACTTACAGCGGCAGCAGGATCAGCGTCTTTTCCTCCAGCGGCTTGTTGTGATTGACGGCGATCAACTGCTTTTCATTCACCCCGTAGCGTTGGGCAATCGAAGCATAGGTATCATTGACCTGCGCCAGCATGTACCGGCTGGTCACGATGACATTCTCCGCGTCGTCAAACAAATCTTCGATTTCTCCGACGTCCTCGTTGACGGCCGCTTCCGCCGGATCGTTCGTTTCTTCGTCCATGACCGTATTTTCTTTGACAGCCGGCCCTTCCGCAGCCAGCGCTTTTTCCTCCTGCACAGATGCCGCAGCCGGAAGGATCGGTGCTGCAGCGGCAGCCGGCTCTTCAGTGACCGACGGAGTCAGCGCTGTGGGTTCCGCCGCTTGCTGTGTAATCTCCGGCAGCGGGGTTGGCTCCGACTCTCGTTTCTCCGGCTGAGTTTCCAGAATTGCGGTCGCCCTTTCCTCTTTCATGCCGTATACATTCAGATAGATTGTCACAATCATCCCGCGGGCTTCGATCCGGGCGTCGTAATGATGCAGCCGGATCCGGAATTGTGACGGTTCCTGCAGCTTATCCAACGGTGCCAGAACGTCCAGCGTGATTTCTTCGTTCAGCGGATAAGCGCCCTGTTCATCGGCCGCCTGCCCCTTGACCCATAAGGAGCCTAAAGCTCGGATCCCATCGGCTTCGGTATGATATTGAATCTCGTTGGTGATCTGGCATTGCAGAATTTGATCGACCGGACGGCTGAGCTCCAGTCGTTTCTCAATTTTCATTGGTTTCATCTATGGTTCCTCCCCAGCATTCCTGCTTCAATTTCAGTGTATGCCCAACTGAAGAAAATATGAAAAAAGCCCGAATCACTCGGATTCAGGCTCTTCTGGATTGAATAAGGCGTCAATCGCTTCCAGCAGTTCTTCCCGGCCCTGCTTCGTGATGGAAGAGAACGGAATGATCGCTTCCGGCGCACAGGCCAGAGCCTTGGCGATAACGTTGATCTGTTTGCTTTGCTGAGAACGCGGCACTTTGTCCAGTTTCGTCGCCGCGACCGCAAACGGAATTTCATAATAACGGGCATAGTCCGCCATCGTGATATCGTCCTCCGTCGGTGCGTGCCGCATATCCACTAAAAGAATCAGACCTTTTAGCTGCGAACGGCTGGAGAAATAGTCCTCCATCATTTCGCCGAACTGGATCAGCATCTGCTTGGACGCGTTGGCAAACCCATAGCCCGGCACATCGACGAACATGAAGCGGTGATCGATATCGAAGAAATTCAACAACCGTGTCTTGCCCGGGGTGTTGCCGACATAAGCCAGCGCCTTGCGGCCGCACAGCGTGTTGATCAGCGAGGATTTGCCGACGTTGCTGCGGCCGGCCAGCACGATCTCCGGCAGTTCGCTTTCAGGCCAGTGTGCCTTGGACGGCGCGCTGACGACGAGCTCGGCTTCCCTGATCTCCATTTAGCGAACCAGCGCTTCCTGAATAACCTGGTCGACCGTTTCGACCGGGATGAAATGAATGTCATTCTTAACAATTTCCGGAACTTCGTCAAGATCCTTGACGTTATTCTTCGGAATGATGACCGTCGAGATGCCGCTGCGGTGCGCTGCCAGCGATTTCTCACGCAGACCGCCGATCGGCAGCACGTTGCCGCGCAGCGTGACTTCACCCGTCATCGCCAGATTCGCATGAACCGGCATCCGGGTGATTGCGGAAACCAGTGCCGTGGTCAGCGTGACGCCGGCGCTCGGCCCATCCTTCGGCACTGCGCCTTCCGGACAATGGATGTGGATATCGTGTTTATCGAAGAAAGCCGGATCAATCTTGAATTCGACGGCTTTGCTTTTGACATAGTCCAGCGCGATTTCCGTCGATTCCTTCATGACGTCGCCCAGCTGACCGGTAACGATGAGTTTGCCCTTCCCGTCGAAGTAAGTGACCTCGACCGGCAGGATATCGCCGCCGAAGGACGTATAGGCCAACCCGGTTACCACGCCGATCTGATCTTTTTTCTCCTTGACGCCGTATTCAAATTTCTCTTTGCCCAGCCATTCCACGATCAGCTTCTTCGTGATCTTGACCGAACGCTTGCCATCCTTCATGATCGCCAGGACGCTCTTGCGGCACAGCGAAGCAATCACCCGCTCCAACTGACGCACGCCGGCTTCCCGGGTGTAATGACGGATCAGATAAATCAGCTCTTCTTCGCCCAGCTTAAACTGACTCGGCTTCAGGCCGTTGATTTCAGCCTGCTTCGGAATCAGATGTTCCTTAGCGATGCTGACCTTTTCCACCTCGGTATATGAGGACAGTTCGATGATTTCCAAACGGTCGCGCAGCGCCGCCGGAATTGTATCGAGCGTGTTGGCCGTCGCGATAAACATGACCTTCGACAGATCGTACGGTTCTTCCAGATAGTTATCGGAGAACAGCTTGTTCTGTTCCGGATCCAGCACTTCCAGCATCGCGCTGGACGGATCGCCCTTGTAATCGCTGGCCATCTTGTCGATTTCGTCGATCAGGAACACTGGATTGACGACGCCGGCCTTCTTCATTCCCTGAATGATCCGGCCTGGCAGCGAGCCTAAATACGTCCGGCGATGACCGCGGATTTCCGCTTCATCGCGCACGCCGCCCAGCGATGCCTTGACAAACTTCCGATCCAGCGCTCTGGCCACGGACTTCGCCAGCGACGTCTTGCCGACGCCCGGCGGCCCGACCAGACACAGAATCGGCGCGTTCAGCGAATGGGTCATCTGTTTGACAGCCAGATATTCCATGATCCGGTCTTTGACCTTTTCCAAACCGAAATGATCCTCATCCAGGCGCTGCTGCACCAGCTTGAGGTCTTCGTTATCTTCGGTTTCCTGCCACCACGGCACGCCTAAGAGCCAGTCGAGATAAGTCCGCACAACCCCGGCTTCCCCGGATGCCCCCGGCAGCATTTCATACCGCGCCAGTTCTTCCCGGGCCTTTTCCTTGATTGCTTCCGGATACGGGTTTTCCTCGATCATCCGGCGCAGTTCCTCGGAATCGTCGCTCTGATTGGACACATCGCCCAGTTCTTCTTTAATCGCGCGGAGCTTCTCGCGCAGGTAGTATTCCTTCTGCGATTCATCGATCCGCTCCTTGACTTTTTCATTGATGTTATTTTCAATGTCGGACAGCTGCTTTTCTTTTTCCAGCTCCTGGATGATCATCATCAGCCGTTCGTTGACGTTCAACGTCTCCAGCAGCACCTGCTTCTTTTCCAAAGGCAGCGGGAAATACTGCGCGAACTGATCGGACAGCGTCGGGGCGGAAACGCCCTTGGTCAGCTGCGCGATGATCTCCGGCGGGAAATTGTTGGCGCTGGACGCAATGTTCTCGAATTCCTTAGCTACCCGGCGGATTAAAGCCATCTCCTCGAGATTATCGCCGGCTTCATCCGCAACCGGCAGCACCGTCGCCATAAACATTCTGTCCTCATCCTGAATCGAAACCAGCTTTGCCCGTTCCAGTCCGCTGAAGGTAATCCGCATAAAGCCTTCTTTACGGCGGATATTTTTGATCCGGCACAATGTGCCGAACGTGTAGAGATCTGAAGGAGCAGGATTGTCAACCATGATGTCTTTCTGGCAGACGAGCCAGACATGACCATCGAACTTTTCTTCTGCTTCCTCAACGGCACGAATGCTCTTTTCCCGGCCGACCTCAATCATGATGTCCTGCTGGGGAAAAACAATGATTCCTCGTGTAGCGATGACCGGAACACTGATTTCCATTTTTTCGTTGTTCATTGACACCCTCCTTGTCTGAAATAGTACGTGTTATAAAGGTCAAAAAAGACGCGAAGCGTCTTATTTGTTGGTGGAATCCTTAATCAGGTCCAGCGCCTTGCGCAGCCGGACGTCGTAGGAGATCGAAGACGCCGGAATCAGTTCCTTGACCTTCTCTTTTTCCATATTGTACTGAGAGGCGATCAGGCCGTATTCCGTATCAATATCTTCCTCGCCGACTTCCAGATTTTCCTGCGTCGCGATCGCGTCCAGAACTAAGCGCAGCTTGACTTTGCTTTCAGCGTCCTTCGCCATCTGTTCGCGCAGCGTTTCCTCGCTCTGCCCGGTGATCTGGAAGAACTGCGTTAAGGAAATACCCTGCTGCTGCAGACGGTTGGCGTAATCCTGAATCATATCGTCCGTTTCATTCTTGATCATGACTTCCGGAATTTCCACTTCGCAGGCGTCGACGACCGTGCTGATCAGCTTGTTGGTCGCTTCGTTTTCCGCGTTCTGCCGCTTCTGTTCTTCCTGGTTCTTGCGGATCAGCGCTTTTAAGTCGTCCATGGTTTCCACATCCGGAGCATTGACGTCCTTCGCGAGATCGTCGTTCAGCTCCGGCAGCACCTTCGCTTTGATTTCGTGAACCGTAACCTTGAAGACAACCGGCTGGCCAGCCAGCTCAGCAGCCTGATAGTTTTCCGGGAACGTGACATTGATGTCCTTCGTTTCTTCTTTCTTCATACCGATGAGCTGTTCTTCAAAGCCCGGGATGAAGCTGTTGGAACCGATCTCCAGCGGATAGTTTTCGCCCTTGCCGCCTTCAAACGCAACGCCGTCCTTGAAACCTTCAAAGTCGATGACCGCGGTGTCGCCGTTTTCAACTTCGCCGTCTTCCTTCACTTCCAGCTCGGCGAAGTTTTCCTGGATCCGCTTCAGTTCCGCTTCCACTTCTTCCTCGCTGACTGAAGTTTCTTCTACTTCGTAAGCTAAACCTTTATATTCGCCCAGCTTGACTTCCGGCTTGATCGCGAACGTAAAGCTCATCGTCGCGGCTTCCTCGCTGATTTCCTCAACGTTCAGCTCCGGCCGGGAGATCGGCCACAGTTTGTGCTCTTCGATACCCGCGTCCAGCAGACCCTGCGCGCAATGCTCGACGGCTTCCAGCATAATCTTCTGAGCCGGAACATATTTTTTCGCCATGGCAGCTGGGACAGAACCCTTTCTGAAACCCGGGATTTCCAGTTCTTTCGCTAATTTATTAAAAGCTTTTTTCTGAGCCGTTTTCCAGTTTTCACCCTCAATGGTGACTTTCAGTTCGCCTGTTGATTTTTCTTTTAGTGTCCAAGTTGACATAAACTTCTTTGTCCTCCTTATGTCTAGCCTTTCTATTATAACAAAAGTTATCTGAATTTCAAATAAATTGGCTTTTTAAATCGAATAAATTGACATTTTCAAGCTGATGCCGGGACGCGAACTGACGCCAGCCCTCCTCATCCTGCATACTGCAGTATACGAGATGAACGCAGCTGGCCGCAAGCGATATGCCCTCCGCTTCTTCAAAGCCCAGCGGCAGCGCCAGATACGCCTCGCGGATCAGCACCTGCTCGCACAAATTAAATAAGGAAGGGTTTTCGTTTTCCAGCCATTCGCCGATCAACGCGCGGGCCAAAAGAAAGCCGTCGCTTTCCGCCGCCCCTTCCTGGTAACGGGGAATAAACGTGTAGCCTATCCCATCCCGGTTCAGCGTCAGCTCCTCGCTGATCTGTTGATCGATCAGCGAATCGATCAGCAGCGCCGAAGCGAGCGGATCGGGATCGGTTTCCAGATACGCGCGGACCAAATCCAGGCAGGAGCGCAGATTCATCCCATGCAGCGCGTCGACCGCCCGCAGCTGATGTTCGCGATCGCCTTTCAGGCTCTCCTCAATCTCCTCCAGGCTCATCACCCCAACGCCCGGCTTGCGGTTTTCCGCCGCGATTAAGCGCAGCTGCTGATCAAAATCCTGCAGCGCCGGCAACACGTCGGAAGGCACATAGGGCATCGCCAGCTCCGTATCCACCTTCGTGCGGGCTTCCTGAATGCGGCCCTGGCGGATCAGCTGTGCGATTTCTTCAAGACATTCCGCATAAAATCCTGAGCTCATCGTCATCACCCCTTGTTCAAAAATAAAAGAAGGAATCCTTCTTTTGGCTGATCTTATTATAGCACACCCCGCTTGCAGCGGCATGTTTTTTGCCTGCGATCGTACAAAAAAATCCTTCAATGAAGGACTTCTGGTTTTCCAAAGTGGCGTCCCGGAAGGGACTCGAACCCCTGACCGTGCGCTTAGAAGGCGCATGCTCTATCCAGCTGAGCTACCGGGACATTGTTTTCTATCATGTTTTGAACGCTCAATCATAATATCAAAAAGTGTTGAAGAATGCAAGCGATTTTGGCATATTTTGTTACTGCTGCAGGGACTGCGGCTATGACACAGGAAAGTTTGGTTCCTTATGCGCAGAACCCGGAAACCTTTGATCTTTTTGTAATTCTCCCTGATGGTCCATGAATAGAAGGCAATGAACGGGATTGCCGCACGCTTTTCAGATCCAGTTTGAAGAATATTCACGCTTAAAGCAAAAGGGATCTGGCGATGTTCAAACGGCTTCGCTCCGTTCGTTCCGTTCATGGCGCTCAATTTGATTCGTCATTCTCCTCAACTTCGCTGAAATCTTCAATCTCTTCCAAATTACCACATCGCTTTAAATATTCATGCCCGCCATCCACGGCGACCGCTGCCGCAGCGGCAAAACTTAAAGTCATGGACGGAAAAACTTTCGATGATATCGCCGCATTTCCGGCATCTAATTTTAATTTTTTTCATGATTGAACTTCTTTCCGCATGACCCTTTGATACATTCGGCGCAAATCAAGCAGACCGGTTCGCAACCGGTCAGTCCTGGCCTTCGCCTTTGATCGGCAAACAGGAAAAGTTGAAAATCAGCGCACTCCGGTGATTTTCAACTTCTTCTTTGCGTGATTGTAAGCGCCGAAGGTCTTCAGTCCCGGGGCCGCGTCCAGTTGACGCGGTCAATACTGACGTCGCTCCCGTCGATCGTAATCACCGCGTAACAGGGCGGCGTACCGTCGCGGTTGCGGGACAGCGCGCCCGGATTCACAAGAATCACGCCGTCGCGCTGCTGGCTGGAAAAGATATGCGTATGGCCGTAAAACACAAAGTCGCAGCCCTGCCGCCGCGCTTTGCTGACCAACATGTCAAGCTGGCCCATATACAGATGATGATGACCATGAACGATCATCATGCGATGACCCTCCAGCTCTAAAATTTTCATCTCCGGATATTCATAATAAAAATCATTGTTGCCCCTGACGCACACATACCCCTGTAAAAACTGCGGCGGCAGTTCGCTGTCCCCGCAATGGATAAACACATCCGCATCCCGATGAAGCTCTAAAATCTGCTCCAGCGGTTCACTCCGACCATGGTTATCGCTCACCACTACTATCTTCATTTTACCACCTGTACTTATAATATCAGATTTGCCGCCTTCCTTAAAGCAATATTTGATTGAGAATTAAGGAATTCAGGTCGATTGGATCGTCGTTGACGCCGCTGAGATTGACCGTGACACCGTCGACCTGCAGCTGAACCTGACTGACGCCCAGCGAGCTTTGAATGCTCAGAAGCAGACTGGTAACCAGTTCTTCGTTGACCTTCTTCTCCTCGTCCAGAATCTCGCCGCTGACGTTGATCGTCAACAGGTCTTCGTCCAGCGAACAATCCAGTACCGTCAGCGGAGTCCCTGCCAACGGCTGCTTCAGCTGGCTGAACACGCCGATGTCCGCCAGAATCGAAGACAGCTTGTCCTGCAGACTCGTCTGATTGCTGATGCGCAGCGTTTTCGGCACGTAGACGCTGGAGCCGTTTTTCTGACGCGTATAGAACACTGTCAACGAATGGCTGTCATGCAGGCGGTTAACCGTATTCTCAAAATTATTGATTCCAATCTGCCGGTTTAATGGCATCGGCACCGGCGTCGACAGCTGCGGCATGTGCGTCAGCGGTTCACCGGCCAAATAAAGCAGAACCTCGCTGACTTCGTCAAACTGCGTGACCGCCCATGTCAGTCCTTCCAATAACCGCATTTCCGTCTTGGGATCATAATTACGGAAATTCTCCGGGAAGTAAAGTGAAAGCTGGCTGCCCTGCAGCGCGCAGTTTTCCAGCTGGGCATTGTTTGGCAAAAGTCCGCGCACTCCCTGCACCGGCTCGTTGCCGATCGTCATCAACCGCAGGACCTCGGCTACCTTCTGGTTTAAATCCAGCCCTTCCTCAATCCCCAGCGTATAGGGAATCAGCGTCGCGTCTTCGTCCAGTAAGTAGACTTGAACCATATCCCCACTCGTGTCGGATCCGCTGACGGTCTGAACCGGCTGCGAGCGGGAAGGCCACAGCACGGTAGTGAGATAAGCGGCCAATGCGACCGCGCCGAACATCAGAGCCGCGCCCTGCTTCAACGTTTCAGGTTTGATTTTCATGAACATCCCCTCCTGTCACAGTCTATGCACCGATGGCATTCAAAATGATGCCGCAGGGAGTTGAATTTTCGGCATTGGAAATTGGCCAGGCTTTCTCCTTCAACAAAAAAAGAACGGGTTTTCCCATTCTTCTTCCAGCTTATTCCAAAGCAACAGGGGCTCGTTCGATTCTCCTGATCCCCCGACAAGACTTCGCTCAGATTTCAATCTGGACATGTTCGCAGGGAACATCCCAGTTCATCAAGCCACGCAGTTGCCGATTTAACAGCTCGACACTGCCGGTCGTCGCGATCCGCAGCGTGCCCTTTCCGGGCTGGGCCGGCGCCTCGAGCGCGATGCTTTCCGAATCGATCAAAGGGATTCCCAGCACCTTCGCAAATTGATCGCGCGCGAAAGGAAAATGCGTGCAGGCCAGAACCGCAACGTCGTAGCGATCTCGATAAGCGTTCAGTTCGCCCTTCAGATACGTTTCAATTTCCTGCTTCGGACAGAGATGCTCGATCATAAACGCCAGACAACTCAAGCCGACTTCCTTGACCTCCGCCTGCGGAAGCTGCCGCGCTAAAACCTGCTGGTAGCGATGCGACTGGGCGGTAAACGGCGTCGCCAGCACGAGAATCTTCGCAGTCGAAGCCGGAATTTGTTCACATGTCTTGGAGATAATCTCCACGATCTGCGCCTGACCGCGATAACGGCGGGCGATGCCGGTCGCGCTGGCCGTGTTGCACGCGACCACGATCCGCTCGGCTCCCTGTTTTTCCAGCCAGTTCAGATTCAGCTGCAATAAATCCAGTAGTGTATCGCGGTCCAGCGAACCGTACGGGACATGCGCCTGATCCGCCAGGTAAACAAAATCTTCCTGCGGCCACCGCTGACGAAGCTTATCCAATAACCGCAGACCACCGATTCCTGAATCAAAAACGCCGATCATTCTGTGCCTTCTTTCAACGTGTGATGTTCCTCAACCAGCTGCCGGGCCAGCGCCGGGCCGACATACCGGTAGTGTTCCGGCCGCGCCAGCTTGTTGGTTTCCGTGACCTTGTCTTCCGTATAGGACTGGACGAAGCCAAACCGCCAGGCGTTTTCCTGCAGCCATTGAGACTGCACAGTCGTGCTGAAATCTTCCGACTGCTTGCCTGTCACGGCAAAATCGACAGCCAGACCGAGCTGATGCTCGCTGTGGCCGGGATAATCGACATACAGGATCGCCGAGGAACCATATTGTTCCTTCGCCTGCTTATACAATTCTTCCTGTTTTGGATAACTGACGTAACCTTCGGTGACGATCAGCCCGCCGCAGGCCCGCGTGCTGACCTCCGCCTCCGCCGCCTCGCACAGCTGCCGCAGCGGCTGCTGCAGCCGCACGTCTACCAGAATCGGCTTTTCCTCGCCGTTAACTTCGACAGTCAGCTGCGGGATATCCGCTAACGCTTCCAAATGCAGCGGCACATGCGTGGCGATCGTGTGATCGTCGTCCACCAGCGTATCCAGCGCCGAGGGATCGAGCACCAGCGTGGCGCTGCGGTAATACGGATCGCCGCGGTCCAGCCAGTCCTTGACTTCCTCGTAGCTGTACACCAGCATCAGCTGCGCCAGATCCTGCACTGCGATCTGATCGCGCGTTTCCTCTACCATCTTGACGATGAGGGCCGGCGCGTAATTGCGGTAGGAGAACGCCTCCTCCATGTAGTTGTATTCCGGGGCATGATAAACGCTGAACCGCTCCGCCTGGATATACGGTACAAACGTCGAAGGCGCAATCGAATATTCGATGATATACTCGATGTCCTCATCGCTTAAGTATTCGTCGATCAGCGCGCGGCTTTTCGGATCCTGATACGGATAGCGGGAAAGCCGGTCGTAGCGGATATTCATCACGATTAAACACCCGGCGCATAACGCGGCAACCGCCGCGACAAAAAGCAAGCGTTTGATTTTCAAAAAAACCACCTCATGTCTTAGTATAACATAAATCGAAAAGAATAGCCCCCTCTTGGGGGCTAGATTTCAATTTCGCGGCATCGGATCAGCTCCACCACGGCCTGCGCCCGTCCTTTGACGGCAAGCTTCAGGATCACGTTGGAGATGTGGTTGCGGACGGTTTTCTCACTGATGTTCAGCTGTTCACTGATCTCTTTCGTATCGTAATTGCTGACCAACAGATCAAAGACTTCCTTCTCCCGCCGGGTCAGAATCTTTTTCATCGCTGTCCTCCTCTTGGTTTCTAAACCATAGTATGCAGGACAACAGGGTTAAGGTTCCACATGCAGCGTCTCAAAAATTCTTTCCGCGACTTCCTGCGGCACAACCTGGGCGATCTCCTCAACCGTCGCTTCTTTTAACCGCTTAAAACTCTTAAATGTGCTCATCAGCTTCTTCTTGCGGACTTCGCCGACCCCGTCGATTTCATCCAGAATCGACTTTGTCTGGGCTTTCTGACGCAGCTTGCGGTGATAGCTGATCGCAAAGCGGTGGACTTCGTCCTGCATCCGCGTTAATAAGAAGAATAACGGCGATCCCGGTTCGACGTCGACGATCTCCAGACGTTCGTTCATCAGGCTGGACGTCTGATGTTTGTCGTTTTTCACCAGGCCGCAGATCGGGATATCCAGGTCAAGCGAACCAAGAATTTCCTTCGCCGCTTCAATCTGAGTCAGACCACCGTCGACTAAAAGCAGGTCAGGAAACCGTCCGCCTTCGTTCAGCAGCCGGAAATAGCGCCGGTACAGCACTTCCTTCATCGAATCGACATCGCTGTTTTCAGTATGCAGCTTAAACAGCCGGTAATCGTTTTTACATGGCAAGCCTTCCTCGAATACGACCATGCCGGCAACGGTGAAGGCGCCGGAAATATGCGAGTTATCGAAGATCTCAATCCGGGACAAGCCGGGTATCCGCAGCTTTTGCGCCAGCTGCCGCATTGATTCCTCCGTCGTTTCATTCTGCCGCTCCATCACTTCAAATTTTTGAAGCAAATTGGTCTTGGCGTTGTTGGACGCCATGTCCAGCAGCTTTTTGCGGTAGCCCTTGACCGGCTGGATCAGCTTGCAGGTGATGACCTCCTGCAGCGCTTCGATATCCAGCTCCAGCGGCACGATCACTTCCTGAGGCAGCGGGTGATTCTGATAATACTGCATTAAAAAGGAAATCAGTTCTTCCTCCGGATCGCCATACAGCGGCGTCAGCGACAGCTGGCGTTCCAGCAGCTTGCCGGAGCGGATGAAGAAGCCCTGGATCGCGAGGTAGCCCTTATCTGCATAACAGGCGAACACGTCGCGGTCCTTGTTATCCTCAACCTGAACCTGCTGCTTGTCGGTGATGTGCTCGATCGAAGTGATCAAATCCCGGTACTCGCGGGCTTTTTCAAACGCCAGTTCTTCTACTGCGGCGTTCATCTTAGACTTGAGCTCGCTGACCAGATCCTTGACGTCCCCGCGCAGAAAGCGGGTGATTTTCTCGGAGATTTCCTTGTAGATTTCCGGATCGACGTTCAGTTCGCAGGGCCCCAGGCACTGTCCGATGTGATAGTACAGGCACAGCTTCTTCGGCATTTTATCGCACTTGCGCAGCGGATAGAGCTGGTTGAGCAGCTTCATCGTCTGATGCGCCGCCGAAGCGTCCGGGAACGGGCCGTAGTATTTCGCCTTGCGGTCTTTCTTGGCGTCGCGCACAACCCGCAGCGTCGGATAGGCTTCATGGGTCAGCTTGATATAGGGATAAGAGGAATCGTCCATGAACATGATGTTGTAGCGCGGACGATATTTCTTGATCAGATTGATTTCCAGCACCAGCGCTTCCTTCTCGCTGGAGGTGACGATGTAGTCGAAATCGACGATGTTGCTGACAAGCTTGGTCGTCTTGTAATTGTGCGCGCCTACAAAATACTGGTTGACGCGGTTTTTCAGTTTCTTGGCCTTGCCGACATAGATGATCGTGTCATTTTTGTCCTTCATCAGATAGCAGCCGGGCTCTAACGGCAGCGTCTGCAGCTTGGCCTTCAGTGCGGAGCTGATCATTTCGCTTTCCCCGTCTTCAGCGTGACGACGGTTGCTCCGGCGCCGCCTTCACCCGCGCCGCCGATCCGCCAGCTCTCGACGCGCTTGTCACGGTTAAGCTTCTCCTGAACCGCTTTGCGCAGCACGCCGGTGCCCGCGCCGTGGATAATTCGGACGGAGCCGATCCGGGCGACAACGGCGTCGTCGAGATATTTGTCGACAATTTCCAGCCCATCCTGAACATGGCAGCCGATGATATTGCATTCCAGATTCACAGTCTTCGCGCGCAGGGTTTTCATCGACATGCCGGAGAGCGCCGGCTTGTTTTTCCGCCGCTGGGTCGGCCGCATGTCTTCCAGCTTGACAGTCGTGCGGATGCCGTTGAGATCGACGACAGCCTGATTGCGCTTCAGCTGCAAAATCTCGGCGATCTGACTGGATTTTTTCAATTCCACAAAGGCGCCGACCTGAAACTGCGGTTCCGGCTCATCGTTGGCTTCCTCTTCCAGCTGGGCTTCGCTTTTGCCCAGAGCGTTAAGCTGATGCTGCTTCTCGATGATCTCGTGCAGCTTCATCGTCTTTTGACTTTGACGCAATTCTTCCAACAGCGCCTCGCCTTCCGCTTTTACCTCTTCCAGCTGCTTCTGCGCCTGTTTTTCTGCTGCGTCGAGAATCCGCTGTTTTTCTTCGCTCAGCTTCTGCAGCTCACGCTCGAGGCGCTGCCGCTGTTGCTCCGTCTGCGCGATCAGCGCTTCCTGTTTTTCTTTTAATTGTTGATTTTCCAGAATCTGGGCTTCCAGCTTCTCGATCAGCTCGTCCTCCTGGGAACGCTGCTGGCGCTTTAAAAACTCCGCTTCCCGGATAATTTTCTCTTTCAAACCGAATCGCCGGGCGATTTCAAAGGCGTTCGACTGACCGCTCAGGCCTTCGATAAAATGATAGGTCGGCATCATCTTCTCCACGTCGAACTGTACCGACGCGACCAGAATGTCCTCATGCCGCTTACCATAAAGCTTTAAACGGCCGTAATGGGTGGTGACGACGCTTAAGCAGCCTTTCTCGCGCAGATCGTTCAGCACGGCGATCGCCAGGCTTTCGCCTTCCTTCGGATCGGTGCCGGAGCCTAATTCGTCCAGCAGAACCAACGATTTTTTCGTTGCGTGCTGAGTCACGTCGGCCAGCTTCGCCAGGTGCGCGGAAAACGTCGACAGCGACTGCACGATCGACTGATCATCGCCGATATCGACAAACACCTGATCAAACAGCGGGATTTCCGCATCCTCGCAGCACACCGGAATGCCGCAGTAGCTCATTAACACAAACAGTCCGATAATCTTTAACGAAACAGTTTTACCGCCGGTATTCGGACCGGTGATCATCAGCATTTTCTGCGGTTCGATAATCCGATACGTGTTGGCGACGACCGTCTTCGGATCGATCAGCGGATGGCGGGCCTGATTCAGAACCAGCGTCCGCCCTTCCGACAGCTTCGCGACGACGCCGTTATAACGCTGGCCCCACTGAGCCTTGGCGAACAGCGCGTCCAGGATCGCCAGCGTTTCCAGATTAGCTAAATACGGTTCGGCAACGCTTTTTAACAAACGGCTGCATTCGACGAGAATCCGGTCGATCTCATCCTGTTCACGGGAGATCAGCGTCTGCTTGCGGTTGTTCAGCTCGATCAGACAGCCCGGTTCGACATACGCTGTCGCCCCCGAGGCGCTCTCGCCGTGGACAAACCCGCCCAGGCTGTTTTTCTCCGAAATTTTTGCCAGGACCACGATTCGGCCGTTGCGGGTCGTCGTGATCGAATCCGTCAACAGACTCGCATGCGACTGAACGAAGCGCTGACTTTCCCGCACCAGCTCAGCTTCCGTCTGATGCAGACTGCGGCGGATCTGCTTCAGCTCCGGCGACGCGCTGTCGAGCACTTCGCCATAGGGCGTAAAACAGCGTTCCAGCTGCTCGGCGACTTCCAGATGCGGCTCCATGGTATCCGCCAGCTCATGGATTTCCTTGCAGGGCAGCTCCACGGATTTCAGATACCCCTGCGCACCGCTGACACCGCGGGCATGATCGGCCGCCTGAATGAGTTCCTGAGGCGTACAGACGCCGTCCCGCAGCACCGTATGCAGAGACCGCGAAAGATCGCGGATTCCATAAAACGGCATCGGACCGAATTGAATTACAGCCTGCAGCGCTTCTGCGATCCGCCGGTTTTCCTTCGCAATGACCAATGGCGAAAAGCTTGGCTGCAATTCCTCAATTTTTTGTTTTCCTAACGAAAAGGCGCAGAGCTGAGCAATTTGCTGCTTAATCAGCGCCAGCTCCAGGCCGTTGTTACTGTTCATCGTTATTCTCCTTTCAGTGAATTCAGTAAAGCTTGAAGATTTTGAAAGGTCAGCTGATTTTCATTCAGCCAGTCTTTAATCAAAGTGCGGTCCTCGTCGGTCAGCTGATCCCAGCCGTCGACCAGCTTCTGCAGCTGGTTTTCATCCTGCGGCATTTCCAGCAATTTTTCATTGATTACCGCCGCGGCCTTGCCAGGCATCGACAACAGCGTCGCGTCGATCACCTGCTGCCCGTTTTCAAAAAACGGAAGCATCAGCAGAATCGAAAAGACGACCAGCCAAATCCCGGTATTGACCAACCCGAACAAACCGCCTAACAGCTGATTGGCCTGTTTGACCAGCGGAATTTTCCCCAGCATTTTCACCACCGGACGAACCAGCAGCAGAATCAGCTTGCAGAGGATAAACACGGCGATAAACCAGACGATCTGATTCATCAAGCCATACACCCAGGGCCCCAGCACCGTATCCCGCGCCGGATTCAGCGACGCTGGAACGATCGCGACCCACTCCGCCAGCACCGGCGAGAACAGCCACGCGGCAAACAGCGACAAAAGCAAACCCACGCAGTCCATCAGCTGGATTAAAAAGCCTCGTTTTACCCCGATCAAAATCTGAATCGCCGCCAGGATCAGCACCGCGGCGTTAATTACCATATAAGTCTGGCTCTCAATTACCATTTTCCATCACTCCTACCCGAGGAACATGATACCGAAAAACAAGCGATTTTGCAAATCCTGTGTTATCATAAGTACCAGAGGTGAATCCATGAACACGATAACACTGCTGCTGACAAGCTCCCAGATCGAGCGTTTGTACGCCGCCTGGAGCGAGTTTGAAGTCAAAGCCCCGGCCTATGCGCGCTATCAGCTCAAGCCGGAAAACTGCACGATTACCGCTTACCAATCCAATAAAGTCGTCTTTCAGGGAAAGGACGCGATGATTTACGCCGCGCCGTTTCAGGCCGAGGATCAGCTGGAAAATGTCAATACCAATCTCAGCCAGGGAAAGGCTGATTTTCGACGCTTCGCCAAACAGACCCACGCCGGCAGCGACGAGGTCGGCACCGGCGATTATTTCGGTTCCGTCTGCGTGTGTGCCTGTGCCGTCGAGCAGCAGGATCTGGCATGGCTGCAGGAATTAAAAGTCAACGACTCCAAGCAGATCAACGACGAAGTGATTCTGCAGACCGCGCCGCTTTTAATGGAACGGCTAGCGTATTCCTTACTGATTCTGCCGCCGGCCAAATACAATCAGATCCATACCCAGTGCAATATGAACCAGATCAAGGCGATCCTGCATAATCAGGCGTATGGGCATCTCAAGCGTAAGCGCGGAAGTCTGCCGCAGGCGGCGATCGTCGATCAATTCACGCCCCAAGCCAGCTATTATCGTTATTGTCAAGGGCAGAAAGAAGTCATCCGCGGCCTGCATTTTGAAACCAAAGCGGAAAGCCATTATCCTGCCGTCGCCTGCGCTTCCATGATCGCCCGCTGCGCATTCCTCAAAGCCTGGGACGCGATGGAGAAACAATGGGATATGTCGTTTTCCAAAGGCGCCGGCAGCGTTGTCGATCAGGACGGCGCGGCCTTCGTCAAAAAACACGGCGAGCAGCATTTAAAAGAAGTAGCGAAGCTGCATTTCAAAAATACGGAGAAAGTCGCCGATTTGTTATAAAGAAGAAAATCGCTGAAGCGGGAGAAATCCTGCTTTTTTTATGCGCTGCTATTGAAAAAGACCCGGAACGGGTCTTCTCATGAAAATCAATTTTTGCGATCCTCTGCTGTCTGCCTCTGAAAAGCTCTAATTGATCATCCGATGTTCCAGATCGTAAAATACAGCGGACTAACCGTAACACAGGTTACTGATTTTTTCACCTGATCCCCCTCACTATTTTCAGTCGCTTGCCAGATGGGATTGCTCTGAGTCGTCCTCGATTTGATTGAAACCGGGAACGATTTCTTTCTTTAACTGTTCCAGTTGTTGAAGGCTGATCTTGGTGCAGAGCTGGATGAGCTGATCATCACAATGATTTCTCAACATTTCCCTTGCGGTTTCTAATCGTTGCTTTTCGATGCCT
>ERZ1106944.48-NODE-48-length-110569-cov-11.892955_pt1 | contig 110569 bp, 106 predicted proteins | sample MGYA00403672_ERZ1106944 | MGnify/ENA primary metagenome ERZ1106944 (study PRJEB35170, sample SAMEA104062454) | human gut metagenome | biome: human gut; feature: human-associated habitat; material: faeces | place: Denmark | collected 2012-10-16 ...
CCGCAAAAACCACCCCGGCAGACAACACCTTGCAGCGCATGGTTGACCGGGAAGCTAAGCGAGCCGAGGGCAAGGGCGTGGGCTATGACCGCTGGGCGGCAAAGCACAACCTAAAGCAGATGGCAGCTACCGTTACCGCCTACCAGCAGTACGGCTTTTCTTCACCGGAGGAACTGGACGAAGCCTGTTCTGCCGCCTATACCGCCATGCAGGAAAGCCTTACAGAGCTGAAGCAGGTGGAAAAGACGCTGAACGGGAAAAAGGAGCTGCAACGGCAGGTGCTTGCCTATTCCAAGACCCGCCCTGTCCGGGACGGGCTGAAACAGCAGAAAAACGCAAAAGCAAAAGTAGCCTACCGACAGAAGCACGAAAGTGACTTTATCATAGCAGACGCAGCCGCCCGCTATTTCAGGGAGAACGGCATTTCCAAGCTGCCAAGCTATAAAGCCCTGCAAGCAGAGATTGAAGCCCTTATCAAAGAGAAAAACAGCGGCTACAACGATTACCGGGCAAAACGGGAGGAATACCGCTGCTTACAGACTGTCAAGGGCAATATTGACCAGATTTTACGCCGGGAGCGCAAGCCTGTGAAAAAGCAGGAACAGGAACGCTGAAAAACCGCCCCGGAATGATACCGAACCCATACAGAACAAGGGGGCTGCCCCGTACCCTATCCGCAATACCAAAGGGTTTTTTAACGGGCTTACAGGGCAGAAAAACCCCGAAAATGATACCGAGATGATACAGAATTACCGCCGATACCGCCACACCAGCGGAAACGGCAGAAAGGAGCGCACCCATGCCAAGAATGAGCAAGAAACGGCGGCTGGAATGGTCTTTTTTCCTGCGGCAAGTAAAAGTCGGGAATACCACCTGCGACCGTATCACATACAACGACCTCTGCCGGGGCTGTACCCATAGCTGCAAACAGAGCTTCCGGGCGGTTATCATACTCTGCCCCCGCTACTACTCCAAACGCCGGAAAAAGGAGGACAGGGACAATGGCAGATAACCGCAAGTATTACTACCTCAAGCTGAAAGAGAACTTTTTTGACAGCGACTCCATTGTGCTGCTGGAAGATATGAAAGACGGGATTTTATATTCTAATATCCTCTTGAAGCTGTACTTAAAGTCGCTGAAAAACGGCGGGAAGTTGCAGCTTGACGAGCATATCCCCTACACAGCGCAGATGATAGCGACACTGACCCGCCACCAGATAGGGACAGTTGAGAGGGCTTTAGAGATTTTCCGGCAGTTGGGGCTTGTGGAGCAGCTTGACAGCGGGGCTTTCTATATGACCGACATTGAGCTGATGATAGGACAGTCCTCTACCGAAGCCGAGAGAAAACGGGCTGCAAGGCTGGAAAACAAGGCACTTTTACCGCCCCGGACAAAAGGCGGACATTTGTCCGACATTCGTCCACCAGAGATAGAGATAGAGTTAGAGATAGAGAAAGAGAAAGAGATAGAAAAAGAGAGAGAGGGAGAAACGGGACACCCCGCCCCCGCTGCTTATGGCAGATACAACAATGTGATACTGACCGATACGGAGCTTTCCGGGCTGAAAACAGAGCTGCCCGACAAGTGGGAGTATTATATTGACCGGCTTTCCTGCCATATCGCTTCCACCGGGAAGCAGTACCACAGCCATGCCGCCACCATTTACAAGTGGGCGCAGGAGGACGCTACCAAAGGCAAGGCTGCCCCGAAACAGGGCATACCCGATTATTCATGCAAGGAGGGCGAGAGCTTATGAAAAACGAGATTGAAGCTATGATTACGGACATTACAGCCACTACCGCCGAAGCGGAGGACTACACAGGCGAGGACGGGCTTTTATACTGCGGCAAGTGCCATACGCCCAAAGAAGCCTACTTTGCAGAGGGAAAGACCTGTTTCGGGCGTGACCGCCACCCAACAGACTGCGACTGCCAGCGGGCAGCCCGTGAAAAGCAGCAAGCCGCCGAAAGCCGACAGAAGCACCTTGAAACAGTGGAGGACTTGAAACGCCGGGGCTTTACCGACCCCGCTATGCGGAACTGGACATTTGAGCATGACAACGGCAGAAACCCACAGACCGAAACCGCCCGCTTTTATGTGGAGAGCTGGGAAACCATGCAGGCTGAAAATATCGGCTACCTGTTTTGGGGCGGTGTGGGGACAGGAAAAAGCTACCTTGCCGCCTGTATCGCCAACGCCCTTATGGAAAAAGAGGTTGCCGTTCGCATGACAAACTTTGCAACCATACTCAATGACCTTGCCGCCAGCTTTGAGGGCAGGAACGAATATATTTCCCGCCTTTGCAGCTACCCTCTGCTGATACTTGATGATTTTGGTATGGAGCGAGGGACAGAATACGGGTTGGAACAGGTTTACAGCGTGATTGACAGCCGTTACCGAAGCGGCAAGCCGCTGATCGCCACGACCAACCTCACGCTGGAGGAATTGCAGCACCCGCAGGACACGCCCCACGCCCGTATCTATGACAGGCTGACTTCCATGTGCGCCCCCGTCCGCTTCACGGGCAGCAACTTCCGAAAGGAAACCGCACAGGAAAAGCTGGAACGCTTAAAGCAACTGATGAAGCAGCGAAAGGAGAGCCTATGACAGAAACCAAACAGACAAGCACCACCAAAACAGACCGCCGCCCGGACTGTGTAACGGAAATCCGCATGGGCAACTCCGTCCTTACCGTTTCCGGCTTCTTCAAGCAGGGCGCAACCGACACCGCAGCCGACAAGATGATGAAAGTGCTGGAAGCGGAAGCTGCTACACAAAAAACGGCGATTTGACCGACCATAAAGAAGCAGATTTGACACTTTTGCCGCTATACAGACAGCCGCCCCATGTGGTACAATCAAGGTACGGAATAGTGGGGCTGGCTGTCGGAAACGGAGGATTTTATGTTAAGACAGACCAACCAACAACCAATTACCGCCCTTTACCCAAGACTTTCCCATGAGGACGAGCTGCAAGGCGAGAGCAATTCCATTTCCAATCAGAAGCGTATCCTTGAAACCTATGCAAAGCAGAACGGCTTTTCTAATCTGCGCTGGTACACGGACGACGGTTATTCTGGTGCGAACTTTCAAAGACCCGGTTTTCAAGCCATGCTTGCAGACATTGAAGCCGGAAAAGTCGGGACAGTTATCGTAAAGGATATGTCGAGGTTAGGGCGAAACTACCTGCAAGTGGGAATGTACACGGAAATGATTTTCCCACAGAAAGGCGTCCGCTTTATCGCTATCAATGACGGAGTGGACAGCGCACAGGGCGACAATGACTTTGCCCCGCTGCGGAATATCTTTAACGAATGGCTGGTGAGAGATACGAGCAAGAAAATCAAAGCAGTAAAACGCTCAAAAGGCATGAGTGGCAAGCCCATCACAAGCAAGCCTGTGTATGGCTACCTCATGGACGAGGACGAAAATTTTATTATTGACGAGGAAGCTGCACCCGTAGTCAAGCAGATATACAACCTCTGCCTTGCCGGGAATGGTCCGACCAAGATAGCCCGTATGCTCACAGAGCAGCAAATCCCCACGCCGGGGACGCTGGAATACCGCAGGACGGGCAGCACCCGCCGCTACCACCCCGGATATGAGTGCAAGTGGGCGACCAATACCGTTGTGCATATCCTTGAAAACCGGGAATACACGGGCTGTCTGGTAAACTTCAAGACAGAAAAACTTTCTTACAAAGTCAAGCACAGTGTAGAAAATCCCCCGGAAAAGCAAGTGATTTTCGAGAACCACCACGAGCCTATCATAGACACCCAGACATGGGAACGGGTGCAGGAGCTTCGCAAGCAGCGCAAACGCCCCAACCGCTATGATGAAGTGGGCTTGTTCTCCGGTATACTGTTCTGTGCAGACTGCGGCAGCGTCATGTATCAGCAGCGATACCAGACGGACAAGCGCAAGCAGGACTGTTATATCTGCGGCAACTACAAGAAGCGCACCCATGACTGTACAGCGCACTTTATCCGCACCGACCTCTTGACCGCTGGTGTACTCTCCAATCTGCGGAAAGTGACCAGCTATGCGGCAAAGCATGAAGCCCGGTTTATGAAGCTCTTGATTGAGCAGAACGAGGACGGGGGCAAGCGCAGGAACGCCGCAAAGAAAAAGGAGCTGGAAGCCGCCGAGAAACGCATAGCCGAGTTATCCGCTATCTTCAAGCGGCTGTATGAGGACAGCGTGACCGGGCGCATATCGGACGAGCGTTTCACAGAGCTGTCAGCAGACTATGAAGCAGAACAACGGGAACTGAAAGAAAGAGCCGCCGCTATCCAAGCGGAACTTTCCAAAGCGCAGGAAGCCACCGTGAACGCAGAAAAGTTTATGAATGTTGTCCGGCGGCATACCAGCTTTGAAGAACTTACCCCTACTCTGCTGCGGGAGTTTGTAGAGAAAATCGTTGTGCATGAGTGCAGCTATGACGAGAACAAGACCCGCAGACAGGACATTGAGATTTATTATTCTTTTGTTGGCAAGGTGGACTTGCCCGAATAACCGCCCGACCTATCCGACACAAGAGCTAAGTGCCGGATAGGAACGGCAAAATTTTTTACACTTCTATTGCTTCTTTATCACACACCAGTAAATGCTCTCCGCATCCAGCACACCCCGGCGCTGCAACGGCTGGTAGACCGCATACTCCTTGTACATAAACTCTTCGTTCGGGAAAATCTTGCAGTACTGATTTTCCTCAAAGTTGGAGTACAGCTCGGTGATTTTCACCATGCTATCCCGATCAATTTCACGACGCTTTTTGCCCAAAGATTTGCGCAGGGGCTTCCACATATCCACCGCATTGATCAGCTGCACCTTTCCACGGCGGTCAGGGCGCTTATTGCGGGACAGAATAAAGATATAAATGCCGATGTCGGTGTTATAGAAAAGCTGGGTAGGCAGGGCAATAATGGCTTCAATTAAATCTTCCTCCAGCATCCAGCGCCGAATCTGGCTTTCACCGCTGGTGGTTCCGCCGGAGAAAAGAGGCGAACCATTGGTAATAATCGCTGCACGTCCGTTTTTCTCATCCAGCTTATTGATGGCGTGCTGCATGAACAGCAGCTGGGCGTCACCGGTTCCGGGAAGACCGTACTCAAACCGTCCGCCCTTCTTGTTTTCCTCACGAACTTTCTTCTACTGTCCTTCCGGTGCATCTTTGCCTCCCCAGGGCGTACCAAACGGAGGATTCATAATCACCAGCCGCATCTTCTGATCCGGAAAGCAGTCCGTTTTCAGGGTATTGGCTTCCTCATCACCCATGATGTTTTTCACATCTTGGCCTTTGATGAGCATATCTGCCAGACAAATGGCGTAGGATTCGGGGTTGATTTCCTGTCCAAACAAACGCACATCCACATAGGGATTTTTGCGGCGCAGGAAGTCATAGGTAGTGGACAGCATACCGCCCGAACCGCAGGCGGCGTCCAGTACAGTGGCGATCTTACCCTCATCGGTCAGCAGGTCGTTGCAGCCCTCTGCCAGCAGTACATTGACCATCAGACGAATCACTTCACGGGGCGTATAGTGATCACCGGCCTCGGCGTTTTCAGAAAAACGACGGATAATATCCTCGAAAATGTAACCCATCTTCATGCTGTCTACATGAGCGGGGTACAAATCCAAATCAGAGAACTTTTTAACCACGCTGTAAAGGCGGTTGCTCTTATCCATTTTGTCGATCTAGGTGCTGATTTTCAGCAGCTTTTCCAGAATCAGCTGGATGTTGGCGGAAAAGCCTTCAATGTAAGACTTGAGATTGGACGCAATGCTGTCGCTGTCATCCAGAAGGCGTTTCAGGGTAAATTCATTGGTGTTGTAAAAGGGATATTTGGAAATCTGGCAAAGAAGCGCAGCTGGGAGGTTAGGGTTCTGCTTGTACTTTGCTACAACTGCATCTTTGGTAGACTCTAAAGCGCACTCAAACCGGCGGATGATGACCATGGGGATAATAACGTCCTTATATTTATCCGAGGTATAGGCACCACGGAGGGAGTTGGCAATGGACCAGACCAACCCAACTTCCTTGCTTACGTCAATGGACGTATCATCAAACATTACTTCGTAAAAATACTTATCTCTCATTTTGTGGGTTCTCCTTCTCTATTCTCTTGAAAAGACGCAAACAGGGCGGCAACACTTTTGATCTGATCAGGAGTCAAATTGCAGCCTTCCAGCTTTCGCATTGCATCTACTAAATCCTTGTTTTGTATGATAGTTCGGCAAATATCTGGTGGAGGAACTTTCCGAATCGCCATATACAGACGATCCATACGCTGGCGTGTCTGCAAATCTGGTTTTAGCTCCTTAATCAGCTTGTCATAGACCTCCGCTGTTGGAGCGTTAACACCGTCTTCTATATATTTCATGTTAGAACGGGGAAGACCAACCCTTTTGGCTAATTGGGATTGGCTGAGCGTTCCACGGCATCGCACGATTAAAGCACCAAGGTTCTTCTTGGCTTTTTCTGAAGATTTATCAGCAGCCACTTTTGCGGGCAATTCGGCTCCTCCTTTCTATAATCGTTCTACGTTCTATAACACAGAACAATTATACTACATTTGCTGATTGTTAGTCAAATTATCGAGAGTCATCTTTAGTAATCGGGTAGGAAGCTAAGGAAGCCAATTCTTCCTTAGCTTAGCTCCTCCCACACCACCGGAGATGCTGTTCGGCGTCCGGCGGTTCAAAGTACCAACATGATTTGTTAAAATGAATGAACTTTTGTGTAATGGTCTACTAAACTGAGTAGACCTTTTTGTTTGAGTACCTTGTTCGTTATCCATCTCCCTAGCCATCTCCCTGTCCTGCAGTATCCCTTTCGTGTGTTGGCATATAGCCAGCACCAGTATCTTGGCATGCCCAGAAAATAAAGGTGGTTCGCTCGGTTTTTGACTGTCTTCCATTGTTTCCAGTAACACATTCGGATATGAAATCGGATTTTGTCTTCTATTCGGGTCAATATCCTTTTCATATCCGCAATTCGATAGTAGTTAATCCACCCTCGGGTTACCTCATTAATCTTCTTCATTCGGTATTCCATTGATACTCCCCAATTCCGCTTTAACAGCGGTTTCAGTTTGTATTCTAGTTTCTTCACCGATTTGATATGGGGTTTCGGCTTCCATTCTCCATTCTTCTGGTAGAAGCTAAATCCCAGATATTTGATCTCCTTCGGTCTGGCTACTTTCGTCTTTGTCGCGTTCACTTCTACACGCAGGTGTTCTGTTAACCATTTTGTGACTGAGCTCATGACTCGATTCGTTGCCGCTTCACTTTTTACGCAGATTATGCAGTCGTCCGCGTACCGGACAAAATGCAGCCCTCTCGACGTTAGCTCTTTGTCAAATTCATTCAAATAGATGTTTGCCAGAAGTGGACTGATCGGGGATCCTTGTGCTGTTCCGATCTTCGTTTCTTCATAAGTACCTTCTACCAGTACGCCTCCCTGTAAGATTCGTCTTACTAAGGATTCTGTATCTGGATCTTTGATCACCTTATGAACCAGAATCATCAGAATATCCTGATTCACATTGTCGAAGAATTTAGAGAGGTCCAGATCCACGATCCAGTCATACCCATCGTTCATGAATTCCAGTGCTTTAATTACCGCTTGTTCCGCTTTTCTTCCCGGGCGGAATCCGTAGCTGTTTTCTGAGAATTCCTTTTCAAAGATGGGGGTTAGTACTTGGCATACCGCTTGTTCTATCCACCGATCTTTGACTGCTGGTACTCCCAGGTTTCTCTTGCTTCCGTCCTCTTTTGGGATTTCTACACGTCTTACGGGTAAGGGTTTGTATTTCCTTCGCCGTATTGCTTCACACAGTTCTTCCCCGTGCTCTTCAATAAACTTCGGTAACTCACTGGTCTTCATGCGGTCGACCCCCGCACTTCCTTTGTTACTCATCACTTTACACTTGGCTTCTTCCAGGTTTTCCTTGGATAGAATCCGTTCTATCATTTCTGTTGTCATGTCTGCTTTTTCCTTTCCGTCGCTTGTTATCCCCCAATCTTCACAACCCTGGAGGCTGAACACAGATTGTTCTGAGGGGATAACCTACATTCTTGAATCTCAAAGCTGGTTCTTTGTTCTGCCCTTCGCTCCCTTCCCGTTACGGAACTTCTTCGCTACTATGGCTTCTGCTGAGAGTCTGCCCCCTTGGGCATTCCTTATCGTTCGTTGTTACTACGTTTCCACTGCGTGACGTTCTTCACCTCGTTTCCACGTCGATAAGGTCTCCCCGAAGAAGGTGTGATAACTTTCCTCTCGTGCAGCCTCCGAATTTACTGTTTCGCCATGTTCGGCAACTTGGACTTCTCTTTGTTGTGCAAGGTCGTCCCGGCTAGCAGCCTCCTATTCGATTTCTGTTCGTAAGCCCGAGATTTTGCCCGTTGGTTTTCCCAACATCCAGCTTCCTTCAGCCATTACCTCACGATAATCGCCTTGCCTTCGGCTAGCGCTTTAATGCTTGTTGCCACAACCGCGCAACGGACTTTCACCGTCTAGTTATCACCCATGTCGGGTGTACAGAAAAAAGCACACTAACGACTAAGTCGCTAACGTGCTTTTAATCATAAGTTTTTCGTATTTATATTATATTGAAATACTTTAGTGCTTCCATAATCGCTGCCTGTTTTTCAACTGGGCACTGTGGCTGCTTTGCATACCCAGATTTCGGTTTATTAAAATTTTCACGCTCAATGATACCACATTTATACTTCATCTGAGTACTAATACAGGCTACTGACTTTCATACCGCTATGCTCCAGCACATCGCCTTAATTTCTTCATAGGTAGCCTTGCTCTCCGCAGCAGTAAGATCCAACTCATCCATCTTAATCTCAACCTCGATATGCTGCTTCGTATTTAGTTTGGACAATAAGCATACCGTTTCCACATGGCTTGAAAGGCCCTGATTGATAACAACATAATCGTGATATTTCGGAATAGTCCGTTTGTCTACGGAAACATATCAACGGTTTTTACAATCCAAAATATACCTACACTATTGCTGTTCATTTTACTGTCTAACCCCCGTTTGCAACAGGGAAGTGGTCAGCGTTTTTCTTTGTATTTACTATTATAGTGACGACTTCAGCAGCCAGCAATCCCCGTTGCCTCAACCCTGGCGGTTTCGTGTGCAGGGGATAGGTCAACGGCATTTTCACAAGATTTAGAACTGTGTAAGTCCCATGCACTCGACCTTGTTATGCCTGAAAATCCGGCATTGAAAAAGCAAAGCAATTTTATTACTTCTTCGCATTTTCTTCCAATTCCAGCATGTACTTATCAAAGTCAGACATAAATAATCTGTCCTGAATGACTCGATACTTTTCAAATTCAGTCTCCGCTTTAGCCTTGGCAATCTCTGCTGTGATTTTGCCCGCATCCTGAAGGACCTCTCTGTCATCAGCCATCAGGAATAGATCCAAACGCTTTGCCCAGTCCTCCATTGTCATCGGGATGTGACGTTCTGCACGGTCCTCTGCCAAGTCCAGATATGCCGAAACGATACGCTCTAATGAACGCATTTCCTTCTCAGAAAGATAATTCTTTGCAACACTCACATCACTTTTTACAATCTTGCCTTCCGGTGCGGCTGCCCAAGTGGCCAGTCCCATATGTGGCTTATCTGCATCAGCTCGCTCGTAAATCAACTCTGCTGCCGTGTGACCGTGAACTGCATAATGCATCTTATTCTGCACCTTGGCAAAGAACTGCTTTGTCGTTTTTGCTGTGCGATCATAATCAAGAGCAGTAGCATAAATGTCCGTTATCTTCTGATAGAACCTACGCTCAGACAAACGGATCTCACGAATTTGCTCAAGCAAACGGTCAAAGTATTCTACCGTAAGCACCGATCCACCATTTTTCAAACGCTCATCATCCATAACCCATCCCTTGATGGTATAGTCCTTGGCAATTTGATTGACCCATTTACGAAACTGCACCGCACGCTCAGAATTTACCTTAAAGCCTACTGCAATAATCATCTCTAAGGAATAGTGATTTGTGCTGTAGCTTTTTCCGTCATCGGCAGTTATTCGAAATTTTCGAATAACTGAATCCTCCTGTAACTCACTGTCCTCAAAGATTTTCTTAATATGATAATTTATAGTGTTAGTACCGACATCGTACAACGTAGCCATCATTTTCTGTGTCAGCCATATATTCTCATCCTCATAGCGCATCTCAATACTATCCTGCTGATCACCAACAGAGGCAACATAGGTTAAGTATTCTGCTGCACTGGAACGGATGGTTACTTCGTTTTTTTTCTTTTTCAAATAGGAGGACCTCCTTTAACGTCCCAAAATCATTATTCTGCCTGTGCATCAAAGGATTGTTTCACAATTTCCATGATTTGATCTAATTCATCCTGATGCTCCATAAACAATTCTACATCGCCATTTCCCCAACGCCCTAAACCGGTAATATCTTTGCAAATACCGTTAGGGTCATTAATCTCTGAAAACTTCATATTAATCGAGATACGCAATCTTTGTTTCTGAAAAACAATATCAACAAAATTAGTATCCAGTTTATAGGCAACATACAACTTTTTATATTCCTTCTTAACCGCAGGGGATAAGTTCATAATGCGCTTATCTAAAGACTCGAACAGTATTCTTGTAAAAGCATTCACATCATACGTTTCCAAGGAATACTTCTGCACTGTTTTTTCTTCTACTTGATATGGCGCAAGTTCTGCAGCTGTTAAAGTTGGATATGGCCAAATAGATTCTGCTTTCTTTGATAATTCGTTTGCTCTCTCTTGGATATGTTTTTCATTCCACTTATTTTGTAAAACCACATATTTATTAAGCCTAAGTGCACTTTCTTTGAATCCACCCGGCATATCCATCTTTTCCAAGAAAGGTCTGTCACTCATCTCAGAATTATATGCAGTCAAAGTAAGATTGCCAATTGTATGTAAATACTTTTTCTGAACCTCCTGCCACTCGGCACCAAGATCAGCTTGCCACTCTGAAGAAAGATTTTTGTTCTGCGGCATAATATGCTCAATGGTATAATTCTCTATTATAATTGGAGCTTTGTTTTCAAAGTTTTCCAAACGACTAAGAATATAATTTCTAGCACGCATATTATAAATATCACGGCTTTCAAATGCACCTTCAAACTTATCGTTATCCGGGAATTCTTTATATGTATCCTGCATCACGAAAAATGCCTTAACAGAATTCATATAATCATCTGGTCTAATATAATTTTTCAACGTTGCAAATGTTTTGTTCATTGAGTTGGTCGGAATCTCACAAATTGCACGTCTCAGAACATAGCTAATACAAAGCTTCAGAATTTCCTTTAGTTCATCTGATGTAATTAGTCCTTCTACGCAGTCATGATGAATTTTCAGCAAGAACGGGTAAGATACCTCCATTCTTAAATCGATAATGTCCTCATATAACTTCTTTAAATCCGTGTCAGTATTTCGCTTGAATACAATGTTTGTATAATATTTTGCATATTCAAGCAAATCTTGACATAATTCTCTGATAGTTCCAAATTCACAATTCAAATGATACAATTTAAATTCTTCATATACACGTCCTTGCTTTGGAATACGAGAAAGTTTCATAGTCAAGTAATGACGGAAGAAAGCATCCATTACCGTTCCTTGCGTTTCATAGATAAACAGCTGTTCCATCGGCCGCCAAAGATGTTCATATACATAAGTTTGTTCAGATGGCTCTAATCCCATCAAAACATAGTTACGAATCAAATCAGATTCAGAAAGTTCCTTACCAGTAGAATTCAAACTTTCAAAAATTGCCTGTGCATCGTCAACAGCACGATCTAATGTGATATTAACAATTTGTAATTTTCCAATTGACTCATATACCTCTGCAGGCTGAATTTCTTTATCAGCCAGCTTGCTAGCAAAAAAACTGTAATTTTCAATCAGTCTTGATCTAGTGCCTTCTGCAATTGGCTTTTCCTCAACAAGGCTTATAAGAATATCTCTATCTGTTTCAGTCAGCAGTAACTTATATCGTTCATCACCACTTTCATACTCGTTTTTTAGAAGCATATTATCTATACGACGAGCATTGATTGTTGTGTCATTCGGATTCTTTATTGCATAATCGCGCAAAGCCAGAAGAAGCAGTGTTAAGGTAGTCATTCGCTGTTGGCCGTCAATAATCATATATTTCTGAACACCTGTTGGCATTGCCTGTTCAGCAATATTAACAATAGAACCTACAAAATGGCCCACTTTACCTTTTCTCTGCATCTCTACAATATCGTTCCAAAGTCGTTTACACTGATCTATATCCCAGCTGTAGAATCTCTGATAAACCGGAATCAAGAATTGCTTATTTCCGTTCAATATCTCATAAATATTGCCTTTACGTGCATCCATATCGCACCTCCATTACTTCTTTTCTCCATAAGAAACCGTATCCTCTGCCACTTTGCTTAGTTCTATTTCAGATACATATTTATAGAGTTTTTCCTCTTTTCGTGGTTCCACATTATCCGTCCAAAGCTCACACTGACTAATTACTGTGCTTATTGCAAAATCATAGTCTTCCGGCGGATACTTATATTTCTTAAGGAGTCGCTTAACCATCTTACGCATCTGCGCTCTAGCAGTTTCTTTCTTCTGCCAATCGATAGTGCGATTCTTACGAAGCATTTCTGTAAGTTCTCTTGTCAAAGCAATCAATTCATCATTCTTATAAAAATCCTTGATATGCTCCGGTTTTGTAAGAGCATCATAAAACGCAAGTTCTTCTTGTGAAAGCCCCAGTTCCTGACCATTCTTATAGAGATTTGCAATCTCTTCTGCAGTTTTCAGAAGTTCTTTAATAACCTCTTCATTAGTGATTAGTCCATTATAATAAGAGTTCATCAGTTGTGCTATCTTCTCCGAGAATTTTTGTGACTGTACCACATTTGTTCTCTTGTAAAGAGCCACTTGCTCAGCCATAAGTTTTTTCAAAATCTCAACAGCTATATTTTTTTCCTTCATTCTAGAGATTTCGTCCAGGACTGCTGGATCAAACAGGCTGAATTTTTCACCGCTACTCTTGCTGCTGTCAAATAAGCTGATGACACCTTCGCTCTGTACTGCCGCTTTCAAAAGTTCATTGATTTGATCATTAATCTCAGTAAGTGACAAACTTTTTCCACCTGTTCCACCATACGTGATCTTAATAACAGTAGAACGCAAAGCCTCCATATAAGCCGCTTCATGGCGTTCCTGCTCTGTTGTCATACTGGAACAAAGCGAGTGTGATTGTTTCAAAAGCATGGCTTCCTTCAAAAACAAATCTTTTCTTTCTGGTACACTTGCATCGAGAATAAAGTTTACGCCACCCGTAATAAGCTTAGCCATTGTAAGTGGAGAGCCACCTATAAATCCGTTAAAATCAAAGCCATGCAATAAATCCTTGCAAACTTGTAGCTTTTCCTGAAACTTCGGATATGCCATCTTTGCAATGTTCATATCACCGTATTTAGATTGATCGCGTTTCGTATATTCCTTCATTGCAGCCTTTAAAGCTGATGCAATTCCAACATAGTCTACGATCAATCCGCCCTCTTTATCCTTGAATACACGGTTAACACGAGCAATAGCCTGCATCAAGTTATAACCATGCATCGGCTTATACACATACATAGTAGCCAAAGAAGGTACATCAAAACCGGTGAGCCACATATCAACTACAATAGCAATCTTCATCGGGTCATTGTTATCTTTAAACTTCCTTGCAAGCTCTTCTTTGTGCGATTTTGTTCCGATGATCTCTTTCCAATCTTCCGGATCGTTGTTGCCGCCAGTCATAACTACACCGACTTTATCCGTCCATTCAGGTCTAATTTTCAAGATTCGGCGATAGATTTTCATTGCAATCGGACGAGAATACGCCACAATCATGGCTTTACCCGTCAGAAGATTTGCTCTATATTTTTCGTAATGTTCAACAATATCATCACAAAGAGATTCTATTGTTGAATCAGCTCCCAGTACACTTTCCATCTGACCAAGCATTTTTTTACTCTTCTCGATTGTTTGTGCATCGGACTGCTGCTCTAAGACATCATAAGTAGAATCAATTAACGCCAATGTGTTCTCATCCAACTTCAAATGAACAACTCGGCTTTCATAATAAACCGGACGAGTAGCACCGTCTTCCACGGCCTGTGTCATATCATAGACATCAATATAATCACCAAAAACTTCACGAGTGTTTCTGTCTTTGGCTGAAATCGGTGTACCGGTAAATCCGATAAATGTAGCATTCGGCAATGCGTCATGGATAATACGAGCATTACCAATTACAGTATGCGCTTCCTTTTCACCTTTTTCATTCTCTGACATAACGATTTTTTCATCAAAACCATACTGCCCACGATGCGCTTCATCTGCCATAACAACAATGTTTCTGCGTTCTGACAAAGCTTTCTCTCCACGTTCAAACTTGAACATTGTTGTAAATATAATTCCATTTGCACTTCTGCCATCAAGAAGTGACTTCAAATGTTCCTTGCTCTCTGCCTGTACCGGTGTCTGACGCAAGAAATCTGCGCATTGTGAGAACTGTACATAAAGCTGATCATCCAGATCAATACGGTCTGTCATAACTACGATAGTTGGACTATCTAATGCATCTTGCAATAAATGTGCATAGAATACCATCGACAATGACTTACCAGAGCCCTGTGTATGCCAGAACACACCACCCTTACCATCGGTCTTCGTTGCCACCTTTGCTTTCTCTATCGCTTTGCGAACAGCAAAATACTGATGGTATCCGGCTAACACTTTGAAACGACTATTGCTAACGCCTGAGAAAAGAATAAAATTTTTCAAAATATCCAACAGACGTTCCTTTTGGAACATACCCTCATAGAAGGTTTCAAAGGAAGCATACGCAGTATCTTCGTAATTACCGTCTTTGGTTTTCCATTCCATAAAACGATCTAAGCCGGATGTGATAGTTCCGGCCTTATTTGTAGACAAGTCGCTAATTACACAGATTGCATTGTAATAAAAGATAGATGGAATATCTTGCATGTAGTTGCGGATTTGATGGTAGGCATTCTCTGCACCAACTTCATCTTTAGCCGGACTCTTCAATTCCATCAAAACAAGGGGCAATCCATTAATAAATAGAATAATGTCCGGACGACGGTTATTTCCGTTTTCTAAAAACGTAAACTGATTTACCACATAGAAAGAGTTGTTCTTTACATTTGCATAATCAATCAAGCGTACAATAGATGATTGCTCCTCGCCCTTTACAAAGAACTTAACCGTGATACCATTTTGCAGATAATCCATGAAAATGATATTCTTCTGCAACAGACTTCCAGTATCAAAATTCTTCAATTTGGCTAGTGCCTCATCTATAGCTTCTACAGGCAGACCACGGTTGATACGCACCAAGCTATCTCTCAGAATAGAGTCCAGAAGCGGACTGGTATAATCTCTATCAAAATCCGGAGCGTAGAGGTGGTCATAGCCCATGTTTTCAAACAATTCAATGATTGCTTGTTCGTATGTATCTTCTGTAAATAAACTCGGCATATTCAACCTCCTGTAATTTTCGTTATGTTTCTATGGTAAACAAGAATTTAGCGGCTTAAAGGTCGATGTCGGAGACATCAAGCTCGCCGGACATTAGTTTTGGAAGTAGTGTATCTCTTAACGAAGCAAGTTTGACATTTTCGTTGTTATTTGCTTCCCATTTAGCCATCAATGAACCTGCAAATTCCTCGAATTTTGCAAGTGTATCTTCATCGGGAACTAATACAGCTACCTTTTTCATATCTCCCTGTGTGATAAGTGGTTGCGTTGAACCTCGATTCATTGATGCATAATCTATTCTGTGCAGAATTTGATTAGTAAATTCGTAATAAGGACTTGTTATTACAAGAGTATTATCAGAAGTCCAGCAAGGAGTGTTGAACCTTTGAATAACGCCGTGTGTTCCAACTCTTCCGGTAACAAGAATCTTATCTGTGTGGTTTGCTTCAGAAGTAAATCCCATAACGGATGCCGCACCGACAATAGAAATAGGAGTCTTTTCATTACAAGTGTCTGATTTTACAGGTGGACGTTTTCCGCTTGCAATATCTGCAATCGTTGAAAGTTCTTGATAGCTCCAATTTTCAGGACAAACGCCATTTGTGATTTCAAAATCTTCAAACCACGACTGATAAAGGACAGAAACTTGTTGCTCTAAATTCTTGTTTATCTTATCATTCACTTTTATTTTTTCATCTATATTCAACAGAAAACGAGCGATACGCTCTTGAGTTTCTTTTTCTTTTGGAAAAGAAATCACAATTTCTTCCTGCAATCTTTTTCGATTTATTTCAGTCTGACCGGTTGAGCCTTCCGCAAGCGTTTCAATTTTAGGTTGGAACGCTTTAACCGCATACCCATAATAAATAGAATCAATTTCCTCGGTTGGACGAAGAAGTATCATATGTCCATCTATTGTTGTTGGGGTTGGCACTTCATACAATTGAGCAACACGACCAGCAGTTCCAGTACCGGTAGAGTTAATCAGCACATCTCCTGGTTGAAGCATTTTATCAGCGGGCACTTTCTTTTTTGAACAGTCATGTAATCTTGATTCCTCATACTTGATTTCAAAATTTCGATTACATTTCTGATTTAACACACGAACTGTATTCTCATTTTCTCTTTCTACATATTTAGGTGGAATGCCTTTAGACATAAATGATGTGATTTCTCCCAAACATCTTTTTCTCCACTCTGTCATATTGTCACCTTCCTAACTAATATATTTCTTGTGAGCCAACTTAACATTGCTCTGCTTGACCATTGCATACTGCAAGGTTGTATCTATTCGTTTATGCCCTAAGAGCTGTTGTAACTGCTCTATAGGCATTCCCTTATCAATTGCCATCGTTGCAAGTGTCCTGCGGAACTTATGCGGATGGACTTTTTGTATATCTAACTGCTTACCCATTTCACGCAGACGAGATTCGATACCGCCAATTTTGATTCTCTCATGTGGAGAACGCAAAGTGACGAACAATGCCGGATTATCATCCGTTCTGCTATCAATATAGTTTTGCAAATGAATCTTTGTCCGGGCATCAAAGTAAACAATGCGTTCCTTATCGCCTTTACCGAAAACCACACATTCACGCTCGTTAAAATTGATGTCTGCTTTGTTCAGCAAAACCATTTCACCGATACGCATTCCAGTGGAAGCAAGCATATCAATCATCGCCAAATCTCGAAGTTCTGTGCAACTATCACGCATTTTTTCCAAATCTTCATCTGTATAGGTTTCCTTGATGTTAGTAGCCGTTTTCACCTTATGGATACGGCGAACAGGACTTTTCAGAATGTAATCTTCATCCTCCAACCAAGAGAAAAAACTGGATAAAATCCTGCGGATATTGTCAATCGTCACACGACTGGATTGATTTTTGCTTTGATAATCCGTCAAATAGGAACGCAAATCCTCTGTCTGAATGTGGCGGATGCCTTTGCTTATCGAAGCTACCATCGTCTCAATAGTTGTGCGATAATATTTCAGTGTTTTCTCTGAACAGCCTTCAATCCGCTTTGCCGAAACAAAAGCGTCTATCAGCTTTGGATTGTCGTCTGCATCCTTCTTTTCTGTCTGTGCTGTAATCTCACAGCCAAACAGTGTGTTTTCAAGCACCTTTTGCAACTGCTGCATTTGGGCATTGTCGAGGTGTGGTAGCATTTGCTGCATCACCTCTGAAATAATTTGTTGTTTCATAGGTCATTCTCCTTCAAATTTATTTTCCAGAGAACGACTCAACGGCAGTTCCGTTGGCTTTATCTCCCGCCGTTGGTGGGAGTTTTATTCTTAATAAAGGTCTATATCATCGTGATCTTCTCCATCATAATGATTATAATAATGAAATCCATCTTCAAGTGGTTTCCCACACCTACAGCAAACATCCCAATATCCCCATTCTTCAATTTCTGATGTAACAGACGATATGGATGAACATTTACAGTAGCCTACTTTTTCAATTGGCACACCTTTAAAATACATCATTTTGTCTTCCTCCCTATGTTAAACAAGAATTTAGAGCTGCAAGCAGCCGCTTTGTTTACAAATTTCTATGATCAGGCAGAAACAGAAATCGGCTTTACTGAAATAATTCAAATTCTCGGCGGTGGCACACCTAAAACCGGTGAAAGCTCGTATTGGAATGGCGATATACCGTTCTTTACTCCTAAAGATGTAGGCTCGCCTTACACTCTCACCACTGAAAAGACAATTACCGAGGAAGGTCTGGCTCATTGCAATAGCCGTCTCTATCCTATAAACACTGTTTTTGTTACAGCACGAGGTACAGTAGGTAAAGTCAGTTTGCCGGGTGTCCCTATGGCAATGAATCAGTCGTGTTATGCACTCGTCGACAAGGACACACCCCAGCTCCTTGTTTATTTCTACACTCTTAAAGCGGTTGATAGACTGAAACATAAAGCAAGCGGGGCTGTGTTCGATGCTATTACAACCAGAGATTTTGAGGCGGAGAATATCATGAAACTCTCTAACGATGACACAAAAGCCTTTCTGGATGTAGCTGAGCCGATTTATCAGGCTGTATTAAATAATTCCATCGAGAATTTGCGGCTTGCTGAACTGAGAGATTCCTTGCTACCGAAGCTGATGTCCGGCGAGATTGATGTCTCCAACATCCAGCTTTAAGCCGCTAAATTCTTGTTTATCTTATCATTGAGTGCAATTTTATCATCAAACGCCTTCAGGAATGAGCCGATTTTTTCTTGTTCAACTAATGGTGGAACATCAATTTCAAGATTCTTTACCACATCCGTCTGCACACGCTGTCGTCCAGATGAACCGACCATAGATTTTATTGCCGGTTCTCTTACTTCTGGGCTGCAAACGAGATAGTACAAATAGTCCTTATCAGCGATTCCTTCTTTTGCTCGGAATACGATATACTCCGTTGAGCCAAAGCCAACTTCTCCATCATTTAAGATTGAGACCTGAGCTGTTTTTCCGTTTTCTAAACACGGCGTAATTCGTGCCATAATTGTATCTCCATTACGGAACTTCGTACCACCAGAAAAACATTCTTCAACATAATATGGAATATCGCGATAAAATGGGCGGAGCACATCCATAGGGATTTTCTTAGCTATAGCACCTTTTTTTACTGTTTCTCTCGGATTGAAATCTGCAATATCAGAGAGCTTCTTTTTTGTCCATTCAGATTTCATACCCAATCGCCTCCAGTTTTTCATGAATTACAAATTCGTTTATTCTTTCTTGTCCTGTATTCATAAGCTAACTCTCACTTTCAGTTTCATCTTCATCCGTTCTATAAGCATCTTCAACCGAATAAGTAGCATCATCCAGCATCTTAACATCTATGCCTATGTTGATTGTGTCCTGTGTTTTTCCCCCATCCTTCAATTCGTATATAAACTGCAAAGCAGCTTCAATATAATATTCAATTCCATTCTCGTCCGAATTCAAAGATTCAATATTATCAATGCTAATCAAATGAGCTGTAGTTGAAGTAATCAAACGTCCTTTTTCAACAAGACCAAAGTCTCGCTCTATTATCTGCACAGAAAAATCTCCAGAATTTAACCAATCAACAATTTCCTTATTTTCATCATAATCTTCAATTGGTTGATACGAATATTTGTCAATTTCCTTTGCCCACGCTTCTAACTGTACCTTAACTTCATTTTCATTTTTGCATATGAACAGTGATGAATCTGATACATTTTCTGCAAACTCCTTTAGCAGAAATTCTCCAAAAGCATTATCTTTGGAATAGTATATGATTTTTGAGTTGCGGTGTTTTAATGCAAATTCCAAAACACTTTCCCATAGCAATGCATCCTTAAATCCTTTATCAGACTTTTTGTCTTTTCCCTCAAATGGAGGCAACTTACTAAATGCACGATTTACAATGCTTTCAAACCTATTATTAGAAGCAATTGGAATTTCTATAACGCTATTTGCTCTTCCTGAAATCTCCTTCTTATATTCCTCAATCTTAATTTTTATATATTCTGGATAATTTATTGTAGGATTCTCCTGTATAGAATACTCAGGAAACTGTTTCTTTGATATTGTACTTTTATATGTAACAAGCAATTCATCATGCTTTTCTATAATCTGCTTCTCCATTTCACTCCAGACAACTGATGGGATAGCTATGGTTACATATTCATATATATCAAGTTGCTCAATCATACCAACTACATGTTCAAATGTTGCATTGAAGCTAAAAGTTGTGAAATCTGCCCTCTTTTCATATGCTTGAAACAACGCATTCGTATCAAAAATCAAACAATACGTTATTTCACTGCTTGAGCTCATATCCGATCGCCCCCAGCTTCTTCCTGATTTTGTCCTCCAGTTCATGCGACTTTGCAAACATTTCCGCAAGTTCAGATGTTAACCGATCCATCTTTTCTTCAAAGGGCTCATCGTCATCTTCCTGCTCTTCAATACCCACATAGCGTCCAGGTGTAAGGATATAATCTTGTTTCTCAATTTCAGCTGTATCCGTAACAGCACAAAATCCCTTAATATTTTCAAGTGTTCCGTCAACAAAAGCTTCGTAGGTTTCTGAAATCTTATTGATGTCTTCATCCGTCAGCTCACGAAGCTTTCGGCTCACCATTGTTCCCATCTTTCGAGCATCAATAAATAAAGTCTTTCCCGGTTGTTTTTTCTGCTTATTGATAAACCAAAGTGAAACTGGAATCTGCGTTGTATAGAAAAGCTGAGTAGGCATTGCAACAATGCACTCAACTAAATCAGCATTGATAATATTCTTACGAATATCACCCTCTCCGCCTGATTGAGAAGAAAGGGAACCATTTGCTAATACCATACCAATACGACCTGCTGGTGCAAGATGAAAAATCATATGCTGAAGCCATGCAAAGTTAGCATTCCCTGCTGGTGGTGTTCCGTATTTCCATCGCTGATCTTCTTTTAGTTTATCCAATCCCCAATCGGAAAGGTTAAAAGGGGGATTAGCCATAATATAATCTGCTCTCAACGTTGGATGACGATCATCAAGGAATGTATCTGCCGCATAGGTTCCAAGATCAGGCTCAATTCCACGAATTGCAAGATTCATCTGCGCCATCTTCCATGTAGTAGGGTTTGAGTCCTGACCATAGATAGAAATATTGCTGATGTTACCGCTGTGATTCTCAACAAACTTCGCAGACTGAACAAACATACCTCCTGAGCCACAACAAGGGTCATATACTCGTCCTTTGAAAGGTTTCAAGACTTCCACCAAAGTACGTACTACACATGATGGTGTAAAGAATTCACCACCACGTTTTCCCTCTTGCTCAGCAAACATAGAAAGACAATATTCATAGGTACGGCCCAAGATATCTTTTTCACTGCCGTGTTCAATCATCTGGATGTTGGTGAACAGGTCCACAACATCACCAAGTCTACGCTTGTCCAGCTCCAGACGTGCAAAGTTCTTAGGCAAAATATCCTTCAAACGCTTATTTTCTTTTTCGATAGCACGCATGGCATCATCGATCACCGTTCCGATTTCCGGAGTATGTGCTTTTGCTGCAATCTCACTCCAACGTGCACCAGCTGGTACAAAGAAGATACCCTCAGAAGTATATTCGTCGATATCCTCCTCGAATCCATCGCCTTCTTCAACAAGTTCCTGATACTTATCATCAAATCTATCTGAGATATACTTCAAAAAAATCAATCCCAGAACAACGTTCTTATATTCTGATGCATCCATATTGCCACGAAGCACGCAGGCTGCATCCCATATTTGTTTTTCAAATCCAATATCGGCTGTATTTTTGTCTGCCATTTTATTCTTATCCTTCCTGTTTTGCAGTTTCATCATGTTTTATCGGAATTCGCTCCATAATATCCTGTATATCGCAATCAAGGGATTCACAAATCCTAAGCAGGACTTCTGTTGTCACATTTTCATTTCTACCAAGCTTTGCTATAGAAGTAGCACTTACTTCACTCATTTCCTGTAGCTCTCGCTTTTTCAACCCTCGATCTATTAACATCTTCCAGAGTGGATTATAACTAAACTGCGTTTTTAATACTTTTTTACTCTTGCTCTTATTCTCCTTACTCATTTTGGTTCTCCTTATTCCATGCCCAACCAAATAATTCATAACCTCCAGATTCAAGTTCAATCACCTTACATTTTTCAATTGTAGTTCTAATCTCCTCGGCATAAAATTCATAAGATCTAAAAGATACAAATGCCTGTTTTTTCTGTTCTTTTATGGAATCATAATACCTTATCAAAGCTGTAAGAGTTGGCTTTTCTATTGGATCCATCAAGTCTGCGTCATGTACAACAAATGGAATATTTGATACCGCCATATTAGCCAAATCAAATGTGATCAAGCCCCTTTGACCAGCACCACTTCCGTCATCCCCCTTTGTTTCGAATGTGTAAGAATTAATTTTTTCCAAATTGAGTCTTGGTGGAATTAAATTCTTATCTCTAACAATTTTCACAGTGATTTCCTTCATTTTGTCATTCACAATGTCCTGAATATCTGAAAGCTGACTAGCAATAATTCTGTCTCGTGTTTCCGCATATTCCTTTGCTGTTTTCTTCAACTGACCAAAAGTTGTGTAATTCTCGTTAGCGGCCTTAAGGTTATTTAATTCCGTTGTAATACGAGCATATTCTTTCAATACAGCTTGTGTAACGTTTGGAATATTTTTTATTTCTGCAATTTGCTCTTTTATCTTTTTAATCTCACTTCCAAGCATTACATAAGTTGTGGCAAGATCAGCTTCACTTTCCTTAAATTCCTCCTGAAGGACTTTTGATAGCCCCTGATGGAATTTATCAATTTCAGCAATCGATTTGAATTCCACTCCCGGAAAAAATCTTTCCAAATCAGAATATGATCTCTTAAAAGACTTTTTGCCTTCAGTCATTTCTTTTCTCAGGGAATTAAGCTGCATCTGCACCCTTGCTCTCTGCCTGCTATAACTAAGTAACAAACTATTCAACTCACTTAGTTGCTGAGCCTGCATACTTGTAAGATCAAGTAATCCCTTACTACTGTTTTCAGCTAATTCGTTTTCTTTGATCTGCAATTCAGCAACTCTTGCTTCATTAGCTTTATATTCTTTGTCGCTGCTAGCCATTCTGATATGCTCATACGATACAGATTTTCCAAATGCTTTCTTCTCGTCTTCCGCAACCTTTGCCTGATTAATCTGCTGTTTAACAATGGCATATCTATAAAACTGCTTTAAATATCTTTTTATTTCATCTTCAACTTTTCCATCTTTTGCTTCTTGCAAAGGTCTGGAAGCATCCATTGTATCTCGTCCAAACACACGAATATGTTTAGACATCAACCCTCTCCAGGATAAGCCTTCAAATTTTAAATCGTACATTTCACCAAGGAAAGCGGTATATTCTTCGATAGTCATCGATTTCTTATCTTCACAAGGTACATATTGTCTGTCGCATCGGATTACCTCATTGTATTTGACAGTATTACGCATAAAAGAATATTCAATACCATCAAATTCTAAAGTAAAGCAAATGTTATGTTCTTTCACATTCTCATGCACTGCCAAACACTTGTTTATATAGTCTTTTCCACCAAACACAAAATCAATAATCATAAGTAATGTAGATTTTCCAATTGAGTTGGATCTATCCTCATCACCTACAATAGCATTCAGTCCTTTATGAAATATTATAGGTGCACGTACCTCACCATCTTTTCCACCAGTTTTAAATTTATCGCAGTATATTTCAACCAACATAGTGAAGCACACCTCCTTCAAGCTCTATTTTATTTAAGGCATACAGGCAATCCAAAATCTCCAGAAATTCCTGTATTCCTGACATCTTTCCTCTTGTTTTCTTATACAATTCAGAAGGTGTCATATCCTTCTTCTCCAGATATTTTAATATCACCGGAAATAATGCAAGGCTACTTTCCTTATATGAAGTTACTTTACTTGGAAATTTCATTTTTGTAAAACACCTCACAGTTCTGAATAAAAAAGCACACTACAATCCTACAAGCCATTTTTCCTTTGGTATCTCCTGCAAATGCTTTGTTATGAATCCATTCCGTCAGATTATAGATAACATCTTCTTGGGAAAGACCGGCTTTTTCCAACTTTTGAGAACTTAATTTTACTTCCCCGGCAATATCATCAAAGACATCTGTCATTTCTGAAAAAATGGTTTCTATGTATCTATAGTATTGAAGCACATGATTTCGCACATCATTCATTAACAACGCATCGCTGATTTTTTGATCTATTCTCAGTGCAGCATATTCAAGCTGCGGAAGCACGTCAGAAGGATTTATTGAAATCAACCCCTCTATTGCTGCTCTTATTTCTGCTTCTAATTCGATTCTATTAATTGCATTAATAGCCTTGTACTGTTTACTGGTAACTTGCTTTATCTCATAGAGTTTCTTATATTCATCAACCATAGGACTCATAAGATAGTTTTCAGAGGCCTCTTTGCTTAATGCAATTAGATTTTCCGGTGCGTCTAAATTCTTAGGTCTTGGATATACAGCATTAAATGTTGCAGCAAGTTCTGATGGCAAATCATCAGGAAATATCTGAGTAATCTCGTATTTCTTCTTAGGAATACCTTTTACTTCTTCCACTAATTTTTCATGAGTAAGCGGGCATTCATAATTCACCTCTGCTAACAATGGTGCATCCTGGTATTCAACTGCATTGGCAATGATTTTATTATTCCGCTGAAGTACATACATAAATACAGAATACAAAAAATAAGCATCGTCTTCCGCATCATATAACCTCTGAAATTCATTTTTCTTGCGTTGTGCAATCTCAGCATCCTGAATGATAATATTCATCAATTTTTGAAGCACATCATCTTTTGTATAAGGGTTTATATCCGACATTACCTTTTGCCTAAAATATTTTTCGACTTTAACAGCAATATCGTTTCTTAACGCGGCTTGCTTTATGTCGTCTGGGACAGGATCCTTCCTGCTTACCAGGCGACTTATTTTTTTAGAATTCAAATCGGTAGTACATAGAGAGTCTTCTTGTATCGTCACCGACTCAAGCAAAAATCTACCTGCACTTTCCTGCTTGTCATGTTGTATAAACCCATCCTGCATGATTTGGATAAGTGAAGATAATGTCATTTCATTCATATGTCCAATTCCTCCCTTACATGCCCTCGGTAAAAACATGGCAAAACAGTGGCAAAACGATGGCAAATACTTTTGATTCCCTATTTTTTATAATTTAGGCATGACTTGAAGTTAAGTTTCGCGATACTTACATGGTCATATTCTATCACACTTTCAAACAAATTTCTATGCTTTTTAATGAACATTTACGCTATCGCATAGTTTTTTGCATGAATTCACACTCATAAGTTAGGCAGGTGATTTTAATGACAAAATCAGAAAAAAGAATGTGGCTCACCAACATTGAGAATGCCTCTGATGCTGTGGCAGCCGAGTATGGTTCTGAAGTAGTCCAATCTGTGTTCTAGCGTTATGACGCTCATGGAACACACAATTTAAACCCTTGCTACTACAGTGAAGTTTTCGCTGATTTGGATCTTATGGCAAACGACAATTAAAACAAATCGCCCTGAGCAAGGCGTAAAACTACTTTCTTAATCATCAACTCACCATTTTCGTGGCCACGTGGTGTGTTCGTAGTTGATGAACAAGAGAACATTATCAATAGAGTGCCAGCTTACGAACGGCTGGTCACCGGAAAGAAGCGGAGTTATCCGCATGAGGTGACCATCTTATGAAAAACACTGGCAGCCATAACGGTTATCTTCGCTTCGCACATGAAGCCAACGGAGGTAAAAAGTTATGGCAAGCAAAGACAATCAGAGTAAACAGTACCGTATCTACATCAAAGAAGCCAAGAGCTGGGTGGATGTCAACAAAGAATTCTATACAGACTATTACCGTGACATCAACGCTTATCGCAAGCGCCAACAGGAACATGGACGCTGCGCCTGTCCTGCCAGCAAGCGTTACTTATGCGACATGGATTGTATGACCTGTCCTTACGCTAAGGCTGGTGATCAACTTTCCCTCGATAATACCGTCAATGATGGGGAGGGAAATGAGAGGAGCTGGCTTGAAGATATGCCGGATGATGCACCAGCTATCGCTGAAGTATTGGAGGATGCTGAACTGCTACGTACCCTCTACGCTAAGCTGAACGAGCTGGACCCGGAAGGACGTCTCATCTGTCAGCTTATTATGGAAGGAAAATCGGAACGTGACTGCGGCAAGGAAATGGGCCTCTCTCGTAATACATTCGTGTATCGCAGAGACAAGCTGTTCCAGAAGCTCCGCTCCGAGCTTAAGAACTACATCTAATATGAATGGTCGTCCTCTGATTTTTCAGGGGACGATTTTTCTTTTCAAAAACTCTTTTATATTTTTTCGGCCAAACGGCAATCTCACCTCCATTGAGTAGTGTAAGGCGAAACAAAGCGACCTACAGAAAGCGAGGTGAACATCGTGAAACAGACTTTTCACAACCGAAGCGGCACTGACGCAGAAGTGATTGCAACTCTCACTGCAATCAGTCAAGTATCCGCAAGAATGGCGAAGAATCTCAGAATCATCGCCGCACACAGACAATCCGAGGAAGGAGGAACAGTAAATGTCAAAAATGAGCGATATGGCTATGACCATCGAAGAGCTGAGAAATGCTGCCGCTGCTATTAACGATGCAGCAAACTGGCTCGCACAGCAGTTTTCATCTGACGATAAGCAGCAAAATGAAAATATTACTGCTAAACCAGAAAAGAAAACAAAACCTGCACTGACTCTTGAGGAGGTTCGAGCTGTTCTGGCTGATAAATCTCGTGCCGGACATACAGCTGAAATTCGAGAACTCCTTAAAAAGTATGGCGCAAGCAAGTTGTCACTTATAGACCCGAAACATTATGAAGCCCTGCTTAGGGAAGCGGAGGTGCTCTAATATGCCACCTAAAGGACATGCAATCCTCTCCGCATCCTCTTCTGACCGCTGGCTCCACTGCCCACCGTCAGCAAGACTCTGCGAAACCTATGAGGATAAAGGCAGCAACTATGCTGCAGAAGGCACCGATGCCCACTCCCTTTGTGAGTACAAGCTCCGCAAGGCTCTCGGCATGGAAGCTACAGACCCTACCGAGAATCTCGACTGGTACAACGCTGAGATGGAGGATTGTGCCACCGGCTATGCCAGCTTCATCATGGAGCTTTTGGAAGAGACCAAACAAACCTGCTCCGACCCTGTTGTTCTGATTGAACAGCGAGTGGACTTCTCTCGCTGGGTGGAACAAGGCTTCGGAACCTCGGATGCCATTCTCATCAGCGACGGTACCATGCACGTGATTGACTATAAACACGGTCTTGGAATTCTCGTATCCGCTGAGAACAATCCGCAGATGAAGTGCTACGCCCTTGGCGCACTGGAACTCTTCGATGACATCTACGACATCGATACGGTTAGCATGACCATCTACCAGCCTAGACGTCAGAATGTTTCCACTTACGAGGTCAGCAAGGATGACTTGTATCAGTGGGCCGATGAAGTTCTGAAGCCTACCGCAGACCTTGCCTTTGCCGGAGACGGAAACTTCCTGTGTGGTGAATGGTGCGGATTCTGTAAAGCAAAGCATGAATGCCGAGCTAGAGCTGAAGCCAATCTTCTACTCGCACAGCACGATTTCAAGCTGCCGCCACTGTTGGAGGATTCGGAAATTGAAGTCATCCTCTCCCGTATCGACGAGCTGGTCTCTTGGGCAGGTGACATCAAGGAGTATGCACTCCAACAGGCAATCAGCGGTAAAGAATGGACCGGCTGGAAACTGGTCGAGGGTCGCTCCAACCGCAGATACATCAGTGAAGACGCCGTGTCGAAAGCTGTCGAAGCTGCTGGTTTTGACCCTTACGAAAAGAAACTGCTTGGTATCACAGCCATGCAAAAGCTGCTCGGTAAGTCTCGCTTCGAAGAGCTCCTTGCAGCCTATATCGAAAAGCCACAAGGCAAACCTACTCTTGTGCCGGAGAGCGATAAGCGCCCGGCAATGAACACAGCAAAAAATGATTTTATGGAGGAATACGACAATGAGTAAAAATGTAAAAATGACAAATCCCATGAAGGTTATCACTGGTCCTAACACACGCTGGAGCTACGCCAACGTCTGGGAACCAAAATCCATCAACGGCGGCACTCCGAAGTACAGTGTCAGCCTGATTATCCCGAAGTCTGACACCAAGACTGTCGCTAAGATTGAAGCGGCTATCGAAGCAGCCTACCGTGAAGGCGAATCCAAGCTCAAGGGCAACGGCAAGTCCGTACCGGCGCTTTCCGTACTTAAGACTCCTCTTCGTGACGGAGACCTTGAGAGACCGGATGACCCTGCATACGCTGGCAGCTACTTTGTAAATGCCAACGCCACTTCTGCTCCGGGCATCGTGGATGCAGACCGCAATCCTACCCTTACTCGTTCTGAGGTTTACTCCGGAGTCTACGGTCGTGCCAGCATCAGCTTCTATGCTTTCAACAGCTCTGGTAATAAGGGCATCGCCTGCGGCCTTAACAATCTGCAGAAGATTCGTGATGGCGAGCCTCTTGGTGGTAAGGCATCTGCTGAATCCGACTTCGCAACTGATGACGATGATGATTTCCTTGATTAATGGAGGTGGCAAACTATGGAGACAATCATGATTAGTACGATTCTTGTAAACATCTGTATCGGCTGCTTCGCTTGTGTGGGACTTGCTACTGCGGTCTCTATCATTCAGAGCATCATCAATGACCACAAGCGTGAAAAGCGTGAACAGGAAAAGGACAAGCGTGACCTCGAATACCATGAGAAGCGCATGAAGGACTTTAAGTAATCTATCAATCCGATGGCGGTGACCCTCACTGCCGCCATCGATATTTTTCGACAAAAGGAGACAATCTATGAATGAATTTGTAGAAACATTGAATCTCTTTATTGGCAATGTCATCGCCTATACCTTTTTGGTAGCAGTATATGGCTTCATCATTTATAACGTAGGGAAAATCATTCTCTATCTTATCCGCTATGCGGTATGCCACATCCGCCGTGACATCAATAAATACAAATCCAATAAAGATAAACAGTAACACGGCAGGCGGCAGGGATTTCTCTGCTGCCTGTTTTGTAGAAAGGACAATCTCATGAAAACACTCAGTATTGATATTGAGACCTACAGCGATGAGCCTCTTCAGAAGACCGGTGTCTATCGTTATGTGGAGTCTCCCAATTTTGAAATCTTACTCTTTGCTTACAGTGTAGACAGCCAGCCCGTTCAGGTTATCGACCTCGCCTGTGGAGAACAGATTCCGAAAGAGGTCCTTCTTGCCTTGGAGGATGAAACTGTCATCAAGTGGGCCTTCAACGCCACTTTTGAACGTATCTGCCTCTCTCGCTTCTTAGATTATCCGACCGGAGAATATCTGGATCCGAAAAGCTGGCGTTGCTCCATGGTATGGGCCGCCACGATGGGACTTCCCTTATCCCTTGAAGGAGTCGGAGCGGTTCTTGGACTTGAAAAACAAAAGCTCTCAGAAGGAAAAGACCTCATCAAATACTTCTGCCAGCCTTGTGCTCCCACAAAAACAAATGGACAGCGTACAAGAAATCGTCCATTCCATGCTCTGGACAAATGGGCCATGTTCAAAAAATATAATATCCGTGATGTAGAGACCGAGATGGGAATCCAGCAGAGACTAGCAAAGTTTCCGGTGCCAGCTCAGGTTTGGGAGGAATACCACGTGGACCAAGAAATCAACGACCGTGGTGTACGTTTGGACATGGAGCTTGTTGCTGCTGCCATCGAAATGGATACTCGCTCCAGAACGGAGCTGACCAAAACCATGAAGGAAATCACAGAACTTGAGAATCCTAACTCCGTCCAGCAGATGAAGGCTTGGCTTTCTGACAATGGTTTGGAAACAGATACTCTTGGCAAAAAGGCTGTGGCGGAGCTCCTAAAGTCTGCTTCTCCAAAGCTCTCACAGGTCCTCACCTTAAGACAGCAGTTGGCCAAGTCCTCTGTCCGCAAATATCAGGCGATGGAAAAGACCGTTTGCGCAGATGGTCGTGCCCGTGGCATGTTCCAGTTTTATGGTGCCAATCGAACCGGTAGATTCTCAGGTCGTAATATCCAGCTGCAGAACCTACCGCAAAACCATCTACAGGACCTTTCGGAAGCACGCTCTCTAGTACGCTCCGGTAACTTTGAAGCTGTGGAGCTTCTCTACGAAGATGTGCCGGATACACTTTCCCAGATTATCCGTACTACTTTCATTCCCAGAGAAGGAACGCAGTTTCTGGTGGCTGACTTTTCTGCTATCGAAGCCCGTGTCATCGCATGGTTTGCCGGTGAAAAATGGCGTCAAGATGTCTTTGCCAAAGGCGGAGATATCTACTGCGCCTCTGCCAGCCAGATGTTCAAGGTCCCTGTTGAGAAGCACGGCATCAATGGCCACCTGAGGCAAAAAGGCAAAATAGCTGAACTTGCTCTCGGCTACGGAGGCTCGGTCGGTGCCTTAAAAGCTATGGGGGCATTGGATATGGGGCTCACTGAAGAGGAGCTTCCTCCGCTGGTCGATGCATGGAGGCAGTCCAACCCGAACATCGTCAAATTCTGGTGGGATGTGGACCGTGCTGTCATGGAGGCCGTAAAGTTCAAGCACACCACATCCAACTATGGTCTGACCTTCTCCTGCAGGAGTGGCATGCTCTTTATTACTCTCCCATCGGGAAGAAAGCTGGCGTATGTGAAACCGAAGATTGGAATGAATAAGTTCGGTGGTCAGTGCATCACCTATGAAGGTGTCGGCGGCACTAAGAAATGGGAGCGTCTCGATTCCTATGGCCCGAAATTTGTCGAGAACATCGTGCAGGCAACGGCCCGTGATATTCTCTGCTATGCCATGCAGACACTCCGCTGCTGCTCCATTGTCATGCACATTCACGATGAAGTGGTCATTGAAGCGGACCCTCGCATGTCCTTAGATGCAGTCTGTGAACAAATGGGGCGTACTCCTCCTTGGGCCAAGGGACTACTTTTAAGAGCTGATGGCTATGCGACACCTTTTTATAAAAAAGATTAGATTTTTTCGGCCAAACGGCAAACTCATCTCCATTTAGTAGTGGAGATAGAAAATTTCATTTCTGTTTTTCGTCAAAATGGGACGTTCATCTCCAGTGGATATTAGAGATGGACGTCCTTTTTATGTCCATCCGGAAAGGAGGAACCTGACGTGTCAATCAGCAAATACAACAGCGAAGGCTATCCTGACCCTACTGCTTACGGCGCTCTTTCTTCTATCGAAAGTGAGACCCATGCACTGCGTGCTTTCAGACCAATCGTATATATCTGCTCTCCCTTTGCCGGAGACATCGAAAAGAACGTAGCTGCCGCCAGAGCCTACAGCCGCTTTGCAGTGGAACAAGGATATATCCCCATCGCACCACACCTGCTGTTTCCACAGTTTTTGAATGATAGCGACCAGAAGGAACGTGAACTCGGTCTTTTCTTCGGAAATGCCATCATGAGCAAGTGTTCTGAGGTCTGGGTCTTTGGAAGTCATATCTCTTCCGGCATGGAAGCAGAAATCAAACGAGCCAAGTGGTAGAATTACCGCCTGCGCTATTTCACTGAGAATCTTGAGGAGGTTTAACACATGTACGAAGTAAAAGAAAATTCAAGAATATTAAAAGACGGAACCGAAATCACGACCTATAGCAGAGATGTCGTCAGCTGCAACATTTTAGAGGCCGAAGCAGGAACCACCGGCTATCGTGGTGGTGATACCGGTCATGGTGGCCGCACTTATTTCCGTATTCAGGATGCAGCCTGCACGGACATGGAAATTCATAGCTATACCACTCGCTACGGCAGTAACGGTTTTGAAGTCTGCCTCGGTGGTGACTGCGAGCTGGAGACCATGATTCGAGCTTTAAAATTTATCACCAAGGTTCTGGAAGAGGAATCCAAGGAGGTGTATGACTAATGTTCACCATTTATTCTGCGGACGTTACCGGCAATCCCGGTAACTGCTCCTATCCGCATAAGCATGTCATTTTAGATGAGGACAGTCTGAAAGCTACCATCTGCCATGACTATGTCTGCGCCGAATATAAAAACAGCTACCGCAATGGCGATAACTTTATCGGCAGCGACTGCCTTCCTGTGGATTGCGATAACGACCACTCTGAGAATCCGGATGACTGGGTAACTCCCGACGATATCATGCAGGCCTTTCCGGGTGTCAGCTTTGCTATCCACTATAGTCGCTATAACAACCGTGAGAAAAACGGAAAGGCTGCAAGACCGAAGTTTCATGTCCTGTTTCCAATCGAATATGTATCGGATGCCTCTCTTTACAGCGATATGAAAAAGCTGGTCAATTCCATCTTCCCGTATTTCGATACACAGGCACTGGATGCCGCGCGTTTCTTCTTTGGAACGACTACAGCAGATGTCGCTCTCTATCCGGGCCGCATGAATCTGACTGAGTTCTTGGATGAGGACCTGTTCGATGAAGATTTACCGGACGGTCAATACGATGGCGCTTCTATTCCCGAAGGAAGCCGCAATGCCACATTGTCCCGTTTTGCCGGTCGTGTCATCAAGAAATACGGAGACAGCGACAAGGCATATCAGGCATTCATTGAAGAATCCGCTAAATGCGTACCTCCGCTGGAGGCATCCGAGCTTGCCACCATCTGGCACAGTGCCCAGCGCTTTTATGCAAGACTCTCCCAGCAGGATGGCTACATTGCACCGGAAGTATATAACGACCCTTCCTGTTACAAACCCGGAGACTTCTCCGATGTTGGACAGGCTGAGGTGTTAGCAAAATACTTCTCTGGCGAGCTCCGCTACTCTCCGGCCACCCACTTTATCCGATACTCCGACCATTACTGGCAGGAATCCGAACCGGGTGCGCAGGCAGTGGCTCACGAACTTACCAGAAGACAGTTAAAAGAAGCTGGTAACGATATGCTCGAAGCACTCGATAAGCTTAAAAACTCCGGCGCACAGTCTCTGCTTGATTCCATGACAAAGAACAAGGCAGAGCAGCTGATGAACGAACAGCAACTGGAAGCCTATCAGGAATTTCTGGCTGCAAAGGCATATCAGCAGTTTGCTGTAAAGCGCAGGGACTCCAAGAACATTACTTCTACTCTTAAGGAGTCTCGTCCAATGCTGAAAATCTCGACTCGTGACCTTGATGCCGACTGCTTCGCCATGTGTACGCCAGAAGCAACCTATGACCTGCGTAAAGGAATGGCCTGTGCCAGAGAACACCTGCCGGAGGATTTCATTACCAAAATCACATCTGTGTCTCCGAATTACAAGGGACAGCAGATTTGGTTGGACTGCCTTGACCTCATCTTTCAGGGCAATCAGGAACTCATCGATTACGTTCAGATGATTTGTGGTCTGGCCGCCATCGGCAAGGTCTATGTGGAGGCACTTATCATCGCCTACGGTGATGGCCGCAACGGTAAGTCTACCTTCTGGAATGCCATCTCCCGCGTGCTGGGCCTTTACTCCGGGAACATTTCTGCGGATACCCTGACCGTAGGTTGTCGCAGAAACATCAAACCGGAAATGGCGGAGGTCAAAGGTAAGAGACTTCTCATTGCTGCCGAGATGCAGGAAGGTGCTCGTCTGAACGATTCCACCGTCAAGCAGCTCTGCTCCACCGATGATGTCTTTGCAGAAAAGAAATACAAGGACCCGTTCTCCTTCAAGCCCTGCCACACGCTGGTGCTTTACACCAACCATCTGCCTCGTGTCTCTGCATCCGATGATGGTATCTGGAGACGACTCATCGTCATCCCGTTCAATGCCAAGATTACCGGCAGCAGTGATATCAAGAATTATAGCGAGTACCTTTACGACAACGCTGGCGGTAGCATTTTGGTGTGGGTCATCGAAGGTGCCAAGAAGGTCATCGAGTCTGATTACCAGGTTCCCGTGCCGGATTGCGTGCAGAATGCCATAGATGAATACCGCAGCCAGAACGACTGGTTCGGTCACTTCCTTGCAGACAAATGTGAGGTCGACCCGTCCTATAAAGAAAGCTCCTCTTCTCTTTATCAGGCCTACCGCAACTATTCTCTGGACTGCAACGAGTATGTGCGCAGTACGGCTGACTTCTACTTTGCTCTGGAGAAGACCAGCTTTGAGCGAATCACCGTGAGCAGAAAGCGTTACTTTAAGGGTCTGCGTTTACGTGAGGACACTGGTGCAGACGAGGATTTTATGAATTAAGGCCACTAATGACAAGGTGTATCAATGTGTTATATAAAACTTTTCTTAGGCCTATAAAAATATCAATAAGAAAAAGTATGGAAAATACCATTGATACACCTTGCACCTCTTTAAATTAACGGCCTGATGGAGGACAAGTATGTTAGAAAAAACGATAGAAAAGAAACTAGCAACCGCTGTAAAAAAGGCTGGTGGTATCGCACCGAAGTTCGTGGCTCCTTCTTTCGCAGGGATGCCCGACCGCCTTATCTTATTACCTGATGGGAAGTTTGCCTTTGCAGAATTAAAGGCGCCGGGAGAATCCCCACGTCCATTGCAAAAAGCACGTCACAGGCTCCTTCGCTCTCTGGGCTTTCAGGTGTATGTGATTGACAGCATCGAGCAGATTGGAGGGATGATTGATGAACTTCGCACCTCATGATTATCAGGCCTACGCCATCGATTATATTGAGACACATCCTGTGGCAGCAGTCCTGCTCGATATGGGTCTTGGGAAAACAGTCATCTCCCTGACTGCCATCGCAGACCTGCTGTTCGACAGCTTTGAGGCCCATCGCATTCTGGTAGTCGCCCCACTTCGAGTAGCCAGAGATACATGGCCTGCAGAAATCAGAAAATGGCAGCATCTGAAGCATTTGACCTTCGCTGTCTGCGTGGGAACGCCAAAAGAGCGAAGATCAGCTTTGATGGCAGGTGCAGACATCACCATCATCAACAGAGAAAACCTGCAGTGGCTCATTGAGTCCAGCGGCTTTCCTTTTGACTACGATATGGTAATCATCGACGAACTCTCTTCCTTCAAGAATCACAATTCCAAGAGGTTCAAGTCCCTGCTGAAGGTGAGGCCAAGCGTCAAGCGCATCATCGGCCTGACCGGAACACCATCTTCCAACGGCCTGATGGATTTATGGGCCGAGTTCCGACTGCTGGATTTAGGAAAACGCCTCGGACGCTTCATTACCGAGTACCGAAACAACTACTTTGTGCCGGACAAGAGGAATGGTCAGATTATCTATTCCTATAAGCCGCAGCCCTATGCCGAGGAACGCATCTATAACCAAATTTCCGATATCACCATTTCCATGAAATCAACGGACCACCTGAACATGCCAGAGCTCATCTCCTCCGAATACGAGGTCCATTTATCCGACGATGAAGTGACCCGATATGAGGAATTAAAACAGGAGTTGGTGTTGGAGCTCCCGGAAGGAGAAATCACGGCTGCCAATGCGGCTTCTCTTACCGGAAAGTTATCCCAACTTGCCAATGGTGCCATTTATGATGATGACGGTAATATCATCGAGTTCCATGATCGGAAGCTGGATGCCTTAGAGGATCTTATCGAAGCCGCCAATGGCAAACCGCTTCTGGTGGCCTACTGGTTCAAGCATGACCTGCAGCGAATCAAGAAGCGCTTTAATGTCCGTGAGATAAAATCCAGTAAAGACATCACTGACTGGAATGCCGGAAAGATACCGGTCGCAGTCATCCACCCGGCCTCTGCCGGTCATGGACTGAATCTTCAGGTTGGTGGATCAACACTTATCTGGTTTGGGCTGACATGGTCACTGGAATTATATCAGCAGACCAACGCCCGTCTCTGGAGACAGGGCCAGACCTCCGGAACCGTGGTGATAGAACACATCATCACAAAAGGAACCGTCGATGAGCGCATCTTAAAGGCGCTGTCCTTGAAGGAGGTTACACAAAACGCATTAATTGATGCGGTAAAAGCAAATCTACGACAATCTACGACAACATAGGTCAATCCGAGGGAATTTCATTATTCGGAGGTACCAATCAATGACTGCAAAAGAATACTTATCTCAAGCACGCTACTTGGATAATAGAATCAAAAGCAAACTGTTACAGATAGATTCCTTAAATGAATTAGCTACCCGTTGCACACCGTCCTACTCCGATATGCCAAAGAGCCCTAACCGTGAAGGTTCTCGAATGGAATCCGCCATTCTTGACATCATCGAGCTGGAGGATGAAATCAGCAAAGACGTCGTGGAGCTGGTGGCGTTAAAGAAGGAAATCGTAGAGGTTATCAAACAGGTCGGCAATACCGAATACCAGACCCTATTGGAGGAACGCTACCTCTGCTTTATTACATGGGAGCAGATTGCTGTTGATATGGGATATGAGCTTCGTTACATTCACAAACTTCATGGAAAGGCACTGGAAGAAGTAAAAGTTCCGGCTTCCTATGGAGATGGACATGAAATGACATAGAAAGACACTAAGCTCTTCTGATATTATTATACTAGCGAAAGTGAGAATCGCAGAAAGCCTTGTGGGACGAGTCCTGCAGGGCTTTTCTTATACCAAAACGGAAGGAGGAATACGATGCCAAGAAAACCAAAACGTCCCTGCTCCTATCCCAGTTGCCCTAATCTGACAGACGGACGCTTCTGTCAGGAGCATGAAAAGAAGGAAGCCAAACGCTACGAGAAGTACGACCGAGACCCGAATGTCAAGCGTCGCTACGGACGTGCATGGAAACGCATCCGTGACAGCTATGCCGCTGCTCATCCGCTTTGTGAAGAGTGCCTTGCGAAGGGTGTTTATACACCAACCGAGGAGATTCATCACATGCTTCCACTATCTCAAGGCGGAACCCATGACCGTGAGAACCTGAAAGCCTTGTGCAAGGCCTGCCATGCACGCATTCATGCAGAACGCGGTGACCGCTGGCACAACACATAAAGCGGATGCATTTTCTTTGTGCATCAGCCCCCCAGGGGCGGTCTGAATCTCTACGGCGCAGCTGCCGGGGAACGGGCGGGGGGGTCTCACGCACAAAAACGCGTTTTCAAACGGGGTAATAGGCCCCGGACAAGGAGGTGAATCATTTTGGCTAAGGACGGAACCAACCGTGGCGGCGCTCGTATCGGTGCCGGAGCCAAGAAAAAGCCCTTAGCTGACAAAATCACTGAGGGTAATCCGGGCAAGCGAAAGCTGACTGTCATCGAGTTTGAAGATCAAGCTGCAGATTTGGAAGGTCAGCAGATGCCCAAGCCATCCAAGCTCTTATCCGCTACACAGAAAGGCGGTAAACCACTGGTGGCTGAAGAAGTATATAAGGCAACCTGGGAATGGCTGGCAGAGCGCAGGTGTGCGTCGCTTGTTTCGCCCCAGCTTCTGGAACGCTATGCCATGAGTGTTGCCAGATGGATTCAGTGTGAGGAAGCAATCACAGACTACGGTTTCCTCGCCAAGCACCCTACAACGGGAAATGCCATGCAATCTCCCTACGTAGCCATGAGCCAGAATTTTATGAGCCAGACAAATCGGCTTTGGATGGAAATCTATCAAATCGTAAAAGAAAATTGCGCGACGGAGTACAAGGGCGAAACGCCTATGGATGATGCGATGGAACGCCTGCTCCGTGCAAGGAAAGGAAACTGATATGGACTATCGTGAATTTATGAATCTGCTGAAAAGCTATCGAAAGCATCTGAGCTTTCAGCAGTTCAGCACACTTCGTGGTCAAGCTAAGGCCGGTAATATTGATGCCGCCTACAAGGGCCTACAGAAATTACTCAGGAGGAATGCACCATGCTAATTGAAAAGAAAAATGTCGCTGAACTACTTCCTGCTGATTACAATCCCCGTAAGGATTTAAAGCCCGGCGATCCTGAATATGAAAAGCTGAAACGCTCGATCGAACAATTCGGATATGTGGAGCCTGTCATCTGGAATGCCACTACTGGTCGCGTGGTTGGCGGGCATCAGCGCTTAAAGGTTCTCCATGACATGGGCATGACGGAAGTTGACTGCGTCGTTATTGAACTTGATGAGGAACACGAAAAGGCACTGAATGTTGCACTCAACAAAATCAGTGGTGAATGGGATAACGACAAATTAGCCCTGTTAATCGCAGACCTGCAAGGCGCTGACTTCGATGTCTCTCTCACTGGTTTTGAGCCTGCCGAGCTGGACGACCTTTTTAAAGAGGATGTGAAGGATGGCATCAAGGAAGATGATTTTGATGTCAATGCCGAGCTTGACAAGCCTACCATGACGAAGGCCGGTGACCTCTGGTGCCTTGGTCCGCACAGACTTCTCTGTGGCGACAGCACAAAGGCTGAAAGCTATGAGCTTTTGATGGCTGGCAAGAAGGCAAACCTGGTGGTCACGGATCCGCCTTACAATGTGAACTATGAAGGCTCCGCTGGTAAGATTCAGAATGACAACATGGATAATGACTCCTTCTATCAGTTCTTGCTGGATGCCTTCACCAATATGGAAGTAGTCATGGCCGATGACGCATCCATCTATGTGTTCCATGCAGATACAGAAGGCCTGAATTTTAGAAAAGCATTCTCTGATGCAGGCTTCTATCTTTCCGGCTGTTGTATCTGGAAGAAGCCCTCCCTGGTGCTGGGCCGTTCACCATATCAATGGCAGCATGAGCCTTGCCTCTTTGGCTGGAAGAAAAATGGCAAGCATCAATGGTACTCCGGCCGCAAGGAAACCACGATCTGGGAATTTGAAAAGCCTAAGAAAAATGCAGATCATCCGACTATGAAGCCGGTGGCATTGATTGCCTACCCGATCATGAATTCAAGTCTTACAAACTGCATCGTGCTTGATCCCTTCGGAGGCTCCGGCAGTACGCTGATTGCCTGCGAACAGACCGGTCGCATCTGCCACACAGTTGAATTAGACGAGAAATACGCGGACGTCATCGTGAAGCGCTACATCGAACAGGTAGGCACTTCCGATGGCGTTTCTGTTATCCGTGATGGTCTGACTTACCAATACGATGAAGTCGCTATCTCCGAAGAATCCATGCAGGCATAATACACACGATTTGCTGCAATTTTCCGGCGGATCTTTGGTACATATATTTGCTCTGAATCGCTTGATAATATGTGCCTTCAGAGTGATATATGTACTACCAAAACAAAGGAGGATTCCACTATGGAGATCAGATTTAACGTAACAGGAACCGCCAGAAAAGAGCTGGTAGGGATTATTTCACAGGTAACCGGATGCAAGCCATTTTATAAGGGAATGCCAAGCACCGCCTACGAGGTTGCAGACATTACCATCAGCAAGGATGGCACCGTAAGCTACGACGGGCGAACAGAGGAAAGCACCATCAAGGCAATCCTTGAACAGACTGCCGCTACAGGTTTTGCCGCAGAGTTAGATGAGGCACCGGCCGCTGAAACACCAGAAGCACCCGTCACTGCAGAAGCAGACATTTCGGCGGCTGCAAAGGACACCGGCCTGGTGATTTCATTTCCTGCTGACAAGGTCAACCTGGAAAATCTGCAAAAGCTTCTGGAGAGCAAATCAGACCTCATCAAGAAGGCCCTGGAGGTTGAAGCCTTCCCGATTGAGGAGCACGACGATCAGATCAGCTTTCCTTGGTGGCCTAGCATGCCAGACTTCGATGCCATCACTGCCTACACTACATTCCTTTCTGCCCTTTGCAGGATGAGTAAGGAACAGAAGCGTATCACTGCAAAGGCAAAGCCGATAGATAACGAAAAATACGCCTTCCGATGCTTTCTTCTTCGCCTCGGCTTCATCGGAGACGAATACAAGCAAAGCCGCAGGATCCTCTGCAGATACCTTTGCGGCAACAGCTCCTACGCAGGAGGTGAAGGCCATGTTATTCGCTAACAGAGCGCAGGTTGAGCACCTGCGCCTCCGCTATCCCATCGGAACCAGAGTGGAGCTTGTAGAGATGGACGATGCTCAGGCACCGCCCATCGGTACCCCGGGAACGGTAACCGGTGTGGATGATACCGGTAGCCTCCTGGTAGACTGGGATAATGGCTCTAGCCTCAATGTAATCTACGGTGTGGATCGTGTGAAGAAGCTGTAATATACACAGTTTTCTCCTTCATATAGCAGCCGATCTTTGGTACATATATCGACCTTAATTCGCTTGCTATTATGTGCTTTCAGAGTGATATATGTACTACCAAAAGAAAACAAGGAGGCACACACCATGATGAACATTTTTGAAGAAGCTTACAGAGGAATCCAGGAAGCAAAAAAGGCTTACGCCGCAGCAACTAACACGGCTGAGCAGGATGCAGCAAGAGCCATTTACAAGCAGGCAACCGCAAAGCTCGATGGCTTAAGTAACACAGAGCAGCGCATCTGGAGCGCTTATGAAACCGCCAAGGACTGCGGCAACGAATACATCGACCTGAACGACACCATCCGCGATGACGCAGTCGAAGGCCTGGTAGCCTGCATGAAGGAATACGGCATTGAAGCCTTCACCTTCTCTTCCACCTGGAGCAGCGCAGTTGAAACCGCATGGCTTTTCCAGAAAGCCGGATGCACCTTGGCTGGCCTGATTGAGATCAACAGCCAACATAAAACCTTCATGAGCGATGAGTATGAAAGGGCACACGGATACCTTTTCAAGCTGAACTAAGGAGGGCAAAACCATGTGGGCAGAAGGAAGCATCAAGATTGAAAACAGCATTTTCCATTATTGGGTAAAGCATTATGAAGAGCCGAGCGAGGACTACGGCATTGACGGCGGTAAGATTTCAAAGCTCATGCTGAAGAGAAACGGTGAGATCGCCTACAACTACGACAGAGGCCTGGACATCGAGCCGGTCGATGAAGAAACCGAAATGGCATTAGCCATTCTGATGAAGGAATACAATTAGTAAAATTCCCGAAGGACCACCCGCAAGGGTGTGTTCCTCGTTATACGATAGTTATTGATAATGGTCGTGCCCATACGGTAACGACTTATTTTTATGCCCGGAGGTGAAGCATGTGCGTAAATTAAAGAAATACAAACCGACCAAATTCAAAGCAAAGGATTCTCATTATGATGTGGATGCTGCGGATTATGCGGTGAGCTTCATCGAATGCCTTTGCCACACCAAGGGCACCTGGGCCGGTAAGCCCTTCGAGCTGATTGACTGGCAGGAACAGATCATCCGGGATCTCTTCGGTACACTGAAACCAAATGGATACCGTCAGTTCAATACCGCCTATGTGGAAATTCCTAAAAAAATGGGAAAATCTGAACTTGCAGCTGCCGTGGCCCTGCTTCTTACCTGCGGTGATGGTGAGGAGCGCGCTGAGGTTTACGGCTGTGCCGCTGACCGTCAGCAGGCAACCATTGTTTTTGATGTTGCCGCAGATATGGTACGTATGTGTCCGGCGCTCAACAAGCGTGTGAAGATTCTTGCTTCTCAGAAGCGTATCATCTACACACCAACCAACAGCTTCTATCAGGTACTATCTGCAGAAGCCTACTCCAAGCACGGCTTTAACATCCACGGTGTTGTCTTTGATGAGCTCCACACTCAGCCCAACCGAAAGCTCTTTGATGTTATGACCAAAGGCTCCGGGGATGCCAGAATGCAGCCACTGTATTTTCTCATCACCACTGCTGGAACAGACACCAACAGCATCTGCTATGAAACCCATCAGAAAGCCAAGGACATCTTGGAAGGCAGAAAGATTGATCCTACCTTCTATCCTGTGATTTATGGTGCGGACGAATCTGATGATTGGACGGATCCGAAGGTCTGGAAGAAAGCAAATCCCTCTCTTGGCATTACAGTCGGCATTGATAAGGTGAAGGCTGCCTGTGAGTCAGCCAAGCAAAACCCTGGCGAGGAGAACTCCTTCCGGCAGCTTCGGTTAAATCAATGGGTAAAGCAGGCGGTCCGCTGGATGCCGATGGAGAAATGGGATGCCTGCTCCTTTGCAGTCAATCCGGATGAGCTAGAAGGACGTGTCTGCTATGGCGGGCTGGACCTTTCTTCCACTACGGATATCACAGCCTTTGTGCTGGTATTTCCGCCCCAAGATGAGGATGACAAATATGCCATTCTCCCATACTTCTGGGTACCAGAGGATACGCTGAAGCTGCGAGTTCGTCGTGATCACGTGCCATACGATGTCTGGGAAAGACAGGGCTTCCTGCAAACTACCGAAGGCAATGTCGTTCACTATGGTTATATAGAAAAATTCATCGAGCGTCTTGGTGAGCGTTTTAATATCAGAGAAATCGCATTTGACCGCTGGGGTGCTGTACAGATGGTACAGAACCTTGAGAACATGGGATTCACTGTCGTTCCATTCGGTCAGGGTTTCAAAGATATGTCGCCACCTACCAAAGAACTGATGAAACTAACACTTGAAGAAAAACTGGCCCACGGTGGTCATCCGGTGCTTCGCTGGATGATGGATAACATCTACATCCGTACAGACCCCGCCGGAAATATTAAGGCCGACAAAGAAAAATCTACAGAAAAGATTGATGGTGCGATTGCCACCATCATGGGACTAGACCGCGCGATTCGCTGCGGCAATGACACCGCTGCTTCTGTCTACGATGACAGAGGAATCTTATTCATATAAAAATGGAGCTCTTGTTTTTACACAAAAAGCTCCATTACTGTTTATTTATTTGAATTTATGATTCCTTCGATATCTCGACCACCGTAGAATATTCGTGCTACTGTAACTGTCCTTTTCTCGTCATCAACCAGATAATACACAATAAAGTTGTCTACCGGAAGCTGATGCATTTTCATCGAATGCCAAGGCTCCCAGTCAACTAACGCATAGCGAGCTGGCATGAAATCCAATGAACGAACCTCTTTTCGGATACGGCTCAGCTGAGCAGAAGCAGTCTCCGGAACAAGGAGTTCATTCGCAATGTACGAATAGATTTCACGTAAGTCATCAAGTGCATCTACAGAATAGCCGACTTTATAGCTATCTGTCATATGCCAAACTCCTTTGCAAGTGCCGCATCGACTTCATCCGCAGAATATACCTTTCTTGCTTTGATGGAATCAACACCCTTCTGGAGTTCTGCATCAAGCTGTTCTCTGGTCATTGCACCAACAGCTAATGGCTTAGAAGAAGGAAGTTTCAGTTCAAACGGCATACCCTTCTTCAGCACAATTTGACTATAAAGCATCTGAATTGCACTGGATGGAGAAATGCCAAGCTGAGAAAGAATACTCTCAGCATTATCCTTGAGATTGGTATCTATTCTTGCATAAACAGCGGATGTATTTGCCATAGTATCGCCTCCTTTTTCTTTATTATATTCGCTTTTGCTTGCGATTGCAAGCATTTGCATAGATTATTTTATGACGAAACTTTGAATTTTATACGCCCTTTGCGGCAGAAAGGAATATTTATGGGATTTTTATCAGGACTGTTTCACTCAAGAGACAAGCCCACCAACAGCACCAATGGCAGTGCCTATCGCTTTTTCTTTGGTGGCACCACCTCCGGCAAGGCCGTCAACGAACGATCTGCCATGCAGATGACTGCTGTGTATGCCTGCGTAAGAATTCTATCGGAATCCATCGCATGCTTACCGGTACATCTTTATCAATATAAGGAATCCGGCAGCAAGGAAAAAGCCCTCTCTCATCCACTGTATAAACTCCTGCATGATGAGCCCAATCCAGAAATGACTTCCTTTGTCTTTCGAGAAACGCTGATGACACACCTGCTACTGTATGGCAATGCCTATGCGCAGATTATTCGCAACGGTAAAGGTCAGGTCATCGGGCTCTATCCGCTGATGCCTAACCGCATGACCGTGGATCGTGATGAGCACGGACACCTCTACTATCAATATCAGATGCAGGAGTCGGATGCCCAAACCATGAAAGCTGGAACTGTGACGCTCAGGCCATCCGATGTACTTCATGTGCCTGGCCTCGGCTTTGATGGACTGGTTGGTTACTCGCCGATTGCCATGGCTAAGAATGCCATTGGCCTTTCCATCGCTACAGAGGAATACGGCGCTAAGTTTTTCGCAAATGGAGCCACTCCCGGAGGTCTGCTGGAATTTCCCGGCACCGTCAAGAATCCAGATGCCATCCGCGAAAGCTGGAACAAGGGCTTCTCCGGCAGCAATTCTCATAAGATTGCAATTTTAGAGGAAGGCATGCACTACACGCCAATCTCTATCAGTCCGAATGAAGCGCAGTTTCTTGAAACACGTAAATTTCAAATTGATGAAATCGCTCGAATTTTCAGAGTTCCTCCTCATATGGTAGGAGACCTGGAGAAGTCGAGCTTTTCTAATATTGAGCAGCAATCGCTGGAATATGTGAAGTACACCCTGGAGCCCTGGATTGTTCGATGGGAACAGGCGCTAAACCGTGCCCTTCTATCCGATTCCGAGAAGGCTGCTTATTTTGTCAAGTTCAATGTAGATGGCCTGCTTCGCGGCGATTATCAAAGTCGCATGAATGGCTACGCTACAGCTCGTCAAAATGGCTGGATGTCTGCAAATGATATCCGTGAGCTTGAAAACCTGGACCGCATCCCAGCGGAGCTTGGTGGTGACTTATATCTCATCAACAGCAACATGACCAAGCTCGAAGATGCAGGAATATTTGCAGCCTCTTCTGCTGCTGGAAAGGAGAACGATTCCAATGAAGAAATTCTGGAACTGGAAAAATCAGACACAGACGAATCAGGAGACGCAGAAAACAGTGACAACAAGAACACTGTTCCTGAACGGAACCATCGCCGAGGAAAGCTGGTTTGATGACGATATCACACCGGCCCTTTTTAAGGAGGAGCTCTTAAGTGGCTCTGGCAATATTACTGTCTGGATCAATTCACCAGGTGGTGACTGTGTTGCAGCTGCCCAGATCTACAACATGCTGATGGATTATAAAGGCAACGTTACCGTCAAGATTGATGGCATTGCCGCCTCTGCTGCATCGGTCATTGCGATGGCCGGTACCAAGGTAATGGTGTCTCCTGTATCCATGCTGATGATCCATAATCCGGCCACGATGGCCTTCGGTGATTCAGCCGAGATGCAAAAGGCCATCGCCATGCTGGCGGAAGTCAAGGAATCCATCATCAATGCCTATGAGATTAAGACCGGTCTGAGTCGAGCAAAGATTTCTCATCTGATGGATGCCGAAACCTGGATGAATGCCAATATGGCCATTGAGCTTGGCTTTGCAGATGAAGTTATGAAGCGCGATACACAGGATGAAGCTGTTTTTCTTCCTGCCGCCTCTGCTTCCTTCTCTCGCGCAGCTGTCACCAATTCACTCATCGAGAAGCTGGCAACCAAATGTCATATCCCGGCTAAGCCTGCTGAACCTACTATTTCGGAGCGCTCTGTAGACAGTCTTATGGAGCGCCTAAATCTTATCAAACAACACATTTAATGGAGGTAATACTACTATGACGATTAATGAACTTCGCGAAAAGCGTAACAACGCATGGAATGCTGCTAAGGCATTTCTGGATTCTCATCGTACCGAGAAGGGTACCCTCACTGCCGAGGACGATGCAACCTATACCAGGATGGAACAGGATATCGCAGACCTTGGCAAGGAAATCGCTCGTCTGGAGCGCCAGGAGGCACTGGATGCCGAGCTTTCCAAGCCGGTAAATACTCCACTTACTTCTAAGCCTTCCATTGTGACTCAGCCGGATATGAAAACAGGCCGCGCATCTGATGCCTATAAGGCCGGAATGCTCACTGCCCTTCGTTCTAACTTCAAGCAGATCTCGAACGTACTGCAGGAAGGTGTGGACGCAGATGGTGGTTATCTGGTACCGGATGAGTACGACCATCGCCTGGTGGATGTCCTTACTGAGGAGAACATCATGCGTAAGCTTGGTCACAAGATTACTACATCCGGTGAGCACAAGATCAACATTGCAGCAACAAAGCCTGCTGCCGCTTGGCTCGAGGAGGGTGGCGCACTCAGCTTCGGTGAGGCAACCTTCGACCAGATTTTGCTTGATGCCCACAAGCTTCATGTTGCCATCAAGGTAACCGAGGAGCTTCTTTACGACAATGCCTTTAACCTGGAAAGCTACATCATTGACATGTTCGGTAAGGCTCTTGCTAATGCTGAGGAGGATGCCTTCCTGAATGGTTCCGGTGTTGGTCAGCCTCTGGGACTTTTTGCTGCAACCGGTGGTGGAACGACAGCTATCTCCACGGCTTCTCTTACCGCCGATGATGTGATTAAGCTTGTGTATGCACTGAAGCGTCCTTACCGTAAGAACGCAAAGTTTATCATGAACGATCAGACCATCGCTTCTATCCGCCAGCGCAAGGACAACAATGGTGCCTATATGTGGCAGCCTTCTCTTGTGGCTGGGGAGCCAGATAAGCTCCTGGGCTATGATGTCTACACTTCTCCGTTCTGCCCTGCTGGTAAGATTGCCTTCGGTGATTACAGCTACTACAACATCGGAGATCGTGGTACTCGTTCCTTCAAGCAGCTCACAGAGCTCTTTGCTGGAAATGGCATGATCGGCTATGTGGCCAAGGAACGTGTAGATGGTAAGCTCATTCTTCCGGAGGCAGTACAGATTCTTACCATCACCGGTAGTGCAAAAGCTGCCAAGGCCTAAGGTAGTCTGAATGAAAGGTGGCGTCATTTGTGATGAATGGCGCTACCCTTACCATATCCTAAAGAATGGAGGCGATGAGAAATGCTCATTACACTGGAAGAAATGAAGAACTATCTGAGAGTGGATTTTGATGATGACGATGCTCTCATCGAAACTCTAATCACTGCTGCAACAAGGATCTGCATGGATATCCTTCGCACAAAGAATCTTAACGAGCTTTCTGCTTGTGAAAATGCCAAGGCTGCCATTTTTTATACTGCTGCATACCTGTACGAGCACCGAGAGGAGGCAGATCATCACGCACTGACGCTTACACTGCGCTCTCTGCTATTCGGTGCCAGAAAGGAGGTCTTCTGATGAACATTGAACTTCTAAATGTCCGCATCTTCATTACCATGAATGAAGTAACTGTGGATGACATCGGAAACCATAAAGCAAGCTGGGTACCCTACTACAGCTGCTATGCAACGGTAAGTGCTGAAGCAGGCAAGGAAAATACGGATGCCGGAATGATTGTAGACAATACGAAGGCCGATTTTACTATCCGGTGGTGCAAGAAGGCTGCCGCCTTAGATTCCACGCATTATCGTGTGGAGTTTAACGATACGCTTTATGACATCACAGCCATCGACCACATGAGCTACAAAAAAAATGCATCAAACTCTCCTGTCAGAAAGTGAGGCGCTAACGATGGCAACCGATCGGGTAAGCATTGGCCAGATGGCGGATGCGATTATGGAGGGGCTTGAGGAATATGCCAGCCTTGCAACGGATGACCTAAAAGCATCGGTCCGCAAGGCTGGTAAAACCGTCAAGGATGAGATTGCTGCAACTGCTCCCAAGGACACCGGGAAATACGCAAAGAGCTGGGCTGTGAAAACGCAAAAGGAAACCTCCAATTCTCTGGAGCTTGTGGTGCATTCTAAAAACCGCTATCAACTGGCCCACCTTCTGGAATTTGGTCATGCGAAGCGAGGTGGTGGCCGTGTCGCCGCGAGGCCTCATATCGCACCAGCGGAAGAAAAGGCGATTGATACACTGGAGCGTGAAATTGAAAAGGCCCTGAAAGGATAACACATGGAGAAGTTAATCGAAATCATGAATAAAATAGGACTTCCCTTTGCCTATGACCACTTTGTAGAGGGAGAAAGCCCGGATCCGCCGTTTATTTGTTATCTTACGCCAAACAGTGATAACTTCGCGGCAGATGGACAGGTCTACTATAGGATCAACGAAATTCACATCGAACTGTATACCGACTGTAAGGACTTGTCGGCAGAACAGCGTATAGAAGCCGTGCTCGATCAGCATGGCATTTTTTATGAAAAATCCGAGACTTGGATCGAATCGGAGAAGCTTTACGAAGTCCTGTATTCATTTGAAATGGAGGTAAATTAACGATGGCTGAAAAAGCAAATAAGGTGAAATTCAACCTGAAGAATACGCACTATGCGCTCCTTACCATTGGTGAGGATGGCACACCCACCTTCGGAACCCCGCTCCCGATGCCAGGCTCCGTATCGATCTCACTGGATGCAAATGGTGAGCCGGAGAACTTTTACGCGGATGGTGGTGTGTATTACGTGATCAATAATAACTGTGGCTATGACGGAGATCTGGAGCTTGCATTGATTCCGGAATCCTTCCGCACGGACGTACTGAAGGAAACATTGGATTCCAAGGGAGTGTTGATTGAAAACTCCGAGGTGGAGCTTGCAGCATTTGCGCTCCTGTTCGAGTTTGATGGCGACCAGAAGCACATCCGTCATGTTTTGTATAACTGCTCCGCTTCCCGTCCCGGCATCGAAGGAAAGACGAATGAGGATTCCAAGGAAGTACAGACGGAGAAGCTGTCCCTGAAGGCGGTGCCGCTTGCTAATGGTATGGTGAAAGCAAAGACCGGAAATACCACGGATGCTGCCACCTATGCTGATTGGTACAAGGCAGTCTATGTGCCTGCGGCAGAGGGCGATGCGGCAACGCAATCTGCATCGAAGCCTGCGAAGGCAGTAAAGGAGTGATTGGATTATGAGTATGATTCAGAAGATTGAGATTGACGGAAAGCAGGTACCCTTCAAGGCATCTGCCGCCATTCCGCGTATTTATCGCATCAAGTTCCACCGAGATATCTACAAGGATCTCGATGCGCTGGGAAAGGCTGTCGGAAACGGGGATGAGGGTTCTTCCCATCTCGATATGTTCTCCCTTGAGATGTTTGAAAACATCGCCTACATCATGGCAAAGCATGCAGATCCCACCATCCAGGACAGCCCGGAGGAATGGCTGGATGAGTTCAGCACCTTCTCCATCTACCAGGTGCTTCCAAAGATTATCGAGCTGTGGGGCCTGAATGTCCAGACGGATGTGGAGTCTAAAAAAAACTTCACGCAACTGACCGCCCGATGACCACACCATTGTTTCTGCTTCGCTGCGTACAACTCGGCATCTCCATCCGGGATCTTGACTTACTCACAATCGGGATGGTGAACGACATGTACGCAGAAAGCAGCAATGATGATTACAAAGGCTATTCGCAGATCGCTACGCAGAAGGATTTCGATGCATTTTAGCAGAATTTATGCATCTTATATAATGACAATGTGTTGACGCTAGACGCATATTTGAGTATACTATACTTGAATGGAGGTGTTCTGTATGGCAACAACTAATTTAAATATTCGTACAGACAAGGCAATCAAGGACCAGGCGGAGGAAATCTTCAATGAGCTTGGTCTGAATATGACAACTGCTGTGAATATGTTCCTGAGAACCGCTATCCGTAAGCATGGTATTCCTTTTGAATTAAAACTGGAAGTACCAAATGATACTACAGCCGCTGCCATTGAGGAAGGCAGAAAAATGATGAAGGATCCTTCTGCTCCGCGTTATTCCAGTATGGATGCGCTTAAGGCAGCTCTCGACGTATGAAATACGACATTCAGTTTACCAATCAGTTTAAAAAGGATTTGAAGCTTGCCAAAAAGTAAAATAAAAATCTTGATAAGCTGTTTGAGGTAATCGATATTCTGGCGAATGGCGGTACGCTGGATGCAAAATACAGGGATCATGATCTTACAGGCAACTATAAGGGCACGCGTGAGTGTCACATTGAACCAGACTGGTTACTCATTTATGAGATTCAGAACAACGTTTTAGTACTCATGCTTTACAGGCTTGGTACGCACTCAGAACTATTCAAAAAATAGATTTAAAAAACAGAATAGCAATTCAGAAAGCATCTATCAGAAATGGTAGGTGCTTTTCTTATGCCCAAATTCAGGAAAGGAGGAGCCTATGGCGGGAAGTAGAATCAAGGGTATTACGGTCGAGATCGGTGGCGATACCACCAAACTACAGACAGCCCTAAAGGGTGTCAATTCAGAAATCAAGAATACGCAGAGTCAGCTAAAGGATGTTGAGAAGCTACTGAAACTGGATCCCGGCAATACTGAGCTGCTTGCCCAGAAGCAGAAGCTCCTCTCCAGTGCCGTCAGTGAAACAAAGGAAAAGCTCGCAACATTGAAAATCGCTGCAGAGCAGGCAAATCAGGCGCTTGCGAATGGTGACATTTCCAAAGAACAGTACGATGCTCTTCAGAGGGAGATCATCGAAACGGAAGAAGATCTCAAAAAGCTGGAGACACAGGCAAATCAGTCTGCCACTGCTGTGCAGAAGATTGCTACTGCTGGTGAAAGCCTGAAGTCTGCAGGCGATAAGGTTTCCTCCGCCGGTGAAAAGCTCCTTCCTGCCTCTGCTGCAGTTACAGCTCTTGGCGTTGCTGCTGTAAAAACAGCCTCTGATTTCGATTCTTCTATGAGCCAGGTAGCCGCTGTGTCCGGTGCAACCGGAGAGGACTTCGATAAGCTCCGCGCAAAGGCTCGTGAGATGGGTGCGAAAACCAAGTTCTCAGCATCCGAAGCTGCGGATGCCATGAACTATATGGCCATGGCCGGATGGAAAACCTCCGACATGCTGGATGGTATCGAAGGCATCATGAACCTTGCTGCGGCATCTGGTGAGGACCTTGCCACCACATCAGATATCGTAACAGATGCACTGACTGCATTTGGACTCACCGCCAAGGACTCCGGGCATTTCGCTGACATCCTTGCAGCGGCAAGCTCCAATGCCAATACGAACGTCAGCATGATGGGTGAAACCTTCAAGTACTGTGCTCCAATTGCGGGTGCGCTTGGATTTTCTGCAGAGGATACCGCAGAGGCCATCGGCCTTATGGCGAATGCTGGTATCAAATCTTCACAGGCCGGTACCTCTCTTCGTACCATCATGAACAACCTTACTGGCGAGGTGAAGCTCTCCGGCAAGTCCATCGGGGATGTGACGATTGCAACCACCAATGCCGATGGATCAATGCGAAGTCTCACGGCAATCCTTGCAGACTGCCGGTCCGCCTTCGGGCAGCTTTCCGATTCTGAGAAAGCATCGAATGCAGAGGCACTCGTCGGTAAAAATGCCATGTCCGGCTTCCTTGCTCTTATGAACTCCGCACCTGGAGATATTTCAAAGCTCGAAGGCGCAATCAAGAACTGTGATGGCACATCTGAGAAGATGGCAGAAACCATGCAGGACAACTTAAGTGGTCAGCTTACGATTCTGAAATCTCAACTTCAGGAGCTCGCCATTTCCTTTGCAGATCTCATGATGCCTGCGATCCGCTCTCTAGTATCGGCTCTGCAGGGCTTGGTGGACTTTCTCAATAAACTGCCAGAGCCAGTAAAGCAGATCATCCTCGTGGTGGCACTTCTCGTGGCTGCTCTTGGGCCGGTCCTTATCTTTGTTGGAAAGATCATGAGTGCAATCGGCTCTATCATGACGATGGCACCGAAGATTGCAGGTGCCGTGAATACGGTCACGGGAGCCATCAAGGGCATCGGTGCAGCGACCTCCGGAATCAGTGCCCTGCTGAAGGTGTTCTCCGGCATTGGCCTTGTAATCGGTGGTGCTATCACCGCTGTAAAAAACTTCATTGATATGTTCCAGAACGGATTCTCCGTAGTAAAGGATATCCTGATGGGCGTTGGCATCGCCCTTGCTGCGGTTGGAGCGGTCATTCTTGGTGCTCCGGCACTGGTCGCAGGTGTGGTGGCTGCGATTGTCTTTGCAGTGGCAAACCTTGTCATTGTGATCAAAGAGCACTGGACAGAAATCGGAACCTTCCTCTCTAGCCTGTGGGAGAACATCAAAACACTTGCAGGGACAGCATGGCAGGCAATCTCCGATACGATTGGAAGCATCGTCTCTGGCATTGCAACGTTTCTTTCCGGTATCTGGACGAGCATTGCTACAACTGCTTCTTCCATCTGGACTGCAATCAGCACGACCGTCGGTGGCATTGTGCAGGGTATCGTCGATACAATCACGAATATCTGGAACGGATTTGTGTCGGTTTTCGGCCCGCTGCTCGAAGCCTTCCGGTATCTGTTTGAAACCATCTTTCAGGCTATTCAAATCTTGATCGGCATGGCGATGGATGCAATCAGCACAAAAATTCAGGAGATCTGGAATGCCATCGTTGCCTTCCTGACGCCGCTTCTCACTGCATTGCAGAGCTTTTTCCAGACAATCTGGACGGCCATTCAGACTGTGGTAACTACGGTGTTGACCACGATTCAGTCCATCTTTACGACGGTCTGGAATGCTATCAAATCGGTTGTAACGTCCGTGCTGAATGACATCAAGGGTGTTGTGACGAGTATATGGAACAGCATCAGCGGCTATATCTCTGGTGTGATGAATACCATTAAAAACACAGTTTCTTCCATCTGGAATAGCGTGAAGTCGGCTGTCGGCAGTATCATTGGTCAGATTTATAACGTGATCCATTCTGGCTTCGAGCGAGCAGTCGGCTATGTAAAGGGGCTTGCTTCTCAGGCATTCAGCTGGGGACGCGACCTTATCATGGGTATCGTGAATGGTATCAAGTCGGCTGTTGGTGCAGTTGCCGATGCGGTAAATGGTGTGGCAAACAAGATTCGTTCAGTCCTACACTTCTCGGTTCCGGATGAGGGACCGTTGACCGACTACGAGAGCTGGATGCCGGACTTTATGCAGGGCCTTGCCAAAGGCATCGAACAGAGCAAAGGTCTGGTAGCCAAGGCAATGGATGGTGTTGCGGCTGATATGGTCATCAACCCTCAGATCGGCAGAATGGAAACAGCAACCGCTACAATGTCCGCAGGTACGGCAGACACGCTCTCCGGCATTACGGCGGCAATTCGTGAGGGCCTCGCTGGTGTAACTGGTCAGACCGGAGACATCGTAATTCCAGTTTATCTTGGCGGCACGATGCTGGATGAGGTCATTATCAATGCCCAGCAGAGGGCAAATCTTAGAAGCGGAGGTCGGTAACGATGGCGTTTATGCAATATTTGACTTTCAACGGCACTGACCTTCCTCTGCCGGATTCCTACGATATCGACCTTTCCGATGTTGAAGCGGATTCCAGCGGAGAAACAGAAGCCGGAACTACCCAGAGGGATGTCGTAAGGACGGGTGTCGTGAAGATATCCGTCTCTTTCTCTGTATCTCCGAAATGGCTGAAGCAGCTGACAGCATATTCCAAGCTGCCGAAGATAACAGTCCTCTATTTTGACACAGAGAATTTATCCCAAAAAGAAACAGAAATGTATATCAGTGGATTTAAGGCAAAGCTTGAAAAGGATACATCCTACAAAGGACTCTGGACGGTTTCTTTTACGCTGAAAGAATTTTGATGGGAGGTGAACCATGTATCCGGTATCTGATGCCTTTTTACAGGCAATTGAAAGCAATTCGAGAAAATATCACTGGTCGGGTACGATTACCACGGTAAATGGTGTCAGCTACCCATTTGAAAATAAGGACATCGTCAAAGGTTCCGGGTACATTACCCGCCAGTGCTGCAGTTCCACAGAAATTGAACTGGGTACGGTCTATGCTGCTGAGATGGGTATCAGCCTTTTCTCTGACATCGACCGCTACACTCTGGACGATGCAGAGGTCAGGCTATATTTTCATTTGACCCTTGCTGACGGCACCGAGGAGACCATTCCAATGGGTGTCTTTGAAGTATCCGAAGCAAACCGCCATATTAAAACACTGGAACTGAAAGCCTATGACTATATGCTCCGCTTTAACAAAAACCTCCAGCTCAATGCAACAAGTGGTATGGCATACAATTTTCTGCTTGCAGCGTGTACGGCCTGCAAGGTGGAAATGGCACAGACCAAAGCAGAGATTGAAGCTCTGCCAAATGCCAAGGAAACACTCGGTATCTATGCAGAAAATGATATGGAGACCTGGCGTGACCTTCTTTTCTATGTAGCGCAGGTACTGGGATGTGTCTGCCTGATCAATCGCGAAGGAAAACTACAGCTTACGCCGTGGTCAAATACTGCCGTGGTCACCATACCGCAAAGGGAACGATTCACCAGTTCATATTCGGATTTTGTGACACGCTACACGGCCATCTCATCCACAAATCAGTTGAAGGAAATATCCGAATATTATGCACTTGACCCGGATGATGCACTGACTATGAATCTGGGCGTCAATCCGTTGCTGCAGTTTGGTTTGGTGGCAACCCGTGAGCGTATTCTCATGAATATCCTCTACGCATTATCAAAAGTTGAATATGTACCTTTTGACAGCAGCACCATCGGAAATCCTGCTCTTGACCCTATGGATGTTGTGCAGTTCACAGGCGGTCATGCAGATGCAGATAAAGTGTCCTGCATTACCAGTATTACCTACAATATCAACGGCAAGCACAGTCTGAAATGCGTAGGAAAGAATCCGAAGTTGTCCACTGCCAAGAGTAAAAATGATAAGAACATCTCAGGGCTTCTGAACCAGGTGGAAAACAATAAAACGGTGGTATACAGTTTTATGAATGTATCGCCATTTACCATCGGCAATTCCGCTACGGAAGTGCTGTCCATTACTTTTACAGCAAAAGAAAGCACATCGGCAATGTTCCTCGGAGAATTTTTACTGGATGTGACAGCTGATGAAGTAGAAAGAACTATCGAAGGCACGGCCACCTATGAGGAAGATACAGTGACGGAAGGTGGCACTGAAACAAATACAACTGTTAAAAAGCCGCTGTCCTTTGTATTTACGGACAAAGGGCACCCCATTCTGACCGTTACCTACAAAGTCAATGGAGAGACGGTAGCAACATTTATTCCGACACAGACCTATCTTCACGGAAAGCAGATACTGACTCTTTTTTATCCGATGTCCGCCATTATTGAAAACAGCGAGAATACCTTTGATGTGTATCTTTCGATGGAAGGCGGCACCGTCAATATCGGTGAAGCACAAATCCGTGCAACCATCAGTGGTCAGGGTCTTGTGGCAGGTATTGGTGACTGGGATGGCCGCATTGCGATTACGGAAGATATCAACCGTGTTGCGATTTCTCAGGAAGGTTTTGTTTATGACGGATTCAGTGACAGTGTGGCTATTACCTATCCAGGTCACAGCCGCCACGGTCTTACACAGGCAGTACCTCGTATTTCCATAACAGAGATTACCTTTGGATATGACCTGTTAAACGAGCGTATTACAGCAACTGAGGTGATTAAAACCTTTACGATGGATGCTGCACATCCGCCGCATTATGATGTTGTGGTGGTTGGTATTAATGAAAACAACGCATTCACTCTGATTAGTGATTATGCAGTGGTATCAGCAGAAGAAGAAATCAACAGTGGAAAATTGCAGCATTTGACGGTGGATACTACACCATTTGAACGAGTAGAGAATATGGAGGTGGAACTTTGTTAGTAGATGAAAACAAATATATCTGGCAGAAATGGCAGCAACCGATTTTTGAAAGCAATACCACATGGGGCGAAGTCTCTGCCACCTCCTCCAATGAATCCAAAGAGGTCAAGCATCCACCGTTCTATGCGTTGGACGGCAGTGTGGATACCCATTGGGAGGGCGAGGATTATGTTACCAACGCTCAGTATATGTGGGTATTTGAAAAGCCGCTTAGAATCTATCGGATAGAACTGGTCAACAAACCATCCTCCGGTTCTAACGTCACGAAAAATGTGGAGGTCTATACCGATGAGGAAATGACTAAACTTCTCCTATCCGGGGAGTTCCCGGAAACTTCAAAAAACATATGTATTCTGGAGCCTGAACTGCCGATTGCCTGCGACCGTATCGTGTTAAACCTTACTGCAGGTGCGAAGAGCCAATATGTAGGTCTAACGGAAATTCGCATCATTGCTGAGATTGGCACTTTGAAAGCTGTGCTTGAGCCATATCTGAATACAACGGATGGAATGGATTATATTTCAAACGGATACAACGATGATGGCACCTACAGTACAACGGGACTGGAAGGCTTTATGTTTAATGGCATTGCAGCAAGTACCATCTATATTTCCAGTAACCATTGGTTTGGGTTCGGTACGAACAGTGAACAGCTAAAAGTCTGCCGAAGGGACGGTTGCTCCACGGCAATATTTAGGCAGCTGATTGAATGCGACAGCGGTCTGCAAATTCTCAAAATCCGATTTGAAGGCTATACCGTTTACAACAACCGTGTAGAGAGCAACCGCTTGATTTTTGAACTCTTCCTAATCTCAAACAACGATATGTTCCTCAATGTGATTCAGACACCTACCAGTGGAAACAATGGAGAAAGCAGTCTGGTCTGCAACGGTGATACCACAAGCCTGAACCTCAATGTTGGCTCTCCGGACGGTGCAATGGTCAGTTTTTATCATTTAGACGATAGCGGATATCAGTGGGATATCCGCTATGAAATGTACAGCCAGGCAGGCGGTGGAACTCAGCTGTATCTTCTTCGTCTGGAGGATACTTTCTATTCCGTATCTGAAGGAGTGCTTGTGCCGTTGGAGGTAACGGTGCTGAATGCTCTTGCCTTTATGATGTATGGATTTGAAGAAAAACCAACAGTGGAACTTCTGACACCCCTTGCCAATCCGCAGGTTTACTTCTGGCAGTCAGGAACAGAGACCACACCAATAAAGGCCGTCCTCAAGGCATATCCGTACCCACAGATACTGGATACGGTTGCGGATATGAGCCACATTACCATTCTTGGCATCAAGCTGCTTACAGCAGAATATTCCGGGGATGTCGGAGTCAGTTATTCCTTTGATGACGGGCAGAGTTACTGTGAGGAAATGCCGCTGCTCGATTTTTTGAACACGGATAGAGTCGTTCTGTGGGAAAGTCTGCCGGAAAGCAAACGTCTGTATCTGCACTTTATTCTGCATGACAATGCCACCTTGTCACGCTTCAAAATAACCTACGAAAACTAAGGAGGGACAGAATATGCTGAAAGGCACAATGACAATTGAAATGACCGATGTGAATACAGGCAAAATCGAAAAGGTTCTGGAGCATAATATGGTCACCAATGCACTGACAGAAATCTTCAAACCGCTCGGTCTTGCAAAAGACCCAAGTTTGATGCTGAGAGAATTTGCTCCGTATTATCAGAAACTGCTGGGTGGGATTTTACTTTTTGACCGTGAAATTGAGGAAAACCCAAACAATCTCTTTCCTCCAGCAGAAGCAAATCTAATCGGCTGTGCAGTATACGGAAATCAAAACAATACCAAAGGTACCAAGCGTGGTGGCTATAACCAGACGGAAAGCGAACTGAATCTTACCGACCGCTATATGAAATTTGTATATGATTTCACCACTTCCCAGGCTAATGGTACGATTGCAAGCGTCTGTCTTACCCATGCAAACGGTGGATACACCTCTTACGGTGGTGCAGATGCAGTGATAGCATCATCCTATCCGCTTGGCATTCGTTTTGACGATGGTTCTTTGCAGTATGTGTATACAGACTACACCGGAGCAATAACGGGCGATAAGTACAGTGGTTTTACCGTAGGAAAAACGGAACTTTTATTTCTTATTGACCGTGCAACGGATATGGCGTACTACTTCCGTATCGAGAGTGCTACCGCAATTACCATTATGAAACGAAGAGCCTATCTAAAGAGCGTATCGGTGCTGACCAGTCCGTACAATAAAAAGGAATATGTAGATGCAATTCAGATTGATGAAGTGAATTTGAATACTTCCAATCTTACCTATAACTTCGACCATGCTGATAATTGCTTATACATCTGCTCCTCTGCCAGCAGTTATCGTGATGCTGGAACAACCTTCAATGTTACGAAGATTGCCTTCAGCAATTGGGCGGTGACGGAATATACCATTACAAATACTACCAATGTGCGTATTGGTACAAGTGGTATGTATTTTGCCCATTGTCATAACGGATTTATCTATTTGAAGTCCTATAACAGTCCGTATGAGATATTCAAAATCGAAATTAGCAATCCTGCCAATATTGTGAAGATGAAGCAAAACAGCAATGTTCCTGTAAACGGCTATCCTCGTTTTGCAATGAATGGACGAGTTTACTATGAAAATTACAACAGTAATTATCAGTTGCACATTGCAAACGAAGCCACCAATGAATTGCTCAATCCTGAAAACGGATACATTTACAACAGCAGCCGAAATTACACTTATACACCGCTGCTGAATGAGCCGATGATGTATTATCTCAGCTGCGGTAATTACACAACAGCCGGATTTATGATGCTGACAAACTACCTGGCAACCATCAACAATCTGAGTGAGCCGGTAACCAAGACCGTGGATAAAACCATGAAGGTTACTTACATCATTCAGGAACAGTAAAATCAGAAATCAGCGATTACTCCACTTAAGGGGTAGTCGCTTTTTTTATACACATTTTTAAAGAAAGTGAGGAACTCATTATGAAAGAATTCTGGAACACGATTCAATTTGTATTTGCGGGCATCGGCGGATGGCTGGGCTACTTCTTAGGCGGCTGTGACGGTCTGCTCTATGCACTGCTTGCCTTTGTGGTGGTGGACTATATCACGGGAGTGATGTGTGCCATCTCTGACCATACGCTCTCCAGCGAGGTGGGCTTCAAGGGCATCGGCCGCAAGGTGCTGATTTTCCTGCTTGTGGGCATTGCCAATGTGCTGGATGTGCAGGTGATCGGAACAGGCAGTGTGCTAAGAACCGCAGTGATTTTCTTCTACATATCCAATGAGGGTGTGAGCCTTCTGGAGAACGCAGCTCATCTTGGACTGCCTGTGCCGGAGAAAATCAAAATCGTATTAGAACAGCTCCATGACAGAGCAGAAAGTGAGGAAAAATAAATTGGCTTATACAAACAGCTCCCTGGTATCCTATACCAAGCTCAGTCCGAATCATTCTGGACAGAGAACCCATTCCATCGACCGCATCACACCTCACTGCGTAGTAGGTCAGCTTTCTTGCGAGAGCATCTGTGGATGCTTTACCAGTCCTTCTTGTCAGGCCTCCTGTAACTATGGCATCGGCAAAGACGGTCGCATTTCTCTCTGCGTGGAAGAGAAGAACCGCAGCTGGTGTTCTTCGTCCGATGCCAACGACCAGCGTGCCGTCACCATCGAGTGTGCCAGTGATATGTCAGAGCCGTACGCGATGAACAGTGCCGTCTACGATTCTCTTGTCAAGCTCTGCACCGACATCTGCAAGAGAAACGGTAAGAAAAAGCTCCTGTGGCTTGGGGACAAGACCAAGACACTGAATTACGCGCCAAAGTCTGATGAAATGGTGCTGACGGTGCATCGGTGGTTTGCAAATAAAAGCTGCCCAGGCAACTGGCTCTATGCAAGGCTTGGTGATTTGGCGGCGAAGGTTACCGCAGAGCTTTCTGGAACTACTTCTGGTAGCGGCAGCACTGCTCCTACCACTCAGATGTACCGTGTACGCAAGTCTTGGTCTGATGCCAAGAGTCAGATTGGCGCTTATAAGGTACTGGACAATGCCAAGAAAAAGGTAGACGAGAATTCTGGCTACAAGGTTTTTGATGCCTCTGGAAATGTTGTCTACCCGGCAGCATCCACACCGGCACCCACTCCTTCCAAGGATACTTCCTATAAGGTTCAGGTCAGCATCGCCAATCTGAATATCCGTAAGGGTCCGGGTACCAACTACGACAGAACCGGTCAGTTCACTGGCAAGGGCATCTTTACCATTGTTCAGGAGTCCAGGGGAGCAGGCGCTACTCTTTGGGGCAAGCTCAAATCCGGAGCTGGATGGATTTCTCTGGACTTTGCAAAGAAGTTATAAGACACACCTTTTCACAGGGCCTGTGGGAATTATCTCCTACAGGCCCTCTTTTTTTATATTTTTTTCGTCAAAACAGACCTCTCTTCTCCAGTGGATAGTGGAGGCAGATATTTTTATCTTTTTTCGGCCAAACCGCTATCTCGCCTCCATTTAGTAGTGAGGAACTTCCTCAGATTGGAGGCAATTATGCAAGAGAATATCACAACATCAATTCCGGTTTCTGCTGCTCCTAAGCCCATCCAGCAGGCCGATATTGAGCAGGATTATAACTTCTTTCAGGCGCAGAAAGTGGCTGAAAACATGTTGGAGCTTGGACTTATTTCCTTGTCAGAGTTCAACAAATTATCGCTGAAAAATCGTGAGACATTCTCTCCATTTTGGGTGGAGATTATGCCCGAAATCCGTTGATATATAAGGCTTTCAGAGCTAATATGTGACACTAACGAAGGGAGGTGAACTACCGTGAAGAAGGTAACAAAAATCGAAGGTGCACAGAATAACATCACCATAAAAAAGAAACTCAGAGTTGCTGCCTACTGCCGTGTTTCGACAGGCAGTGATGCCCAGCTGGAAAGTCTGGAAGCACAGAAAACCCATTATGAGCGATACATCAATTCCCGTGAGGATTGGCAGTTCGCCGGTCTCTACTTCGATGAAGGTATCACAGGAACCAAGGCTGAAAAACGTCCGGAGTTACTTCGCTTGATATCAGATTGTGGAGCAAAGAAAATCGACTTTGTTATTACAAAATCTATCAGCCGCTTTTCTCGAAACACGACTGACTGCTTGGCACTCGTAAGAAAACTGCAGAGCTTGGATATTCCGCTTTTCTTTGAGAAGGAAAATATAAACACCGGCTCAATGGAAAGTGAGCTCTTCCTTGCCATTCTCAGTAGCATGGCTGAAGGCGAATCCACTTCCATTTCAGAAAACGCCAAGTGGTCCATTAAACGCCGCTTCCAGAACGGAACCTTCAAGCTCAGCTATACACCTTACGGCTACGATTGGAATGGCGAGAACATAGTCGTCAATCCAGAGCAGGCTAAAATTGTAAAAAGGATATTCGCGGATGTCCTTTCCGGCAAAGGAACTCAGGCTATTGCTGATGAATTGAATGCAGATGGTATTGCGTCCAAGAAAAACAGCAAATGGACCGCTACTACCATTCGAGCTATCCTTGCCAATGAGAAATATACCGGTGATGTTATTTTTCAGAAAACCTATACGGATGAAAACTTCAACCGCCATATCAATTATGGTGAGGTTGACCAGTACATGGCTCCAGACCACCATGAGGCGATTATCAGCCATGAAGATTTTGACGCTGCCAATGCACTGGTCGCACAAAGAGCTTCTGAGAAAGGTATCGAAAAAGGCAATGGTAAATATCAGCAGCGCTACGCATTCTCAGGAAAAATCATCTGCGGAGAATGTGGAGACACCTTTAAGCGCAGGATTCATCCTTGCACTACCTATAAATATGTAGCTTGGACCTGCAATACACATTTGAAGAACACAAGCGCCTGTAGCATGAAGTACATCCGAGATGATGAGATAAAGGCCGCTTTCGTAACGATGCTGAACAAGCTAGTCTACGGACATCGCCTGATACTTGCTCCTTATCTGAAAGCCCTTGAAAATTCCTCTGGCGACGAAGCTATCCAACGCATTCAACACTTGGAGCTTCTTCTGGCCCAGAATAGCGAGCAGCGAGAAACCCTGACAAAGCTGATGGCACAAGGCTATATTGACCAGATTTTATACAATCGAGAAACAAATGCCCTCCTCCTGCAGGCAGAGACTTACCGCTCTGATATTGAAGCTATCACCATCTGCATGACCGGTGACTCGGCAAAGGTTACGGAAACAAACCTATTGCTCCACTTTTTGTCTCATACCGATATGCTTACGGCCTACAATGAGGAGTTTTTTGAAAGCTACGCAGACCACATCGAAGTAGCAAGCCGACATGAAATTCGATTTGTTATGAAATGTGGACTGACATTCACAGAAAGGATTGGTGATTAAATGGGGCACACACCCTTTGGCTATCGGATTGAAAACGGCACTGCCGTCATTGATAAACCTGCTGCCACTAAGCTCCGACAGCTCTATAAGAATTATTTGAGTGGTATGTCCTTATCGAAGGCAGCTGCAGAAGCCGGAATTCCAACCTATCATGGAACCGCTAAGCGATTGATGGAAACAGCCCATTATCTTGGTGATGACTTCTACCCAGCTATCATTGATAAGGATACTTACCAGAAAGCGCAAGAAGAGCGTATACGCCGGGCCACTAAGCTCGGACGGAATAATAAGAAAACACAAATGAGGGAAATACAGATACCTACCCACTTTTATATGAAAGACGTTGTTGCCTTACATGATAACCCCGTCAGACAAGCGGAATACCTGTACAGCCTCATAGAAAGTGAGAGTCAATAATGGGAAATGTAATGCTAATTCCTGCGAGACGCCAAGTTGGAAGTAACGCTCGCAAGAAGGAAGAAGAAAAACCGAAGCTCCGAGTCGCAGCGTACTGCCGTGTCAGTACAGACAGCGATGAGCAGGCTACCAGCTATGAAGCTCAGGTAGAACACTATACAGAATATATTCAGAAGAACCCGGATTGGGAATTCACCGGAATCTATGCCGATGACGGCATCTCCGGCACCAACACCAAAAAGCGTGAAGAATTCAACCGCATGATTGATGACTGCAAGGTCGGTAAAATTGATATGATTATTACCAAATCCATCAGCCGATTTGCCCGAAACACTCTGGACTGTCTGAAATATATCAGAGAACTCAAGGACATGAATATTCCGGTCATATTCGAAAAGGAGTCCATAAACACGATGGATGCCAAAGGAGAAATCCTAATCACCATCATGGCATCGCTGGCCCAGCAGGAATCGCAATCCTTGAGCCAGAATGTAAAGATGGGCATCCAGTTCCGCTATCAGCAAGGAAAAGTTCAAATCAATCATAACCGCTTCCTCGGTTACACAAAGGATGCGGACGGCAACCTTGTCATCGACCCGGAACAAGCGGAAATTGTAAAGCGCATTTATCGAGAATACTTGGAAGGTCTCAGCATGGATAAGATTGCAGCCGGTCTGGAGCGTGACGGCATTCTCACCGGAGCAGGCAAAGCTAAGTGGCATACCAGCACCATCAACAAGATTCTCCGAAATGAGAAATACATCGGTGATGCTCTTCTCCAGAAGACTTACACCACCGACTTCTTGAATAAAACCAGAGTTAAGAACAACGGCCTCATGCCTCAGTACTATGTGGAAGGTAACCACGAAGCCATTATTCCGAAGGAAATCTACCTGCAGGTTCAGGAAGAACTGGTCCGCAGGCGAGTAGTCAAGACCAGCGCCAACGGCAAGAAACGTAGCTACAGCTGCAACCACTGCTTCTCCCAAATTGTCATCTGCGGCGAATGTGGTGAAATGTTCCGCAGGCTCCACTGGAATAACCGAGGTGTCAAGTCCATCGTCTGGCGCTGCATCAGCAGACTGGAATCAACCGGACTGGAATGCCACGCTAGAACCATCAATGAGCTGGTCCTTCAGGATGCCGTCGTCAAAGCAATCAACCAGATGCTTGGAGACAAAAGTAGCTATCAGGCACAGCTGCAGCTTAATATAGCCTCGGTTATCCGAGCTTCACAGGCCACTTCCGTTGAAAACATCGATGAGAAGCTGATGGCCTTGCAGCAAGAGCTCATCCAGAAAGCCCAGAGCAAAGAAGCCTACGACGAGATTGCTGATGAGATTTTCAGACTCCGAGAGCTCCGCCAGCAGACAACAGTCGATACTGCTGCAAGGGATGAGCAAATAAAACGAATCAACGACCTGCAGGATTACATCTCCCAGCAGACCGCCCACCTCACCGAGTTCGACGAGTTACTGGTGCGACGCTGGGTCAAGCAGATAACCATCTGGGATGACCGCATCACAGTCGAACTAAAATCCGGCGTTAGCATCGATGTTGATGCATAACTCCATAGACGCACGAAACCCTCTCGACCATGCACTGGTCGGGAGGGTATTTTTTAGTTATTCAGCTGGACAACAAAATTCGCTGCATTTTTTTCAATTTCAATATTATATCTTTTTACTGCTTCATCCGTGATATGAGTAACATAAAAATTTTCATCATGTTCTGAATTTCTACCTTGCGCCATTAAAATTCTAGGCGACAAAGGTAGCACTCCTTGCAGCTTTCCATCCAGCCTTCTAAATACAAAAACAGGATTGTCACTGGTATTAAATGTCTCAGGTCCATCTGCAACAAGAAAATGAAAGGATGTATTGGATAAATTTGCCATCGCATGTGTATATATCACTCCAGAATCATTTAAATATTGACGATAAAATTTCAATAACAAATTATGTTTCATTTCTTCTGCAGCATTATCAAGCATAGGAAGTTCTCGTTCTTCTTCAGGAATGTCTATTTCATCTAAGCGAAGAACTTCCTTGCAAAGCCACTCCCATGCATCGTTAAACTGTATGTTAGATTTAATACTTCTCCAATCTAACGCCGTATAAAATTTCATTAAATACTCTTTATTAGCATTGGAGATAATTCCGTCCGCCGAATTAAATATTGAATTTTCAAGTTCTGAACGAACTGTACCCCACGCATCTTCATATTTTAAAGACCATAATTCTTCTATATCTCGTATTTTTACTTTCTCTATTTCCGCTTTCAGTTTTTTCTTACTTACAACAGATCCGTCCTTTCTCTGGATCGTCCAATTATCAAAGTCGTAATAAATTTTATTCAATTCAAGATTATCAGAAACAACTACCTCTCCATAATGAACTTCTAAATCTTCGAGGCACGCAAAAATTTTATCTGCATCTTCTTTGGTTACGATGGGCATCCCAGCTACAATCGAATGATAGTTTGTTATTCCCGCTATTTTATCTTTATTTCGCTCAACTACACTTTCCTTGTTCTCAAGAAAACGTATATATAAAGTACCATTCCCGTGTTCCCATGCAGATAGGTATGTTCTTGGAATCAAATGATGATACTTTGCTTTTGTCTCACCCATTTAATCTCCTCTATTTTAAGTGTTTATCGAATAATTCTAATTTCTCAATCAATTCCATATCGGCTGGCAACCAGTCAACGCTGTATAATTCATCTTTACTAAGCCAGCGCGCGTCCTCTGCTTCTTTGAGTTTTATTTCACCCTCGGTAACATTACACCAGAAGCAATCCATACTTAAATGAAATGATGAGTAATCATATTCAATAGTGTCTATCAAATCGCCAACTTCGATTTTTACATCAAGCTCCTCTTGAATTTCCCTTACTAAGGCTTCTTGTGGTGTTTCCCCAGGTTCGATCTTTCCTCCAGGAAACTCCCATTGGCCCTTAAATTCACCGTATCCTCTCGCTGTGGCAAAAATCTTATCTTTGCTGCGAATCACTGCAGCGACAACTCTAATCGTCTTCATATCTTCCTTATATAAACTCCAGCAACTTCTTTTCCGTGCAGAATTCATACCCCATCTTTTTTAATCCAACCTTATCAAACTGAACGACTATCGTTGTTCCTTCAATCGCTGTAATCTTGCCAAAGCCAAATGCTTTATGTTTCACCTGTCTTCCGACAATATCGATTGGTATTTCCATCTGCGGTTTTGGCTCTGGTTTCGGAACAATAGGTGCAACAAATACAGGCTTCTTTGTTCCTTTTTTCTTGGCAGCAGCCATCATTTTTGTATACGCAGCATCAACATTCTTACCACGATTTTCGTAGTCATCCATATCCTTAAACACGAACATTTGCGGCTTCTTTACAGCATTATCTGGTACAGGCCTTATCGGGAACATCCATACTTTTCGATCATTACCATCTTCACCGGGCTGCACATCTGTGTATGGCTTGCTCACAAGTTCTATTCTTCCGCAGTAAATATATTCTCCAGCATCTATAACTTCAAACAGATGAACATCAACTCCATTATAATCAGACTCAGCCAATGTGGCATTCTGCGCCCAATGAATGTCTTGGTCGCCTGATTTGCCCATGCCCGTATAATGTAAAACCCCGCCAATCCACTTATCATGATAAAGACCTTTTGTATAATCCGATACAATAACAAGTGTATTTGTTGTTCTTGACCGGCGCATACCTCCCATATTTCCACATTTGAATATTCCAACAATATCTGCGTTCTTAATAATTTGTCCTATTTTTAGTCCAGGATTAAACATAGATACGCCTCCAATTCTTAATATCTATTCCACTGCCTGCTACCCCTTCGAGTATCGAGTGGCTTAAACTGCGGTCAGCCTTGTTATCCATATCACTGCCACAACCTCTTACATCTAATCCACAGCCTAAACCCTACCACTCATTTTCCGCTGTTCGGCAAATTCGTTTAGTGGATATGTTTCCATATAAGAAAACCGAGCTTTTTCAGAGGTTAGGCTTTACATCCCAACTTCCGAAAAAGCCCAGAAATACGCCACTTTCTGGCATTTATTTATCTTTTCTTGACAGCAAACATACCGTCTCCACGTGCGTCGTCTGCGGGAACATATCCACCGGCTGCACAACCTCCACGCCATATCCCCGCTCATTCAACGCCGCACAATCCCGTGCCAAGGTCGCCGGATCGCACGAAACATACACAATCCGCTTTGGGTTCATCTTAACCAACGAATCAATCGTCGTCCCGTCCAGTCCCTTGCGCGGCGGATCCACGATCGCCACATCCGGCTGAATCCCCCGCTCCAACAACTGCGCCGTGCACACTCCCGCGTCGCCGCAGATAAACTCCGCGTTGGCGATCCCGTTGCGGACCGCGTTCTTCTTCGCATCCTCTACCGCCGAAGGAACAATCTCGATGCCGATCACCCGCTTCGCCTTCCGGGCCGCGCTCAATCCAATCGTGCCTGTGCCGCAATACACGTCGATCACCGTTTCTTCCCCGGTTAAACCAGCCAGCTCAATCGCCTTCGTATACAACACTTCCGTCTGAACTGGATTAATCTGATAAAACGACTTCGCCGAAATCTGGAACCGCAGCCCCAACAATTCTTCCTCAATCGAAGCCGATCCCCACAACACGATTTCTCGATTCCCCAGAATCACATTATCCTCACGCTCGTTCACATTTAAGATGATGCTGCGAATCTGCGGATACGCCGGAGTCAAACGCTCTATCAGTTCGTCTTTCCCTTTCAGGTTCTCCGATTTCGCGATTAACACAACCATGACCTGCCCCGTCTTAAACGCATGTTTGATCAACAAATGCCGCAACTGCGCCGGATCGCCCGCTTCCTCAATCCAGGACCGCAGCGATCTCAAAATCTGATTCTCCAGTTCGCTGTGCAGGCAGCATTCGTCAAAATCCACAATATCATGCGAATGACTCCGGTAATAGCCGCAGATCACTTTTCCATCCCGATTGACCCCCACCGGCACCTGCACCTTATTCCGATAGTTCCAGGGAAATTCCATCGACAACACCGGCTGAACCTCCACGTCCAGATGTCCGATCCGCTGGAAACAATCCGCAACCCGATGGCGCTTAAACTCCGCCTGCAGCTCAGCCCCCATTATCTGCAGCTGACAGCCTCCGCACTGACGCGCAACGGGGCAGCGCGGCTCGACACGCTGCGGACTCTCTGATAAACGCCGGATCACCCGGCCATAACCCACGTTCTTCTTCATGGCCGTCACACCGATCTCCGCACTTTCCCCCTTCAATAAATCCTTCACGAAGAAACACAATCCTTCATGACGAACTACCCCCAGTCCATCAAACGTATAGTCGACAGCTACTCCTGTAAACACATCATTCTTCTTTAACGCCATTCTCCGTTCCCCTTTCTGAATCATAATTTCAGCTCATCGCAACGATGAAACAACCAAACCTCAAGCCCTAAATCCGATCCAAAAACGAAAAAGGGCTTCCGCCCTTTATTCCTTCGTGTCGTCCTGCGCTTCCGTATCCTCGCCGCCAACGACCTCGTCATCGTCATCCTTCGCCACCTGAGGATTCCGCTTTTCCGCCAGTTCCTCGCGCAGCTGCTGGGCCAGATCGGCATCCAGCGGTTTTGATACGATCTGCGTCGCAGCCTGTTCCATACTGGAGTTTTTCGCGCGGATCACATACACATAATCCTCGGACCCCGATTTATCAACATTGTTGTAGACATGCACTTCCAGGTCATACATCTTCTTGCCATTCGACGCCGTAAAGTAAGTTCCTTCATTCAGCACCGCCGTCACATCATTGTACGCCGTTTCCGACAAAGCACTCGCTTCCTCGTCGCTGATCGAATCCACGGTATCAACATACACCCGCAGCGTCGCCGTCGTCAGTTCCACCGTGACCTTCTCCACCTGGTTTTCACCCTTGATCCGACTTTCGATTTCCGACAGCTGATCCTTGGTGATCGCCGGATCCAGATCGCCCTTGAACCGATCGCCGTTGATCGGCTTCCCCGTATCCATGGACGCGCTGATCAAAATCCATCCCAGAATCGCGCATGGAATCGCGATCAGTACCAAGCCCACAATCAAAATCATTGTGGATTTATCATTCTTCTTCGTTTTATGTTTCTTTGCCGGCGCCGCGGCCGGTTTCTTCTTCACTGTTTTCTTTTGTTCAGACAAAGTCCTTCACTCCTTATCTTTTACTATTTTACAGGAAAAGAAGGGATTTGACCAGTCATTTCCTGAACCCTGCGTTTTTTGTAAGAAAAAGGACACCGAAAGCGTCAGTAACGCCTGGATGTCCCCCTTCAATCAGATTCTTTTCTTCAATTCCTCGACGATCAGCTTGTTGGTCATCGCCGGATTGGCCTGGCCTTTGGACTTTTTCATGACCTGACCGACCAGGAAGCCGACGGCGCGGTCCTTCCCGTTTTTATAGTCTGTGATCGACTGCGGCTGTTCATCCAAAACCTGATTGATCAGCGCGATCAGCGCGGAGGAATCGGACAGCTGTTTCATGCCTTTTTCCTGAGCGACCTGCTTCGGATCCTTCCCCTGAAGCACTTCCTCAAAGACGATCTTCGCCTGCTTGCCGGAGATTTCTCCGCCGACGATCATGTTGACCAGCTCAGCCATCGCCTGCGGCGCAACTGGGTTTTCAGCCAGCTTCGTGTTCAGCTTCGTCAATCCGGCCGGCAGCTCGACGATCACCCAGTTGGCAGCGATCTTGGCGTGCTGCGTGTGCTTCATGACCTGATCGTAATAATCGGCCAACTCCTTATTTGCGACTAACAGCGCGATATCATTTTCCGGCAGCCCCAGCTCGGCATACCGGGCCTGGCGAACTTCCGGCATTTCCGGCATCGCGGCCTGCAGCTGACGAATCCACTCCGGATCGAGCTGGATCGGGAAAATATTCGGTTCCGGGAAATATTTGTAATCCACAGCACCTTCCTTTTTCCGCATTGAGATCGTCGTGCGCGACGCCTCGTCGAAACGGCGGGTTTCCTGAACGACCTGACCGCCTTCGTTTAAGATCTGTGTCTGACGTTCAATTTCATACTCGACCGCTTTCTGGACGTTGCTGATGGAATTGAGGTTTTTAATTTCCGTCTTAACGCCGAATTTCTCAGTTCCGACCGGACGCAGCGAGATGTTGACGTCGCAGCGCATCGAGCCTTCTTCCATCTTGACGTCGGAAACGCCCAGATAATACAGTGTCTGTCTGAGCTTTTCGACATATGCCATCGCTTCTCTGCCGCTGCGGATATCCGGTTCCGATACGATTTCCACCAGCGGTGTACCGGCGCGGTTGAAATCGATCAGTGTACCGGCGTCATAGTGGAACTGCTTCGCTGTATCTTCTTCCATGTGCAGCCGTTCAATCCGGATGATCTTCGGCCCGTTTTCCGTTTCAATCTCGACATGGCCGCGACGGCCGATCGGGTAGAACTGCTGGGTGATCTGGAAGCCTTTCGGCAGGTCGGTATAGTAATAGTTTTTCCGGTCGAACCGCACCAGCGGATCGATCTCCATGTTCAGCGCCGTACAGGCCTGCACCGCCATCGCGACGGCCTGCTTGTTCAGACACGGCATCGTGCCGGGATGGCCTAAATCAATCTCGTTAACGCAGGTGTTGGCCGGAGCGCCGAACAATACCGGAGCGCCGGAGAACATCTTGGTTTTGGTCTTTAACTCACAATGTATTTCAATTCCGATAATGACTTCGTATTCCATTATTCAATTTCCTCCGCTGTGGCGTCCTTCAGGCCGGTGATGTCTTCCATCGCCGCCGCAAAGTCGAACAGGCTCTGTTCATCCCAGGCCTTCGCCGTCATGTTTAAGCCGACCGGCAGTCCCTCGATCAAGCCCATCGGCACCGTACAGCTTGGATAACCGGTAAAGTTGCCGATGACCATGTGATTCTCCGCGATCAGATAACCGTCGGACAATTCGTCCCGGGAGTGGTCGTCCAGCTTCGGCGCGACATCGCTGCTGGCGGGGGCGATCAGAATATCATAATCCTTCATGACCTCCGCGACATTCTCGACGATCAGGCGGCGTACCCGCTGCGCCTGGCGGAACAGCTTTTCCTGATTTTCGACAAACAGACCGTAGCTGCCGATGACAAACCGCTTGCGAATCAAGGAGCCAAAGCCCTTGGTGCGCGACTGAATCATGATTTCTTCCATGCTGCTGCCCGGCTGCTGAACGCCGAACCGGATGCCGTCCAGGTTGGAGTGATTGGCCGTCGCTTCGCAGTTGGCGATTAAGTAGTAGGCCGGCAGGATCGCTTTCAACAGATCCTCGCGCAGACTGACTTCTTCCACTACCGCGCCCTTCGCTTTTAAAGCTTCGACGGTCTTTTCAAACAGGGCTTTCACTTCCGGATTAGCCAGCGCGTCGATCACGTTTTTAAATACCGCGACGCGGCGCCCCTTAATCTCGCTGTTCAGCGCTGCCGCGTAGTCCGGCACCGGTCTGTCAGCCGAGGTCATGTCGCGATCATCCCGGCCGGCCAGCACTTTTAAGGCCTCGGCCGCATCCAGCGCGCTGCGCGTGAAATAGCCGACGTGATCGAGCGAAGAGGAATAAGGAATGATGCCGTAGCGGGAAATCCGGCCATAGGTCGGCTTCATGCCCAGAACACCGCAGAACGACGCAGGCTTGCGCACAGAATCCCCAGTATCGGAGCCGACCGCAAACGGAACGACACCCGCCGCGACTAACGCTGCGCTGCCGCCGGAGGAGCCGCCCGCCATGCGGGTACGGTCATATGGATTATACACCGGGCCGGTCGCCGCCGTTAAATTAGTGCCGCCCATCGCCAGCTCGTCCATCGACGCTTTGGCGATCACCACAGCGCCGGCTGCCTTCAGCTTGTCGACGATGTGCGCGTTATACACCGGAACATAGTTATCCAGAATCTTGCTGGAAGCGGTCGTGCGGACGCCGCGGGTACAGACGTTATCCTTTAAGACCACCGGCATGCCGTAAAACGGTCCGTCCGGAATTGTATTCAGCGCCGCCAGCTGATCTTCAACGTCGACAAACGTCACCACCGCATTGAGCCGCGGCTGGGAAGCCTGTGCTTTGGCCACAGCCGCTTCCACCCGTTCGCGGGCGGTCGTCGTCGCTTTTAATTCACTCATCGTTGCCATTTTACTTCACCACCTTCGGAACCACAATGTGGCATTCTCTGACTTTCGGCGCGTTGGCCAGCGCGTCTTCACGACTGATCACATGATCGACGACATCCTCGCGCAGATAACTCGTCGGTGTTTCAAACGGGTAGACCATCGGTTCCACCCCCGTCGTGTCGATGCTCTCCAGCAGTCTCAGCTGTTTATTCAGCGTTTCGAATTCGGCCGCGATATCGGCGGCTTCCGCGTCGCTGAGATCGAACATCAACCGGTGCGCTAATTCTTTAAAATAAGCGGGATCTTTGATTTCTTCCATCCTTCTTCTCCTTCTTTGCTTCTTCTTTTAGTTGTTTCTTCTTTTCAAGTGCTTCTTCTTCTCAAGTGCTTCTTCTTTTAGTTGCTTCTTCTTTTCCGTTGTTTCTTCTTTTCAAGTACTTCTTTTCTTGCGATCAGGACGTTCCGGCTTTGCTTTCCCTAAGCTGGCTTGTCAATGGCTGCACTCTCAAAGCGGTGGTCAGCTAATATCCAGCACCGTGGTTTTCATCGTGCCTTTTTCGCGGTGCAGAATCATCACGGTTTCTTCCAGCTGCTTGATCTCGATGATCAGCTCCATATCCGTGCTGGAGAAATTGGCCGACAGCTCGTTAAGCAGCTGCATCAGCGAGTAGATCTCCGTGTAGCTCTTGGCCTGAACGGTCACGGTGATCTTGAGATAGTCCGCCGTGTCGTTGGTGTAGCGGGCCTTACCGATGATATTGACATTTTCCGGCATGAAATCCTTGACGCCGGCCTTGACCGTGCTGAATTGGGACGACAACACGCCGTCCAGCGCTGTCGCCTGATCGCTCGGGATCAGCACCCATTGTTCCTCAATCGGCGTGAACTGGCCGCTGCGGCTGGTAAACAGCCCCTGACCGATGAATGCTCCCGGGACGCTGGAACTGGTTGAATTTGAACTGTAAAACGTGATATAGATCGGCAGATCAGCGTCGACTTCGGCTTTGTTGCGGAAGTAGCGTTCCAGTTTGCGGCCGATCGTGCTGGCGTAGGTATACAGCTTGTCCTGCGGGATTTCCACGGTGCTGTCGCCGCTGGTCACAGAGCTGTTCATCAGAATACCGACCGAAATACCGTTGAGCGTTTTCTGGTCTTCCTTCGCGATGAAATCAATCTCAACGATGCCATAAACGATGTAGGGGCGTTCCAGAATAATCGCATCGCTGATCTCAAAGTTGCCGCTGGGATTGAGTCCATAGGAGTGATCGCTGCTTTCGTAGCGCTGCAGCTCCTGGATATCCTCATATTTCAAGATCTGTCCGGCCTGCAGATAATTGTCCTTGACCGGAAAGTGCTGCTTGCTTAATTCGATCAGCTCTTTCGGCATCTGCATCAAATCAAAGCGGCTGTTCGTGTTGCCCCGCCAATACCGGCCTTCGGACAGTTCGTGAGGCAGCAGCGTCTGGTAATCGTCCGAGGAATAGCTGCTGATCACCGTGCCGTCGCCGGTTTCCTCCGGCGCTTTCGGGGAGCAGCCGGCCAGGCTCAGCGTCAGGCAGAGAACCAGCGGAATCAGGCCCCAGCGGTTATTCCGCATGGCGGTTGACCTCTTCCATGAATTCGCTTTCCGTCATCGTCGCGACCCCCAGGCTCTGGGCTTTCGTCAGCTTGGAGCCGGCGTTTTCACCATAGATCACAAAATCAGTGCGCTTGGAAACGCTGCCGGACACCGTAGCTCCCAGATGCTCGAGCAGCGCCTGAGCTTCCGGCCGGGTCATCGTCGCCAGGGTGCCGGTCAGTACGACCGTCTTGCCAGTGAAGATCGTTTCCACCTGTTCCTCTTTCAGACAAATCATATTCAAACCGTGGCCGATCAGTGCTTCGATCAAATGCTGGTTGGCTTCATCATGGAAGAAGTCCAGCACAGTCTGAGCGGTGATCGCGCCGATGTCCTTGATTTCTTCCAGTTCTTCATAGGTTGCCTGCATCAGGGCCTGCATCGTTTCAAACCGGTAGGCCAGAATCTTCGCGGCCTTCTCGCCGATCTGGCGGATGCCTAAACCGTACAACAGCTTCTCCAGTGAATTCTGCTTCGAGTTCTCAATCGCCTCCAGCAGGTTATCGGCGCTCTTCTTCCCCATTTTCGGGGTTTCGAGAATTTCGTCGTAATGATCCTTCAGGTTGTAAATATCCTCGACGGTGTTCAGCCATCCCTGGGAATGAAACAGCTCCACGCGTTTGACGCCCAGTCCGTCGATATTCATCGCGTCGCGGCTGCAGAAGTGAGCGATCGACTCGACAACCCGCGCCGGACAGTCGTTGTTGATGCAGAAGTGATGGGCTTCGTCAGGATAACGGACAAGCGGCATCCCGCAGACCGGACAAACCTTTGGAAAAACATACGGCACTTGCGAGCCGTCGCGTTTTTCCGGCACGCTCGCGACAATTTCCGGGATAATATCGCCGGCCTTGTGGACAACAACGTAATCGCCGATCCGGATATCCTTATCCCTAATCATATCTTCGTCGTGCAGCTGCGCGAACCCAACACTTGTCCCTGCCAGACGCACCGGCGTCAGCTGTGCGTTCGGCGTGATCTTGCCAGTCCGGCCAACTGTGACGAAGATGTTTTCCAGCCGCGTCACCGCTTCCTCTGCCGGGAATTTATACGCGATCGCCCACTTTGGGGTTTTCGCCGTAAAGCCTAACTGCTGCTGCTTTTCATAATCGTTCACCTTGATGACGATGCCGTCGATCTCATACGGCAGATCGCTGCGCATTAACGTCAGATCCTCGACAAACTGCCACACTTCCTCCATATTGCGGCACAGCCGGTTCAGCGGATTGATCCGGAAGCCCAGGCTGTGGATGAAATCGAGCGATTGTGAGTGCTGATGATGTCCCAGCTGCGGCCCCTGCGGGACATGGTACCACAAAGCGTCCAGACCGCGGGAAGCCGCAACTTTTGAGTCCAGCTGCCGGATCGAGCCGGCTGCCGCGTTGCGTGGATTGGCAAATTCTTCCTCGCCGTTTTCCCGGCGCTTCTGGTTTAAGCGTTCAAAGCTGGCCTTCGGCATGTAAACCTCGCCGCGGACTTCCAGCTCGCCTTCATAATCAATTTCCATTGGAATCGACTTGATCGTGCGGACGTTATGTGTCACGTCCTCGCCCACGACCCCATCGCCGCGGGTCACGGCATACTGAAACCGGCCGCCCTGGTAATTCAGCGACATCGCCAGACCGTCGATTTTGCATTCGCAGCAATATTCCACCGGACCGACTTCGGCTTCCGCTTTGCGGGCAAATTCAAAAAGTTCTTCCTTGTTGAAGACGTCGCCTAACGAAAGCATCGGACGTTTATGCGTAATCTTATTAAATTCTTCCAACACCTGACCGCCGACGCGCTGGGTTGGGGAGTTGGGATCGAACAGTTCGGGATGCTGCTGTTCAAGGGTAATCAGCTCCCGCATCAGTTGGTCGTACTCCGCATCGCTGACGGTCGGATGGTCCAGCACATGATATTCGTAGTTATATTGATTCAGCTGCCTGCGCAGCGCGAGAATGCGATCTTCGCTCATCACTGTACCTCCTGAAATATCCAGTTTATTATAGCATAAGAACAAATGTTTTCTTCATCATCTTTACCAAGTTTACGCAATCTAATCGTTCCCAGGCCGCTTCTTTTCACTTTCCTTTTACATCCCGCTTCCTCGCAGCGGGCTCCCGCGATCAAACCTGTAGGGCTTAACGAATTTGACTGATCAAATCTGCGACTGCGCGCTGCGCTCCTCAATGCCTGTTTCCCAGAGCCTCTGGTTCATGATAGAAGCTCAGAAAAAGCTTGGAGCCAAAGACCGCATGAAATACCCTCCGGTTTCCCTGATTCCGGGAGCGCGGAGGGTCTTCTGTTTTTTCTGCATTCAATCCGACTTTTGCGTTCAATCCGGCTTCTAACACGGCTTACGCCGCCTTGGAATATCCATGGAATTCTCGCTTTTCCCCGAATCTGCGACTCAGGCCTTCGCTCAGACTTCCGCATCGGTTTCTACCTCAGGCCTTCGCTCAGACTTCGCTTTGGTTCTGCCGCAGGCCTTACAGCTGCCGATTCAGCCTGACACGAGGAAAGGATTATTCAACTTCCTCAGCTTTCTGAATCGACGGATGAGTCGCCATGATCTTACGCACGCCGAATGGGAAGGCAAATGCGATTTTCAGCATGCCTTCGCTGTATTCCAGCACGACGCCCTCGCCGAAAGCGGCATGGCGGACGTGATCGCCCTTCTTCCACTTCGTCCGCGGCTTGGAGGCGATTCTTTCCTCAAACGGCGCTTCGTCCTCAAACAGCGCGGAGTGCAGCTTGATTTCCTTCGGCTTGCCGGTATCGAAGGTCGCGCCGATGTGTTCGATATATTGCGGATCGATTTCCTTGATAAACCGCGACGGCACTTTAATCCGGCTTAAAATGTAGCTGAAGCCTGAGCTTTCCGTCAGATACAGCTTGTTCTGGGCACGCGTGAAGGCGACGTACGCCAGCCGGCGTTCTTCCTCCAGCCCTTTCAGCTGGCTTTCCTGCATCGCGCGGTCGTTCGGGAAAATCCCTTCGCTCATCCCGTAGACAAAGACCGTATCGAATTCCAGTCCCTTCGCCGCGTGAACCGTCATCAGCTGGACGTGATCGCCGCCGTCCTCCGCGCCTTTATCGCCATACAGCGAAACCAGCTGCAGGTATTCTTCCAGCGAACTGTCCGGGTAATTGACCGTATAGCTTTCAATATCGGTGATCAGTTCCTTCAGGTTTTCCAGCCGCTCATTTTCCTTATCCGCTTCCAGCATCGAGCGGTAGCCGCTGTCCAGCAGGATCATTTCCAGCAGCCGGCTGATCGGTGTCGAAGGCGCCAGATTCTTCCACTTTTCCACCATTTTAACAAAGTTGTCGATGGTTGTCTGAGCCTTGCCGCTGACAACCTTTTCATCGCGGATAACCTCGTACATCGTCTTGCCCGTTTCCCGAGCCCGTTGCACGATCGTGTCCATCGTCTTGTTGCCCAGCCCCCGCCGCGGAACGTTGATGATCCGCATCAGCGCCAGATCGTCGCTGCCGCACACCATCCGCAGATAGCACAGGGCGTCCTTGATTTCCGCCCGTTCGTAGAACTTGATGCCGCCGTAGATCACATACGGAATCCGCTGTTCGATCATCGCTTTTTCAAGCGCGCGGGAGAGGTAGTTGGAACGGTAGAGAATCGCGCAGTCGCGGTAGCGCTGGCCTTGCTTGTGCAGCTCGTTGATCTTGCAGGCGATCCAGGTCGCTTCATATTCTTCCCCGGCACTGGAATAGTGCGTGATCGCGCCATTGTCCGGACGGCTTGTGAACAGATCCTTTTCCACACGGTTGCGGTTGTTGTGAATCAGCGCGTTGGCGCCGTTCAGGATGCTTGGGGTCGAACGGTAGTTTTCATTCAGAACGATGGTTTCGCATGGCTGGTAATCTTTTTCAAAATTCATGATGATGTTGACGTCCGCCCCGCGCCAGGTGTAAATCGTCTGATCCGGATCACCGACGACATAGACAGAGTTGTCGTTGCCGGCCAAGAGCTGGATCAGATCGTACTGGATCTTGTCGATATCCTGGAACTCGTCGACGTGGATATAATGGAAACGCTGCACCCACTTGGCCTGAATTTCCGCAAACTGGCGGAACATCCGCACGGTATACAGAAGCAGATCGTCGAAGTCCAGCGCGTAGATCGCCTGCTGACGGTTGACGTAATATTCATAAACCTTCGCTTTGTCGTTTTCCCCGCGCAGATCGCCGGCGAACACATAGGCCCGCTCCGGGCTGATCTCAGCGGCTTTGTTATTGGCGATGTAGTCCAGCAACGAACCGAAGGTATAGGTCTGCTTATCCAGACCGAATTCCTTGTAGGCTTCCTTCAGAATGCTGCGCTGATCGTCGGCGTCCATGACCGTAAAGTTGCGGGGCATGCCCATCGCCGGGATATCCTCGCGCAAAATCCGCACGCACAGCGAGTGAATGGTTGAAATGAACACGGCGTTGCCTTGTTCCGGAAGCATCTGCCGGATCCGCTCCTTCATTTCGTTGGCGGCCTTGTTGGTGAAGGTGATCGCCAGAATTTTATTCGGCCAGACATGACACTGCTCGATCAAATGCGCGATCCGCATCGTCAGCACGCGCGTCTTGCCGCTGCCGGCCCCCGCGATAATCCGGACATACTGGCTGGACGTCAGCACGGCCTTTTTCTGATTTTCATTCAGCATATCAATTAAAACCATTGTTCGCCACCTCTGCTTTTCTCTTCTTTAAGCTGATTTTCACGGACTTGGATCATGAAATCGTTCCTTATTTTAAGCCACGAGATTCAATTTTCCTCAAAGCCTCGATTCAACTCCCCGTAAAATCCCTGAATTTCAAATTGTTGATTCAGACTTTCTATATTATACATGAAACGCGAGTCATTTCTATCCCCGAGCTGCGGGTTTCAGAATTTTCATTTTCCCGGCGGAATGGGTTCCGGCTAAAAGGCGTCGCCTCTAAGGCTTTCCCAGATTGCCGCAACATTCTAAGCCTTCATCGCTTCGCCGGAAAGGAAAAGGAAGGTCAACGCGATCCTTCCTTCTGACGCAGCATCAATGTCCAGCGGCCGATCGGCACAAAGCCCAGCCGGCTGTAAATTCTTCCCGCTTCCTCGTTTTCGAAGAACAGGCATGGTTTTTTACCTTCACTTAGCAACTGTCCGCACAGCGCCGTCATCACCGCGCTGGCTAACCCCTGACGCCGCCAGTCCGCGCGTGTCGCCACGCCGCCAATCATCGCCGCTTCTGCGGTTTCCGCTGTGCTGTTGGCCTGGCAGATCACCTGGCCGCCCCGCTCAATCAGGAAATGGCGGCCTTCCCGCGTTTCAATCCGGTGTGCGATCATCGCCGCTTCGTTGTCCGTCTGGAACACCTCTTCCAGCAGCCCTTTTATCCGCTGGGCATCCTGCGGCTGGGCCTGGCGGATCTGCGGATCCGATACCGGTTCCGCTGTCAGCGCGTCCAATTCGCAAAACAAGCATTCCTCACGGCTGAAGGCATCCAGCGCCAGCCCATCCAGCACCTCTTTACGCCCTTGAATCGCCTGAATTTCATATTCTTGAACCAGCCGTTCGACAAACTGCGAGTCGACGCGATTTTCTTCGCTGGCGATCACCAGGTTATGATAATACACCAGATAAATGCCATGTACAAATTCATCTTTATCAATAAAAACAGTTTGAAACCCCTGATTGAATCCATAGTTCTCAATGTCCCCGATCAAAAACAAATTCAGCGACGGGCTTTGCCTCAGATAATCCAGACATTCCTGCCGATGTTTTTCACTGCAGCGAATCATCATCGCAATCACCTCGATGCTTTTTATTTTATCAAACTCTGACACGGAGGTGAACTATTTTTTCAACTTTCTTAATTTTTCCAGCATTCTCCGCGATTCCCTTCAAGCCATGCTATAATGTACAAATAAGGAGAATCAAAAGGATGAAACGAATTGCAAATCAATGGAAAGATTACGAATGCTGCGACGCGGGCGACGGTGAAAAGCTCGAGCGCTGGCAGAATATCATACTGCGCCGGCCAGATCCCCAAGCGGTCTGGAAGCGCACGGAGCACGCCGGATGGAATCGCGTGCATGCGCATTATCACCGTTCAAACCGGGGCGGAGGAAGCTGGGAATTCAAACAGGCCGTCCCGCAAACCTGGACGGTATCCTATAAAGAGCTGACCTTTAAGGTTTCCCCGACCGGCTTCAAGCATACCGGACTGTTCCCGGAACAGGCGGTCAACTGGGATTGGATGCAGAGTAAAATCCGCAAAGCCAAAGCCGCCGGCCGGCCGGTCCGGATCCTGAACCTGTTCGCCTACACCGGCGGAGCGACGATGGCGTGCGCCAGCGCCGGGGCCGATGAAGTCGTGCATGTCGATGCCAGCAAGGGCATGGTTCAATGGGCCAAGGAAAACATGGCGCTGTCCCATCTGGAAAACCGTACAATCCGCTTTATCGTTGACGACGTCCTGAAATTTGTCGCGCGCGAAAAGCGCCGCGGTCATACCTATCAGGGCATTCTGATGGATCCGCCGTCCTATGGCCGGGGGCCGAATGGCGAAGTGTGGAAGCTGGAGGATCAGATCAACGAATTAGTGAACGCCTGCCTGGAGATTCTGGACAACGACGCGCTGTTTCTGCTCGTCAATTCCTATACGACCGGTTTTTCCTCCATCGTTCTGGAAAATATTCTGCGCACAACCGTGCTGCGCTGTCATCCGAATGGTTATGTGTTCGCCGGGGAAGTCGGGCTGCCGATCACTCAGGATCACATGATCCTGCCGTGCGGAATTTACGGCGCGTGGAGCGACGAAGACGATGAAGTTCAAAATTCTTTATGAGGATAATCACCTGCTGGTCGTCGTCAAGCCCGTCAACATGGCAGTGCAGGCCGACGACAGCCGGGATCCGGATCTCTTAACGCTATTAAAGCAGGACTTAAAAGAGCGGTATCAGAAACCGGGCAACGTCTACCTCGGTTTAGTTCATCGGCTGGATCGCCCGGTCGGCGGGGTCATGGTGTTTGCCAAAACCTCCAAAGCTGCTTCGCGGCTCAGCGATCAGGTCCGCACCCGCGGCTTGAAGAAAACCTACCAAGCCGTTTTATGCGGGCGTCCTCACGCCGCTTCAGCGACGTTGAAAGACTGGCTGATTAAAAATGAAAAGACCAATACTGTGCGCACGGCCGCCCCCAACACGCCGAAAGCCAAAGAAGCGATTCTAAGCTATCAAATTCAGGGTGAAAAAGATGGACTGACGCTGGCTGAGATCCAGTTGGAAACCGGCCGGCCGCATCAGATCCGCGTGCAGTTTGCCAGCCGCCGCACCCCCTTGTGGGGCGATCAGCGCTACAATCCGCAGGCTCGTCCCGGGCAGCAGATCGCGCTGTGGGCGGTATCGCTGACGCTGCGTCATCCGGTAACACAGGAAACGATGACGTTTACCTGTCCTCCGCCAAACAGCGTTCCATGGAATTTATTTTATCCGTCCTGAAATGAATGAAAGGAGTTTTTGATCATGGCAACAAAACCACCCGTGAAAAAGCGCAGGGTTAAGCGCAGACGGCGCAGACGGATCCGCAAATCCGTACTTTACGGCTTGATCGGCATCGCCGCGGCGATCGTGCTGGTCTTCTCTCTCACGACCATTCCGAAAATTACAACCGATAACAAGCTGAAAAGCCTGGGCTATTCCAAAGAAAGCATCGCGATGATCAAGCGGCAGAAGCTGACCAAAACGATTCTCAATGATAAGCTGTATTCCGACAATCTCAACGCCGCGCTGGCATCTGAAAACTTTAACAAGGATTATCTGCGGCTGTATCTGGTGACCGATTCGCTGAGCGAGGACGACACGCGGCTTTACGACCGCCTACGGGCCCGGAATTATCCCGAGGACTCCTGTCTGAAATTGTTTGAGAAGTTGAATTTCTGGGAGATCACGCCGTTATTGGTGTTTGATTATGTCAGCGATGTCGACGCTTATATCCAGGACTGCACCGATCATCGCGACGTCAACAGCGAGAATCATTTTGAGCTGAGCGGCAATTACGTCCACTGGTATGACAGCACGTCGGCTTCCGACGCGAAGGATGTCAGCATGATCGTGAACAAGCGCTATTACCTCGGTGAAAACTACGCTCCGGATGATCTTGCGCCGTTAAGCCTGACCTATGCCGCGAAGGATTGTTACCTGCGCCAGGAAGCAGCGGACGCTCTGGCCGCGATGTGCGACGAGCTGAACGGCGGCGGCAAGCCGAAGATGTATGCCTCCTCCTCTTACCGCGATTACCAGTATCAGGTCGATCTGTACAACGGCTACGTCAATTCCAAAGGTCAGGAGTGGGCGGATTCAATTTCAGCCCGCCCGGGTTTCTCCGAGCATCAGACTGGATTGACCGTCGACATGGCTGCCACCGGCGCGCAGCTGTCCAAATTTGCCGATACCGAGGCGTTCCAATGGATGCAGCAGAACGCGCACCGCTTCGGCTGGATCCTGCGTTATCCGGAAGGAAAGGAAACGATCACCGGTTACAACTATGAAGCCTGGCATTATCGCTACCTGGGCGTCGAATTGGCGACCAAGGTGCATGATTCCGGTCTGACCTATGACGAATATTACGAATTGTATCTGCGTTAAACGCTTTCTAATCAACGATCCGGCTTTCTCTGCCGGATCTTTTTTGTATAACCTGTTCTGTTTGACCTGTTCTGTTTGACCTGTTCTGTTTGACCTGTCCTGTTTGACCTGTCCTGTTCCGCAGGACTGGGGTGCGCCTTCAGCCACTTAGCAGCTTCTTCCTAATTGAAAGAAGCTTATTTTCGGATTAATCCCGAAAAAAAGCCTGACATTCCATAATGTCAGGCCAATTCCCTTATTATAATTCAGTTTATACTTCTACAATCCCCAACGACGCCAGCACGATCGCCAGCACCAACACCGTGATAATCAGGCGGTTGGAATTCATCCATTTCTTTCCCAGCATCCAGTAGCACAATACTGCGAACAACGCCGGCATCAACCCCGGCATAATTGAATCCATGTATTTCTGAAGCGGGAATTCCTGCAGCAGCATTTCTCCGGTCTTCGGATCTGTGCCCAGACTGACCGTCAGCGTTTTCAGCGGAAATTTCACCATCGTGGCGATCATGCCGCCGACCACGGTCAACCCCAGCACCGACGCTGAAGCTGTGATCGTTTCTTTAATCCCGGAAAGCGTATTGACGATTTTAGCCCCCTGTTGATAACCGATGTCGTACAACTTGAACCGCAGCAGCAGGACGCCGATCAGCCAGATTTCCCAGATCATGATGCCGACGACGCTGCCTTCCTTGGCCATGGTCGCCGCGATCGAGCCGAACACCGCGCCCGGAATCATGCTGAAAATCGTATCCCCAACACCGGCGAACGGTCCCATCAGCGCAGTCTTCATCGAAGACGCGACGTCGATACCCGCGCCGTTTTCCTGCATTTCTTCCTCAATCGCAACGTTCATTCCGACGATGATATCCCCCATGGCCGGCGTGGTGTTGAAGAAGACAGAATGCGCCTGCAGCGCTTTTTTCTTCAGCGCCGGCTGGTCCCCATACAGCTTTTCAATCAGCGGAAGCATGGTTGTCAAATAGCCCAATCCTTGCATGCGTTCGTAGTTCCATCCAATCTGAGAATTCCAGATCCAGCGGAGATTGATGCGGCGAAGCTCTTGTTTGTTCAGGCGTTTCGTCTGTGTCATAGCTTTGAGTCCCCCTCTTCTTTATCCCTTATGTTGCTTTCATTATAGACCTATTCAACTTAATTTCCAATCAACGATTCATATTTTGTAGAATTTTCAGAATTTTTTATCCGATCTGATTCTCGTTTTCCGCTGCCTTTAAAGAATGAAAATTGAACCGCCGCTATAAAGAAAGATCCCCGCTGCAGGATCTTTCACTCCATTGAAATTTATTGTCCGTCATCAGGATGCGTCAGCTTGCCTAAAGCAGCTGGATCTGCGAGGTCTCCGGATTTTTCTTCACCTGCGCCGCATACGCCTTGGCCTGTTCGATCAAATTGTTAATGCCGGTGCTGCGGTAGACGCCTTTCTGAATCAGAATCACGTCGTAAATAACAAACGGATCGACCCAGTTCAGCTGCACCAGTCCCATCTGCCGCACTTTCGGCACGCAAACATAAGGAATCAGGCAGATCCGATTATCATCCTTGGCGGTGTTGATAACGGCATGGATACTGCCTAAAAATAACTCCGAGGCCGGGCGTGCGCCATTTTGGGTCAGACACCGGCGGAACTCGTCGGTGAAACAGCAGTCCTCATAGGTATAGGAGAAATTCTCCCGGTTCAAATCGCCAAGATGCACTTCCTCCTGCTGCGCCAGCCGGTGATTCGGCGACGTCATTAAACACAGCCGTTCCTGAAACAGCGGAACGATCTGCTGCCCTTCGCTTTCCTGAGTATTGAGCATCTGAACAAACCCGATGTCCACCTCGTTCTGATTCAGCCATTCCGGCACCCGTGCGCAGCAGATCGCGTTGACCTGCAGCGTCAGCTCCGGCTGCGTCTTTTCCACCGCCGCGAAGAAATCGCCGAATGCGAAACCGACCATCAGCTCGCCCCCTGCGACCCGGATCGTGCCGATCGCTGATTTCGTCTGATCAAATTCATACTGCAATTTGAAATACACACTGAGCATCTCATCAGCGTAGCGCATAAACCGCTTCCCATCATAGGTCAGCTCAATTTTTCCATTGCGGTATTCCACCAACTGAACCTGCAATTCATCCTCTAACGAACGAATGTGCTTGGCCAGGGTTGAGGGCGCATAGCTCAATTTCTCCGAGGTCTTCATGTAGTTTTTTTCCTGGGCTAAGGTCCGAAATGTGATCAGCTGTTTAATATCCATCGTTGCTCTCCTTCACTGCAAAAGCATCCATGGTCAAAATGGATGCTTTTTTTAATCATTGGTTATCTGGAGGACTACTTCGCGTCAGCGACGACCGTTTCGCCTGCCAGCTTACCGAAGACAACCGTATCAACAACCGCGTTGCCGCCTAAACGGTTAGCACCGTGGATGCCGCCGGTGATTTCGCCTGCTGCATACAGACCGGAAATCGGCTGGCCTGCTTCGTTCAGAACACGGGTTTCTGTGTCGATCGTCACGCCGCCCATCGTATGATGGACGCAAGCCTGACGAGCTGTCGCAACCCATGGTCCGTTCTCGAGCTTTGTGGAGTACAGCGTTCTGCCGAATTCGTCAGTTCCGCCATCCGCAGCCGCGTTGAAGCTGTCAACAGTCTCTTTTAACGTCGCGGCGTCAATGCCCATCTGAGAAGCCAGATCTTCCAATGTATCCGCAACTAAAATATACCCGTTTTCTTTCAAATAATCAAACGTAAATCCGTCGGCTGAACGCCAGTTCGGGTCGGTAATGTCAACATAGCCCGCACCGTCGCCGGATTCCAGCATGTAGAACATCGAATCGGTCTGCGCCATAACAGCCAGACAGATCTCGTCACGACGGCCGTCTTCACGAACGAAACGCTTGCCTTCTTTGTTGATGAAGATAATCTGATCGGTGCCGTTGACGTCACGCGGCGGATATTTCGTCAGCTGGCCATCTTTTACGTTGCCCAGGTACAGCAGCTGAATCTGTTCCATATCGGTTAAGGAAGCGCCGACTTCCAGAGCCATCGAGATGCCGTCGCCCTGCGAGCAGCTGAAACGGTTGGTCGTCATGACCTTGCTCAAATCGTTCCACTTGCCGGAGGTGTTGTATTCCTGAACCATCTTGCTGTTGGCTGCGAAACCGCCGGTTGCCAGAACGACGCCCATGTTCGCGCTGACGGTGAATTCATTGCCCGCTTTGTCCTTGCAGACAACGCCAGTCACTTTTCCTGCATCATCCTGAACCAGTTTTTCAGCGGTGCTGCTGGTCAGAACGGTAATCTTTTCATCTTTCAAAATGTTTTCAACATACGTGGAGATAAAGCCGGTGCCCATCTGCATCGTGCTCGTATGTGTTCTCTGCCACAAGCTGCCTGCGCCCTGGCCGATGATATCGCTGAATTCCATACCCAGTGATTCGATCCATTCCAGACCTTCATAGGAATCGTAGCACAGAACCTTGACTAAATCGAGATCGCCGACTTTATCGCCGTTGATCCATGTCTGCAGCGCATACCATTCTTTCGTATCGAACAGATCGGTACGGCCGCTGGCCTTGTATTCATCCCACTGCGCCTGAACTTCTTTCTGCAAAGCAGCATGCGCATCGTTGATCGGATCTTCCGCCAGAGCTTTTTCAACGGTCGTCTTCACAGCGTCCGTCATCGTTACCTTGTTCTGCAAAGGTTCATCCGGTGTGTTGTAAATCGCGCCGCAGACTAAGGTATCGCCGCCGACTTCACCGTTCTTTTCAACGATGATAACGTTAGCGCCCTTCTGAGAAGCCGCGATCGCCGCCGCCAGGCCTGCTCCGCCGCCGCCAACAACGACAACGTCTGCGCTCTGATCCTGCTGTGCTTCAGAAGCGACTTCCTTCATCCAGTTCGCCGGATCCGCGCCTGCCTGCGTCAGGCAGTCTTTCACAGCGTTGATGACCGCCGCGGAAGTGATCGTCGCGCCCGCTACGGTATCGACGTCCAAACTCTGATTGGCTACAATTTCTTCCGGAATCAAGACTGTCGGTGCTTTCCCGCCTTCATCCAATTCCGTTCCCGCCGCGTTTTTCAAAACGCCGCCGATCCCCGGTGTTTCTGAATCCTTTGTTACCTTAACGGAAACAATGGCGTCCTCGCTGACTTCAACGGTGACTTCAACGGCATCGTTCATTCCCTGCGATGTCGCGGTGTACGTCCCAGCCTTCATGCCTGTCGCGGCCGCCGGCTCATCCTTCTTCGGAGTTGAGCATCCGGCCATTGAACAGATCATGAGGAAACTGGTCAGGTAAAGCATTGCTTTTTTCATTCTTCATTTTCCTCCTTAAATCTTGTTAAAATTATATCATGTTATTTTTTTATCAACACACACTAAAAGGAAATGGGTTCTCGCTTTTTTCGTGACTGCTCCCCATCTCCTTTCACCGCAGCAGGCTGACCGGCAGCCTCAAACCAAAAACGCCGGTATTTCCGGCGTCTTTCTGTTTTATGATTTCCTTTATTTTTGCAGCGATCCTGATCAGAACCAGCCCGCGCTATTCCCGCGATTCCGACCGTTTCGGATTTGTCGGTCGCTGCGTCGATTTCGCTGAAGCTTTGCGAAATCCCCGGGTCAGCGCCAGCGCGTAATACAGAATGCGTTCCAGAACATAAAGCACAAGGACAACCTTTACGGCTGCAATCGAAAAAGCCATGCTGGAAGTCTGAACGGAAGTTGGGCGGTAGACGACGTCATAGGTAATCGGCCCTTCACTTTCCAACATGTCAAACGTGACCAGTCCGGTGTTCTTTGCAGCGTAAGGAATAATCGTGGCGATCACTTCGCCCTCCTTGATCGCATCAACCTCATAGCCGTAATAATACGTCCGCGGGACGGTGAGCCACTGGCCGCTTGGCCCCGATTTTACAACAAACTTGAAATGCCCATACTCGCTTTCATCAACGTTCTTATCATTGATCAGCCGCTTCATACTGCTGTCGATAAACGATTCGCTTGGCGACACCGCCCATTTCACCCATTCGCGGTAATCCTTGTAATCGACGTCCACGTCATACGGCAGATAATCCGCGCTGCTTAACTGCTGGACATTGTAGACCGCAGTTTCCTGGGTTTCTCCATAAACATTCAGCTGCGCTTCCTCCACCGTCATGGAATCCGGATAGCCGTAGATCTGATCATAATTCACCTTCAGCATAGAATAGGTTGGAATCAAGATCACGATTACGCTGACTGTTTTCAGCAGGATCCTGAATTCCACCCGCTTAAAATTCCGGATGAAAACAGACCAGTAATACCCGCCGGCCAGCGCCAGCATCGGAATGCAGACCGGCAGCAGCCGCTGCACAAACTGCATGAAGCTGAAAAACGGAAACAGCTGCCAGGGAAACAGCTTCGTCATCATCAACATCGACGCATAGCCGATAATCCAACAGTGAAATATAAACGGGTTGCGCTTGCGCTTCTCCTTTACCGCGAAGCCGATCAGCGGCATGAAGATCAGAAACGGCCCCGGAGAATTATTCAGATACACCGTAGTATCGACGGTGAAGTTGAAGATTTCCGACAGATCGACAGCGGAAGCCGCCAGTCCGCCGCCCAGATTAAACGTATGCGAGACGACCATATCCACCGCACCCATCTGTTCCAGCATCGGAGCGATGAAGAACCAGGCGCAGGCCAGCGCCGCCAGAATCGCCTGCAGGATATTCAGGATCCGGATTTTTTCCCGCCACAGCTTCTTCATGTTGATCAAAGCGAAGACCGCGAATACAATGCACATTAAGATAAAGCTGATGTTGTGCGAAAGCACCAAGCCGCAATACCCCACCGCCAGCCAGATCCAGCGCCGGCTGTCCTTGTACATCGTCTGATAGATTCCCGCCAGACAGATCGGAATGAAGACCAGCGCCAGCAGCTCGCCCAGTCCGCCCCGCCGCAGAATATCGGTAATGCTGTGAGTGTTCAGCATGAACAGCAGCATCGCCAGAATCGCCGCGTAACCGCTGCGCTTGCTTACCTTATAGCTGCACAGACCGATCATCATCGTCGCAATCCAGACTAACCCGAACACATACTTCTTATACACCAGCACCGGAAGCATGCCGTCCGTCAACAGCGCGGCCGGCCAGTACAGAAAGAGGTTGCAGTAAAAGATCGGCGTCGGATATCCGAAATTGTAATTCTGATTCCAGAACAGATAGGGGTATTCGACGTTGTTCTGCTGGGCCTCCATCAGGCTGATAATCCGGTTGATGTGGAAACCGGTATCGGCGCCCAGATGAACCTGACCGTTGTTAAAGGGAAAGCAGAAGAACGAAGCGATCAAGAATGAAACGAGCGCGATGATCAGAATTGTACCGGCCCACATCAGGATCGGTTTCTCTTTTTTTAGTTGAATCACGTGATTAATCATGGCTTTATATTTCATCATATTTCTTTTAAGTATCCTTTTTTAGTGACTATCTTCTTATTGTACTCAAATTTTCAGTAATTAAAATAGTAAAAAAGTAAAATTAAACATTTTATCATAATATCACTATCTTATTTCTGTTATCTACTCTGTTATCTACGCTTATTAATTCTGATCTTCACGCTTGAATGCTTGCCTGTTTCAGAAGCCAATGGAATAGGTCGGGAGAGTGCGCAGAGCGAAAAACAAAAAAATTCCTGATCAAACTGATCAGAAATCGTTTTTGTTTCTTTTTGCATTGAACTCATACTTTGCCCAGGAAATCCAGCAGCTCCGCTTTCCGCGTTTCACAATCGACCTTGCCCAGTTCAAATAACTGCTTCAAAGCTTCCGCATCGCCGGAGAACCGCTTCACGCCCAGATTCTTGGAAGGTCTTAACAACAACGCTCTGCCTTCCTTCTGTAAATCACCAACCAGATTCATTTCTTCATAATATACATCGCTGCGGATTTTCAGCGCGTCGATCAACGCCTGATTATGATACGCCAGCTTCGAGCTGTTCAGCAGCATCTTACTGCTCGGCTTGCGCACATAGCCCTCATCCTTGGTCACGATCACCAGATGCTTATCGCAGCCATACCCCAGTGAACGCTTGATCGGCACCATCGTCGTGACGCCGCCGTCGATATACAATCCATCGCGATAAGGCACCGGCGAGCCGGCCAGCGGTAAGGTGCAAGCCCCTTTTAACAGCCGCAGATCGTCGTCCAGTTCCTGTTTCCTGACCCACTCCACTTTGGAAGTATTTAAATTGAACAGGCCGATCTCAATCTCCATCGGCGACTTTCGCAGTGCGTCCAGTTTATAATGGATCGTGTCCTTCAGCAGCCGGTCAAACATGAAGTCATAGCCAACGTAATGCCGTTCCTTGAATAATGGATTCAGTCCTACATTCCGTTTGTCCGGCATGTAGATAACACCGACATCATACAGATACTGCTTATTCCGCATCGCAAAGCTGCACAGGTTCATCGCGCCGGCCGAAATGCCCACGCCGTAGTCAAATTCGATGCCCTGGTCGATCAGCCATGTCAAAACCCCAGCCGTATAGGCGCCGCGCATGCCGCCGCCTTCTAAAACCAGTCCGGTTTTTCCCATAAATTCACCTCAATCATCCAGTCATTTATTGTAACAAAAAAAACTGAATTTACCACTACAAAATCATGGTTTCGTCGCTTCTTGAACCATTTTTACGAATTCTTCCGTCCTTTTGGCTGATAAAATCCGATGCGGACAGTCCTTGCCGGAGAAATCATGATGCTGCCTGATATCTTCAATTCGCAGATCATACACCTTCATCAGTTCGGCGCACAGTGCGGCCGCGTTTTCCATTGTCTTTTCAAAATCATTGCCTTCGTTGACGCACAGCTCGATACCGATGCCCGTCATATTGCCGCCGTTTTCCGTCATTTTATCGCCCGCATGCCAGCCGACTTCCTCATCCGGCAGGGAATGATAGATGGAATGATCGTCAACCGTATAATGCCAGGAATTGATATCCGTTTCATTCGTCTTTAAATATTCGTTATGATGCCAGGCGTCCGCGCTGGCTGCTTCGTTGTCTGTCTCGTGAATGACGATCCAGTGGATCTCACGTTGGATCCCAGGCCGGTTCTGATGTCCCTCGGGAATGTAATCATGCACGACTTCAATCCCATTGACTGTCTGCAGCTGCACGCCTTCGGTATGATAGATCCGATTTTCCCGCACCGGCCACAGCCACAACAAAAGCAGCGCGACGACGATCAGCCCTGCCAGCACGCCCAAAATCGCCAGCTTGCGGCGGACCGACGCTTTCAGGCGGTAACGTTTATGTGCCCGTTTCTGTTTCCCTGACGAAGAACGCGAGGAAACCGCCCGTTGACGCGCGGCGGTTTTTCCTTGTTGAGTATTCATAAAACATCCCCAATCTGCGAAATAAACTTAATTTTATTTTAACATGTTCCTCCGCCGAACACTGAAGGAAATTCTTAATTCTTTCTAAAGCATGCTATAATCAAAAACAAAGGCAGGAAGTGAATATGAAGAAAGTTATTTTTATCAGCGCTACGATGGGCTGCGAAAAAACCACGATCCGCCGCTTCTGCAGCGAACCGCTTACCCGCAGCGTCTGGCTGGACGGGGATTGGTGCTGGATGATGCCGTTTCAGGTTAATGATCAAACCAAAGCGATGGTTCTGGACAATATTACCTATTTATTGAATCAGTTCCTCGCCCAGCCGGACTTCGATTATATTTTGTTCAGCTGGGTGATGGACGACCCCGAAACCGTGCGTTCGATTTTAAAACGGCTTCACGGCGAGTTTACTTTCAATCATTTTACCTTATCGCCTTCCCCTGCTCAGCTGCGCCGCCAGCTGCAGTCTGACATCGACCGGGGCCTGCGAACACCGGACTGTCTTGAGCGCAGCTTGGCCCGGCTTCCTCATTATGACGACATTGACTCAGAAAAAATAGAAACAACCGGACGCGAACCCCGGTCCATTGCCCGGGAAATTCTATTTCGGCTGCGTTGACTCCCTTCAATTTCATCTAAAAAAAACCTCTTACCCGCGTAAGAAGTTTTTATTTTTGCAATGACTTTCATGAGGATATTTCCGCAGATTTCAGAAAAACATGTGTTCCACAAAGATCCGCAGCCCGATCAGAATCAAAATCACACCGCCCAGCACCCGGGCTTTTTCTTTGACCATCGAACCGAAACGTTTCCCCATTGCCGCACCGATCAGGCTCAGTCCGAAAGTGATACCGCAGATCAACAGACAGGCAGTAAAAATATTGACGTGAATGACCGCGAAGCTGATTCCCACTGCCAGAGCGTCGATACTGGTGGCAACTGCCTGCATCAAGATCGTCGGCAGCGTCAGCGTTTTATTCCCGCAGTTTTCACATTCCGATTCCCGGCTTTCCTGCCACGCTTCTTTAATCATATTCAGCCCGATCACGCCCAGCAGAATCAGCGCGATCCAATGGTCGATCGAGCTGATCGCGTCGCTGAACATCCGGCCGCAGAAATAGCCGATCAGCGGCATGATTCCCTGGAACAAGCCGAACGCCCCGGAAGTGATCAGCGCTTCTTTGCGGTGAAAGTTTTCATAACATAAGCCGTCGGTGATCGACACCGCAAATGCGTCCATCGCCAAACCGACCGCTAACATGACTAACGTGACCGCATCCATAACATTTGCATCCATACATTTCCCTCTTTCTTCCTAAAAAAAGACCCAGGCATAAGCTCGTTAAAGCCTATGCTTGAGTCTTGTTCATTAAGCCAAACCAGGCGGCAAACCGCCATTGTGTTGATTTGACACGCAGGTTTCCCCACGCAAACTACTCCCTCAAGAAGTATGTTCAATATACCAAAAATAGGATGAAGATGCAAGCCTTTCCGCCTGTTTTTCCGACCGCTTTCGACAAAGCGGCGCAGGTGTTGGAATTTATTTAAAATTTCCGATCCACAGCGGACTGCCGATCGCTTTCAAATGATCCTGAAACTCGTTTGTTCCATAAAGAACGTCGCGCTGATTCACCAATTCAATTTTGTTTTCAATAATCCAGTTTTTATATTCCTCGCTCGTGCATGCCTGCAGCTCTTTGCATCGATGAAGATTACAGGTCGATTCTTCCATGATGTGATCGTCGCAATAGCCTGGATGCCAGCCATACATGAAAACTTCCTCGGCGTCTGTCCACCGCAGCGCCATCATTTTTTCCAGCGGCTGATAATCTTTGAAATCTTCCAGCTTATAGCTGGAGTTTGTTGCCAGGCCGTAAGAATAATAACGCAATGCCTTATATTTCGGATCACATTCCGTCGGATGGCGATGATCCGGCGCGGAGGAAAAAATATTATAGGCGATTCCGTATTTTTCCACGACCGCTTTAAATGCTTTTTCAAGCGGCAGCTCGCTGTTTTTCACGCTGGCGACATCGGGATATTTACCCAGAATGCGGTAACACAGCTCCATCTGCGCGTTAAATTCCTTATACGCGTCTTCATAGGTTGCTTCCCGCATTAACTCCGGATGCCGGTGTCCCCATTTAAACCGGCCTTTTTCATTGACTAAAGAAGGGACTTCCTCCGGCGGCAGGATCGGACTTTCCCACAGATGCCGATGCCAGCCGATCGACAGCCACGGCTTATCTTTCAGCCAGGTTAACGCGGCGACGGTATCCGGCGAATCGAACATCACGTCCGCGGAGGACGCAATCCCGCATTCAAATGCCTTAAACGCACCCATGTCATAGGCTGGCGTATAGCCGACGTCGTCGACTCTGAAAACCAATCTTTTTCTCATTGACACAATCCTCATCTTTCTGCGTTCATTATACAAAATCTTTAATTGTCTTCGATCGCAAAAAAAGTTCTTATATCAGTAGAAAAGATGACATTTAACGATTCTGCACAGCTGTTGTGCGATCCATATCGTCTGGGAAATGCGCCGTTTTCCCTGTTCATTTAAGAAACAGCCCGGATAACCGGGCTGCCTGTTTTTGCGGGAAATGGATATTGTGATCTTCGTCGCGGGGCTAACGGGTGAAGGACTTTGCCAAATCCTCAGCCCTGATCCGTTTTGCCTGCCGCCATAACCGCGGCTGAATCTGAGGATAGGTCAACTCATCGGGCAGCCCGCTGAACCAGCGGACTTCCGCCATTTCAAATGCGGGAAGCGGTCCCGGTTCGCCTGAGGTCGCATAATAAAGCATCCCGCTGGTGGACCGCTCATCCTGGCTGACGGTGTAAATGCAGCATGGCTGAAGCGCCGCTTTGGTGATGCCGGTTTCCTCCCACAGCTCGCGTTCAGCCGCCTGACGCGGAGTTTCATCCGGTTCAATATGGCCGCCTGGAATTTCCCAGGTAGCCCGCCGGGCATGCCGCGCCCACAGCACCTGATCACCGTCAAACAAAACGATGACGACATACTTCAGGGGAATCGCTTCGGTATGGGGATGAAAGCTGACCTGCACGCTGTTCATTCTCTGCGCCTTCTTTCTGCTCATTTCTGGATTTCAGTATTCTTTCCGGCATGCCATCCGTCAGCATCCGATGCCGATTCACCTACATCATCGGTGCGAACAGATTCAGGATGGCCCGGACCAGCCGCACTACCGCCGGCGTATCCCGGCAATCCTTCAGCGTGACTTCGCGGCAATCCTTCAGGGTGTCGATATAGTCCTGCTTCATATCTTTGATGATCGAACTCTTATAGGTCAGCACCCCGCACTCAAAATGCAGATAGTAGCTGCGGTAATCCATGTTGGTCGTGCCGCACAGCCCGATCTCATCGTCGCTGACAAAGGATTTTGAATGAATAAAGCCCGGCGTGTACTCGTAAATCTTCACGCCCGCTTTTAACAACGGCTCATAGTTGGCGCGCGTGACCATAAACACCAGCTTTTTATCCGGTACGTGCGGCACCGTGATGCGCACATCGACGCCGGCCTTGGCTGCGGTTTCCAGAGCCCGCTGCATCTCATAGCCAATGATTAAATACGGCGTATGAATGTAGACGTAATGCCGGGCCTGATTGATGATGTTGAAATGAATCGTCGCCCCGACTTCTTCCTCGTCCGTCGGACTGTCGGAAAACGGCTGGATGTAACCGTCGCTCTGCGGTTGTTCCTCCGGCTTGTAGACCGGCCAGTAATCGTCGTAGTTACTCGGGGCCATGTCTTTATAAACAAAGTTCCAGAACTGCAAGAACATGACGGTCAGACTCCACACGGCCTCGCCCTTCAGCATCACCGCCGTGTCTTTCCAATGGCCGTATTTCTCATACGCATTGATGTATTCGTCGGCCAGATTGATTCCGCCGACAAAGCCGATTTTTCCGTCGATCACACAGATCTTGCGGTGATCGCGGTTATTCATCTGGATTACCAGCCGGGCTTTTAACGGATTGAACACGGCGCAGCGGATTCCCAGCTTTTCCAAGATTTTACGGTAATTGGCCGGCAGCGTGTAAACGCAGCCGGCGTCATCGTACATCACCCGCACATCGACGCCCTGCTTCACCTTTTCGATCAAGATTTCCAAAATGGAATCCCACATGATTCCGTTGTCGATGATGAAATATTCCAGAAAGATATACCGCTCGGCTTTCTTCAATTCCTGAAGCATGTGCCAGAACTTCACCTCGCCGGTCGGACAATAGGTCGCTTCCGTATTCTTATAGACCGGATAGTAAGCGTTGTTGAGCACGTACCGGAACTGCTTGACGACCTGTTCATTCTGATCCTCAATTTCAGTCAGGATTTTTTCATTGCGCGGCAGCACCGGATGCGTCCTGGCCGCTTCCGCCATCGCTTCCCGACGCAGTGCCTTCGGCATTTTCCGTCCCCCGAACATCAGATAAAACAACCCGCCGAACAGCGGGAAGACGAGCACCAGAATGATCCAGGCCAGTTTATACGACGGATTTTCCTGTTTATTCACGATGTAAATAATTAAAAAGAAGTTGATGAACCGAAGCAGGTCGCTGACCAGCTTGAACCCGGACAAACTCACCATCACGCCGATGATTAAGCCCAGCTGAAGCAGAATTAAAACGGCCACGATGAAAAGCCGGTTCGCCATGATATTCAATATTTTTTTCATCGCTTTTCCTTCTTTCCCAAACGCAGCGCATCCCACTGTTCCCAAACGCGCACGCCTGTTATATCAATAAACGTTTTCACCTCGGCAATCCGCTGCGGCATCAGCGCAAACTGTTCCGGAGCATGAGCGTCCAGCCCGTAGACCGCCGTGCAGCCAAAGCTTCCGGCAATCTCCCAGAACCGCGCCCATGGATAGGGGTAGCGCCAGCCTTCGCGATAGGCCAGTTTGCCATGCTTCATACCCTTGAGATTGATTTCCAACGGTACCCCGGCCTTCACTGCCGCCGCGCAGAGAATTTGCGCCGCTTCGTCGCATGCCAATGACCAGTGATCGCGGCTCAGCATAAAGTATTCCGGATGCGCGACATAATCCGCCAGACCTTCCTCTAACGCCATCGCGATCCGCCGCGCATAAAGCAATACGCTTTCATCCGCTGCCGCCTCGCAGAAATCCATGCCGCCGGGGGTCAGGTAGTGGTTGCCAATGATCATATAGTCCGTTTCCTCCCGAAGCGTTTGCAGCTCCGGACGCAGCGATGGGAAATATTCAAACTCAAAACCGGTAAGAATTGTAATCTGATTCCGGTATTTCTCTTTCAGGTTTGCGATTGAGTTTAGATAGCCGGCTTTTTCTTCAATGTTCATGCGGTCGCGCTGATCCCTTAAACAAGCAAAGGGACAATGATCGCTGAAGCCTAAAACCTTCAATCCGGCTTTGATCGCCGCCTGAACATACGCTTCATCCGTGCCAACGGCGTGATGGCAGCGGGCGGTATGAGTATGGAGATTAAAATCCGGCATGCTTTCACCCCTCAATACGTCCTATTATAGCGAAATCCGCGCTACTTTGCACGAAAGACTTTCTTAAGATCCGCTTGAAAACAAGCGTTGAAAAAGCTTGGAAAACCTGCCTGGACTAAAGTGTGGCGGCCTGGCGTCCATTCTGCTTCAGCTTCACAAAGCGAACAAGCAGGATGATATGAAAAGAACCGGCAGCGCCGGTTACAGGTGATATTCAAAAATACATTTCTGAACGTCGCCATACTGATACAGATAATGCGCCTTCGGCACATCGACAATCGCTTTTAATTCCCCGCCCAGCTCTTCCAGCGTCCGCCGTGAGGGCAGATTGTCCGGATTGCAGGTGATGATCAGCGAATCCATGCCGTATTTCTGCTTCGCCAGCTGAAACAACAGCCGGCAGGCTTTGAGCGCGTAATGATGCCCGCGGTACATCGGATACACGGTATACCCGATCTGACCGGCATAATACAGTTCCTCATTCATCCCCATCCGCAGATCGCAGCGTCCCACAGCAGTGTGCTTCCCATGTTCGCGGATCTCAAAAACGATTGACGGCACATCGCCGCGTCCCGCCTCTTGTTTGATTTCCATAACCTTGACCAGATCAATTTCCTGATCCGTCAGCACCTCTCTGCGAAACAACCAGTCCATAACCTTCATCCGCCTATCCTGTCGCCGCTTCGTCCAGCAGCGCCTGAATCTGCGCCCGCGTCAATGCGCCTTCCAGTTTCTTCTGCGCGCCCAGATAAAAGGTCGGGACATAATAATAATCGTATTGCTCCGCCAGCTGCGGATTCTCGCCTTCGTCAATCTTTGTAATCCGGATATTCCGATAACGCGGATCTTCAAGCAAAGCGTCGAGATCCTTTTGCGCCTGACGGCAATACGGGCAATTTTTTAAAATAAACATTGTGATTTCCTGCATGGTTTCACCTTCTTATCATCAGTTTACCAGAATCAGGAAAAAGTGACAATGCCTTTGCCTGGAAGAAGTCCCGACAAGTTTCGATCCATTCCGCGATTTCTTTCAATTCTTTTACGAATTGGCGGCAATGAAAGTTCATCGTTCAGAATATGATAGAATAAAATTAATATCAATGGAGAAATACAAAACGCGAAAGGAGGCTTTCAAACATGCTGAAGAAAACAGGGGTGCTGACTTTATGTGTCCTGCTTCTGAGCGGCTGCGCCAAGCGGGTTGAAAATCCCGGCCCGCCGCAGATTACGATTTTAGAAGACGCCGTCATCGAGGTCAATCAGCCTGATTTTTCAGAAGATGTGCTGCGCGCTTATTTCAAGGCTGTCGACAGTCAGGGCAACGAACTGCCTCAGGAAAACGTCGTCTTTCTGAACAACGCCAACAATGCCCTGCTCGGGACTTCCTATATCAAGGTCAAAGCCGTGGATAAAAACGGTTATTACGACGTGAAAACCCTGAAGGTCACCACCGTCGATCACACCGCGCCAACCTGTGTGCTGCCTGTACAGCCGCCGGTCTTTTTAGCGGGAGAAACGCCCGAACTGACGGCGAAGACCGCCGGGATTCAGCTGCGTGATAATTTCAACCGTGAATCCACGCTCGCCAAAAACTTCCGCTGGCTGATCAGCGACGTTGATTATGCTGTGCCGGGAACGTATTCCCTGCCGGCCCGGTTTCAGGATTCCTCCGGCAATGCCGTTGAAATCACGCTTGAGGTGAAAGTCAGCGACGATCCGGTGGAAAAAGCACAGGCTTGCCTGGAATTGATTTTAGAGCTGTGCCAGGGATCCTCCAATTATTTCATCCTCGACACGGCCGACGCCGAGCAGCAGACTGCTATTGTAAATTATGCGCAGATCATGGATTTCTTCTTCACCGCCGCGGGCCGACAGGCCATGGAAGCTTCCGCTTTTGGGAAGCGGATCGTTACCGAAGGCGGCCAGACCCGCTGGGTTGCCAATACCGCTGCCGCTTCGTGGCAATATCGTAAAACGGAATTCACGCTGCAGGATGCGGATGACGAACAGCTGATCTTCGACGCAAAGACAAGCTGGCAGGTTCAGGATCAGATAGTTGAGGAAACGAGTGAGTTTATTCTCGTGAAGCAGCAGGGCGTCTGGAAAATCGACAGCTTTGTCAATCCACTGGACGGACCGCCGGCAAATTCGAAAGTCACGCCGTCCGCTTCTCCCCAGACTTCGCCTCAGCCCGCCAATACTCCGCAAGCTTCACCCTCGTCCCAACCCCCGGCAAGCGCCAGGCCGAAAAACGGATAAACACGAAACCAGGAACTTTGATCTGCGGCTTTAACATTGGCTGGCTGCGGTTCAGGCCGGACGATCCGTTTATTCTTTTTGGCAATTCTGTTCAAAATAAAACAACGTCTGGAAGAATTCCCGTGAATCCTTTTCCGCAGACGTTGTTTTTTTGATTCTTCACTCAGTCATCAGGCTGGACTTCCTCCCCCTGCCGCCAAGCTTGCTTAATCCGCCATCAGGTTGTTGCCGGACAACAACGGCGTCGCCAGCGCCAGACAGGCCAGTCCGATCACACCGTTGACAATCAGCCCCGCCAGCTGAATCATAAACGCCGGCACTCCCGGAATCATCACCAGCGTTACGACCGTGATGCCGTAAGGAATCGCCAGAATCAGACAGAAAACCATCTTGATCATCTGTTCCATAAGCGGCGTCGAGCGGCTTTTCATCAAGCGCAGACAAACCAGCGAGGCACTGAGAAACAGCCACCCAAAACCGGTCATCATCAACGCCGCCGGCACGAGTTCCGCCCAGCTGCTGCCCAGCACAAACGGACAGAGAACCAACGAAGCGAACACCACCGCCACAATGTGCAGCATCGAGGGTACCATCAGGGCCGCCAGCTTTTTCATCGGCCGGTCCGGGATCAGATATAAATAGAACACCCGCAAATCCTGGGCGATCCGGTCGGTCGTCGCACTGGTGAACAGGACGATCAGAACGAAGAACTGATAAAAACCGAATCCTTGTCCATTCATCCAGACAATCCCCAGATAAATCACGATCAGCAGCACTTCCTGCAGCGATAGCAACCGCCGCGTCTTGCGCAGGATCAGAAGATTCTTGGAAACCAGCGCCGCCGCTCCGCTGCCAAAGCGCGCCTGCTTCACTGAAACAACCTTTTCGTGGGTTTGGCTCTGGGCGCGCCGTGCGCGGGCATTCTGCCGCAGCTCGCTGATCCATTCCGCATCCATGATCGCCTGTTCGTAGAAATCACCCTTAACGTTCAGAATCAGCGCGGTAATCCCGGCGCAGACAAGCAGCGTCGCCGCAAACCCGATCAGACAGGCCGTCATATCCTGGCTCACCAGACCGATTAACGCCATTTTGCACCAGCCGAACACCGGTACCCAGTTAAACAACGGATCGGCTACAAACCGGGTGATCGTACTCTGAATTCCGCCGTCAACACCGACGTTGCGGATGGCGATCAGACCGATAAACCCCAGCAGCACCGCCAGAAATCCATATTTTATCCACTTCGCCTGCGGCTTCACCAATTCCAGAAAATAAAACCAGGTAAATAAGGCAAACGCAAAGTAAAACATCAACAGGCTGCTCAGGATTAACGAAAGCACTAGCGGAACGGTCAGAATCACAGTGGAGCTCATCATCATTAAGATATACGCCACGGCGATCAGCGCATAGATCAGACTGCCTTCGACCGTTTCAATCAATAAGTAAGCCAGCGTCTGTTTTCGCGTAAACGGGCCTGCGAAAATAAACTGAGCATCATCGCGCGTCACGATCGCAGAGCGTTTCTGCAAGATCATAACCGTCATTAAAAACAGCACATAACCGCAAAACAACATCATCCACCCCTGCACCGACTGGACGTTCATCATCGCCGACATCATTTCCCGGTTTGACACTGCCGAATAAATGGAAAAACCGAAGAAAGCCAGGACGAACAGCGTTACGATCGCTGAAACAGGCTTGGAAAACAGCCGGCGGAGCTGCGCTTTGAGCTTGACAAAAAACAGATAGCTGAGCGCGTTCATCCCTGTTCTCCCTGCGTGCAGGCAAAGAAGATTTCCTTCAGCGACTGATCGCCCAGATCCTCGCGCCGGACTTCCCGCACAATTTTTCCATGATGCAGAATATACGCGTCATCCCACAGCGACTCGAACATGTCGATGATATGCGTGGAAATCAGAATGCTTTTGCCTGCGCCGCGCAGCTCTTTCAGCAGCTGCAGCACCGTTTCGATCGCCGCCGGATCGAGTCCGATCATCGGTTCGTCGATCAGGATCGAATCCGGATCCGCCAATAACGCCAACACCATTGACAGCTTCTGCGACATCCCTTTGGATAATTCGCGGGCCGTTTTTTTCGCCTTGTCCGCCAGCTCCAGCCGTTCCAGCAGCGCCTGTGCCCGAGCTTCTCCCGCTTCGGCCTGATAAGCCCGGCTGATAAACTGGATATGTTCCCGAATCGTCAGCTGCTCGTACAGCACCGGCGTTTCCGGAATGTAGCCGAAGCGCCGTTTCGCATCAATCGACGAATTCGGAAAACCGTCGATCAGAATTTTACCGTCAAATTTAAGCAGACCTGCGATACTTTTAATCGTCGTGGATTTACCTGCCCCATTGGGGCCCAGAAGAATCGTAATCCGGCCGTTGTGCGCCGTCAGCGACAGATCGTCAACCGCTTTAAACGAACCGTACTTTTTTGTTACGTGATAGACTTCAATCATTGAAATCGCCCTCCCATTTTTATGTTTCTTATTTTATCATATTTTTCTTATTTTATTTATTACAAATCCCTGACATTTTCTATTGCCATCCTCCTTACCTCTAACTTACGCCCGGACGCCAGGGACGGGTCAAGGGGTTTCGCTTTCTTTTCCAGTCCATGATTGAATTATCGCTTTACTTTTAAAATCAAAGACGCTTTTCCAGATCAGCCGAGATTCTTTTTTTGTTTCCAGCAGATCAGTTTCAGCCCCAGTCCGGCGCCGGCCTGCAGCATCATCAGAATCCACAGTCCAGCTGGCATCGGCTTGCGCGCACAGGCGATCATCACCAGATACAGCGCCGATAAAAGCAGAAGCAAATGTGCGAAAGCCGTCCGGGTAATAATCTGTTTCCGCAGCCGGTCGTCAAGCTTCTCCTGCAGCGACGCCTGACGTTTCAGCAGCTGTATCCGAACCCGATAGCCTGAAGCGCACAACATCGTCATCATAAAACCGATCAGTCCGATTACAAAGATCAGCGCGATCCCATTCCCTCGAAGTCCGGAGAACAAAAGTCCGATCAGCAAGCCGCCCAGAATCAGACTGATCCTGCTCATCTGCCGGGCGATCGGCGCATAGGATTCCAATTTTGTCGCCGCATCCGTATGAATCGGCGCCCGCTTTTCGTCCGTCCAGAACAAGACAATCGAATCCTGGCGAAACGCCGGATGCCAGCCGGAAGCTTCCATCCATGCCAGATATTCCTGCCGTTCAGCCGGATCAGAAGGCAGGTAATCAAATTCATACTGTCTGAACTGCGGTTCACCCTGAACCAACACCCAGCATAAACCACCCCAGGCTGCCTTCTCAAACAGCCAGCCTTCCTGCGCCAGCTTCTGCAGCCGCAGCTTTTCCTGCTCTTCCTCAAATACAAGCCCCTGAGCTAATATGATTTTCTTCTTCATCAGTTACATTCCTTTCTCCTGCATTCTTTTCCGGGCCGCCGCAACAATCGTTTCCCGCCGGGTCAATTCATGACGCAATAAGGTCTTTCCTTTATCGGTCAGCACATAGGACTTCTTTCCTTCCTTTGCGGCTGTCTGCGCGATCAGCTCGTTGACGCACATCTTTTTAAGCAGCGTATACAACGTGCCGGGCCCGATCATTCCCGGAACCCCTGTCATCTGTTCAATATACTTCATAATCGCATAGCCATGCAGCGGTTCGATCAGCGCTAATAAGATGTAAAACGCCGCGTCGGTCAGCTGTTCTGTTTCAAAGGTATCTTGTTTTGGCATTCCTATTCCTCACAGTCTATTCACGATATATCCATTTAAGATATATCTATTATAGATATAATATCATTCCCTGTCAATATCATCGCGGAATGATTATTTCCTCAGACGCTGCTCTTCAGGAAACTAAAAATTTCAAACCTGACTTCATTTGCATTTCCTGTCTGCCTTAACTTATTGCCTCAAAAGCACAAAAAAAACCTGCCCGCGCAGGTTTTTCTGCCAGAATAAAATTCAGACCATTTTTCTATCTGAAGCAACGCCAGGATTCTGCCAAAAAGGCCGGATCGGAAAGGAAAGCCGGGATATCCGCGGCTTAGTCCTGACTGCCCGCAATCCAGCCCTCCAATGTCGCAGTCTTGATGTTTCCCGGACGTTTCACGTCGCCGATTTTCCAGGTATGACACGTAATTCCATAAAAGCGGTCAGCTTCCTCGCTTAACGGTTGAATGCCCGTGCAGACGATCAGCACCCCGGCTGGAATCGTCAGGCGCACGCCGGCTTTTTCCACAACAACATGATCCGGATTTACCTGCAAGCAGCGGGTTTCCCGATGGATCGTCAGATTGTCACAACGGCTTATATGCTCGTCCAGCGCTAAACCGACAAGCTGATTTTCCCCGCGGTGAAGCTGACTTCCCTGTTCGATCAGGGCAACCGGGCATCCAGCCTCCGCAAACTTCAGCGCCAGCTCGCAGCCGATCGCCCCGCCGCCTAAAATCACTACGGATTTTCCTTCAGGAAGCGGACTTGTATACGCCTGTGCAGGCGTCAGCCCCCGCTCAATCCCGGGAATCGGCGGAATTACCGGCTCCCCGCCCAGTGCCAGAATTAAATGATCGGGGTTCAGGGCTTGGACGCTTTCCGGGGTCGCCTTCGTATTCAGCCTGACGTTTACCTCTGACTTCCCGACTTGTTCTATCAGATAATCCCGGTAGCGCCGCAGATCCATTTTATATTTTGCCTGATCCAGAACAGTCAGCGCGCCGCCCAGACAGGACTTCTGTTCCAGCAGCGTGACCTGATGTCCCCGCTGCGCCGCCGTCAGCGCCGCCTTCATCCCGGCCGGACCGCCGCCGATCACGACGACATGCCTGCGTCTTTTAACCGACGGCTGTTCCATGGACATCCAGCTGCCGTTCATATAGGCGGGATTCACGGAACAGCCATGATCGCGCCGGTCGGTCGTCCAATGCATGCAGCTGCCGCAGCGCAGGCAGGGCACGATATCCGCTTCCCGCCCCACTTCCGCTTTGTGAATCCAGTCTTCGTCCGCCAGCAATGACCGTCCCAGAACCACAAGATCGGCGTCCTGTTCCTCAATCACCGCGGCAGCTTCCTGCGGCGTCATGATCGCCCCGACTACCGCAACCGGGATCGCAAGTGTCTGCTTAATTGCGCGGGCCAGCTGGCGGTTGACGCCATGCGGCTCCAGCGCAGACGTCGCCATGTGGATGTTGCCTTGTTTGTCCATATCCTGTCCGGCTGACACATTGACCATATCCAGATACGGCTCGGCCTGCTTCAGAAAGGTCAGCACCTCATCCAGTCCGATTCCCCCCTCGATCCATTCCTTCGCGCTGATCCGAAGATCCACCGGATAATCCGGGCCGACTGCTTCGCGCACTGCCTTGATTATCGCCAGCGGAAACGTCATCCGATTTTCAAGACATCCGCCATAGCTGTCCGTCCGATGATTCAGCGCCGGTGAAAGAAACTGTGCCGGCAGCCAGCCATGCGCAAAATGAAGCATGACCATATCGAAGCCCAATTCTTTAGCGTCGCGGCAGGTTTGCGCGAATGCGGCCGCCGTCTGATCCATCTCTGCCGGCGTCATGGCCTTCACCCGATTGCCATAGGCGTTAATTCCATCTGTCGATCCCCACAGCACATCTTCTGGATGCGCTCCGCGTCCAACGCCGCCCATATGCATGACCTCCAGCGACACCGCTGATCCCCCCTGCCGCATAAAGTTCAGCCATTGGCGCGTTTTCTGAATCTGGGCTTTGGAAAACAGATACTCCGAATCAAACCAGGCGTTGGGCAGATTTACTCCACCGCAGCCCGCAATCAGAATCGCTGCTCCGCAGCGGACGCGTTTGTCATTGAGCGCCTCGTTCATCGGCGCGGAAATGATCCGGTTGGCAATCATCAGGGAATTGATTTTTAACGGCTGAAACAAACTCGCAAACTTCATGAAACTCACTCCTTTTTATTGATACAAGCATGAAGCGTGCCATTCACGCCTGTTTCTAAAAATAAATTCATTTTTATTCAGAATTCCTGCGGTTCATCCAAGTCTCCATGCGTTTTTTCTGCTCTTTTTTCCCCGGAAAATCAAATATTGAAGCGGTCCGGCCGTTAATTCCTGTTCCCTGCTTTCGCGTAGTTTCCCACCGGTTCACAGTGTCGAACACTTTTCGACACTCCTCTGAAAAGCGTATAAAAAAACCTGATCTTTTGATCAGGCATGCGGTTCCGAGCGCATCAGTTTATCAAAGATCAGATAGGCCGCAAAATAGAACGCCGCCAACATAAAGGAAAACAGCACGGTAAATTTATCAATGTTCTGCAGCAATGTCGCTAACAAGACCTTCGGCTGCAGCACATCCCAGGTATTCAGCCGCAGAAACCGGCCGATGTAGACGCCATAACCACATAACAGACTGATCACGCTCATCCAGCAGAAGTTAAACACTTTATTTTTGCGCCATTTGACGCTCTGATGGATCAACGATGTGGAAAACAGACCGTCGACTAACGCCATCAAAATTCCGCCGACAATATAAATCAAGCGAACCCAGCCCGTTAAACTTTGCAGATAAACGCCGTTGCCGCCAATCAGCTGCGAGCCTTGAAGATGGATCAGATCCGTGACCATGTAACAGGCGTTGGGCAGAAACAACAGCCAGCCTAATGCCAGCGTCAGAGAAAACGGCCCCCAGTGTCTGCGCCAGCTGGTCAGCAGATAAGCCGGCACCGCCAGCGCTATCGGCATGAACGCCAGCCCCAGATTCCAGAACAACCATCGTAAATGAAGCTGAATCCCGGCTTTCCGCAAGCCCAGGCCCGCCAGAATATAAAGCAGATGAAGGGCCAGGATCAATCCCAAAAGCATCATATTGCGTTTTTGTCTGCGTTTCATTGTGATCACACTCCTGACATCGACCGTATTATACCCAATTTTTATGCGCTTTTCTTTAAGTTTTTCTTACGTCTTCCTGAATGTTGTTTTCACAAGCGCTTACTTTCGCTCAACCTCAGGCGTAAAGAAAAAACGAATAAAAAAGAAAAGGATCGCGAAGATCCTATTTCAGTTTTTCAAACATTTTTTTATAGATGCCCTTCAGCTCTTTTTTCTGGCTGTCGGTCATGTTGCCCTGGCTCGGGCTGAACGAATCGACGGTGCTCAGATGATCGCCCACAATCTTTCCGTTTTTCACGACAAAGACCTGCGGTACATACAATGCCGGCTCACCATCATCGTCCGTTTTCAGAAAATCCTTCACCAGATCAATAAATTCGTTGTAGCTTTCCTCCGTGTTGCCGTCGTCCGTGCCCATATCGACGTAATAAATCGTCAGGCCCAGTTCTTTGGCAACCTCGTTCATTACCGGGACCGCCTGCGTACACCAGGCGCAGCTTGTATACCCATAATACAGGATACCGCTTCCGCCTTCTTTATAAATACGGTTGGCTTCCTTGAGCGTTACCCGCTTGAACTGATGCTCGGCCACATTGAAGCCCTGATATCCGCTCATATCGACGTCCACCATCTTCAAATCGTCTAAATAATGCACCGGCGTATTATCCTTCTGACTGCAGGCACCAAGCGCCAACAGGCAGCAGCCTAACAGAACTAAACCTTTCAGGATCTGTTTTTTCATATTCTGCCTCCTTGCCATAACAGTATTAGTATAAATCAAAATCGCCCGTTTGGCTAGAATTCAATCGTTGAATCTTCTTCCAGCCCCTGCGGCGTCAATCGCAGAATCCGCTCCGTCACCTCGGCTAAAAAGCGGCGGTCATGACTGACGGCGAGGATGCAGCCGGGAAACGACGCCAGCTGTGCGCGGATCTGGCCGGCGGATAACGGCGAACAATTCCGCGTCGGCTCGTCCAGAAGCAGCACGTCGTTGTGATCGACAACCAGCTTCACCAACAGGATCTTGGCTTTCTGGCCGCTGGAGAAAGTCCCCATCGGCTGCCGCATCTCCTCCGGCGTAAATTTCAGGGAACCTAAATGATTCTGAATCCGCGTGCGGAATGCCTGATCCTGACCTTCGCTTAAAAAGTCAACCGGATTTCTATCCATCGGCAGCTGTTCCTCGTAATTCTGCGGCATGTAGCCGACACGCAAATCTCTCCGATCCTTCAGCTGTTTCCAGATCAGCCGCAGCAGCGTCGTTTTCCCACAGCCGTTGGGTCCGATAATTGCGACCTTCTGCGGCCCGACAATCTGAAGGTTGATATCCTTCGCGCAAAGATGCATCCCTGCCCAGAGCTGCGGCTGATGGAAATCCAGAATCTGTTTGCGGGAATTGGCAATCCTGACTTCCGGATCAAAAAACAATTCAATCTGTTCCTCACCTTCAAACTTATGCGTCAGCGGTTTGTCTTCCAGCCGTTCTCCTAACGCCTTAACCGACCGCATCTTGCGCTTGAGCATCTTGGCGGCATGCGGCTGTTGCCGGGAGACGGAATTCAGCGCATGATCGACGCTTTGGTATAGCCGCCGGTAACGCTCCATCTGCGCCGCATATTCCTGATGTTCCTTGACGGACAGCTGATTCTGCCGGTTTGCCAGGGCTTCGCGCTGCCGCACGTAATCAGCATAGCCCAGATGCACAAACGTATGCCGGGCCTGGGTCTTGCGGACGATCTGTTCCAGATGCAGAATGCCGTTGGCGCAATGTTCCAATAGCGTTTCATCATGGGAAACAAACAGAATGCCGGCCGGGCTGTCCAAAATAAAGCGTTCTAAAATTGCCAGCGTTTCCAGATCGAGATCGTTGGTCGGCTCGTCCATTAAAATCAGATCTGGTTCGTTTAACATCAGTTTGACCAGCTGCAGCTTGACCTTTTCCCCACCGCTCAGCTGACCCATTTTTCTTTCCAGCAAATCAGCGCTGGCCCCGACGTCTTCCAGCCGCACGTACAGCTCGCCGATCTTCTCATAATCGGGAATTTCCGAAGGGGCTTCGCTCATACAAAAATCCAGGCCTGACGTTTCATGCCACCGTGCGTCCAGCGCCTGAGGAAGATAGCCGATCACCGCCCCGCGGCGGTCAATCGTCCCTTCCATCACGGTATATTCTGAAATCAAGTCTGGATTGTAAATTGCTTTAAACAACGTGCTTTTGCCATTCCCCTCTTCACCGATCACCGCCAGTTTATCGCCTGCGACGCAAGTAAAGCTTAAATGATCGATCAGAATTCTATCTTTGAGGGTCTTAATTGTAAGTTGATTTACAGTTAACATCCGCACCACCTCCTTAGGAAGCGGTAAACGGTAAAAAAAGAGAACGACAAAAAACAAGATTTCAGAAATTCAATTTTCTTCGTCTTATTTTCTGTACATCCTCTCACCTCGCATCATCTTGGTCTATGATATCAAGCCTCTTCGTTTTCGTCAATCTTTGTGACGATAATTTCGTCATAGAGGCTTTCAATTTTTTCACGCGTCGCCATGCCTTTGGAAAAGGCGGTCGCGATGCCGCAGCAGTTCGCATATTTAAAGGTTGTAATAATATCGCGGGAACGCAGGTAATTCATCACGAAGCCGGCGATCATACTGTCGGCCGCGCCGACGGAATTGACAACCTCAGCGTCAATCGAATTGGCATGGTATACACCGTCCTGATTGATCAGCAGCGAGCCGTCCTTCCCCATCATCAAGATGACGTTCTCCGCGCCCAGCTTTGCGCACTGCCGTCCGGCATGGATCAGCTGTTTCTGATCGGCAATCACCTCGTCAAACATCGTTTCCAGATCCTCGATATTCGGCCGGACCAGAAACGGCTTGTATTTCAACAACCGCAGAAGCAGCTCATGATTGACGTCAAGGACAAACTTCACGTCGTTTTCAATGCACAGCTGAATCATTTTTTCCGTCAGATCAACCAGATTATCCGGACAGTTGCCCGACAGCACAAAAATATCGCTGCGGTTAAGCCGTTCCACCCGTCTTAACATCATCCGCATATCTTCTTCGGTAATGCTCGGACCTTTGGCGTTCAGCTCCGTTTCCAACAGATCGCCTTTGACTTTCACGTTAATCCGGGTATGGCCTTCAATGAAGGTGAACACCGGTTCGATATACTCATATTTCTGAAGCAGGCTGATGAAGAAATCCTTAGTAAAGCCGCCGACAAAGCCCAGCGCCCGGGACGGAATCATCAGATTATTTAAAACGATAGAAACATTGATGCCCTTGCCTCCGGCCTCGTAGTATTCCAGCGAACTGCGGTTGGTTTTCCCCAGCTCGACTTTATCGAATTCCATATAGTAGTCCAGCGACGGATTCAACGTACATGTATAAATCATAAAAAAGCCCCTTTCTCATGAATTTATTTTAGCACATTCTGAATCAGGAAACGGCAGAATTCTGACTGAATTTTCCCATAAATCTCGAATCTTCCCGTTTTCCGATATTCTGATAAGCAATTCGAAAGAAAAGAGCTCTGTCAGGGAATACAGAACTCTTTGTCCCGCAAGGTCCGCCGCAGGGATTCGGCAGACTGCGTGAGAACAGCCGCTCAGGGATTAGCGCCTGTCCTCAATTATTTTTTAAATTTAAGAAGAGGAAAAATGTTTAAAGCGTTTATAAACTTTTGCGATCCTCCTTTCTGTATTTCAGTATAGAAAACCGATGTGGTGATAAAATGGAGTTTGTGTGAAGAAATGATGAATTTGATCATTTTCAGCTTTACGCCCGTCTGGTTATTTGGTTCCTATTCTAAAGCCCGTTGTTATAATAGAAAAAATCCTGTTCAGGGGAGGGAACAGGATTCTTCGGAAGGCGGGAGGGGAAGCCCGCCTCCGCATATTATTTTTATGAATAAGAGGGGAAAATATTTATTTTGTAAAGGGAATTTTATCTTTATGCTTTTTTCTGATGAAGTTTAACTTGGATGCCTCCTTCCTTGTATGCTTGTATTATAGGGCAAGATTATGGGATAAGAATCAAAAGCAGGTGAAGGTTCCGTGAACTTCCTGAAGAATTTCTTAAGGCTTATCCTCTATTCAGCCACAGCTGGATTTTATCCAGGCAGCGATCCAGTATCACATCGTTCCAGATTCCGGCGCCGCCGTGATCGGCATTCTTCACTTTGATAAAGTCAGCCTCGTGTCCCTCCTTCAATAAGGCTTCCATCAATTCCACACTCTGCGCCATGGGTACATTGCGGTCTTTATCGCCGTGGACAATCAGAAACGGCGGCAGCGGAGCCTTGCCGATATAGGTTGTGACGGAGGCCTGACGGGCCTTCTGCGGATGGTCTTTAACCGCAATCCCGCCCAGCAGCTTTCCGGCAATGGAATCCGCGCCGGCATGTTCCCTGGCTGACAGTTGATCCGCCATGCTGAGCAGATTGACCGGACCGTAGAAGTCGATCACGCCTTTCATTGCGGGCAGAAACGCTTCGCCGTTTTCCAGGGGAAACGCCCCGGCAGCCTCGCTGACTGCCGTCAGGGCCGCTAAATGTCCGCCCGAGGAACCGCCCCATAAAATCAGCTGATCGGGATCGCCGTGAAGGCCTGGCGCCTGCGCGCGGACATATTGAATCGCTCGTTTGACATCCATCAGCTGCGCGGGGAAAGGCTCGCATTCGCTGCCGCGATATTCGATCATCGCCACGATAAAGCCGTGGACGGCAATCTTTCCCAGACTGCAAATGTTGGATTCCACATTCTGCCAACGCCAACCTGAACCCTGGATAAACAGAAGAATGGGAAAGCGCTGCCCTTCTATCATTTCCTCAGCGACAAATGACGGCTGTAAGAACCGGATGTGGAGTCCCCGATCTTTTGCCCTGGCATATTCCTGAAGCGGCAAAGCGTGGACGCTTCGTTGATGAAGATCAATTTCAATCTCTGTCATGTGCGGCGTGGTGAGTTCAGAGGCAGGAAATTCTTCATAAGTATAAAATTTTGCTTCCATAATTCTATATCCGGCGGATCCTGATGCCATTAACGAAGGAATCCGTCGCTCTCCTTTTCTTCATTATACCGCCGTCTTCCTTGCAGGAAAAGAAAACCCGCCAGGGGAAGGCGGGCTTTCTCCGGCAACCAAGGAGGGGAGCCTTGATCACCTGATTATTATTAAGGTTGAGAGGGGAAAAACATCTTGTCCTGAAGGGATTTTCTGTTGGTCTTATCCTTTGGACAATTTTATTATAAGAAAAAATTATGGGAAAAGTATGGCATTGACATGTGAACTTCATCAAATTTTCCATATTCGAATTTCCCGGATAGAATCTGAGTTCTCTGATAATTGTTCATCTACAATACTGGTTCTATAAATTTTGGTGTTGGTGGAAACCAACGCCTTTTTTTCTTGAGCATAAAAAAAGAGACATAGGTAAGAATTTCCGTTACAATAAAATCACCACAAATTACAGAAAGGAAATCTCACTATGTCCATTACTCATTCTATCGTATCTGTTCTCAATTTAAAAGACCCTCATCTTCATTTCTCTGAGGATTGTGTCTCTTCTCAGTCGATTCGTGGTGTTGACTCCCTTGTCTTTTCCGGCTCGCTTTCTTATGACCCTCCCTCTTCCTGTCCTCTCTGCGGGTCCTCCAACCCCGGCTCGGCTATCATCAAACATGGTACGAAATCCTCCCTCATCACCCTGCCTTCCGTTTCCCGCCGCCCCGCTTATCTCCGCCTCAAAAAACAACGCTTCCTTTGTAAACATTGCGGCCATACTTTTAC
>ERZ1106944.53-NODE-53-length-103796-cov-12.677871_pt1 | contig 103796 bp, 85 predicted proteins | sample MGYA00403672_ERZ1106944 | MGnify/ENA primary metagenome ERZ1106944 (study PRJEB35170, sample SAMEA104062454) | human gut metagenome | biome: human gut; feature: human-associated habitat; material: faeces | place: Denmark | collected 2012-10-16 ...
TTATGCTCAAGAAAAAAAGGCGTTGGTTTCCACCAACACCAAAATTTATAGAACCTTGTTTTACTAAAAATGACTGATGAGAGAATATCCATCATGGAAAACAAAAAAACCCTCGATCAGGGTTATGGTCTTCAATGGAGCGAATGATGGGAATCGAACCCACGTAGTCAGCTTGGAAGGCTGAAGTTCTACCATTGAACTACATTCGCATAGTTAAGTGGTGTCCCGGAAAGGAATCGAACCTTCGACCCACTGATTAAAAGTCAGTTGCTCTACCGCCTGAGCTACCGGGACATAAACAATCCAAACTAAAAATTGGCTGGGGCACCTGGGGTCGAACCAGGGAAATGACAGAGTCAAAGTCTGTTGCCTTACCGCTTGGCTATGCCCCACTATCTTAAAAAAGAATGGTGGAGAGGGGCAGATTCGAACTGCCGAACCCGTTGGGAACTGATTTACAGTCAGCCGCGTTTAGCCACTTCGCTACCTCTCCAACTCCTGGTGCCGACTATAGGAATCGAACCTACAACCTACTGATTACAAATCAGTTGCTCTGCCAATTGAGCTAAGTCGGCAATAAAAAAATGGTGGAGGCTGAGGGGCTCGAACCCCCGACCCTCTGCTTGTAAGGCAGACGCTCTCCCAACTGAGCTAAGCCTCCATCTTTTTACTCGCTGATTACCAGCGCTTTAATAATATATCATAAGTTCCGAATCTCGTCAATAATAAAATCAGATTTTTTTACTGGGGTTTGATTGCAAAACTGAACACAATCTCCACAATTCCATGAAATCATTCTATGCTGGAAATATAATGAAGACTGCGTTACCGATACAATCCTGTTAATTACAACTGGACAAGCAATAGATGCAGCTTTGCTTTCTTTCGGAAATAAACTGGCCCATCTATTGTTAGATCATCCCTGCGCTTTGCCGCCTCTGCTCTTATTATTTTAACATAGCGCTAACCTGATAAACTATATCCCTTTATACTTCAGAACATAAAAAAAGATTCTCTTCTTAGAATAAGACACTGTTTAAGCAATAGTAACAATAGCTGGCTGCACAAAGACTAAAAGCATTATGCAGCCAGCTTCACTCTATTGAAAATTGTAATCAACACTGAACCAAGTAAAAACAAAAACGAATAAGTCTCTCAGCATGTGATCCAATTCTGAAAATCAATTTAATCTGAATCCCATTTTCTTTTTACCAAGGTTAAATCACGATTCTGGCACTTCCTCTGCCGGCTTATACGGCGTCATCCACGATTCACTGCGCTCAAGTAATTTCAGCTGAGCCTCTTCCGGCGTCATTTCCTGTTTGATTACACTTTCAGCGATTTCAATTAATCCGATCTCTGAGAGCATATCCCAGCCTCTGACGGATGGATCTTTTTCAAAGGCCACCATTGATTCTTCCTGAGATAATGAAAAAGCATGGCTGATCTGCCGCTGATTCTCATTCCTGAAACTCAAATAATACGGCACGATCTTATCGGACTCACCTTTTCCTTCTGCCTCTTCATTCTCCGGTGCCGGACGATTTTCCGGCCGATCAACCACGGTCACCGCCGGGATTTCATCGACCGTATCCATATACGCCTGTATTCCTGCTTCGCTGCGAATCAAACGCAGAACTTCATTCGCAGCGGACGGATATTTTGTTTCTTCAGATAACAAATACCCCTTCGTTTTCGCTAAGGGCGAAAGTGACTGTTCTTTCCAGGTAGGCATCGGTGAGAAATAAAAATCCTGCTGCTCAATATCCTCCTGTTGATTATAGTACATCCACGTTCCAACTAACGAAAATGGTGAAATAAGTTTTTCCAGATACACATCATACAACCACCCTCCCTCAAAAGCGCGGTCATTCTCTGACCGGTAAGGAAGAATGATTTCCTCCTCCTCACCTGGATTATCCGGCGTTTTCTTATTCTCATCCCCTTCCGATGAAGCCTCTTCTGACGGTGCTTCCGTATCAGGATCAGCCATCAACACGCCTGCCTCTTCTGTGTCCAGTTCCTCATCCGCAGCAGTTTCCGCCGCTTCCTCCCCGCTCGCTTCCTGAGGATTCAAATACCAGGGATATTCACCCATTGCCCTTAAAAATTTCAGTGTTTCTAAAAACTCATCCGTCTCCATTCCGGGACGGAGCGCCTCATAAGTTGCAAAAAAACGAAACTGATCAGCGCTGAAAAACACCATTGAAGCCCATAATTCAGAGAGAGCAAATGGGAAAACTGCGGTTACCGCCCGATCATGATAGATTCGCTCGATTCCTCCCCATTCCTCTGCCAGAGCCATTAACTCCTCAAAACTGTCAAACGCATCGACCAAGCCATCGCCATTTTCATCAGTACTATCATATCCCATTTCATTAAGCATCGTAACATTGGTAGAAAACACCAATCCGTAATAACTCATAGGCACATAGCGCAGACCTTCCAAATTTAGAAGCTCGCCAAACTGCTGTGGTACATGTTCCTGAATCATCACTTCCAGATCCGGCTGAACCGGCATAAAATTATTAAGAATCTGCGCTGCATCATTACTCCACAATAACGCAATATCCGTCTTATAGCCCAACCATGTCGCCGCATCGAAGTTCTGCACGACGATCGGCTCGATCACACCGGTCTGCTCGGGATGTTCTGCATCCCAAAGATTGATCAAAGCCTGACCATAAGCTTCGTTTTCCACCATCACTCTGATCCGGGCTCCGTCCTCTATTTGATAGCGCTGATTTTCTTCATCATAACAAACGATGCCATTTTCAGCAACACACGGTTTTTCTTTCGCACATCCCCCCAGCATAAGCATTACCCCCATGCTGATCAATAACAGTTTCCGCATTCATTTCACCTCAATGTCCAATTCAACCGCTATCATGGTAACAGACTTCCAACAGATTGACAAATTTATTTTCAGATTCCGATTTGCATTTTTCCTGAAAAAGCTGAAATTCTGTCAATCACTCGATTTTTCATGATAAAATGAATTAGGTCTTTAGTCACTTACAAAAGGAGTATTTCATGAGTTATCTATTAAAATTACAGAAAGCCCTGCAGCATCAGCGTCATTTACACGATTATCCATATAATTATACCCTTCCCGATCTTTTTGATAGTCTGGATTTAAAATGTCCTTCAAAATATAAATTACCCTCTGGCGAAATTTGCGTCAATCCTTATCAATTCTTTGATGAGTTGATCAATTCGCTTCGCAAGGATCATGCCGATCCCATTTGCCAACCTTATTATAAGAATCATTCAATCGCCAGCGTCGGCGCTCATGGGAATTGGATCCGGCAAAGCTGTGTGTATTCCTGCATGATCCGTACCTCCAGCAGCTGGGATCATGACCGCAGCGGATTTCTGGAAAGTGTAAATTTATATGGCCTGAAAGAAACCGGAACTTTTGTTAAAACGTTAGCTCTGCTTCCGTTATTAAAAAAAATGGGAGTCGATACGTTATACCTGCTTCCGATCAGTCAGTATTCGACCAAAAACAAAAAGGGAGATTTGGGCTCACCTTATGGCGTAAGTAATTTTTTCAAGTTAGATCCGAATTTAAAAGACCCCATGACCGGCGATGAATTGAGTGTCGAGGATGAATTCAAGGCGCTTGTGGAAGCTTGCCATTGCCAGGATATCAAAGTAATCATCGACTTGATCCCACGTACAAATTCAGTGAATTCCGATCTGATCGCCGAACATCCCGACTGGTTTTACTGGATTAACGTCGATCAATTAGACACTTACAAACCGCCGTTTGTTCCCGGCGTCGAACCTGGCAGTGTCGCTGATCCCAAATATCTGGAATTGATGTACGCCAGCAAAGAAGTTCTGGAGCATATCCGCAAATTCCAGCCGAATCCGCAAAGTCTGGATCCTGAAAAGTGGAAAACTGTCGTTGCGCGATGGAAAAAAGGAAAAGAAGAAATTCTGGATCTGGTTCAGGAAGTGTTTGGCATGACGGTCGCTCCGGCTTTCAGTGATTGCATCAATGATCCGCAGCCAGCCTGGAACGACATCACTTTTTTCCGCATGTATTTAGATCATCCGGCGTCCTCCGTTCCCTTCCTGCCGAAAACGGAGAACTTCAATCCCTATATTCTTTACGACGTCGCAAAGTCGAGTTTAAATCCCGGCAGCGTCATCAACGAGCCGTTATGGGATCTGTTAAGCCAGATCATCCCTTACTATCAGACGGAATTCGGAATTGACGGGGCACGGATTGACATGGGGCACGCGCTGCCGCTAAAGTTGGTAAAGCGAATCATTGACGCCGCCCGGGAAATCGATCCTCACTTCTGTTTTATCGCCGAGGAACTGGATACACAAAACGCGGCGGTTTCTTTGAAAAAGGGATATAATATGATTATCGGCGGAGGGTTCACTCAGGAAACGCGTCCCAAAGAAGATCAATTAAATGCTTTTGCTTACGGAGCTTCCGCTTTGCCCTGCCCGGTTTTTGCGGCAGGCGAAACGCACGATACGCCGCGGTTAAGCGCCCGCGAAGGGGGAAGACAGCTCTGCCGGATGTTAACTTTGCTTAATTTATTTATACCGAATTGTGTTCCGTTTATCAATTCAGGCCAAGAGGTTTACGAAGTCCAACCGATGAATACGGGATTGGATTGCCGGCCTGATGAACAAGACCAGCTGCCGGAAACAGACCCATTTTACCGCAAACTGGCGTTATTCGATCGTTATGCTTTCCATTATCTTGACGCGCAGCGGTGGCAGCTTCCGACGCTCCTGGAAGCGGCAACACAAATCCGACGGCGTTATCGCTCGGCGTTGACACGCAAGGCCGATCAATTCCCATTGATGTTTGAAGGGCCATGGATTCCGGCATTGGGCTTCGGCTATGCGCTTAAGCGTTCCATGATCCTGGTCATCGCTAATCATGATTTAGAAACGAGTCATCGGCATTGGATTCGTACCGGCAATCTGCCGGAGCGCTTCCAAAATGCCGTAAAGTCCGCAAAGGTCATCTTGAGTTCTGAAAATGAGAATTCCCGGATCGATCTGAATTTGGAGTTTGGCGAACAAGCGTTTTGCGCCGCTTTTCTGCCTGGGGAAGTTAAAATCGTGGAAATCACCTGTTGAATCTTTCTCCTGTTTTCTTTCACAGATCTTTGCCTAGAATCAATCACGACATCTCCCAAAGAACGGAATTCGGTAAGCATCATTCACCGGATTCCGCTTTTTATTGGAAAAAGACCGTTTTCATGTCTTAAAAAGCAAACAAAAGTAACATTCATCTACGGTCAGCTCGCTTTTGCGCCAACTTCAATCTTAGGATATTTGTCCTTTCATGCACCGCCTTTCACTTTTATTTGTATTTCCTGCGGCAGCGCATGCTATAATTAAAAAAATAAGGAGGCTTCTTCAACATGCAGAAATGTCTGGTTTTTGGATCGTTAAATCTCGATTATTTTTACTCCGTTGATCATATCTTAAATCCAAAAGAAACGCAGTCAGCCCGACAAATGCAGTGTTTCTGCGGCGGAAAGGGATTGAATCAGGCGGTTGCGCTCAGCCAGGGCGGCGCGTCAGTTTATTTTGCAGGCTGTCTGGGGCAGGCAAGCTCACTTTTAACGGACACGTTGGCGCATTATCATATTCATACCGATTTATTGCGCTTAGTTGACCAACCGGCCGGCCACGCGATAATCCAGGTAGATGATTCCGGCCAGAATGCCATTCTTGTCTATCCTGGAAGCAATTTTTCCATAACTTCAGCACAAATTGATGAAACGTTAGCTCATTTTCAAGCCGGCGATCTGCTTGTCATTCAAAATGAAATTAACCGGCTGGACGAGTTAATTCATAAAGCGCATGCTCAAGGCTTGACGATCGCGCTGAATCCTTCACCAACTCCGGCTGTTCCTGAATGGCTGCCATTAAATGAAGTGGACCTGTTATTCATCAATGAAGTTGAAGGGGCCTTCTTTTCCGGACAGAGTGAACCCGAAGCCATCCTGAACTACTTCGCTGAAACTTTCCCTGATGTGCAGATTATTCTAACCTTGGGGGAACAGGGAAGCTGTCTGCAAGCTGGGCGCAAACGATTGACTTTGCCTTGTTGTCCGGTTGAAGTTGTGGATACTGTCGGCGCCGGCGATACTTTTACAGGATTCTTTCTGGCGGCTAAACTTGCTGGTCACCAAGATCTCGATTGCCTTGCAATCGCTACGGCAGCCAGTGGCTGCGCAGTTATGAGAAAAGGTGCTTCGGCTTCGATTCCAACCTTATCTGAAGCACAAGGGATGCTGAACCGATACCGTGATTATTTATGGTCGAAAAAAACTGAAGTTGCTTTTTAACGGGTCAGCTGATTTCATTTCTTTTCAACAATACAGCTTCATATCATTTCCTGGGAAATGTCTACCTGTCGTATTCTCCCTCTGTTTAACCTGACTTCGCCGGCATTTCATCACAAAGTCAACCGGCTTGTTTTGCGCCCCATTCAATCATAATAAGAATTCATGAAAAAAATACCGCAAAAAAACGGGCTGTTCAAAGTTGAAATAAACTTTGAACGGTCCGTTTCTTTTACCTCGAAATTATATGGTTGTTTCCACTGCGTGTGAGCAGACTGCGCCGCAAATCCGCTCCTTCTATTTATTTTATTGAGCTGATGAGGCCGGTAAAGTTATTGCGCATCAAATGCATGCATCCAGTCGACGTGCCGATAATAATAGAAGAAAATAACTGAACTCATCAGCCAGGTCAGCGGATATGCCCAGAAAACAACTTGAATCGAATTGACCCAACGAACCATCAGCGTGATAAACGTTACCCGCGCCGCGCACCAGGTCAGCAGCATGACCAGCATCGGAACAGTCGATTTCCCAGCCCCGCGCAGGATTGCCGCCATACAATGAGAAAATGCCAGCAGGAAGAAAAACAAAGCGGACGTCCGCGCCCGATCCGTTCCATAGGCTATCACCTGCGGATCCCGATTAAAAGCAGCGATCAGCCACGGTGCTCCGATAAAAATCAAAATTCCAATGCCTTCGGCAATCGCCACTGAGCAAAGAATTCCAAACCGCGCCCCTTTGCGGGTTCGTTCAAGCTCGCGAGCTCCCAGATTCTGACCAACAAACGTCGTCAACGCCATCGTAAAGCTCGTGATCGGCAGGAAACCAAACCCTTCAATCTTTGAGAACGCGCCGCAGCCAGCCATTGCCATCTGCCCGAAAGCATTGATATTGGTCTGAACGACTACATTGGCAAATCCGATAATCGAATTCTGCAGCCCCGACGGCAAACCATATTGAATAATCAGTTTCAGCATCGGTTTGTCAAAATGAATTTTCTTTGGCTCGATACGATAAACGTCCTGCACCTTCAACAAACGTCTAAAGCAAAGCGCAGCGCTGACAAACTGCGATAGTATTGTCGCAAAGGCTGCCGAACCGACGCCCAGATGCATACCGGCGACAAACACCAGATCCAGAACAATATTGATCAGCGAGGAAATGACCAGATAGACTAACGGATGACGGCTATCTCCGGCCGCCTGCAGGATACCGACAAAAATATTATACATAATAAAGCCTAATGATCCGGCAAAATAGATTCGAAAATAAACTGCAGATAAGCCCAGCACCTCCGCCGGCGTTCCCATCCAGATCAGAATCTGCGGCGCCAGAATTACGCCAACGGCCGTCATCAACAGACTGGCGGCCAAACCGAAAGCCACTGTCGTATGCACCGCCAGCTGAACCTGTTCGCTATTGCGCGCTCCATAGTAACGGGCGATCACCACCCCAGCTCCAACAGCGATGCCGTTGAAGAAACCGACGAGCAGAAAGATCAGATTGCCTGACGAACTAACTGCCGCCAGCGCCTCACTGCCTAGAAAATTCCCGACGATCAGCGAATCGGCGGTGTTGTATAATTGCTGAAACAAATTACCGAAAAAAATCGGCAGCGCAAAGAATAAAATCTTCTTCCAGATCACACCTTCAGTCATTAAATTTTTAGAATTGGCTTGCGTCACTCCATTCCCCTCTTTCCCTTTTTAACCGATTTCCATCCGCGCGTAACGGTAAGTGCCTGCCCCTTTATCATACCAGCTGGACCGGACTATAAGTCAACTTTTTTGTTATTTTTGACGATTTACCATCGCTTATATTTTTGAATTGATCCATTTTCATTACCAGTCCCATTTTCATTTGAAATTTCAATTAGGCTGAGCTTTAAAAGCATTTTTTCTCTGCATCACGTCCGCCCTCATTTCATAATTCGAATTCCGGGCCAACAGGAAAAACAGACGGGAACTCCCGCCTGTCAGTCGTTTTCGATCAAGCCGGTATACAGCTGATAGTAGACGCCATGCTTTTCCAGCAGACGTTCATGATTGCCCCGTTCGATAATCCGGCCATGATCCATGACCATGATCGCGTGCGAGTTTTTAATCGTACTCAACCGGTGAGCGATGACGAAGGTCGTCCGGCCGCTCATCAGCTTATCCATGCCTTCCTGCACAAGTTTCTCGGTTCGCGAGTCAATCGAAGAGGTCGCTTCATCCAGAATCAGTACCGGTGGATTGGCCAGCGCAGCCCGGGCGATGGAGATCAGCTGCCGCTGTCCCTGCGACAATGAAGAACCATCGCGGGTCAGCCAGGTATCGTAGCCTTTTTCCAGATGCTTGATGAAATAGTGAGCATTCGCCAGTTTAGCTGCCGCCACAACTTCTTCATGCGTCGCCTCCGGCCGGGCATATTTGATATTGTCCTCAATCGTGCCGGTGAACAGATGGGTATCCTGCAGAACAATCCCTAACGACCGCCGCAGATCATCCTTGCGGATCAGCTTAACGTCGATGCCGTCATAGGTGATCGAGCCTTTCTGTACGTCGTAGAATCGATTGATCAGGTTGGTCATCGTCGTTTTGCCCGCGCCGGTCGCGCCGACAAAGGCCAGCTTCTGCCCCGGCTCGGCAAACAGTTCGATGTCATGCAGTACGGTTTTGCCTTCAACATAGCCGAAGCTGACATCGTGGAAGCGAACGTCGCCGGTCAGTTCGACATAATCGACGCTGCCGTCCTCATGGCAATGTTTCCAGGCCCAGTGGCCTGTCGTCATTTCCGCTTCACTCAGCCGTCCCGCCTCATCTTTATTGACATTGACCAGCGTTACGCGGCCGTCATCCACTTCGTGCGGTTCATCCAACAACTTGAAAACCCGCTCCGCGCCGGCCATCGCCATGATGACGGAGTTCAGCTGCTGCGAAATCTGGTTCAGCGGACCGTTGAACGATTTATTCAAAGCCAGGAAGGAGGCCAGGCCGCCCAGTGTCAAACCGCTGATGCCGTTGACTGCCAACACGCCGCCGATAAACGCACACAGAACATAGGAGATGTTGCCCAGATTGCCAACGATCGGCATCAGGATATTGGCATATTTATTTGCTTTGTAGGAAGCTTCGCACAGATCCTCATTGATCTGATTGAATTCCTCGATCGCCTTCTGTTCATGCGTGAACACCTTGACGACCTTCGCGCCTTCCATCATTTCTTCGATATATCCGTTTTCTTTCCCCAGCTGCCGCTGCTGCGCGCCAAAGTAACGACCTGACTTGCGCATGATTTTCTGCAGCGCAAACTGCATGACCACAACCATCATCAGGGTGACCAGCGTCAGCGGCACGCTCATGACGATCATTGAGAAGAAAACCGAAACGATCGTAAACAGCGAGGACAGAAATTGAGGAATGCTCTGGGAGATAACCTGCCGCAGCGTATCAATATCGTTGGTATAGACGCTCATGATATCCCCATGCGCATGCGTATCAAAATATTGGATCGGCAGTTTTTCCATGTGGCTGAACAGATCATTCCGCAAATCATTCATCGTGCCTTGAGAAATAACAACCAAAATTTTCTGATAAGCCAGATTCGAAATCACACCTACCAAATAGATACAAGCCATTGTACTTAACGCCTGAAACAGCGGCGTAAAATCCGGACTGGCGCTTTGCACTAACGGTGTGATGTAGCCGTCGATCAGCGTTTTCATGAAGACTGAAGACGCGACTGAAGCCAGCGATGAAATAATAATACAGATCAGAACGATAGCGTAACGGAATTTATATCGGCTGAGGATGTAGCTCATCAGTCGTCCCAGCACTTTCGTGTTCAGCTTTTCGCCGTTGGTTCCCACGTTTCTAGGCCTGCTCATGTTCATCCTCTCCTTTCTTCTGCGTTTCGTAGACTTCCTGATAAATCGCGTTGCTCGCCAACAGTTCCGCATGCGTGCCCACGCCTTCAATCCGCCCTTCGTTAAGCACGACGATCCGATCGGCGTCTTCAATGGAGGATATCCGCTGTGAAATGATCAGCTTGGTCGTATTCGGAATTTCTTCCCGGAACGCCTTGCGGATCATACTGTCGGTGCGGGTATCGACGGCGCTGGTGCTGTCGTCAAGAATCAGAACTTTCGGTTTTTTCAGCAATGCCCGCGCGATGCACAAGCGCTGCTTCTGACCGCCGGAGACGTTAGTTCCGCCTTGTTCGATATAGGTGTCGTAACCCTTCGGGAATTGCCGGATGAACTCGTCGGCGCAGGCAAGCTTGCAGGCATGGATCATTTCCTCATCCGTGGCCTGTTCGTTGCCCCAGCGCAGATTATCCTTGATCGTCCCGGAAAACAGGACGTTTTTCTGCAATACCATCGCGACGCTGTTGCGCAGCGAATCCAGATCATAATGACGGACATCGACGCCGCCGACGCGGACTGTGCCCTCGCTGGCGTCATATAGTCGTGGAATCAGGCTCATCAGCGTGGATTTACTGGAACCGGTCGGACCGAGAATTCCAATGGTTTCTCCGGCTTTGATCTTCAAATTAATGTCTTCTAAAACATATTTATCCTTTCCGGCATAATAACCGAACGCCACATGATCGAACTCGATCGAGCCGTCGGCCACAGTCATCGCCGGATTTTCCGGATTGACGATGCTCGGCTTTTCCTCCAGAATCTCCGCGATTCGCTGGGCCGAAGCCATCGACATACTCAGCATGACGAAGATCATCGACAGCATCATCAAACTCATCAGGATATTCATCGTGTAGGTAAACAAGCTCATCAGCTCGCCCGTTGTCAGCGCGCTGCCGACGATCATCCGCGCACCCATCCAGCTCAGCGCCAGGATGCAGCAATACATCGTCAGCTGCATGACCGGATTGTTGAACACCAGAATGTTCTCAGCTTTCATGAACATCTTTTTCAGGTTGCCGGCTGCGGTTTTAAATTTATCGGTCTCCGCACTTTCCTTGACATACGCTTTGACAACGCGGATATTCGTGACGTTTTCCTGAACGCTCGCGTTTAAATCGTCATATTTGCGGAACGTTTTGCGGAACATCGGATGGGCCTTCAGCGTGATGAAGCTCAGGATCGCCCCCAGAAAAATCATCGCGTAGAAGAAGACCATCGCCAGCTTGCCGTTGATCATAAACGTCATCGACATCGCCACCACCAGCATCAGCGGCGCGCGCACGCACATCCGCAGAATCATCTGATAGGCGTTTTGGACATTGGTCGCGTCGGTCATCATGCGGGTAACCAGACCAGAGGTCGAATATTTGTCAATATTGGCAAATGAGAATTTCTGGATACTTTCGAACATCGCTTTCCGCAAATTCTTCACAAACCCTGCCGAAGCGTACGCCGCATATTTTCCGCTCAGCATCCCGCAGAACAGAGATAAAAATGCACAGAGCAGCATCAGCGCTCCGTATTTAAACACCGCGGCCATGTCGCCCTGATTGACGCCGGAGTCAATGATGAACGACATCAAAAACGGCAGCATCAGCTCCATGACCACTTCGCCGACCATCAGCGCCGGCGCGAGCAAGGAAGCTTTTTTATATTCTTTTACTTCTTGAAGCAATCGTTGAATCATAACATTCTCCTTCCTCTTTTACGTTATTCCAGATTCTTTTTTAATTGATCCAAAACAGAAAAAAAGTGTTCCTGGTCATCCGGGGAGATCGATTGGGAAAGCAGGGCTTCCATCCGATCAATATTCTCGGTCATCTTCTGATTCAGCTGCAGCGCCTTTTCAGTCAGCACCAGTTTTTTCAGCCGGGCGTCATGCGGGGCGGGAATTCGATGAAGATAACCGTCGCGCTCCAGGACGTTCAGAATTTCGCTGGCGGTCGACCGGCGAATGCGCAATTCCTTTTCCAGATCTCGCTGGAAGACATCCTGCCCCCGACTGGCAATCAAAAAACCGATTGTCCGAGTTTGAACTAACGTCAGTTCACAGCCGTTCTCGTGACGGAATTGTTCCATCTTTTGATGAATCATCTGTTGGACTTCACGAATTTCATAACCAATTCTTCGCTGCATCAGTATCACTCCCTTTTTGTTAGGATACTAACATTTTACTCTGATCTTCCCGCTTGTCAATCTTATTTGTTGTGAATTTTATGTGAAATTTAACGAATAAAATCAGCTTCATTTCTTCCGGGAAAGCGTATAAATTTAATAAAAAAGCGAACGTTTCCACTGGACATGTTCGCTTTAACGAGATTGATAAACTTGAAATTACTGACCTGCGTGGATTATTCCACGCGCAAAAACGGTTATCGTTTTTTCCAGAAACGGACGATCGTCAGCGCAGTCAGGGCGATCACGCCGGCAATGCCCGCGCCAAGCATCAGCGTAAACTCCGGGCGTTTCTTAAGATAAGGATCCACAGAACCGTGGGTCGGCCGCGGTGAATCGAGCGGAACGCGCGGGATCGGGGCAGTCGGACGGGGCGTCGGCTTCGTCGGGGCATACGTTCCCTGATCCAGATACCAGTAATTTTCCAGCCCATCGGCGTCAGCTTTTGACCTTCCCGAATCCAGCCATACATCCCCGCGTCAACCTCAATATAGAACCAGACCTGTCCTGACTCGTCCGTATATTTCTTCGTGATCCGAATGACCGTCTTGGGATCCAAATTCCAGCTGTCGATGTAATTTTCAATGTGTTCCGATCCCGGATATTCCCACAACGTCAGATAGCCGCGCGGTTCGTTTAGAGTGTAGGTTTGCTCGATGGGCTCCAGCGCATCCTGATGTTCCCGCTCGAAATCCTCGGCTGTCTTTGCGATTTCAAATTCCGTCAGATTCATCCACTGCCCCAGACTCAGATCGCGCCGCGGCGTCTGCACGCCCCACAAAACGCCTTCTTTCGTCTGGTAAGTAAAATCAATCCAGATATCTGTGCCGTTGGGAATTTCTCCGACGATTTCATTGGAAATCGGGCTGGAATAAACATAGACAACCCCCGCATCCCCAGCCGCCGTGTAAAGCTGTCCGACATACTCGCATTCCTCGTCGTGTTCCTTGAAGAAATCATCCTCCGGACAGACGATCAGATCCGCATGCAGGGTCGCCGCACTGCCTGCGAGCAGCATCATCGCCGCGGCTATTTTCAAAAACTTCTTCATCGTTGTCCCTCCCTGTATTTTTCCATGCACTTCTGTGCTTTTGATTTTCTTCATTTATTTTCACGCCCCTTGCCTCAACGATCATCGTTCGATCTTGTGTCTTGTCCCTCGCCAAGGCTGGCTAGCGTTTCGGTTTTCTCCAGAAAACAGCGATCAAACCGCCGGTCACCACAACGACAGCGAGCACCAGACCGCCGATCAAGCCATCCGGCGATGAAGAGATCGCGATGTATTGGCGGACTGAGCCGCGTCTTGCCGGTCTGTCTGTCCTGTCCGGCTGCGGCGTGAGGACAGCCGGCTGCGGCGTCACAAAAGGAGCAACCTGAAGCGTGCCGTCTTCATCTGCCTGAATATGACCGCGCAGGTAGTTCAAAAGCGGCGCCTGTTCCACCACGGGCTGATCGCGCTGAAACCATCCCTGATGTCTAAAATAATTAAGGGTATACAGCCACACCTCTTCCGTCTCTGTTTTAAACAGCCCGCACACCGGCACCGGGCTTTCCAGAAGACTTTCAGCGTCGGTATATTCGTACACACTGTCCGCTCCGGGATACTCATAAAAGCATAAATAACCGGAAAAAGAATCCGGCGCAAATACGTCGTCGATCAGTTCTATTTCTTCCTGATGTTCCTTGAAAAAAATCGCATCATTCATTTCTGTCTGAAGATCCGCCAGATTCAGCCAGACTGAAGAACCGGCCAGATCGCCTTCCAGCGCCTGAACACCCCAGACATCGCCAATTTCTGAAACATACGTAAAGTCGATCCAGATTTCTTCTCCCAACGGCACCTGTCCGAGGACTTCCGCAGATTGCGGAGCGGCGTAAAGCGGAGCACCTTTGACGGCAATTACCCGATAATATTGCCCCACATAAGTGCATTCTTCGGCATGTTCTTTATAAAAAGGATCTTGCGGTTCCGCGATCACATCCGCGCTTACCGGTGTCAACAATCCCGCCACCAGAATCAGAATGCTGAAAATTTTCATCATGACCCAATCTGATTTTCTTTCCATGATTTTTCCCCCTTTCTGCAATATCCGCTATATCAATAAAACGACTTCGATGTTTCCGGTTCTGCAATATCCGTTGTATCAATAAATGATGAAGATGATTTCGCAAGGAAAGTCCGCTTTTTCAGCCTGACTTTCACAGACATTAATTGATCAGCCGTGCTGCAGCAGCCAGCCGACGCCATAGGAGAAAACGTTAGCCGCCAGCGAGAACAGCCAGGGATGACGGATCGTCAGCGCATAGCTTCGGTAATACAGTGCTTCCACCACGACTGCCAGACTTTCCAGCATCGTAATCAGAAGCCACGAAGGCAGGGAGTACCGGAAGGTCAGCGCCAGGTAAACAACCGCCGGATTGGTCATCAGATTGACCAACATGATCAGAATCAGATCTTTCCAGCGCCGGATCCCCAGCAGAAACGCAAAGCTCAGCTCCAGCAGCCACGTCATCATCAGCGACAGAATCAGCGATCTAAACATCGTCCTGCCCCCTTTTAAAGGCCATTCCCAAACCCAGCCAGGACAGCGCGATCAAAATCAGCGTCTGCGCTTTCGTCACCGTCGTTATGCCCAGGATCACCGGCACAAACCCAAGAAACAGCGCAAACGTTAAAAGTCCGAACACAAATCCGGCATGTTCCGGAAACTGTCGATGCATCTGCTTCAGACACAGCGGCATCGTCATATTGAATAAAAATACGCCGCTCAGTCCGGCAACGATCCAGTTGGCTTTTAAAAAGCAAAGAAAGCTCAGGCCCAGCGAAAACAGCGCCGTTTTCTTCAGTCCCCAGTAATCGGCAGCGATCCCGCCCGCCGCTTTGCCCCCCGCGACAGCCAATGTCAGCGGAATCAACGCCTGAGCTTTCCAGGACAGCGGCCAGGTGAAACCGGCAAAGGACCGCAGAGCGGCGACAAGAAACAAACAGATCACCCCCGTTAAAGAAAAGGAACATTTCTTTTCCCTCCGGTGCTCCTGCGGCTGCCACCGCAGCCGGTAAACAACAAACGCCAGCCCAATCAGAACAACGCTCAGCGGCAGGATCGAAATCCTATTCATCTTGGCGGCCCATGTTCCCAGCGTAATGCCCAGCGCTCCCGGCGCGACAAAGATCCCCAGTGCCGCGCTGCCGGATTCCGCCTCCATCAACGGTTTTCCAATCCCCAGATGATACGCCGCGTTGCCAAGTCCCAAAATCAGTCCCAGCGCCGCTAACGGCAGCGGCAAGGCTCCCGCGGCGCACAAAAGAGCACCCCCGGCCGCCCAGGGAAGCGCCGGCCAGCGGTCCGCCAGAATTCCCAATGGCATCTGCAGCGCAAACGCGCAGAAATTATAAAGGATCAACAGCTCCGTCCAGTATATCGTTTCTCCATTATGCCGCAGCAGAAACGCCGCGCAGGCAAAATCGACCAGGAAGTGACCGATCGCCCCCGCTGCCAAGACCTTCCCATTCTTCATCAACATTAACCCCTTTTCTTCATTATACAGGAAAAACCGACGTGCACAGCGTAAAAACTGACAAATTCATCAATCGGTTTGACATCCGCCTTTGCCCGCCTAACCCACCCCGGTTTCAACGCATAGCATACAGGGAAAGGAGGAATGCAAAATGGCATACACCTTACAGTTGGGAAGTAATGGAATCGACGTCAAGAAAATGCAGTATTATATCAACCAGATCCTGGCCGCGCCGAATCTGACGCCGATGGAGGAGGACGGCATTTACGGTCAGAAGACCGAATTTGCGGTCGCTGTTTTCCAGTATGTTTATCACCTGAATGTCGACGGCATTCTTGGACAGACGACCTGGGATAAGATTATCCAGGAATTCAAAAACCTGCCGAGTCCGGCGGTGGAGCGCAACAAATCAACGCGCACGCTGCGTGTCGGCAACGTCGGTCTGGGTGTCCAGAAATTCCAGCAATATCTGAATGAGCTGATCGCTCCCAATCCACGCCTGGTCGTCGACGGCAACTTCGGTCAGAACACCAAGCGTGCTGTGGAAACCTTCCAGGCTCTCAATGGCTTAACGGTCGACGGAGTCATTGGCAACAACACCTGGGATCGCGTCATCAACCGCCTGCAGTAAACAAAACAACTTTACAGGAGGGAAAAGGTCTGGAATCCAGACCTTTTTCATTCAGATTCAGGCTTGACGGCAGATTGGGAATGGATTATCATATTTATAGTTCTATATAGAACATATAGTTGAAATCCTCGAGGTGGTCCCCATCGAAACACTAGGCGGTTTTTACATCACGCAGATTAAACAGCTTCAAGATCGAATCTTTGAACGCTTTTTAAGCGAGCAAGGATTGAAGATCAGCGGCGGTCAGGGCCGGATTTTATTCGTCCTGTGGAAGCAATCCCCCTGTACGATCAGCGAAATCAGCAAGCGGACATCCCTGGCTAAAAATACGGTGTCGATCATGATTGATACGATGGTCGCGCATGGCATCGTGCGGCGGGAAAGCAATCCGGACAATCGCCGGCAGACGTTGATCACGCTGACCGATTACGCCGTTTCACTCCAGCAGAAATACGACGCTGTTTCCCAACGGATGAACGTCCTTTTTTACACCGGGTTCAGCGAAGCGGAAAAGGATCAGTTTGAAGCCTATCTGCGGCGAATCTTGACAACACTGCGTCAGGCCGAACAAAATCAGGAAAGAAATGAGGGTTAAGAGCATGATGAATCAAGATGAAATCATCCGTTTTATTCGCACACAGAAAGTTGCCGTGGTCGCCGGCGTTGACGAGGATGGATTTCCAAGTCAGAAAGCAATGTTCGCCCCGCGGCGGATTGACGGCCGCACCGCATTCTATTTCTCTACCAACACCTCCTCGCAAAAGGTTCAGATCTTTCGGACTCAGCCAAAAGCCAGCGTTTACTTTTACAAGCAGGGAAAGCAGAAATTCGTCGGAATTCAGTTAAAAGGAACGATGGAAGTTCTGACAGATCATGAAGCCAAAGCGTCGATCTGGCAGCCGACGGACACGATGTATTATCCATTGGGAGTCGACGATCCGGATTACTGCGTCTTAAAATTCACCGCAGCCTGTGGACGCTTTTACAGTGAAGGAAAGACGGAAGATTTTAAACTGAGCGACAGCGATCAATCATCGGCGAGCTCCGATCAAGAATGATCCTGGTTTCATATTTCGATTGATTTCCAGGAGCTATCTTGCCGCTGAAACGCAACTTTCTCTGTCTGACGGTAGAAGACTTGATCCTGAATCAAAAAAATGCGCTGAGTTCCCACAGGCAAAGTGAGAATCCAGCGCATTTTTATTTCTTCGCTTGATTTCAGTTACATCAACGGTGCAAAAAACTTGATCACATTGACGATCCAACGCTTGATCAACGGTTGGAACTTGCGGCAGTCTTCTATTGTAATCAGCTGAGAGACGACCTGAGTTTTCAGGAAATCATCATGCAGCTGATTGACCGCCGGCGTTCTCACATCCAGGCCGCACATCCATTTTTTTTAAATCTAACAAGAGTTGGAAGAAAAACTACTGAGTGTGCGGATTTAACACTTATTTTCAATATTCAAAGAGATTGTCGTTTCTCATCGGCTGTCTCTCAGAATATCCGCAAGGTTTTTCATGGTTTATTCTTCCTTAAAAGAATTTCATCAGGTGTTTCCTCTTTCCCACAGTGTACCTGTCAGCCTCTTCTATGTAACAAGAAACAGAATAGTTCATCATCACTTCTTCCATTTTACCTGCCTTTTGAAATTGTCTTAATTCACCAACACCGCTGAAAAATACGCAGCTATCGTATTTTTCGCAGTTCCTTCGCTTCTTTTCCCGTCATCGCTTCAATCTGAATTTCTACCATCGTTACGACGTTAAATAATTTATCAATTTCCGCCTTGCGTCCTTTTGGATATTCGGGGGAAAATCGTTCAGCCAGTTTTTCCAGAGCAATCCGCTTCCCTTCAGCTTCAGTCAAAATTCGAGCCTTTCCAAAGACGATCACACTGCGGAAATACGTCGTATATTTATCCGGAACAACCTGATCCTGATCGACGACGCAGAACGACACCCGGGGATTGCGGGCAATCGCTTCCAGTTTATGCCCTTCTCCGGCACAATGAAAATAAAGACGGGAATTCCAATAAACATAGCTGAGCGGTACGGCATACGGATAATCCCCGTCCTCGCCGGCTGTCGCCAGCACCCCTGAGGTCCCATTCTGCAATATGGCAATACATTCTTCTTCAGTTAAAGCCTGATTTTTTCTGCGCATTGTTGTTTTCATCGTTTTACTCTCCTCTTTCGATCTGACATTGGAAACGACTGTCTTTCCCTTGATAACAGAACAACCGTATCTTTATGCTTCGGGTTAGAAGGCGACGGCATTCATCAAGTGATTTGCCAGCGGTTATTTCGCCTTGTTCACCTCGCTCAATCTTATGACAAAAAGAAGCTCTTTTTGCGAGCTTCCTTCTGACGATTTATTTTTTAGTGCCGACGCCGAGCTTTTCGTTAATTTCCGCAAGATCAGCTTCCAGTTCCTGAATAAAGTCTTCCTTATCTTTAATATCTTCAGCCATTTCATCCGCCGCCGTCTGACTCAACAGGGTCGGCAGTTCGTTTTTCATCCATTTCAGCTGACGTTGCTGGGACTGGATCAATTCCATTTTCCGGTTGCGAACCTCCTGCATCCGTTTGATCCAATCGTTGTGCTTCTGTTCGTTAAACTGCTTCAAGCCGGAGAAATAATCATCTGCCGCAGAACGGAATTCTTTCCACAATGCGTCTTCTTTCTCCTTGCCGCAGGATCCAGCTTCTTTCCACAGCACGTTCAGCCGTTTCATCTTTTCGGTATTCTCACGGTTATATTCTTTCTGTGCGACGATCGTGATCGCCTGATCGATCAGTTCTTTTTTCTTCTCAGCCACCTGCTGCTGACGCTCATGAATCTGCGCGTAGGCTGCGCTGCGGCGATCATAGAATTTTTGACGTGCCTCATTGAACTCGTTCCACAGCTGATCGTCGACGTCTTTGCCCGCAAAGCCGGCATTTTTCCATTCATCCATCAGCTTTCTGAGCTGATCGCCAGTCTTCTGCCACTCTTCCGAATCCGCCAGCGCTTCCGCCTTTTTGATCAATTCTTTTTTTACCTGCTGCGCATTCACGGATTTCGCCTTTCGCTCTTCCCAATTCTGACGCTTGCGGTCAAAGAACGCATTGCGCGCTTCGTTGAACGACTCCCACAGCTGATCGTCAGTTTCTTTCCCAGCCGAACCCAAAGCTTTCCACTGCCGCATCAGTTCGTTCATTTCCTCTGTCGCCTGATTCCAGTTTTCCGACTTTGACAATTCCTGAGCGCGTTCAATCAACTCCTGTTTCGCCTTCTGAATACTCTGGAATCCTTCGTTGCGCTTGGCATAGAAAGCGTCGATCATCTTTTCGAATTCATCCGCCAGTTCATCTTCATAAGCTGATTCCCAATACGAAATCCGCTTCCATCTTTTCTTTAAATTCATAACTGCCGAAGCGATTTCATTCCAGTTCTTTGAAAGATCGAGCTGCTTCGCTTCTTCAATAAGTGCTTTTCGGTCTTTGATATCTTCATCAAAATCCCGTACTTCATTCATGTCGTCCATTGCCATCGTTGTTCACCCTCCATTACAAGCTCTATGACTTCAAATTGCGTTCATAGGTTTATTATACCATTAAACAGGACAAAAATGATATTGGTTCTGCCCGGAAGTTCATTCAATTTCGTATTATTTTTCCAGTATGAACTCAGACCTCATTCCGGGTTTGATAAACCAAAATTCATCGACGTTTCATCCAAGCCATTCAAGCGCTGCCGCAAAGTTCTGATCCTGACGTCAATGTTTCTTCATAAACAGAAATACCACATCAACCCGCGTGTTCCAGCCTTCCATTTCCTTACTCGCAAAAGTTTAGCCGCTGTAAAGTTGGATTCTTAACGAATCATGATCCAATATCCTTTTGTGCATGAAAATCAGTTCTGATTTGCCATCGTTCGAGCGTTTCTTCGCTCCCTGTCAATTTCCGCAAAAATAGCGCCTGACAGCCCCGCTTCGATAATAATAAAATTTCTGCTGACCACGATCTTTGATCCATATATTCATTGGCAGCTGTGCTTCAATCCGCCCCCCATAAATCATGGCAGAATTTTTTTGATCCAGCCTTATTCCGGCTGCAGATGTTTCCGCAAATACTTGCCCGTTATACTTTCCTGATTGGCCGCCACTGCTTCCGGGGTTCCAACGGCCACGATCTGTCCTCCGTCCTCGCCGCCGCCCGGTCCCATGTCGATCAGATAATCGGCGTTGGCAATCACGTCGAGATCGTGCTCAATCACGATTACCGTCGCCCCTTTCTCCACTAATCGGTCAAGGATCACAAGCAGGGTGCGGACGTCCAGTGGATGCAGGCCGATCGTCGGTTCATCGAAGACGAAGACCGTGTTTTCCTGCTGCCGCCCCATTTCTGACGCGAGCTTCAGCCGTTGTGCCTCACCGCCGGACAAGCTCGGCGTCGCTTCGCCCAAAGTCAGATAGCCCAGTCCCAGCTCCTGCAATGTCTGAAGCCGCTGGCTGACTGTTTTTAAATCGGAACAGGCATTCAGCGCATGTTTGACATCCATCGCCATCAATTCCGGCAGCGCATACCCGTGTTCCATTTTATTCTGCCGGCGAATGGAGTCCGCCGTCTTGGCATACCGCGAGCCCCTGCAATCCGGACAGGGAATTTCCACATCCGGCAAAAATTGCACGTCGAGGCTGATCGTGCCTGTTCCATCACAGGTGGGACAGCGAAGCTTGCCGGTGTTGTAAGAAAAATCCCCGGCTGAATAATGCAGCGTTTTCGCCTGTGGGGTCCGCGCATATACCTTTCGTAATTCATCATGAACATTGGCATAAGTGGCGACCGTTGAGCGGACGTTAATGCCGATCGGCGTTGCATCGATCAATTTGACCTGACTGATATCCCCTGCCTCCAGTGAGCGCACATGGTTCGGCAGCGGCTTCCCGCCGATCAGGGCTTCCAGGCCTGGAATTAGACTTTCCAAAATGAATGTCGTCTTGCCGGACCCCGAAACCCCGGTTACCACGGTCAGCCGGCCTTTTGGGATATCGGCTTCCAACGGCTTAACGGTATGCAGCGCAGCGGTCGACAGATGGATTTTTCCCAGCTTGAACAGATCTTCGGAAATTGTCCGCCGACATACGTCAACAACGGCGGTTCCCGCCAAAAATGGTCCGATCTGCGATTGAGCGTTTTCTTTAATTTCATTCAGCGGTCCTTCGGCGATCACCTGTCCTCCCTCGGCCCCGGCTCCCGGCCCCATTTCCACAATCCAGTCCGCTTCCCTCAGGATCTGCGTATCATGATCGACCAGAACGACTGAATTTCCATCCTTAATTAAATCATGCATCACCCCGGTTAGTCCCACGATATTGGAAGGATGCAGCCCGATTGAGGGTTCATCCAGAACATACAGCACGCCGGTTGTGCGGTTGCGCACAGCGCGGGCCAGCTGCATCCGCTGACGTTCGCCAGTTGATAACGTTGACGCCGCCCGGTCCAATGTCAGATAGCCCAGTCCCAAATCCATCAGCCGTTTCGCTGCAGTCTGAAAGGATTCGCAGATCGCAAAGGCCATTGGCCGCATCTCTATTGGCAGGGATTCCGGAACCTCCTTAACCCAGAGTGTTAACTGAGATAAGGTCATCCGGCAGGCTTCATCCAGCGAAATACCGCGCAGCTTCGGCGCCCGGGCCGCCACGGAAAGCCGCGAACCTCCGCATTCCGGACAGCTGTCCTGCTTCAGAAATTTTTCAACGCGCTTCATGCCTTTTTCATCTTTCACTTTGGCAAGCGCGTTCTCCACGGTATAAACAGCGTTAAAATACGTAAAATCAATCTCGCAGGCCTGATTGGTGTTCTTGGCTTTATAAAATATATGTTTCTTTTCAGCCGGACCGTAGAAAACGATCTCACGTTCCTTGGCCGTCAATTCCGAGAATGGAACGTCAGTCCGGACGCCCATTGCCCGGCAGACATCCGTCATCAGCGACCACATCAGGGTATTCCAGGGAACGACCGCGCCTTCATCAATCGTCAGCGATTCGTTGGGAACCAGCGTTGACAAATCTACAGTCCTGACGATTCCGGTACCGCCGCACTTCCGGCAGGCTCCCTGACTGTTAAAGGCCAGCTCCTCTGCGGATGGAGCAAAGAAATGTTCCCCGCACACCGGACAGATCAATTCCTGTCCCGCGGCAACGGCTAACGATGGCGGACAAACGTGTCCGTTGGGACAGCGATGATGGGCAAGCCGGGAAAACATCAGACGCAGGCTGTTTAAAAGTTCAGTTCCCGTGCCGAAGGTACTGCGGATTCCCGGAACCGCAGGCCTTTGATGCAATGCCAGCGCGGCAGGAACATAGAGTACTTCATCAACCTGCGCCTTGGCAGCCTGTGTCATCCGTCTGCGTGTATACGTTGAAAGAGCGTCAAGATAGCGGCGTGAACCTTCCGCATATAAGACACCCAGGGCTAATGAAGATTTGCCGGAACCTGATACGCCCGCGATCCCGACAATTTGATTCAGCGGAATATCGACATTGATATTCTTTAAATTATGGACACGCGCTCCACGCACCTGGATCGCATTGGGTACTGAATCAGGTTCCATGCGTAACGCTTGCTGCATTCTGGCTTTCCTCTGTTCCATTGATCTACCTCCTGTTCGATTCCAGGCATGAACCAGTTCATTTCTAATGCTCATTTTATCCGAAATTCTCAGGCATTAAATTGAGCTTCCCAGGATATTTCGCGAAGGTTTCTGTCCAGGCTTGCGGATAATGATTGAAGTTTAACACGGTAATTACATAGATCATGAGTAAGTGTCAAATACACAGCCGCAGAATGCGATGCTGCTTTCGATCTGGAATCCGCTGTCCCAAGCGAGTTCCATCCATGGATCTGAACTCGGTTTTCACTGACTCCGCTTCCACTTAAACAAAAATGAAGTGATGCGGTTCTTCTTTACGTTTATTTTGCTTATAGATGTGATTGTAGAAAGTTTTTAATTTGATCCCTTTATGATTACAGAACTGGCTGGAACTTAAGTCGCTGGCTCGATAGTTCTCTATGATCTGTTGCCATTCTTCCCCTTTCCTTCTCTTCATTGTCTCCTGCTTCCTCTGCCTTGATTACCGCAAAGTTGGTTCTTTCTTTATAGTTGAGACGCTTATGATATTTCAGTTTCAATGATACAAGCCTCACAAATAACCACTAATATTCTGATTCCTTCTTTTTTCCTCCTCTTATGTCTTTTTTATTACCCCATTATCCTTGAACCTTAATCACTCTTTAATCTCCCAATACCCATTAGAACCATGGCCTACAAATCTGATATTATGCATATTTTTAATACGCCGTTTAATTGTCTTTGAACTAACTCCTATTGCCTCTGACATCTTTTCTGTGCTTATTTTATTATTCGCACGTATTAATTGAAGTATTCTTTTTTCTACATTATCCTGAGGGACATCCTGAGGGACATTCTGAGGGACATCCTGAGGGACAACATAATTTAGGTTTGGCATTATTACCGTAAATTGATAACGATCAGAACGAAATATTGGTTTTTTCTTGTCATCATAATTGATCTGCAACTCATACCCGTTAATAATTTTACCAAAACCACTCCCTTTTCTTTCCATATAGCCTAAACGATTTAACACATCAGCTAAAACCGGATTTCTACGTGTTGATGGTATTGTTAATGGGTCTCTATCTTGAATTATCGATCCATCTGGCATTCCACCCGGAGAATAAATTTCCAGCCGATCATCAAAAATATCAATATGAACTTCACTTCCATTAATTAAATAATCGCGATGAGCTAATGCGTTAATTAACGCTTCGTGGTAACTGCGTTCTACATATTCCGGCATTTCTTCTCTTGAATTCGCAGTTTTTCTCCACATTAATCTACTATTGCGTTTAATAAAAGTTTCTCCATTTTCAATTAAGGAAATGATACTTCCTTCATATTCCGCATCATCAATGGCATCAATAGAACCGCCACTCTTATTTAATCCATTCCATCGCGTACAAAATAATCTTGACCAACGAATTGGACTCTCATCCGCAAATAAAGCACCGGCATTGGTTAATTGACCATTTGAATCAACTAATCCAAATGAAATCAAATCTTTGTCATCAAAACTATTCCCTGTCCACTTTTTATATCTTTCTCTTAACTTTGAAAAAGCATAGTCTTCAATTTTATATGTAGAATCTTGTGAATCAAAAGATGAATTTCTCCCACGAAGCACTAAACGTTTTAATTCTATCGGAGATGCTTTTACACTCTCATTCCCAACTCTTATATAGGCTTCCAATACGCCATCCCCACTATAATAATAGGGTGTTTCAAAGCCCTTAAAAACCTCTAAAATGATTACTGTTTGATTATTTGTATTTTCAAATCTTAGATTAAATTCAGGTATTGGATTGAGCTTTGATTTAATTATTTCGCTAATCTTTTCCGCATCTTTCTCCGGCTTTTCTAAGCCAACTATTTCATCATCATCAGAAACCCCAAAAATCAAAAAACCACCAAATGAATTTGCAAAAGCACTAACACTTTTACACCAACTTTTAGGCTTTCTTTCTTCAAGAAGAAGTTTCTTATCATATTCAGATGTCTCACCAATTAGTTGCTTTATATTCATTAAATTATCCATCCTATTTTTATATGCCCTTATTATAATCCAAGTTTATTCAATAAAGCCAGTTTCTTAATTTGAAAATTAGCTATATCAATCAAGAAAATGACTTAACCACATAGAAAAACGAATAATAAGATTATGGTTTATCCATCATGTCATCTGCAAATTTCAGATATTCCTCTTTTGTCCAGAACATCATTTCCTTATATTCCTCTGATCCCATTGCTCAGGCTTCCGCGCCGGATTAGAGAGTAAGCGATAAATCTTACTGCATGATTAAAAATAGAGTTTAATTGACCGTGTATTATTATAAGATGAGTAGCAGAATATGGCTGCCCGAATTCATTTTGATAAGATAGCAACTCATTCTGTTCCGCGATAATATCCTTTGTCTCTATTTTCTCCATCTTACATAATTCAAAATAATGAAGTATCGTTGTGCATATCACATAGCTTTTGGATTTTCATGTATTTTCCTTCACCCGTTTTCTTTTGTCTGTTTCATAGATTTTAAAAAAACTATCTAACTGGATCAAGGCGAAATTACCAATGAAGAAGACAAACAATGGCGCTGTAAATATAAGAACTTGACAACTCTCATCACTGGATAAAAGTTTCCTCGAAAACACTTAGCGATTTTCTTATGAGTGAACTAAAAAAGAAAAATAAACATTAAAAACCTTACTGATTTTCGATATCCAGAAGTGGAAAAGGAAGTCAATAAGGTTTTTCTATACTATTTCTTTAGAAATTATTACATCAGTAGGGATCACATGTTGCCAAATCATTGCCAGCACTTAAACAAATTTGTTTGAATCCGGCATAAACACTAGTTTTTTTCAGTCCATAAACTCATTCAAATTCGATCGTTCCCGGCGGCTTGGACGTGATGTCCAGCAGCACGCGATTGACATGAGGCACTTCGTTAACGATCCGACTGGAAATTACACTCAATACGTCAAATGGAATTCGTGCCCAATCCGCGGTCATCCCGTCGATCGAAGTGACCGCCCGGATCGCGATGGCGTAATCATACGTCCGCTGATCGCCCATGACACCCACCGACTTCATATTCGTCAGCGCGGTGAAATACTGCCAGATGTCCCGTTCAAGTCCTGCCTTCGCTATTTCTTCGCGCAAAATCGCATCCGATTCACGAACCATCATTAATTTTTCTTCCGTGATCTCGCCTAAAACACGAATTCCCAATCCCGGCCCCGGGAACGGCTGCCGCCATACCATTTCGTCCGGCAGGCCCAGCTCCTTGCCCAACTGCCGCACTTCATCCTTGAACAACGTGTTCAGCGGTTCGATCAACTGGAACTGCATATCCTTGGGCAGACCGCCGACATTGTGATGCGACTTGATCGTCTGGGCGGTCTGCGTACCACTTTCGATCACATCTGTATACAGCGTACCCTGCGCCAGCCAGTGGATATTCTCACCCTCTGCCAGCTTCTTGACTTCCTCATCAAACGTATAGACAAACTCATTGCCAATGATTTTCCGCTTCTGTTCCGGATCCGATACCCCTTTGAGCTTATCCAGAAATTTCTTCGACGCGTCGATCTTCCTCAGATTCAGCTTCATATTCCGACCGAACGTCTCCATGACACTCTCTGCCTCACCTTTGCGAAGCAGGCCATGATCAATGAACATGCAATACAGCTGCGATCCGATCGCCTTGTGCAATAACGCCGCCACGACAGAGGAATCCACCCCGCCCGATAAGGCCAGCAGAACCTTGTCCGAACCGACCTGAGCGCGGATCTTCTCAATCTGCATGTCGATGTAATTGTGCATTGACCAGTTATTTTGCGCATGGCAGATTTCAAATACAAAGTTTTTCAGCATCTCGTTGCCATATTCGCTGTGCCGCACTTCCGGATGGAATTGTACCGTATATATCCGCTTTTCCGGATTGCTCGTCGAAGCAAATTCACAAGTAGAGCTGGAAGCGTCCTTCACAAACCCCGGAGCCAGCCTGGACACCTGATCGCCATGGCTCATCCAGACGGTCTGCTTCTTTGGCAGCCCCTTGAACAACAGAGAATCCGATTCAATCTCAATCTCAGTCCGCCCATATTCCTTACTGTTGCACGAACGCACGTCGCCGCCGTTCATGAAATGCGTCATCTGCATGCCGTAACAAATTCCCAGAATCGGCAGACCGCTCGTAAAGATTGCCGGATCACATTTGAACGCATTCTCATCATAGACGCTGTTCGGTCCGCCGCTGAAAATAATGCCTTTCACATCCCCCAGGGCCTGGATCTCCGCCAGCGTCATCGTATTGGGATGCAGCTCACTGTAGACGCCGAACTCCCGGATCCGCCGGGCGATCAGCTGGTTATATTGACTGCCGAAATCGAGAACGATAATTTTATCAGCCATCGTGTTGCCTCCTTTGTTTTGGAATTGAAAAGTGAATTAAAATAACGAGTATTCTAATTCACTTTTTCCTTTGTTTATTTTACCATCGAAAGTGGCGGATTACCACAGAAAATGATGGATGAATCAGATGATGAAATACAGGATAAAGACGATATCCAGAATCCAGATAATCGGCCGGACTTCCTTCGCCTTGCCGCTGCCCAGCATCACCGCGCCATAGGTGATAAACCCTAACGCGATACCGTCGGAAATCGAATAGCACAGAATCATCATAATGATCGCCATGAAGCCGGTCGACGCGAAGATGAAGTTATCCCATTCGATGCCGCCCAGCTGCTGCGCCATCAGAATTCCGACGACGATCAGAGCCGGCGCCGTAACCGCGCTGGTCACGACGGAAAGCAGCGGGAAGAAGACAATCGACAACAAGAACAGAACGCCGGTCGTCACCGCGGTTAAGCCCGTCCGTCCGCCTACCTCAACACCCGAGGTCGATTCTACAAACGACGTTACCGTCGAAGTCCCCAAGACAGCGCCCACACAGGTGCCGACGGAGTCCGAAAGCAGTGCTTTTTCAATATTTTCCAGTTCACCTTTTTCATTGACCAACCCTGCCCGGTTTGCCACTGCAACCAGCGTTCCCGCCGTATCAAAGAAGTCAACAAACAGGAAGGAGAAGATGACGACGATGAAATCCTTATGTGAAAACAGTTCGCCGAAGCCGCTCATAAACGCACCCAGCGTCGGCATTTCAAAGTTGAACTGCATGATCGCCGTCGGCAGCTGCGGCATATTCGCTACTCCGCACAATCCCGCGATGACCCCGACCACCGCGGTGCCGATCAAGCCCCAGAACACGGCCGCCGTGACTTTCTTTGCCAACAGGATCAGCGTCAGCGCCAACCCGAAGATCGCAAGCAGAACCACCGGATCCGTCAGTTTTCCCAAAGCGACGAACGTCGATTCATTGGCGACGATGATGCCGGCATTCTTCAAGCCGATAAACGCGATGAAGAAGCCGATGCCCGCGCCGATGGCCAGTTTCAGCTGCTGCGGAATTGCGTTGATGATCATTTTACGCAAGCCTGTGACCGAAATAACGATGAAGATTATTCCAGAAACAAAGACCGCGGCCAGAGCCGCCTGCCAGCTGTAGCCGAACTGCATGCAGACGGTATAAGTGAAGAACGCATTGACGCCCATGCCCGGAGCTAAGGAAACCGGATAGTTCGCCAGCACGCCCATCAGAATGGAGGCGATGCCAGACGCAATCGCCGTCGCCAGGAAGACGGACTGTACCGGCATGCCCGTGGCCCCCAGCATACCCGGATTAACCGCCAGAATATACGCCATGGCTAAGAAGGTGGTCAGACCGGCCAATATTTCCGTTTTGACCGTCGTTTTGTGAGAAGACAGCTTAAATAACTTTTCTAACATAATTCCCCTTACTTTCTAAAAAGCTTCGCCGTAAAAGAAAAAGCTTCCCGAGGACAGAAGCATGAAGAAAGGCTTCCATCGTAGAATGACGGTTACGGCCGCCATGTAGAAACTCCTGTGCCCGATCCTCAGGAATATACGGTGAACTTTTACGTTTGTCATTATAGCAGAGGTTCCTGACAGTGACCAGTGTTTTCCTGCGTTTTAACGATTTTCTACGGAAATCAAGAAAGAAAACATTCCGGATTGGAAACAAAATCGAAATCAAAAGGGGAAATGCCATCTCCGGCATCACTTCTGATTGCACTTTCCAAACATGAAGGCTACAATGAAATCAAATCACCGGAAATGATCCATGGTGGTAACCAGGTCATTTCAAGGAAGGAGATCGTTATGAAAAAACACATTATTGTCGAGGTCTGCTGCGGCAGCGTCGACGACTGCCTGCTGGCGGAAAAGCTGGGGGCAGATCGGATCGAATTGAACCACGCGCTGGAGCTGGGTGGCCTGACACCGTCGCTGGGTACATTCCTGGAAGCGAAACGTCGGGTCAGCCTGCCGATCTGCGTGATGATCCGGCCGCGGGGCGCCGGCTTCGATTATACTGAGCCGCAGTTTCAGGCTATGCTGAAGGATGCTGAGATCTTTATGGATCATGGCGCCGACGGTCTGGTTTTCGGCTTTCTGAATGAGGATGGCAGCATTAACGAAGACCGGACCTGTCAAATGGTTAAGGCTGCCCGGGGCAAGGAAGCCATTTTCCACAAAGCTTACGACAGCACAGAAAATATGGAAGACTCGCTGAAGACTCTGATCCGCTGCGGCATCACACGTGTGCTGACCAGCGGCGGCGCAGTCTATCCGAATATCGTGGAAGGCTGCAAAGAATTAGGCCGCCTGCAGGATCTCTATGGCGATCAGATTCAGATTCTGCCTGGGGGCGGAGTGCGGGAATACAATGCCCGGCAGGTTCTCAAGCTCGCGCATACCGGACAAATTCATCTGACAGCCAAAAATACGATGATCGACGAATCCACCGGCCATTATCATACTGCCGGCGATCGCTCCGGGCTGGAATATCTGGCCGTTGGGGAAATGAATCTGAAAAAGATCATGGAACAAATCCGGAGCTTTGACGAAGCAGAGCCAGATCCCCTCGTTACCCTGTTTCCGGGATGATCCCGTTCTTTCTTGGCGTCCCGAAGTTTTCAATACATTGTCATGCATTCCTTATTTGTAAGTTTCACGAAAGAAACTATTTTCATGAATGATGAAATTTTTACAATCAAAGTTGAAAATTGCTTGACAATCTTTACCAACCAGTTTAAACTACTAACCATAAACAGAAACTTGATGGTCCTGATCAAATTCCTGTTTAGATCTAAGTAAAATGAATTTAACCTTATGAACAGTTTCCTCTTTTTCCTCTCTTTCATTTTACTTAACCCGTGGGTCCTGCGCTTCCTTTCGCAGACCCTGATTCCTGGAAAAGTCGGTGGCTCCGACTTTTTTATTTTTAGCCCTGTTTTTCATTTCTTCTGCAGTTTGCAATCCCATTCAACTTCTATGAAAAAAAAGATAAACTTCAATTTCTGAAATTTACCTTTTCTGTTTCCTTTTCTATCTCTTTTCAAATCTGCGGCAAATCCGTCCTGAGTTCACGGCCTCAGCAAGCAGCCGCTTCCCCGTTTCCCGACTGCCGACCTTTGAAAATTCGCTCAATCTCACGCTCAATATGCTTCGTTGTTGCGCGCCATATCAATGATTTGCAGCATCGTCTGCTTATCCATGGCCCCCGGCATATAGCCATATACATTGCCTTCCGTATTGATCAGATACGTCGTCGGCAGTCCGGTCACGCCATAGTTATAATTGACCTGTCCGTCCTCATCAAAGACTGTCGGGAACGTATATCCGTTTTTATTCAGGAAGTCGATGACGCCCTGCTTGTCGGTTTCCCTTCCGCCCGGCTGATTGACGACCAGAATGACCAGATCGTCTGGTAATTCTTCATACAACTCCTGCACCGAAGGCAATTCCGCCTTGCAATAAGTACACCAGGTGGCAAAAAATTGCAGCATCACAATCTTCCCTTTATAGTCTGAAAGCGTATGGGTATTGCCATACTGATCCGTCAAGGTGAAATCATAGGCCGGAATGATCTCGCGGCCGTTTTCATCCACGGACGGGGTCGCCGTCGGCTGCGGTTGGCTGGAAGCCGCCGTTGAGTTCGCCGGCTGTCGGCGCAGTTGTTCGGAAATCGCCCCCACCGCCGGAACGCTCATCCACAGGCCCATCACGATCAACAAAATTCCGCCCAGCTTCATCGCTTTCGGCAGCCAGCTCTTTTTCTTCTGCAGCCAGTTCAGCGCTTCCTCCGTAAATAATCCCAGGATTAAAAATGGAACGACGAAACCCAGACCGTAACAGAAGATCAGCAGCGTGCTGCTGGATGAAGCCGCCGCGGCGACCAGCACTGAGGAAAGCATCGGTCCGATGCAGGGCGTCCACGCAAAGCTGAATAAGAACCCCATCGCGTAAGCCTGAAGCAGGCTGCCGGCCTCTTTTCCAGCCTGCTTCTGTGTAAACCGGAATTCCCGCATCAGAAACGGAATCTGAATCCAGCCTAACTGCACCAGACCAAAGAAAACGATGAGAATCCCGCCCAGCAGCGAGATTAACAACCGGTTCTCATTTAACCAGCCGCTCAATCCCTTCGCCGACATCGCCGCGATGAAGAATACCGTGCAGATGCCGAGCACAAACGCCAGCGTAAAGCCAAAGATATGCAATCGTTTCCGCCAGCCTGTTAAATCCTTTTTCAGCGCATCCTGACTCAGATACGCCATGTAGACAGGTAAAATCGGCAGAACGCAGGGGGAGAAAAACGACAGGAACCCCTCCGTCAGTACAAGCCATGCTTGATTATTCATACATCAAATCCTTTCTTTTACTCTCAATAAAATAAAGGAAAATGCCTTCGCAGCATTTCCCCCTTATTGAACTCTTACTTCATGAAGAAAAAGTAAGCGAATACCAAAATTCCCAAGGCGATCCGATACACGCCGAACGCCTTGAAGTCGTGCTTGCGGATATACCCCATTAAAAAGCGGATCGCAAACACGGAAACGATGAACGCGGCGATCATGCCGACGATCAGCACCGAAGCCGTCGCCAGAGAGAACGCGATTTTCATTTTGATCAGCTTCAGCAGGCTGGCCCCGAACATCACCGGAACCGCCAGGAAGAACGAGAACTCAGCCGCAATCCCGCGCGAGCAGCCCAGCAGTACCGCGCCTAAAATCGTTGCACCGGAACGGGAGGTTCCCGGGATCAAGGCCAAGACCTGGAAAACACCGATTGCCAGCGCCGTCTTGTAGCTCATCTTTTCAAACGAAGTCACGCTTGGGCGGCGATGCCGGCTTTCAATCGCCAGAAACGCCACACCGTAAATGATTAACATCGAGGCTACCGTGACCGGATTGTAGAAATATGCGTCGATCAGATCGTCGAACAGCACGCCGATGATGCCTGCCGGCACCACCGCGACGATCACTTTCAGCCACAGATCAATCGTACTGCGTTTTTCGTAAGCGTTCTTACGTGGAGAAAACGGATTCAGTTTATGGAAATACAGCAGCAGGACCGCCAGAATGGACCCAAACTGGATGACAACCATAAACATATCGACAAATTCTTTATTCGCGGCCGCATCCGCCAGCACGGTCAGCGGCATCAGCTCATTAACCAGAATCATGTGTCCGGTGCTGCTGATCGGCAGCCATTCAGTAATCCCCTGGACAATCCCCAATAGGATTGCCTTCAACATCTCTATCATCAGATTCACGGAATTCACTCCTTCACTGTTAACATCTTAGCAGACAGTCTTCGTTATTATACCATTGAAATGCCACGGACTCTACCTTTTCCGACGCTTTTCCTGATTTTTTGACCTGAACCGCTTTACTTGCGGCAATCCAGCTCCATGATATAATCGTCCATAAAATAACCGCTGCCAATCGGCGTTTTTTCTTCCCGCAGTGTGACGAAGCCCCATTTCTGATAAACCGCAATGGAATTTGCGTTGAAGCGGTTGACGGTAAGCTGAATCCGGCCGCTTCCCGCTTTTGCTTCTTCTTTGAGAACCGCCAATACCTTTGACGCCAACCCCAGACCCCGCGCATCGGCGGCCAGATACAGTTTGCTTAGAAACAGATATTCCGGATTCAATGCCGTCGCAACGTAACCGCAAAGCTGGCCTTGATGGAAAACGCCGCGGTACCGATAACCCTGATTGGCAATCTGCGCCTTCATCGCAGGCAGCGATTGGAAATGTTTGACCATATAATTAACCTGATCCACGCCCAGAATAGATTCATAATGTTCATGCCAGATGATTTCCGCAAGTGCCGCAATTTGTTCCAATAAAGCGGCGTCAGCGTCGCGCAATTCAAATGATTCCATCAATTTTTCCTCTTTTCTTTGATTTTCCACAGCTGTCCGCGGTTACTGCGCCGCTTTTTTCAGCTCATCTTCCCGTTTCTTTTCCAATGTCCGGCGTTCCAGTGCCAATAACGTGCGCTTGATATCCAATCCGCCGCCATAACCGGTCAGCGAGCCATCCGCCCCGATTACCCGGTGGCAGGGGATAAAAATCGGAATCGGATTCCGATGATTCGCCATGCCGATCGCCCGCAGCGCTTTCGGCTTGCCAATGCTTTCCGCCTGCTGCTTATAGGTGCGGGTTTCCCCATACGGAATTTCCATCAGCGCCTGCCAGGCGGCTTTCTGAAACGCGGTTCCGTCCGGATGCAGAATCAGCTCAAAAGTTTGCCGCCGGCCTTCCAGATATTCCTGCAGCTGCGTGAACGCCTGCCATAAACAAGCCGTTTCCGCTACTTCACATTCCTCGTCCTCAGGAAACTCCTGTTCAAAATCAACGCGTACAATCCGTTCGTCCTTTTCCTCGATCCGGATCATGCCCAGTGTTGTCCGGCGATAAAAACATGCGCGCATAAGGCTCCTCCCTAACTTTTCAATTCCATTTTTCACCGGCGGCTGCGCTTTGCTTCATCCGCAGTCCCCGGCCTGTTCTAACTGTATTGCTGTATTCATTTTACTCTCGCTGTGCCGAAAAGAAAAGGCTTGTGCGCAAGCTTCAGCGCCCATCCGTTCAACCTGATCAGACTGAAGCCTTTTCCCTTTAAAATCATTGAGTTTCTGTATCAGCTATGCAAAACAGCTTTGCAGTTAAAAAACTGTCCCGTTTCTTTAAGAAAACGTCTGAAAGCATGGTGCTTCCGGACGTCGTTTTGTTTATTCAGCTGAAATAAACCAGATCCTCTTTTAATTCATCTTCCATCCTCAGCGCCTGAACATGCGGAACGACCAGATTGCGCTGATATTCCTCATCGTATTCGACTTCAATCCGGGCGGTGACGGTAATCCATTCATTCACCGCCAGGTTGACAGGTTTGGCGCACTTGCACAGGTAACCGATTAACGATGTATCCTCCGCGCAGCAGACCATCGCATAACGTCCCATCACAAAAGACCGCTTATCCTTTTCCACATGCACGACTTTTCCCTTAAACCGCACGACCTTGCCGTCATATTTGTATGGATGATCCAGAGCGTCCATGTACCACAGGCCGTAATCGTCATCCTGAATGTCGATCACCTCGGCGTTGAGATCGAAAGGCAGATCATCCTCCGGCAGATCGTTAATTCCGCCGTCGACCGATTCATAAATAATCTGCGCGCCTTTGTTGATGGCTTTGATATTGCTTCGCAGAAAAGACTTCTTCGTATTGGAGTCGCAGCGGTTGATCAGGATCATCTCCGAATGCACCAGCTGATCATACATCAGCGAACGCATATTGTTGACATACATCATAAATGTCTGGGCGTCCACAGTGGAAATGATCTGAACCAGCATCCAGTTGATGGGAAATTCCATATCCAGAAATTCCGTCACGCTCCACATACCGTTAAACTCGATGAATACCTGTTTCGGCCGGTATTCGTGCTCCAGTTTTTCCAGATAATCAGCTGTCAGTTCTTCCTTCTCTTCCACATTCACCAAAACAGAGTGAGTTTGTTTTAAAAAGGGCTTGTCAAATTCCACTTCGCCTTGTTCGCATGCCAGAATCAAGGTTTTTGACCCGTCGTTGAATTCCGGATCGGACAGCGTTTCCTTCATCATGGATGATTTTCCGCTCTCCAGAAAACCGGTAAATAAATATACAGGAACGTCCATAGTTTACCCCTTTACATGAAACAGTCCGGCCAGCTGAGCTTCGTCAAGCTGTGCGCCAATGACGCACAACATACCCGCTACCGCTGCCGCGCCCCGGCGGATTTCGCATTCGCCCGGTACCATATCGAAATGCAGCCAGGTTCCATCTGTGCATGGAACAATCCCCTTCGCGCGCAGAATCGTGCCGGCTGCCGCGCCCTCAGCGATCTGATTTAAAGCCTGCTGCAGCTCGGATTCATCATAGACATGGGCTGTCTGAACACCCCAGCTGGTGAAAACCTCATCCGCATCATGGCCATGATGGTGATGATGGTGATGATGATGGTGATGCCCGCATTCACATTCCTCGTCGTGGTCATGATGATGTCCGCATTCGCATTCCTCATCGTGATCATGGTGATGTCCGCATTCGCATTCCTCGTCGTGATCATGATGATGTCCGCATTCGCATTCCTCGTCGTGATCATGGTGATGTCCGCATTCACATTCCTCATCGTGGTCATGATGATGTCCGCATTCGCATTCCTCATCGTGGTCATGATGATGTCCGCATTCGCATTCCTCGTCGTGATCATGGTGATGCGGCAGACATTCATCTTCCTTCATCAGCTGTTCCATCAGTTCCTTCTGTTCCATCGCTTCCAGAATCTGCGCGCCGCTGATCGCATCCCATGGGGTCGTAATGACGACCGCTTTCGGGTTCTTTTCCCGGATCAGCGCCAGGCATTCCGCCAGTTTTTCTTCACCCAGCTTCTGTGTCCGGCTTAAAACGATCGTGTTGGCGTGTTCGATCTGATTGTTGAAAAACTCGCCGAAATTCTTCATATACATCTTACATTTTGTCGCGTCCGCTACCGTGGTAAAGCTGTGCAGTTCCATTCCTGTTTCTGCCTGAACTCCCTGAACGGCGCCGATGACATCCGACAGTTTACCCACGCCGGACGGTTCAATGATGATCCGATCAGGCTGGAATTGTTCCGCACACTTTTTCAAAGCTTCCGCAAAGTCGCCGACCAGACTGCAGCAGATGCATCCGGAATTCATTTCCTTAATCTCAACCCCAGCTTCCTTTAAGAAGCCGCCGTCGATGCCAATCTCGCCAAATTCATTTTCAATCAGCACGGTTTTCTCTTTTGGGAAACCTTCCTGCAAGAGTTTTTTTATCAGCGTTGTTTTTCCGGCGCCGAGAAATCCTGAAATAATATCAATTTGTGTCACGATTTATCCTTCTTTCCTTTTTTATCCGCAGATCCGCGATCTTTGATTCAGCCGAAACTTTCGTTAGGATCCGACTGGTCTGTGTTCCTTATTTTAGCACTTTCCGCTTGGAAATGACAGGCTTCTGCCTGCTCAGTTTCCATTGTTGACCAAATTTTCCTTCCTCATCCGTCTATGCTATACTTAATTTAAATAAGAAAGAGGTGGCAATGATGAAAATCCGATGTGAACATTGCGGCGGCGACCTCACAAAAACGGTCAGGACTGCTTTCGCCCGCTCGCCCGCTATGACGCCGGACCGATTGAATGTCCTGATTGCCATGCGCTGCAATCGCGCCGCCTGACGCAGGTTGACTTTTTAATTGATCTGGGGGTCATGCTGAGCTTACTTCTGGCTCTGGTTTTACTCCTGCCTGTTTTTGTCGGGATCCGGACCGAACTTCGCTCATTCCTAAACCTTCTGTTTCTGGGCAGCGGCATTCTGTTTCTGGATCAATTCCGGTTTCTGCTGTACCGCGTTTCACCAACGACTTCCAAACCTTTATCGGCACAGGAACAATGCAATGTAAAAAACCGAGCCAACGGACTGCAGCTGATCTGCTTCGGCGGGTTGATTCTAACGTTAATCTATTTCAACACGCGTTCGTCAGTAATTTTAGTTTTAACCGTCAGCCTGATCGTTGTCGTTTTCCGTCTGCTTCTTCTGCGCTTTTACTGAAGCTTTCCCCTTCTGAATTCTTAACTTCCCCTTCAGCGCCTCCTTAAAGCCTTGCTCCCCCCCTTCATTTCCCGGACTTGTCCGCCCGTTTTCCACTATGCTTCAGTCCTGATTTTACGCTATATTCGCACCTCAGAATATGGTACAATAAGATAAGGTGATATTCATGAAAATTAACTGTGAAAGCTGTGGAAAACCAATTACATCTCAGGTTAATTCCCGCTTTGAACAATTCGAACCCGGCCGTGTCGTCTGCCCGCATTGCGGTCATAAACAAAAGCGTTATATCAGCGAAGCGGATCTGTTGATCTATTTCTGCTTCAGCGCCGTTCTGTATTCGATCGTGCTGGTCTTCATCTTCTTCTTATTAAATTGGAAGATGCAGGTCTGGATTCTGATCCTGGCGGTCGGCCTGTTTGTCGCCACCTATTTTGCGATGAAATATGGCAGTGCGATGTTGTATGAAAAAGCTTATTTCAAAGCGGACATCAAAAATAAAGTCATTCAGGAGGACGTCAACACCGTGCGCAAACGCCTCAAAACGCAATTCATTCTGTTTATGCTGGTGGCGTTCATGTTCGGTACTCAGCCGGAATTCATCCCCTTCTTCTTCATCCTGATCACCGCCTTCCTCATGCTGACCGTAATTAAAGTTCGCTTAGCGATACGCAATGAAAGAGCCCAGAAGTAATTCCGGACTCTTTTTTATTTGATATTGAATTTAGCGACTGAATCTCAGCTTATTTCTTCGCTGTATATTTGCGGATATCCAGCGCCACCGCCACGATAATAACGATGCCCTGCACGATGAACTGATACGACGTATCAATCCGCAGATACTGCATCGACGTCTTCAATAATTCAAAGACAAGGACGCCTAACAGAATTCCGGAAACCTTGCCGACGCCGCCGTTGGTGGAAACACCGCCGATCGTACAAGCGGCGATCGCTTCCAGTTCATAGCCCAAGCCGAGGTTGACCGAAGCGCCGCCGGACTTCGCCGCTAACAGGAAGCCTGCCAGACCATACATCAGCCCCGCCAGCGTATAGATTTTCAGTTTGGAACGGTTGACGTTCACGCCGGAAACTTCCGCCGCGTTTTCATTGCCGCCGATCGCATACATGTATTTGCCATAGCGGGTCTTGTTATAAAGAAACCAGAAGATCAGACCTGCGGCGATCGCGATCAAGAATAACCATTTAAAGCTGAACTTCCCGACCGTAAACATGGCGTTGGTCGCCACGCCGGTGAAATCTGAACGCAGACCGCCGATCGGATCCGCGCCCGAATAAACAAGGTTAATGCCATAAACGATCGTCTGCATGCCCAGCGTCGCCAGAAACGGCGGAACTTTCAGATACGCGACGACGCAGCCATTAAGCAGACCGAAGAACGCCGTGATCAACATGACGATCAACAGGACGACGACTAACGGCATCTGCGGCAGATTCGCAAAGAATTTCGCAGTATAATCCGGACGCTGCAGCAGCGTACAGGCGATAACGCCGCCGAAACCGACCATTCGGCCAGCCGACAGGTCCGTGCCCTTGGTGATCAGACAGCCGCTGACGCCCAGCGCGATGATGAACCGCGGTGTAACATTGGTGATAATATTGCTGTAATTCGGGCCGCTGAAGAATCCCTTGCGGGTAAAGCCGACAAAGAGAACCAACAGGACCAGGAGTATGACAATCGCATTATTGCTTAGAAAATCGGTGACTTTTTTCTTATTGAATTCCATAACAGTCCCTCTCCTTACATATATTTAGTCGCCAGACTCATGATTTCCTCCTGAGTCGTGGTTTTACTGTCAACGAAACCGGTGACGCGGCCTTCGCACATGACCATGATCCGGTCGCTCATACCGATCAGTTCCGGCATTTCGCTGGAGATCATGATTATTGATTTCCCCTGTTTGGCCAGATCGGCGATGATCGTATAAATTTCATACTTCGCGCCGACGTCGATGCCGCGGGTTGGTTCGTCCAGGATCAGGATTTCCGGGTCATTGGCAAGCCAGCGGGCGATGATGACTTTCTGCTGGTTGCCGCCCGACAGCGACTGAATCTGGGTTTTCGTGCTCGGCGTTTTAATGCTCATCTTGTCAATGTTATCCTTGACCAGACTTTCCAACTTTTTATTGTTCAGGACGACGCCGTAATCAATATACTTATCCAGCGAAGCGACGCCAACATTGTCGGAAATCGACAGGACGCCGAAGATTCCGGTCGCCCGGCGATCCTCCGTCAGCAGCGCGATACCCTTTTTAATCGCGTCCCGCGGATGATGAATCTTGATCGTTTCGCCCTTATAAGTAACCGTGCCTTTTTCAATATGCCGCACGCCGAACAGACCTTCCATCAGCTCGGTCCGCTGCGCGCCGACCAGACCGCCGATGCCCAGAATTTCGCCTTTCTTTAATTCAAAGGTCACGTCGCGGAAGCTGCGTGAGTCAATCGAAGTAAAGTTTTCCACCTTCAGGACGACTTCGCCCGGTTCGTTAAACCGCGGCGGGAACCGGTTGGTCAGTTCGCGGCCGACCATCCGCTGTATGATCAGATCCGTCGTCAGCTCATTCGCCGGCCAGGTGCCGACATAAGTGCCATCGCGCATGATCGTCACTTCATCGGAGATTTTCAGAATTTCTTCCATCTTATGAGAAATATAAATAATCGATACGCCCTTAGAACGGAGCTTATTAATGATATCGAACAATCCCTCGACCTCATTTTCGGTCAGCGACGATGTCGGTTCGTCCATGATGACGATCTTGGCGTTGACGGAAACCGCTTTGGCAATTTCAACCGACTGCATCTGCGAAACGGACAATGTTCCCAATTTCACCTTCGGATTGAAGTCCAGGTTGACTTCTTTCAGCAGCTCTTCGGTTTCCTTATACATCCGCGCGTGATCCACCACCTGCATCGGCCCGAACTTTTTCATCGGATAGCGGCCGCAGAAAATATTCTCGGCGATGCTGCGGTCCGGAATCGGCTGCAGTTCCTGATGAACCATCGCGATGCCTCGATGCAGCGCGTCGTTGGTATCCTTGATATCCACTTCTTCATCGTTGAAAATAACCTGTCCTTCATCCTTTTTGTAGATGCCGAACAGACATTTCATCAGCGTGGATTTCCCGGCGCCGTTTTCACCCATTAATGCGTGCACGGTTCCCGGCCGGACATTCAGACAGACATGATCGAGCGCTTTGACGCCAGGGAAGCTTTTACTTATATTTTTCATCTGTAAAATATAATCGCTCATTCGTAAATCCCCTTCCTCTTAATAATCCAGAAAAATTAAGTGTGCGCGGAGGCACACTTAATTTTCGGATTCTTTCTGCTTATTTGTATTCTGCTACGTTTTCCGGAGTAACCTTAATGTAGTCAATCCAGTAGTAAGCGTCCAGCTTTTCGCCATTGATCGCCTGGACTGTGCAGTCAACCGCTTTGTGTGACTGATTGATGTGGTCATTTAGAACGGTGCCGGTCATGCCGCCGGTAGAAACTAAATCCATCGCTTCTGCCAGAGCGTCAACCCCAACCAGATAGATGTCTTCGCCGACCTTACGGCCTGCCGCGGTGATCGCCTGCGCTGCGCCTAACGCCATTGCGTCGTTGTTGCAGAAGACAGCTTCGATCTTATCGCCGTACTGTGTTAAAGCGTTCGCTACGATTTCCTGGCCCTTCGCCTGATCCCAATCGCCGCGCTGTTCGTCTAATTTTTCAACTTTCAGGCCGGAGACTTCCTGATACTGGGAAATGGAGAATTCCGTGCGGTATTTCGCATCAACGTTTTCCGGATCGCCGACAACCATGACATACTGTAAGACGCCGTCGCCGTTCAGGTCGCCCTTGTTCGGCAGATCCGCGATCAGTTCGCCCTGGAATTTACCGGACTGACGAGCGTCAGCGCCGACATACGTGATCATCCCCGGATCCTTCTTCATATCTTCTTCACTTGGTTCACGGTTGATGAAGATACAAGGCTTGTTCGCCGCTTCGCACTTGTCGATAACAGTGGCTGCGGATGTCGCCTGGACTAAGTTAATGATCAGCGCGTCATAGTCCTGCGCGATGAAGTTGTCAATCTGGTTGGTCTGTTCAGCCATGTCGCCTTTGCCATCCTGAATCGTAACTTTGTATTCAACTTCGTCCGTATTCAGCGTCTTGAAATAGCTTTCGATTTCCTTACGGTAAAGCGTCATGAAGTTATCGTCGAATTTGTAGATGGAAACACCGACATTATAAACCTTCTTGTCGGTACCGGCTGCGCCGTCATCCGCCGGCTTGTCATTATTTCCGCCGCCGTTGTTGGAGCATGCAGCAAGGGATAATACCATCAATGCTGATGCAAGAAAAGCAAATAGTTTTTTCATCTTTTTCCCTCCGTATAGCTTCTGTATACGCTTACATTCTATGACGGTTCAAGTGCCGGTGTCAACAAACTGAGATAAACTTTGAGGTGGTTTTAACTAGTTTTAGTAAACTTCATTTTGTGAAAATATTGAATTTATGGCTTAAAAATGGCTGATTCAATGTGTTTTTACCAATTTTTACCTGATGTAAACAAAATGTAAGCGTTATCACTTTTAGTAAAACTTCGAGTTCTGATCAGCTGATTTAGTAAATTATTTTGACTTGTTCACTTAAATTCGTTAGAGTAAGTAAGAGAGAGAGTTGATAATTATGTCTACGATCAAAGAAATCGCGCAGCAGGCGGGTGTCTCCGCCGCCACCGTTTCGCGGATCCTCAATTATGATCCGACGTTGAAGGTCGCGGAACAAACACGCCAGCGGGTATTCGACGAAGCCAAGAAACAAAATTATATCAAACGGAAAATCAAAACGAAAAATAATTATAATCCGATCCGCATTGGCATCGTGCAGTGGTATTCCATCGAAAAGGAATTAAACGATCCGTTTTACCTCTCAATCCGCATCGGTGCCGAAAGTTATTTGAATCAGAACAATATCGAAATGATCCGCTCTTTCCGCGGGGATCCTGATTTTTTAAGCAAGCTTTCCATGCTCGATGGTCTGATTTGCATCGGCAAGTTTTCGTCTCAGGAAATCAGCGAATTCCGCAAGCTGACTGACAAAGTCATCTTCGTCGATCTGTTCATGCCGAAAATCTTTGTCAATACGATCGTCATGGACTTTCGCACCGCAGTCTATGAGGGATTGGAGTACCTCGCCAGTCTGGGGCATTCCCGGATCGGTTTTCTGGGCGGCATCGAACATACAACCGACGGCGAGATCTACTTTGAACAACGCTATCACTACTATCAGGAATTCTGCCGGCAAAAAGGCTGGGACAACAGCCGTTTCGTCCGCCGGGATCAGTTTACTGTGGAATCCGGCTATGCGCTGATGCAGGATCTGATCCAGGCACATACGGTGCCGACGGCGTTATTCTGCGCCAGCGATGCGGTCGCCATGGGCGCGCTGCGGGCTCTGCATGAAAATAATTACCGCGTGCCGGAGGATATCTCGATTCTTGGCTTCAATAACAATCAAAATACGGCCTATACCAATCCGCCGCTGACGACGATCTACGCGCCGGCTCGTCAGATGGGCGAACTGGCCGCGCAGTTTATCACGCAGTTCGCGGCGAAAGATAAAGTCTATCCGATGCAGATCATGCTTCCTTGCTCGCTCATCCTGCGTCAATCCTGCACGCAGCCGCGCTCAAAGAAATAACGGCCGGCCCCCTAAACAAACAACCCTCTGCAATTCAGCGAATTCAGCCAGAACGCTTTTGTCAGGTTAACCGGCGATCAATTTCAGCCTGCGCTCCTTGGAAGAATTTAAACAAAGCGGCGATCAGGAAAAAGCTGCGCGCCCTTTAAAAAGACAAGGCCAGCCAGAACACTCGTTAATTTCCAGCCTGAAGCGAATTCCTGAAGTCAGATCGCTTCCTCCTTTCTCTTCTGTTTCCACAGCTGAAGGCTTGATCAAGATTGCTTCGCTCAGGCATCTTCATTGCCTCGCGGTGCTGTAAAAATGTTCTGCCTTAAACAGCTTTCCTGGGAGAATGGCGATCTTCGAAGGATTCAAGACCTGCGTTCTTTCTTTTAATTCTGGTATTCCATTCCTCGCTGCGCTATCACAATCGAGGCCATATACACCATACAGTCCCGCATTTCATGCTTCCTGCGGATGTCCTGGAGAAAGTATTCAAAACTGAATAACTCTTCTTCTCTTTCTTTTCATTGCATAACTAAAAAGAGGGGAACTCAGCGCTTTGAAGCGCTTTGGCAGCCTAAAGCTCTAAAGAGCTTCCTATTGTTCATGCCATTGAAAGATACTTTCTAATAAAATGAAAATCCGGAGTTTCTGCAATCCGGATTTTTTTATCGTATCGTCTGCGTTGCAGCCGCTGCTTTTCTTAATCTGAACATCCCGGCTGGTCATTTTTTGAATTGTTTTTTTCCAGCACGGCGTACAGTTGATCAACCTCAAAGGGCTTCGGCAAAAAGTCGTTCATGCCTGCCGCCTGAGCACGATCGCGATCTTCCTGGAAGGTGTTCGCCGTCATCGCGATAATAAATACGCTCTGTGCGTCGCTCCGCGGCAATTCCCGCAGCCGTCGGGCTGCCGTTAAACCATCCATCACCGGCATATTGATATCCATCAGGATCAGATCATAATACCCTTCCTCATGGCCTGTAAACAAGTCCAGAGCGACCTGTCCATTCTCTGCCCGATCCACCTGAATTTTCCGGCGTTCCAATAACTCGATCGCGATCTCGGCATTGATGTCGTTGTCCTCGACCAGTAAAATCCGCAGACCTTCCAGCTTGGCCTGCTGCGCAGCAGAATGTTTCGGTTTATTCAATTCCGTTTCTTCACTGAGCGGCAGCTCGATCGTAAAGTAGAAATTGGAACCCTTCCCGACTTCGCTGCGCACTTCCAGCTCGCCCCCCATCAGCTGCACTAAACTGCGGCTGATCGCCAGTCCCAAGCCAGTTCCCGGGGTGTGCTGATCCCGATTTCCACCTTGTTCAAAAGACAGGAAAATCTTCTTCAAGTCCGTCTCGTCAATGCCGATCCCGGTATCCTGAACGCTGAAAAACAGCGCTGCCCGACCTTCCTGCCCCGCGGATTCACGAACGCTCAGCGTAATTGCGCCTTGCTTTGTGAACTTGCACGCATTGGACAACAGGTTGGTTAAGACCTGAGATATCCGCATGGCATCGCCGCTGAAACAAACATGCTTCAACTGTATGTCAAAAGTCAGTGAGTTGCCATGGATCTGCGCCTGCATTTCGAAGATATCCTGCATGTGATCCAGCAGCGCTCCCAATTCAAACGGCTGCGACAGGATCTGCATTTTTTCATTTTCAATTTTTGACATGTCCAGCGTGTCATTCAGCAAGGTCAATAGAAACTGCGACGACGTTTCAATTTTTTTCAGATTTTCTTTTAGCGCCGGCGTCGCCTCCTGAGACATCAGCGCCAAATGCGTCAGACCGATGATGGCGTTCATCGGCGTACGAATTTCATGCGACATCCGGGAAAGAAAATCCGATTTGGCCTGACTGGTTTCCATCGCTTTTTCCAACTGCAGCCGCATCATCCGGGTTTTGAGCTGAATCCGATAATAAATCAGCACGCACAAAGCAATCAGAGCGATCAGACCGGCACAGAACAAAACCGCCATCATTGGATTGGAATAAATCAACGATTCCAACGTCGCCGCGCTCTGGCGGACCTTTAACAAATTCTCAGAAATCAGGGTTTCGCTTTCCGTCGCTGAAAAATTATGAATCGACTTGCTGAAGATGGAATAAAGCAGCACATTCGGCGGCAAAGGCAGAGCGAAAGCGATTTCCTCCTGAACATTGTTCATTGTGATCAGATTCAGATTGGCATAGTATCTGCGTGAATAAAGATCCTCGACAAACGAGGCCGGCAGCCGCACGTAATCCGCTTTTCCATGATTGACGGCATCCAGGCATTTTTCATAAGAGTCATAATAAAGAATCTCGTCGTCCGCCTGCAAAGGCATTCCGGTCAATCCGAAAGGCACGGCCATGCGCATCGGCTGAGAAGCGCCGGTCTGCTTGTTCATCAGCACGACCTGATCCAGCTTTGCGTAAGCCGGGGTCCGCGTCCAGCCTGTTTGATCAGCGGCCTGATCATTGTCCAGATAAGCGCCGATCAGATCCGCTTCTCCCGCTTTTACTTTTTCCGCCAGTTCCGCATACGTCTGAGCATACACATATTCAAATTGCAGCGAGGTGCGTTGCCGGATGAGTTCAAGACAAGCCGGAACGATTCCGCGGTTTTCTCCGTTTTCCTCATAAAACAAAGGATAGTTATTCTTCAGAACCCCCACCCGCAGCGTCGGCGACTGACTTAAATAAGCTTTTTCCTCACTTGTAAAATCAATGGCGTTGGCATAATCTGCCGTAAAATATTTCTCATACAGTTTGTCGGCAAAGTTGGGGTCCGCGGAATAAATCGCATTCATCGCCTCGTTGAGCTGTTCGCACAGATCAGGCCGGCTCAGCGTGGTGACCATATAGTAGGAATCGGCTTCAAAGCGGGCCGCAACATTGTAATTTTCTTTCAGATAAACGTCGCTGCCCAAAAGCAAATCGGCTTCTTTCGTTTCCAGGCACTGCGTATAGGTCTTTGCGTCTTCAAAATAAACCAGCTCGCATTGCAGATTATTAAAATTCAGGAATTTCTGCAGCCGCTCGATTTTGCTTGTCGCTTTGCGCAAAACGCCGATTCGTTTTCCATTGAGCGTCGTATAGTCAAAACTCTTGATCGACGTATCGCTTTGCGGATAAATCAGTAAATTATAGTTGGAGCCCATCACGTATTCAGGATAGTTAAACATTTTTTCATAGCCGTCATAGTAATACATGCCGCCCATGATATCATTTTCCCCGGCGATGAACGAGCTGAGCAGCGTATCAGGATCGCCCGTAATGAATTCATATTGCCAACCGGTATATTTAGCGATTTCATGCAGCCAGTCATAAACCAGACCGCCATAAGTGCCGTCTTCATAAACCTCGTTTAATCCCGGACTGATCGGAAATGATACTTTCAATACTTCGCCTTCTGGATTTTCGCCGGCCTGACTGCCCTCCGCAGCCTCCGCCTGAATGCTCAGCGGCGTCCAGCTTAAGCCGCTTAACGTCAGAGCGAGGATTCCCAAAACAAATAATTTCCGCCAATTTCGCATAATTTTCTCCTCTTGCATCCTCTGCCTTCAATCAAACGGTTTTCCGCATGGTCCTATTTAACCCTTATTTTATGCCATTCCCGATCAATTTGAAATAGCAAAAGCGACTTTCAATTCGATTTCATGAGTAAAATTACCAAAGACGCTGCCTTTTCTGTCCCGCCGCTGGCGAAGATGCGAAAAAGCAAACATACTTTGCGAAGCGCTGCCGCTGCGCAAAGTTCAGTATTTTTTCTCTTTGTTCGCTGTTAAACCAATTTCCGTATTCCGAATAATCTTGATTATTTCTGAGAAAAGCGTTCTTTTATGGCATCGGCGTCTTATTTCCTCACGATCTGCGAGGAAAGTCCATCCTGAAAATGGATTTGCATTCTCCATTCCTTAAGCAAGAATGGGAAATAAAAAAACAGCGGACTGCCGGCGCTGTTTGTTGAGCTTTGGGCAATCCGCTTCCGGTTATTTAAATTTCCTTGAAACGGCGTAAGAGGTCCTTCGTGGCTCATCTTTTCCGCAAGGTGCTGCGCAGAGCGTTATAAAGTTGATCCACTTCAAAAGGTTTCGGCAGGAAATCATCCATGCCCGCCTGCACCGCCGCTTCCCGATCTTCCTGGAATGTATTGGCCGTCATCGCAAAAATCAACACGGAACGGGCATCTTCCCGATCCAGCCCGCGCAGTTCGCGAACCGCCGTCATCCCGTCTTTCACCGGCATGTTGACATCCATTAAAATCAGATCGAAATATCCCTGCGGCCGGGCCTGAAACAGATCAAGCGCCTGCTGCCCGTTTTCCGCCCGTTCCACGATCACATTTTTCAATTCCAGCAGCTGGATCGTGATCTCGGCGTTAATGTCGTTATCTTCCGCCAGAAGGATCCGCATCCCATCCAGATCCAGTTCCGTTTCCGGGACTTCCGGCTCGCAAACCTGCGGCGCTTCGCTCAGCGGCAGCTTGATTGTAAAGTAAAAGTCAGAACCTGCGCCCAGCTTACTGTTCACTTTCAATTCGCCGCCCATCAGCTGAACGAGACTGCGGCTGATCGCCAGACCCAATCCGGTTCCCGGCGTCTGTTGATTGCGGTTGTCCGCCTGTTCAAATGACAGAAAAATCTTCTCCTGCTCAGCCTTGCCGATGCCGATGCCCGTATCCTTTACGCTGAAATACAGCTCGCCGGACTGATCGGTCAGCCGTTTCTCGGCAACGCTCAGCTTGATCCGTCCCCGCTCAGTATATTTGCAGGCATTCGATAACAGATTGGTCAGGATCTGACTTAACCGCAGTTCGTCGCCGATAAACCAGGTATCTTCCAAAGCGATGTCAAATTCCAGTTGATTGCCTTTCTCCCGGGCCTGCATTTCAAAGATATCCTGCATCTGCTTTAAGATCCGTGACAGATCCAGCGGCCGGGCCTCGATTTTCATCTTCTGATTTTCGATTTTCGACATATCCAGCGTATCATTCAGCAGCGAAAGCAGAAATTGAGAGGACGCATCAATTTTCGTCAGCTTTTCCTCAATCGCCGGCGTCGCCTCGCCGGAAAGCAGCGCGAGGTTCGTCAAACCGATAATCGCATTCATCGGCGTGCGGATCTCATGCGACATCCGCGAGAGGAAATCCGACTTCGCCCGGCCGGTTTCAACCGCTTTTTCCAGCTGCAGCCGCATCATCCGGGTCTTCATCTGCGAGCGGTAATAAACCAGCAGCGCCGCAAAGATCAGGCCGATCCCCCCGACGCATACGCTCAGCATCATCAGCGGATTTGAATACAGCAGCGATTTGATCGTCACTGCGCTCTTTCGAATCTGAAGCAGGTTCTGCGACACCAGACATTCTTTTTCCATTTGTGAGAAATTATGAATAGCCTTGCTGAAGATCGAGTAAAGCAGCACATCGGCAGGCTGCGGCATCGCCAGCGTCACTTCCTCATGATCGTTGTTGAGCGTGATCAGGTTGATATTGGCATAATAATCACGGGAGTAAAAATCCTCCGCAAAGGCAGCCGGCATCCGCACATAATCTGCCCGGCCTTCATTGACCGCCCGAATGCAGTCCAGATAAGTCTTATAAAAGCGAATCTTATCCTCCGGCTGAGTCGGCTTCATCGTGATGCCTTCCGGCACAGCCATCGTCATACTGGCCGAAGCTGAGGTGCGCTTATTCATCAGCACGACCAGATCCAGTCGGGCATAGCTCGGAGTCCGCGTCCAGCCGGACTGATCGGCAGCCTGGTCGTCGTTGAGATACATGCCGATCAAATCCGCCTTTCCTTCACGGACCAGCGTTTCCAGTTCTGTCATCGTTTCGCCGTATACATATTCGAAATTCAAATTTGTCCGCTGCGTGATCAGCTGAAGACAGGAGGGCAGAATGCCCTTGAGCTGACCGCCCTCCTGATACAACAGCGGATAGTTTTCTTTCAGCGCCGCGACCCGCAGGGTTGGCGACTGGGCAAGGTAAGCTTTTTCCTCCGCTGTAAAATCAATCCTGTTCACGTAATCCTGCGGAAAATATTTTTGATACAATTCGTCCGCAAAGTTGGGATTCGCTGAATAAATCGCATTCATGGCCGCGGAGAGCTGCTCGCACAAATCCGGCCGGTTAAGCGAAGTCACCAGATAATAAGGATCGGCTTCAAATTTTGCGGCAACATTATAATCTTCTTCCAGATAAACGTCGTTGCCCAGCATCAGATCCACTTCCTGATTGTCCAGACAATTAACATAAGCCTGCGCGTCGGAATAATAGACCAGTTCACAATCCAGTTTGTTGAACGACAGAAATTTGTTCAGCCGCTCGATTTTAGCCGTCGCCCTGCTGAAAACGCCGATCTTCTTGCCGTTGAGCGTGGAATAATCAAAGCTCTTGATCGTCGAATCGCTTTGCGGATAAATCAGCAAGTTATAATTGGAGCCCATGATGTATTCCGGGTAGCAGTACAAATCACGAATTCCCTCGATTTTATACATGCCGCCCATCAGATCATACTCGCCATCCGCCATGCCTTTTAAAAGATCGTTGGCAGAACCGGTGATGAATTCGTATTTCCATCCGGTATACTTGGCAATTTCATGCAGCCAGTCATACACCGCCCCGCCATAGGTGCCGTCTTCATAAATTTCACTGATCCCGGTGTTTTCAGGGAAAGCAACTTTTAATACTTCCCCATCGTCTTCTGAGGACTGGGCTTTGGCCGCTGAGGGAACAAAACAAAACACCGTCAGGAAGACGACGGCGAACAAACAGCTTATTTTCTTTAACCTTGAAATCATACGCAACCTCCGGCTGAAATTCAGCGTTTAAACCTGAGCTGCGGAGTGGTCCGGCAGCTCTGCCGACGGTTATATTTTAGAGCATTCCTAACGATTTGAAAACACAAAATTTCCGGCTTACTTCTTTCTGCCTGAATTTACGTTTTTTCCACAGGAAAATAATACGATTCCCTTCTGAAGGGCAGTTTTTCACAACTTCGGCTGCGTTTTAGCGGAAAAGACTTCGCCTGAATTCTGCCCGTTTTCCCGCTTTGTGTTCCGCAAAGTTCAGACTTTCCTGATCACTGCTTCATTCAGGCGTCATGGTTCCGTCCTGTTCGTTTCGCGAAGCGTGAATTTCTCTGAAAGTCCTTGCCTGCGGTTTGAATTTGTTTGTTTTTTCAGCTTTTGCATCAGCGCTTTATCAATTTCAAATCCGAACAGCCTGCTTCCTTGCGAAAAAAAGAATGGCGCAGGAAAAAAAATGCTGCGGAATTCCGCAGCTTCTTACTTGCGGCAAGGCAGAATTTCTCCTGCAAAGAAACAGGCTGAGACAAAGCGTTGTTATCATGCTTTGTCCAGCCTGTCTTTTTTCTCTTTGCCCAAATTAGAATAAGAATTCTTACGCAGCGTAAGGCGCCTGTTTCAGGGCCGCAGGCCGGAGCCGCCCTGCAGCGTGATCGTTTCGCCGCTGATATAGGAAGCATCCTCGCTTGCCAGAAAGACGCATGTCCTGCCGATATCTTTCTCCGCATCGCCGAACCGGCCTAACGGAACTCCCTTGATCGTTTTGGCATAGACATCCGGATATTCTTCTTTCCATTTCCGCAGCTGTTCCGTTTCCACCAGCGGACAAACGACATTGACATTGATGCCGAATTCGCCCCATTCAGTCGCCGCTACCCGCGATAAACCGCGGATGCCTTCTTTTGCCGCGGCATAGGAAGCTTGCCCCAAACGGCCGGCCAGACCTGCGCCGGAAGCAAAATTAATCACACTGCCTCGCGTTTCCTTCAAATAAGGGAATGCCGCACGCATCATGAAGAAAGTCGCGTACAAACCCGAATTAATCGCCAAATCGAAATCCTCCCGGGTATGATCCGCAAGCATGACGCCGGATTTGGAAGCCTGAGCATTGTTGATCAGCACATCCAGCCGGCCTGTCATTTCGATCGCTTTGGCGACAACCTTCGCCGCTGTTTCCTCCTGCCCCAGATCGCCCGCAACATAACCGACGCGGATACCATAAGCCGATTCCAGCTTTTCCCTGGCGCTGAGCAGCGCGGATTCCTGACGGCCGGTAATGACAATATCGGCTCCCTCCTTCGCAAAAGCTGTTGCAACGCCGAAGCCGATGCCTTTTCCTCCGCCGGTGATGATGACGGTTTTAGATTTCATTCTCATCGAAATTCTCCTTCTGTTGTTTTTCTATTCTGTTTTAAATAACTCGTTTTCCAAGCGCGTCAGATTTTTTCAAACGCGGAAGCCGGAGCACTGCAAATCGGGCAGATAAAATCCGGCGGCAGAATTTCGCCTTCATAGACATAGCCGCACAACAAGCAGCGCCATCCTCCGGTTTTCTTTGGTTCTTCCTGATAGCTCGGCGCATTCTTCGGCGTCTTGCCGTTTTTGACCTGATGATAATATTCGTAAGTCATAACCGGTTGGTTATCCAGGACTTCACAGCCGATCACTTCGGCAATAAACATGACGTGCGTTCCCAGATCCACCGTTTTTACAACTTTGCAGGAAAAGCGGGAAGCGGCGTTTTCTTTCACAAATGGCAGGCCCTGTTCGTCGATACCGCAATCCAGCCCGGCGAACTTATCGGTATCGCGGCTGCAGTGAAAACCGAACCGGCCGATCAATTCCATCCCGGCGCTCTGTTCCAGAACGGAAACCGCAAACTTTCCGCTCTTTTCGATCATTTGTTCCGTCGCGTTGTTTTTATTCAAAGTTACGCTGACCTGCGCCGGCGAACTGGTCACCTGATTGAATGTATTTGCGATACAGCCAGCCTGTTTGCCTTCGCTTTCAGTGCTGATGATATATAAACCATAGCTGAGCTTGAAAAATGCTTTCGGATCCATTGTTCTCCTCCTTAATTGATAATGATTATCACTTTCTATTAGTATTATCTTCCAATAAGTTCTGTTTGTCAACTACTTTAAATTCAATTTCGTCATGGAATTCCGATGTTCGATTATCCAAACAGAATCTGGATGTCTTCGCTTTTGTTATCGCCGATGATTCCGGTTTTAAACCCAATCCGGCTGGAAAACAAATTCTCCCGGAGTCGGAGGGCCACAAGAAAAGCAGAACGCTTCTCTGTCATTCTGCTTCTGCTTCCTTAATCTATGATTCCACATTGAGGCCGGATTGACTGCGGCTCCTCCCTGACTGACTTGAACAATTTCTCCCGAATAGATCACGTCCGCTCCCTCGTCAACGGTTTACAGTGCGGTACCCTTTTCAGGGATTGAGAAACGGCTGACGTCGACGCCTTCCCGCTGCAACAGGAAAATTTTTTTATCCAGCCCGCCGGCATATCCCGTCAGACTTCCGTGAGTGCCGACAACCCGATGACAAGGGATGATGATCGAAATCGGATTGTGCCCGACCGCGCCCCCGACCGCCTGAGCCGACATCGACGCCAAGCCGAACTGCCGGGCCAGCTTCCCGGCGATTTTCCCATACGTCGTGACCTGACCATAGGGAATTTCACACAAGCTTTTCCACACCGCCTGCCGGAATTTACTTCCCCGGGGCGCCAGTCTTAATTCGCTGATCGCGGGTTGTTCCCCCGCAAAATAACGGTCGAGCCAGGCTGACGTCTGAATGAAGACGGCACGGTCAGCTTGTTCCTGCGCCGCTTCCCGCAGCGTACTGCGATAATATTTCTGGCCTTCCAGCCACAACCCGATCAGCTGATTCTCATTCTCTGCCAGAAGCAGATCGCCGAGCGGGGAAGCGTAATGCGTCGTATAAATCATCGTGAGCCTCCTTTTCAAACCTCTTTCTTATCCTAGCCAATGACAGAATGAACGTCGTTCATTCCTGCACCCGCACCAGCGATTTGCGTTTTACGGGTTTGGACTGAACCGGTTTCGGCGCGTAATCCTTCATGCCTTCCACCGCTCCGCCCGCAATCACCCACAAATACAGACTGGCTACGCTGCCGTACGGACTGAACCGGCGGCGGTATTTCGCAAACAACTTGCGGTCGATTTTCCGATGATGATACACCATCCGCAATCCGCGCAGGATCGCCAGATCGCCATAGCTGAATACGTCCGGCCGCTGCAGACAGAACAGAAGAATCATTTCTGCAGTCCACACGCCGATCCCGTTCAGCGAAACAAGCTGCCGGATCACTTCCGCATCAGGCAGCCGCGGCAGCTGGTCCAGATCCAGCTCGCCGGTGGTTACTTTCCGCGCGCAATCCTCGATATACGCCGCTTTTTTATACGTCATGCCAAACGCCTGCAGTCGCTCAATCCCGGCCGCCAATATCGTTTCCGCTCTGATTTCGCCCAAGCCGTCCCGCATCCGCTGCCAGATTGTCTGCTGAGCCTTCGTAGAAATCTGCTGCCCGACGATATGATGCACGATTGCCGAAAACAGATCGGTATCGACAGCCCGTTCAATCGGACCGATCTGATCGATCAGCGCGCCCAGCTTCGGATCCCGCTGCTTTAAATATTCAATTTCCGTTTTCCCATAACGGAAAATCGGTTCTTTGGTTTCACTCATCCTGCGATTCCTGTCCTTTTCTTTGCATTGAACTTTGAAGTTCATTCTGGAATTCATATCAAATGGCTGTCCGATCAATCGGCCTTCCGTTTCCAGATTTCCGGCCTCAGCCGCAGCGACGCAAGGTTTTTAACGGAAAGTTTCCCGGAACCCGTGTTCTCCTGACGATAAATCAAAAATAAACTCATCCCCAGACAGACGATGCCCGCAAACCAGAACGGACGGTCCCACTGCACCACCAGATGAATCCGGTCCCATCCCTCAGTAATTTTGGCAATATCCGGAATCAACTTTTCCGCCTTAAAGAAATAATAATCCAATTTCTGCACAGGAAGCACGCTGCCGTAAAAGCCCAGTAATAAAAGGATCAAGACTCCGGCGGTACGATCCTGCCGGCGCCACCGCCAGATAAACAACAGACCTGCCAGCGCCGTCACGATCAAGACTGAAATCACGGCCGGATAGAGCTGCGACAGACGCGCGTAGCTTTGCGGCGGCAGTTCCGTCCAATCCCATTGCAACGATTGTCTGAATACAATCACGGATAGAATCAGAATGCTCAGTCCCAGCCAGATCATCGACTTGATCAGTTTGATCCAACCGGAAGTGCTCGCGTACCAGTTCACTTTCCAATTCAGAAGCAGAAACACCGTCAGCGACACCAGCATCCCCGGCAGCCACATCGCCTGCGTCAGCAGCGATTGAACTTGTAAAGCAACCGGATACTGCATCTTCTCCTGCAAAGCAAAATAATAGGGGTTCACTGCTCCAGTAAACGGCACTGGTCCTACATACCGCAGCAGTGACAGATAAATCCACTGGGCCGCAAGCTGCGTCACGAAAAAGAATCCGGAGCCGCTGTAAATCATACCGCTGAGTCTGTTCATCGGCAGCCGCAGCATCACAACGATCATCCCCAGAATCAAAAACACCGTCAGCCCCGCCAAAGCCAGAAGATTGCTCTGCTGAGGCTGCAGCCGGCGTCCGATTTCCGCAGCGAAAATCAGCACCAGACCGATTCCGATGATGACCTGCGGCTGCTGAGCAAACCGCATCCCCGGCTGTTTCCTTGTTCTATGACCTAAAATTTCATCCGTCGTGACGCCCAGACTGTCCGCCAGCTTGGGCAGCAGCGTAATTTCCGGATAACCCTCGCCCGTTTCCCTTAGTTAAAGATACTGTTTTATCTGAGTACCAGTTTCTGCTGACACTCAGATTTTTGTATCAATCAATTTTACCGACAAAGCGGTAATAAATCTCTATTTTCTGTTCACGAAAGCCGTTTTCGTATTTAATTGCTTCATGAACAACGATTTTCTCAATCATGTTGTTCAGCAATTCTGCTGTCAGCTCCGTAGGCTCCGAATACTGTTTGACGATCTCAATCCACTTCTTTGCATCTTCCACGGACTGTTTGCTTTCAACCAACGCTGCCTTGAGCTTCTGGATTTTTTCATCCAACTCAATCTGCTCTAACTGATATTTCTGTGACAGCATATTGAAGTTATATTCCGTGATGCGTTCAGAAACTCTGTCCTCGTACATTTTGGCAAACAGCCTGTCGACCTCTGCCTTGCGCTTCTCCGTCTTAGAAAGCTCTGCTGTGTGTTTCTTCATAGCAACAGTTCTTTCCTTGTCACCGGCTTTCAGAATGCTTTCCAAGAGCCTTTCTTCGTCCTCTCGCACAGCTTTCGTCCAATGCTGAACTCGGAGCAGCACATAGGTGTAAAGCGTATCGTAGCGGACATAGTGCATGGAGCATTTACCAGTGCCTTGCCCATAATTACTGCAATGATAGTGGCCATAAGGCGTTTTGTTCTGACGATTCTCGCCGTAGGCAAGCGACCAGCCGCAGTCTGCACATTTCACAAGTCCTGAGAATATCTTAGTAGTGCCGTCTTTCTGTTTTCTTCTGCGGGAAGCAATCTGATTCTGCACATGATAGAAAACATCTTTTGAAATTATGGCTTCATGGGTGTTTTCGATACGAACCCATTCTTCCTTCGGCTTACGGATTTTCTTTTTGTTCTTGTAAGAAATGTTAGTCTGCTTGTTGTGGATGCTGTTGCCAATGTAGGTTTCATCCTTCAGAATTTCCTTTACCTGACCGATTGACCAATCGTACTGCTTGCTTTCCGGTGCATCTGCGTAGATGTGAGCGAACGTTCCGTATCGGGTGTAGTTGAGCCAACCAGATGTAGGAACTTTTTCCTCAATGAGCCTGTGAGCAATACTTGCTGCACCAGAACCATGATAGGCAAGTTCAAAGATTTTCTCGATGATCCATTTGGTTTCCTCATCCACCACAATAGCATTCTTGATTTCAGGATGCTTCTTGTAACCCAAAGGTGCGTAAGTACAGATTCGCTGACCAGCAGCGTGTTTTGCTCGAAGCGCAGCCTTTACTTTACGGCTGGTGTCCTTGGCAAACCATTCATTGAACAGATTTTTGAAAGGAACGAAATCACTGAGCCCTTTTTCGGTATCCTCGTTTTCTGTCACAGCGATATAACGGATATTTTTCTCTGGAAACACAAACTCCAAATAGTAGTCCATCATAACGTGTTCACGACCAAAACGGGAAAGGTCTTTTGTGATGATGCAGTTGATTTTGCCTGCATCCACATCATCCATCATTCGCTGAAATGCCGGTCTGTCAAAGTTTGTACCTGACCATCCGTCATCAATATACTCATCCACCACATGGAATTGGTTGTCACGGGCAAACTGCTGTAAAATCGTTCTTTGGGTTTCAATACTGACGCTGTCACCGAAGTTTTCATCGTCACGGCTTAATCTGTAATATAGTGCGGTATTGTACGGTTGCTTCATTCAAATCCTCCTTCTTTGAAACAACCCACGCTTACAATACTTCGTACTTGTATTGTACTATATGCGAGGGCAGTTTTCAATTTTGTAGCCTGGACACTTGACGTTATTTTTTCTGACTTTTTACCGCATAACGGATAACATCTTCAATTACCTCATTGACAGTCTTTCCGGTCTCAGCAAAATGCTCGCTGACTGGGATGATGGTTTTACCAACAATTAGATAGTTCGCACCGTCCTCAGTGAAATAAACAGAAGTGTTTTCAAGTGTAGGTTCAGGCTCATCCCAGTCATCATCAAATTGGAGGTTCCATTCTTTGATAACTTCCGGTGGCGGACTGAAAATCGGATTGAAGCAACTGCTCCATATATCCAGTTCATAATTGCTGTTGTCATAGTCGATCTGTTCTAAATCAAATTCGTGTTTCATCAATTTCCTCCTTCGTGTATTGTCTGCCAACTTCCGTCCAATCGGGTGGAAGTAAAACAAAAAAGCTGTCACACAGAGCATCAAGAAATAAGCACAAGAACACCTGCACTTTTCTGATAGTTCTATGTAACAGCCAACGTAAAGAAGGATTTATCCTCTCACAAATATGTCGGACTTCAAATCGGGCAATCCCGCAAAATATAAAATCAATATTGAACCGATATTCAATTTTCTGTGATTTATTATAATTTACGCATGAAGAAATTACAAGTGTGTCGAACCGTGTGACCACTCAACTTTGACGCAACTTGCGTCGAAGTGGTTTTCGGAAATATGACTTCGGTCTGTGACCAAGTTATTCAAAATTGAAATCTCTGAAACGTTCAGAATGAACGAGCAGCCATCATCGCAAGATGATGTTCGAAGGGGATTGGGGATGTTGCCCCAACAAGCGAATGAGCAAAAGTAGTAAACAGGGCCCTGTTTACACTGCTTGCGAATTTGTAAACCTGTACAGGTTTGCACTGCTTGCCAATTTGTAAAAGGTCAAAATATCATCCTAAGCTATTTCTATTTTAGAAAAATTTCGTTGTCTAACTTGTGGCCAATTTGTCCACAAGCAGAAATCCTTTTTTGTTTTTTTGAACTTGTGCCCAACCTGGGTACAAGTAATTTTGAAGGATTTTTCGGTCAGACCTGTTCATGATTTGGGAACAAGTGAAATAATAGTTGCTGCACCTCTCGCCAAATTGGCGAGAGGTATTTTTATTCCCGACGAGTTGTCGGGGATTTCACTTTCCGACAATTCGTCGGGAAGTTGTGGTGTAACTTCAGACCAACTTGATCCGGAGTGGTATGTAGATATGCAGATTGGTAAGCAGTGGAAAATGGGACCCTTTTCCGATTGCTGAGTATCTGTTGTGTTACGACAAATGCAAAAAGAACACTCATGCAACCATCACCATGGCTAACAATGAGTGCTCCTTTTGATGTCTTCGAATCCGTTTGCTTTACATACAGCTTTGAACCTCGTATATTTGAATTTGGTTTTCTTCCGCTTTAATCATTTCTGCTACGAGATTCTCACCATATACTACCGTACTCGCCGGAATATCAATCTGAAGATGATCTCCGTATTTCTTTATTAACAGCATGGCAGAACTCAATGACAATCCATTCTTTATCAAACAAATTGTGCGTTCGTCATCTGTTCCGTATTTAATCTGAGCATAAAATCTGTCTTCGATTAAATCGAGATCATGGAGAACTTCAACATATTTGATCAAAGTATTATCAATGAAATCTTGTTCCTCTTTAATGCGAACAATCGCCAGATTGACTACTTGTGTACGATTCTTTCCCACAAATTTGGTATATCGTGCAACGTTGCTGCCCGGACGCTTGATATCGCCCCATTTACCAACATACACCATAACATTCCTGTCTTTTTTATATAACTGATGCCAGTAACCTACAAACAAACTAATCATTTCAGCGTAAGACTTATTTTTCACACGCCATTCAAACATCATGGAATAGAAATTGCGAGCCTCCTTGTTCTCAAGACGTTTCAGACTTTCTACTCCGTTGTCAGGAAGGTGCTGAATAAATAGATCATTGATTGTCTCCAACAATGTATTTGAATCGCTGATTTTTATACGCTCACTCTGATAAACATCGACTTGTTGTTGAATGGTTGCTTCATGTGCAAAAACGTCAAACTCAGTTATACCGTTCATGATGCAGGCTTTTCCGGAAACAGTGTTTGTGTACCTCTCTTGATAATCTTCGACTACTCCGTTTTCGTAGTTCTCTATGAATTCCGATGCTTGGCGTAGTTTTTCTTCATTATCAGCCGTAATCTTTGCTTCGCTAAGAAGAACATTATCAACCGCATCTTTATAGTTTTGTTCTACTTTTGCAACATTACGCAGAAAGCTTTCGCAATTGGCATTTTGCGCAAAATACTTTCCAAACACAAGATATATCTGCGGCTCCAAACGATATAAGTTACCAGTTTCATCATTGAATATTTCGCTGAATCTGCATACACGTCCTACAAGATTCTTAAATGAATCGTGGCTCAGATTAGACCTACCTCGTTTATTATCCAGAATAAACATTCTCTCAGCGGGGAGATTTACACCCGACAACAATGTAGAACTGGTAATTACATATCTTACAGCGTCATCTTTTTTGTAAAGGTCTTCTATGTAGATTCTTATCGCATCTGGTACGCTGCCATGATGATAGATAATTCCTTTACGCAAACAAGTCAGCAAATTATATTGCGGTTGCAAATATTCCGAAATGTTATCACAAGCAGTTTGAATCAATTCCGAATCAACTTCAGGCAATACATCAGCTAAAGCTAACGCAAATTTTTCAATATCCGTCGGCTTGTTTAAATAAATTATATTTTTACCTGCACTATATGCTTTGACAACATCTTCCTCAAAACCAAGGTTTCGATTGTCTGATATTGGAAGATACTTATTGAGAAATTGATCATACAGTTTCAGCCCAGTATGATTTCTTAGATCGTACAAAAAATACTTTTCAGTTTTTATGTATTCACTAACCTTGAAACCTTCAATGTCGTATGTTGTATACCTTGCTTTAAGATTTGTACTGTCAGCAAGGAACGGGGTTAAAAACTTAAACGCTACTTCTGGATTTCTTTTCTGTGCAACAATTATAACATTAGCCAAAGTTCGACTTCTGCTATCATCCTCCAACATCTCATGTGCTTCATCCACAATAATGCAATCAAAGGAAAGCTGCGGATCCTTCTTGAATATTCTTAATAATCTTTCTTGTGTCAATACAGCAAGACAAGATGAATCATTGGGGTTGTACATTTCTGGGTGAACCACAATTTTAGGAAATATACCCTTACTGATTTGCTGAACCCTTTTCTTTGTTTGTATAAGAAGCGCTTTGGTGGACGTTAATACACAGATATTTTTACCTGCATATTCCTTTACCGCCGATAGAATAAGCTCAGATTTTCCGTATGATGTCGGTGCAATAACGGAAACTGTATCATCTTTTTTACTTTCAAAAAAATGAACCAATGAATTCTGTTGTTCGCTTCGGCACACCTCACCGGATACATACTGCTCGGTAAATGCATCGTTCCATTCAGTGAAAAAATTCCTCTTGGAATCATCAATGTAATGCTGTTCAATAAATTTGCTAACAGGATATAGGCCTTTATTGACAGCTATTTCATAAAGAGGGATGTAATCATTAGTCTGATTGCAATATTCAACCACAATACGATAACCTAATTGCTGTACGTTGGTGTCATCTGCATTTGTAAAACAGATGGCGATTGCCAGCAAAATTTCATATTGCTTTTGGCTCAATTTTTCACCAACGATAAATCGATCATAGAGCGAAGCAAAATCGGTATTTCTGATTTTCGCAAGAGTTAAATCATACTTCATCATTTGCCTCACTTTCCAGGAAATCATAAACGGCATCGAAGGTCTCTTTTTGAATTGCCATAATAAACACTTTTTTAAAGAGCCCTTCTTTGACAACCTTTGTATGTTTTTGCCCGATCTTTACTGCTTCCATATGTTCAGACATGGGGTGGAAAAGAGTTGCTGATAGGACAACATTAAACGAATCACTCGAATTATTACCATCAACTGCATCATCTGCACATTGGCCTAAAAGCTTCATCACCGCATCTTTTTGGTGGTTGCTATCACTCATAGAGACTTTGGCGGCATTCAACGCATTTAACCATAGGCTGGTATTAGAATCACTCAAACGTGTTTTCAGATCATTTTTCGCAGTGTTGATCAGTCCAATCGCAGCAGACGATGCATTTTTCTGTCCTTTTTGGATTGCTCCGGATTTAACCTCTGCTATCCATAATTCATTGGTTGCAGTTTCAAACAGAGCAACATCATACCCTTTTTTGAAACTGCGCTCCTCCATATTGAAGAATGGCGATGCTGTTGTAAATCGTCCTTCAAGCTCCAAAACGACATGTACAAGCAGCTCTCCAATCATACCCTTTTTACGATCTTCGGAAGCATCTTTATTTGTTTTGTACCTTTTTACAAACTCTTTCACCGTTTCCTTGTAGGAATATATCTTGAGTGGTGATTGAGCCTGATCTGCTCCGTGGCAAACAGCTACCAACCTATTGCGAATCTCCTGTTTCAACTCATCTGATAAATTCTCTACGAAGTAGAGTACATAATCAGAATAATCTTCCTTTACTACACCTGGTATCAAATTCATACTCTACCTCCCAGTCTTTTATGCGTTTTCAGCAAATCACGATGAGATTGATCATGCGTATTTTTTAAAGTTTTCTGCCTGCTCCAGAACTTCCTTATAAACATCATCCAGCGTAACAGGAGGATAATCAAATTCATCGAGAAGGAGAATCAGATCCACCTGAAGGTTGGCTTTAATATCCTCACGAGTAGACCAGTCTGTATATCGAGCTTTATCGTCTACAACAATCTTAATCCTCTTGGATAGTTCGATCATCTTATCGTCGGGGTATTCAAATTCATACTTTCGTGCAACTGCTTTTAGGATGTCATAGAACGCCTTTTCTTCGTAGTCGATTCCCATTTCCTTGAAAGAGTTCTTTTCTTTCTTCAGTTCTTCCAAAAGCTGTGCAAGCTGCTCTGCGACATCATCCAGAACCTCATTAGCGTAGGCTTCATCACGACGGCGGTTATTGTATTCATCAACCACACGTTTAAGCCTGTCGGCAAATTCCATACCCATGATCTTATTGACCTTGCGGAACTCATCAATCGCCTGGGAAAGAAGTCTCTGCAAAATCTTGATCTTAGTGTTAGGCAACTGGATTGCATTAATCTTGTCCATATATTCATCACTGAAAATATCAACAGAAATATGCTTTCCGGTTTCAAAAAGTTCTTCAATACCGTCCGACTGAATTGCACCCTCCAGCATTTCACGAACACGAGCGTTCATCTGTGCAATGTCAGGAGCATCGCCTTTTGTGAGCTTGAAAAGGATAGAACGTACAGCACAGTAGAAGTGGATGTAATCTTTATCCTCATCAGACAGTTTCTCGCTGGAGCTACAGAGATTAAAGGCTTGCTTCATTCTCTTAACCGCAGCCATAAATCGTGTTTCCAGTTCTTCTGACAACTGCACATATTCAACTGCTCTATTCAGACAAGCAAGCTGCTCTGTAGGAGAGCCATGGAAATAATCATTGCTATTGAAGTTATAGAACATCTGGCCGAGGACTTCCAGCTGGTCCTTTACAATAACAACGCACTGCTCCACACCCTCAAATTCATCACATTCAAAGTTCGTGTATTTCTTCAGTGCCAGATTCATATTCTTTTTGATGCCAATATAATCGACAATCAAGCCCTTATCCTTGCCCTCACAAACACGATTGACACGAGAAATGGTCTGGATCAGCGTATGCTGCTGAATCGGCTTGTCAATGTAGATGGTATCCAGTTCAGGAACATCGAAGCCGGTAAGCCACATATCCACAACAATGGCAATTTTGAAGTTGGATTTCGGATTCTTGAACTGACGGTCGAACTCTTTGCGGTCATCCTTAGTGCCAAGCATATCGAAAAGCTCTTTGTCATCATCCTTGTTGCGGGTCATGACGAGCTTGAGCATTTCAATAGGCTTAAGTTCCTTTTTATCTTTTTCACATAACTCAACACCGTCGGTGGCAACTTTTTTCACCGCCCACTCAGGTCTGAGTTCAATAAGAATTTTATACAAATCATAGGCAATATAGCGGTTCATACAAACAAACATTGCTTTACCAGCTACAGTTGCACCCTCAGCTACACGGGTCTCATAATGATTTATGAAATCCTCTGCTACAGCACGAAGTCTGTTCTGATCGCCAATAATAACCTCCATATTGGCAACAGCTTTCTGACTTTCTTCAATTTGATGTTCATTTGCACCCAGACGTTCACATTCTTCGTAGTATTTTTCAATCTCACGAACTTTCTCTTGGTCAAGTGTGACTTTGGCGGCACGGCCATCGTAAACCAGATTGACCGTTATGCCATCACGAACAGATTCGGTCATGGTATAAGCATCTACCACAGGACCGAACACTTCGATAGTTCCATCGACAGGAGTGCCAGTGAACCCAACATACGTAGCATTAGGAAGGGAGTCGTGGAGGTACTTCGCAAAACCGTATTTGCGTTCTACGCCTGCACCCGTAATACGAACCTTCTGGTCAAGGTTGATCTGGCTTCTATGTGCTTCGTCAGAAATACAGATTACATTGGCTCTGTCGGTCAGAAGCTGAATATCTTCGGTAAACTTTTGGATAGTGGTCAGATAAACACCGCCGCTTTCCCTGCCTTGCAGTTCTTCACGCAACTTGTCACGGGATTCAATGCTGACAACAGTTTCGTCACCAATGTACTTTTTGGAAGCGATAAACTGTTTGGACAGCTGATCGTCGAGATCAGTTCTATCCGTAATAATCAAAATAGTCGGTGAGTGGAAGTGAGGGCTTTTCATCAGCATACGAGTCAGGAAAAGCATGGTATAACTCTTACCGCAACCGGTCGCACCAAAGTATGTACCACCCTTACCATCACCATCAGGTCGCATGTGCGTTTTGATGTTCTCAAAAAGCTTGTTTGCTGCGAAGAACTGAGGATAACGACAAACGATCTTGATGTCCTTATCGGAACTGTCAGGGAAGTAAACAAAGTCCTTCATAACTGCAAGCAGTCTGTCTTTACGGAACAGACCCTTTACCATCGTTACAAGGGAACTGATACCGTCCAGTTCCTTATCCTCGGAATTGATCTTTCTCCAGGCATAGAAGAAATCATACGGGCTGAAGAAAGAGCCATATTTATTATTTGCACCATCGCTGATAACGATAAATGCGTTATATTTGAAAATCTCAGGGATGTCTCTGCGATAGCGCACAGTCAGCTGCTTATACGCATCCATGATGGTGGTATTCTCTTTGACTGCACTCTTAAACTCAAGGACAACGACAGGGATGCCGTTGACGAACACAATGCCATCAGGGATACGCAACTGGTTGTTGATACCCTCGATCTCGAACTGATTAACCGCCTTGAAAATATTGTTTTCGGGAGTGTCGAAATCAATAAGCTCAATATAGATGTCCTTCTGCGTTCTGTCCTCACGGTTGAGAATGAAACCATCACAAAGCAGCTTATAAAAAGCCTTATTTGCTTCATAAAGAGTACCGGAAATATTACGCAGCATAAGGAGGATACCATCCACCTCTCCCAGTGTGATGCCATCCTTTGCATAGCGGTTATACAGATACTGCTTCAGGTCATCTTGCAGCAGTACCTCTGTTCTTTCTCTGTGTATTTGGCTTCCATTCAAATGGATGTATCCTTCATCTTTGAACAGCTCCATAATTGACATTTCTAATGCGTGTTCATTGAAGTTTGCCATCTGGCTACACCTCCCCAACGTCTATTGTTCTGATTCTGTGTGCTTCTTTTGTATTTTCAATAGGGTAAAACATATTTCTAAGTGTTTCTGGTATTTGCTGCCCATGCATGGAAATGTAAATATCCTCTACCAGATTCGAGATAAAATATCCAAACGCAAGATCTTGAATGCGATAAACCGCATAATTTCTATTCTCATGCGGATTGCGTCTGGGCATTCCTGCATCCCAGTACTTTATAAACAGGTCTTTGCCAAAACAAATATGATTTACTATACCGGCGGCACCATTCAACACATCCAATAAATCCTCATTTTGGAGGTTTGTTGAATTATTCTCGAACGCAAAAATCCCATTGAAGATCGGCCTATCAATTATTCTTCCATTCTCTGTAGCGGCACGAATTGCATCACGACAAACTTGAGTAGTTGCTCGTGATTTTACTTCGATTATTCCAAGAACACATTCAGTTGGCACAATAATAAAGTCATCCTGTTTGAATAAAAGCGGAATGTCATCACGGTAAACAATAATGTCAATTTGTTTTGTAATGTTGCCATTATTGACAACAAAGCCTGTTCCAACAGATACTCCTTTCGGAAGATGTTGCCTTAAAACATGAGAAAGAATAATTTCTTTATAGCGTCCATCTTCACCCCAGTGATGATTATCAATAAAATTTCTAACCCTGTCCTTTATGGATATCAGTTCTCTGGAAATGGACTGTTGATATTCTATATAATTAGGCATAGTTCTCTACCTCGTTATTTTTTATAGTATTTCTGCATCATACATCCCATTAACTTTAGAGAAAGTAACGTTGGCCGGAAAAATCCTAATTCCCATAAGTGCCATTCCAACAACATTACAAGCCCATTCACTTAGTTCTTCCGGGAGCCTGAAACATACCGACTCACCATCCTCCAAAACCGTTACTGTTGGGGTAAAATTCTGATCTACACCAACAGACAAAACTTCGAACGTCCGGGAAATTCCATGCAACGGCAAGAGAGGTTGCTTTTTGGAGTCAAAATATACCTTTCCGCCCCGCTGATTCAAATAGGACTCTTCATCAAAGGGGATTACCGGCTCGACTGGCAACTTGAAACTTCTCTGCTCGAAATATCTTGCCAACTGCTCACATGCAAATGCATTAAAATATTCACCTTGCATATCTATATCCGCACGAATCTGTTCAACCGATTCAAAGTGGTTCATAAAGTTAAGTAGGGCGTTGAATACAACCAAATCATCCGAATAGATACCGGAATAGGACTTGTACCAAGCAGGTTGCCACTCACAGATAATTCTGTAAAGCTTTTTATAAAGCTCCAATTGAACTTCATTAAGGCAGAACCAGCCCGTGTCCAAAATCTTTTTACTTGTACCCTCGTCCAGAGATTGGTATCGTAGGGAATCACACAATCCCTTCAGCAACTTAGATATGATACCTGCCATCATATCTGCCATACGAAGTCCCGGATACTGCGTGGAATTTGCTTCATCCGAATTAGCCAGTCCGGTTTCACGTGCGGCTTTCAAGGTTTTACTTTCTTCTTCCTCTTTACCTTCCTTATCAATAAGTAAAGTATAATTCTGTATTCCTTTCTCTCCCAGATACTTTTTGAAGCCATCAAATGACATATGATAATCCCAATCAAGCTCCGGACTTTCAGAAATATCATCTAACACCAGTAAGATTTCTTGGAAGGCCCTCGTTTCCGCCTGCTTCAACTTAGGATTGTTCTCATTGCATTTAATCCTATCTCGGAAAAATTTCTTCAGCCGCTCTAAAAATTCTTCAGGGGACTCGTAGAGACACTTGATAATTTCCTGCGGGCGGTACACCACCAGCGCTTTTGTGATGGAGTATTTCATTAAGTCGGTATCAACGAGAAAACGGTTTCTATATCCATGAAAAAGCTGTAACACAAGGTATTCAATCTTGCTTCCAACCGAAAAATAAATATGCGAATTTTCGTCAAAAAGGGACAGAAAATCACTTACAAACTTGGCATTCTGTTTGTTGAGGGAGGCAAATCCGTGTCTAAATTGCTTTTGCTGGAACATCGTGCTTTTGATTTCGCCATTGCGATCTTTTCTGTCGTCGTACTTTTCTTCAAAAGCAGCATGTCTCTGCAAAATTTCATTCTTTTCAGATGACCATCCTACAATCAGGGTCACGAAATTGTCGTAATAGTTTGATGCACTCAAAGTATTATAGTTGATTTTTCTACTGTGTTCAGTTTCATCGTAGTAGAATGCATATTTAACTGCCACAGCTATAACCTCCTCCCCAAAACAAATTTTCTAAACACTCAGCCAATGAATTGATTGAATGAATTCTATTTGCTTGTTTGAATAATTTTCGGTTACATACTCATAATTGCAACCGGCATTATCAAACAAATCACCGATGTCATCCACGTCGCTTGCAAAAAGTCGAAAATATTGAGTTTCAAACTCGTCAAATGAAAGATCTGCACTTACTCTACAAGCCTTAAATTCTAATAAACTACAACTTAAGTCATCAGAGTATCGTGCTCTATTTGTACCTGTCGGATCTTGATATCTCATTTCATCATAGTCTGGCAGTATCATTTCATCAGGAATTTCCAATTTAAATACAACCATAGAATCTGATTTATCAACTCGATGATGGCAGTATGCAAAATACAGTGCAAGTGTTACTTCGTTTGTCAGATACACATATCCATCTGTTGAATATCCATCTCCGTTTTCTTCTTCCGTGAAAAAACGCTCACAATTCTTTTTTATTGCTCTATCTTGGAAAATTTGTTGCGCTCTTTTATAGGTGGTTCCATGGTACAATATCATAATAGTTCTCCGTCGTATAAACCAAATGATTATTTGTTGCGTGATAATTCGCCTAAAATAACTGTTTGTATTTCATTTAAATGTTCAATCTCACGCTGGTTTTGAAAAATAGTTTCAAACATTTTATCTGTTGCTTTAATAAATGAATTGGCAACATCTTTAGAAGCAAGTATTACTGGTATTGGAGCTAATATTTTCATTGTAAGAAACTTTGTTGCAGTGCCAGAAGATATACCTCTAAATTCTTTTAATTGTTGCTTCAAAACAAAATATAATTGCTTATTTGAAACCAGTTTGTTTTTGGAAGAAATTACATAAGTACGTTGATATGCATCGAATTTTCCGCAATATATTTTTAACGGATAAATCGCACTTGCATTATTTCCAGCCAATAAGACAGCTTCTTGGTCAAAGGAAAAAGTATTTGTACGATATGTTTCTTGCGAGCAAGTAAAAAACGGATATATCCCATTAGCTACGGCAGCTTCAGAGTTTAGTTTTCCAGTTTTTATTGTACTTGTTTCTTCCAGAGTAGACATTTTGCAATTTGCAGAATTCTTTACAATCATTTCATTATAAATGGCTTCTGCTTGTGCTTCCAAATTATCATTTATCTGTTTCTTCAAGACAATTCTGTCTGTAATGGTTTTATATGCCTTTACGATATTTCTCTGCTCATCAATCGATGGAACCGGCAGTTCAACCATACACAACTCATTCCAGTCGAAGATCTCACGGACACTGCCGTGAGACTTATACCTTGCATAGCGGTCAAACTCAGGTCTGCTAAACCAAAGCATAAGATATTCTGGATCAAGAGCTTCTTTATTTGTTACTTCAAATACAGAGTATGAACTGGAAATGATACAGTCCTCACCGTCCAAATAAGCAATAGAAATCTTTTCTCCATTTCTGGAGGTCACTGGTCCATACGCAAATTGTCCGGTTCTAACCACTTTGTAACTCGATAAATCGGTACCAATAATATTTGCGATGGACGGGATAAACTTTTTCTCTATGCTTACACCCAATAAATTTGTAATTGTTAAATCTCTGTTTCTCGCATCTACAGGTCGAATATATTTCCCTAAAGTATCATAATTTGATTTCATAACCCAACTCCTTAAACACAGCCAAGAGATCTGCCTTGGAATCTTCTTCCGCAACAAGCAGTTCAGTCAGTTCCATCTGCAATGCTTTCATCTTGGTGTCGAAGTCAATATTCTCGTCACGGTTTACAAACTCAATGTAACGACTCGGAACGAGGGTGAAGCCTTTTTCTTTCACTTCATCGAAAGATGCAGAGTAGCAGAACTCAGGAACGTTTTCGTAAGTTTCTTCAAAACCTTCCTGCTGCCAGTTGTGGTAAACCGCAGTAACCTTGGCTCTATCTTCTTCGGTCAGTTCAATGTATTTCTTTTCGTAAGGACTACCCATCTGACGCAAATCCATAAAGAGAATTTCTTTTTCTCTGTTACGGTAGCGTTTCAGCTGTCCGTTCTGTTCTACAACACGAGCCTTCTTATTCTTATTCAGAATCCAAAGAGTAACGCTGATGTCAGTTGTATAGAACAGGTTTCTCGGCAGAATGATAATTGCTTCAACGAGATTGTTTTCAATCAGCTGCTGTCTGATTTTCAACTCAGTACCATCATCAGAAAGTGCGCCGTTGGCAAGAAGGAAACCGGCAACACCATTCTGGGAAAGCTTGGAAACGATGTTCAGAATCCAACCGTAGTTTGCATTACTGGTAGGCGGCACTTCGTATCCATTCCAACGAGGATCATCAATCAGTTCGTTAGAAGCTCGCCACTCTTTCTGATTAAAAGGAGGGTTAGCCATAATATAATCTGCCTTGAGGTCTTTGTGCTGATCGTTGGTAAAAGTATTCGCAGCCATTTCACCAAGATTTGCGGCAATACCACGAATAGCCAAATTCATCTTTGCCAGCTTGAAAGTAGTGTTGGTGTACTCCTGACCATAGATAGATACCTTCTTCTTGTTTCCGCTATGTGCTTCCACGAACTTGATGGACTGAACGAACATACCACCGGAACCACAACAAGGGTCATAGAGAATGCCATCATATGGCTCCAACATCTCAGCGATCAGATTTACAATGCACTTCGGAGTATAGAATTCGCCTTTGCCCTTACCTTCTGCAAGAGCGAATTTGCTGAGGAAGTATTCATATACTCGTCCGATGATGTCGTTCTCTTTGTCATCGGTATTGATGCGATTGATTTCATCAAGCAGAGATGCCAGTTTTGCAGTATCAATGTGCAAGCGAGAATAATAGTTGTCAGGTAATGCCCCCTTTAGTACAGGGTTATTTTTCTCGATCGTGTAAAGGGCGGTATCAATTTTCAGGGCAATATCATCCTGCTTTGCATTGGCAATAATGTAAGACCAACGGCTTTCTTCAGGAAGATAGAAAACATTCTCCTGAGCATAGAACGGCTTCATGTCAGCAAAGCGTTCACCGTGCTTTTCAATAATTCTTCTCCTGCAATCGTCAAACTTGTCACTGGCAAATTTAAGGAAGAACAGGCTTAATACAACGTGTTTATATTCCGCAGGTTCGACAGAACCACGAAGTTTATCAGCACTTTTCCATAGTGCTTCTTCCATACTTATTTCTTTCTTGGGTTTAGCTGCCTTAGCCATAGTTTTATCTCCATTTCACTCTTGTTTTTTATCCCATCTATGAGTTTCTCATTATAGAAATTCTTGCGCTTTGTATTTCGAATGTATAGGCTTATTCACTCTCCTCATCAAAAATATGATGGAGCTTGTTTATAGCCTTTTCCAAGCGCAGCTTGATTACTGCAATCTCGTCCGATGTCGCCTGATACTTCTGGGCGATACGCTCCTGTTCTTCCATCGGCGGAAGAGGAATTTCTACTTTCTTCAGCTTATCCACACCAATGTTAGGCATTGCAGCACCAACAGTAATACTTTTGAGAACTGCGTGTCCCTGTTCACTATCAAAGAAAGCCTTGATGTAGTAAGGGTTAGCTTTTTCTTCGTCCAACTCAATGATATACAGATTACCATTCGCCAAGATACGCTGACCATCCCGCACAGAAGCAACAGCAACTTTGTAAGGAAATCCATTCTTGGAGAGGATCAGAGTGTTGTTCTTCAAACAGTATCTCTCATATTTAGGGTCAATGTAAGACAGGTACGGGAGCCTATCGTCAATTATGCCATTCTGAATGTTGGCAAGCATCAGATACTGCATATTCGTTACGCTGTCAGAAACCATTTCATCCAACTGGCTTGCAGTACAAGGTGCGCCTCTGGAAATACTCTTGATAACACTCTCGAACGGAACACCATTGTGAAATCCCAGATCATCAGCCGCATAGCGACTCAAGCTAAGATTGTATTCGTTTTTACGCAGTTCCTCAATAGAGATACTTCTGCTATACTCGTGATCTACCGCAAGCGCATCAATGATTGTATTGATATTCTCGTCGCTGAATTCATTTTGACGACGGCCTTGCTGACAATGCTTGGTAGCATCAATCATGCGGACACTATCGTTGTTATGGCTGAGAATAATCAGCGTTGTCGGAATGTTTGTACTTGCAAACAGCTTACCAGGAAGCGCAATTACACACTCAACCATTTTTCTCTCAACGAAATACTTTCTCATAGGAATATCAATGCTGTTCCAAGTGCTGCCATTAGTCATAATACCGATTGCCTTACCATTCTCAGCAAGCATATCGCAGAGCAAAGCATTGAACACCCAATCTGAAGAAGTAGCTTTAGAAAGTCCAGGATACTGTTCAGCCAATCTTTCCAGATAACCAGCACCAGCCCCCAGATTTCTCAGTTTCAATCCAAACGGATAATCTGCGAAGATCTTATCAAACTTTGGCATTTCTTCATTTTCAGCAATCGTAAACACATCACAAAGCGTGATTTCTACGTCAGCATCCAGAAGCTCAGCTTTCATCATTGCTGCAGCTCTGTTTGCTACATTGATCTCATATCCACGATAAGAAGCAGCCGATTCTTCTATTGCAGCAGACACAATATAAGTACCGCTTCCGCAACACACATCTGCTACTCTTTCTCCTGCCTTAACGTCCAGCAGCTTGTGTGCCAATTTAAGAATGGAATTAGGCGTGGTCATCGTTCCTTTGGGTTCGTTATCGATCACAGGATTCACTGCTGCTAATGCAAATTCTTCCGGTGAATATTTAGTTACCATTTGGAGCAGGCGTTCCCACAACTTATCGTTCAGAATATCTTTCGCCAAATATCGCACATCATCATTAACTTCAATCTCACCATCAACAATCGCCTGAAGTGTGATACCAAAAGGATTGTTATACAGGCTTACCTTGTGAAGCAGATAAGGGATTAGCGGAAACGCATTATAGGTAGGTGCTCCAACTTGATGCAGGCAGTCAGCAATCTCCCAGGTGATTTGTGTTGCCTTTCTCTGGCTATCTGCATTCTCGTATAATTCTTTATTGATAAAGGACATTTGACTACCTCCATATCGCTCTTGGTTTTCAATAACCATCATATCTGATTTTATTATAGCACCATCGGCGAGAATGTCAATGGTTTTTAATAACCATCAAAAACCTTTTTGTTCATTCGATTATCGTTCCAGTCCTTTCCTGTCCAACTCTTCCGAAACGGAAAGGAAAGGATCAGTATCACTATAATCAGTATTATTAATATCAGTATTATTACATTGTGATTTTCACAGTTCTTGAATTGTGAAAATCACAATTCTGGAATTGTCAAAAACACAATTCAGGATCTGTGAATCCACAGACAAAAGGCTGACCATGCAGGCCAGCCTTCATTTCAATTCATGGGTTTAGTTGTAACTGAGACAACCACTTCTATTTGCGGATTGGATGGAACAGAGGACAGGAGGCACTGCATTTTGCTCTCAAATTCTTTAGAGAACTGATGCTGACATTGTTCTGGTTCCGGTAAACTCTCATTCAGAGCAAGCGACAGTTCTTCCGCCGCCTGTTTCAATATTTCTTTGGACAACATCTCGAAACCTCCCTCATATTCGTTTGACTATAATAACGATTGAGAACATCAATTTTGGACAGTCTGAAATAATTATTTCGATAGATGTAAAATGCCACCCGAAGGATTTCTCCAACGGGTGGCATCAAATAGTTTGTCGTTTTTATTCATCCATGACTTCTAACATCATCCTGGCTCCCAGTTTGAAGCTATTCTGGAATATCAGGCACTCCATAATGGTTTGATGTTCTCGGACACAATCCGTGTATTTCTCGAACAATGCTTTCTGCTCGTCCGTCATAGCTGCTCGGAGTTTTTCTTCATTCCGGCAAATCAGTTCCTGTAATTTCTTGTACTCCTTACAGGAAGAAGTATCGTAGTCGGTAGGCTCGATATTGCCGTACCAAAATTCCTCAAGGATTTTCATACGATGTCCTCCTCATAGACCAGTTCCCGGAGGACGACTTCTTCCGCCTGTGCTTTCAGTCTATTCATATGTGCTACCCATGCAAGCTGCTGTGTTGCCTTGTCTGGCGCTGGATTCTTCGCCAACAATTCTGCCATCAACAACTCCATTCGTTTCTCACAAGTCTGCTGTACTTCCCACAGGTGCAAGAACAAAGTTTCCGTCAAAACCATGTCATTGAAAAGCATGGGGTTATTCTGTTCCAAGAATCTTCTACGCATCCTGCCATATTTGCCGAGTGGTTGTGCTTCTGTGTACGCTAATCTGATGTCAGGGATATAATAATCACCACATTGGGTGTAAGTTAAGTTCTGAGCCATAATAGTACCTCCAATAAATCTTTGATTTTTCGTATTGGAAGTAATGTAAGCGTGGGTTTGTAGGTAGTTTCTTTAACTTTGGGAAACTCCCCGTTCCCATCGGGAAATGGCGCGGTTGGTGACGTTGAGCTGATCGGCCAGCTGCTGCTGTGTCAGATTCCGCGCTTTGCGCAGCTGTGCGATGCGTTTTCCCATGGTTTCCGCATCCATTCTCAATCCCTCCTTTTCCTCGCCTTCATTGTACGATTAACCCGGGGGATGAGCGCAATCCATGCCTGCTTGACTTTGTCCACGAATCATGGATTTCCGGTCGATTCCACCGTGAACTTCAGGGTTTGAATCTTTATTCGTAGGTTCCCCGCACCCGCAGCTGCTTGTCCTTCATCATCAGCTGACCGCGGGCGATCACGGTGTCGATCGCCAGATCCTTGTCCAGCAGCACGATATCCGCGTCCATCCCTTCCTGAAGCCGGCCCTTGCGGCTTAACTGCAGCGCGTCAGCCGGATTGCTTGTGACATAGCTCAGCGCCTCGGCTAAATCAAACTCGTTCTCCTTGACCATCCGTACAAGCTGTTCGTGCAGCGCTTTGACGCTGGACACCCCGATCTGAGTCAAATTGCCGCGCGCGTCATAAGTAGACCAGCTGCCTTGACCATCCGAGCTCACCGTGATCCGGCATGTATCCAGTCCCCGTTGTTTGGCAGCCTCAATATAATCCCCGCAGCTCTTTTCTTTGCGCGAGCCGGCGGTCAGATCGATCCAGCCGCCCAGCTCCAGAAAATCCAGCGCCTGTTCAAACAGCATCGGGTTGCGCGTCACATGCGTCGGATGGAAAACCTTCGCCGGGATCGCCGTCTGCTTTATCGCGTCGAACACCTTGTTCAACCCCTGCGGATCATCGCCCATGTGCAGCGTCACAATTCCCGCCTTGCCGGAAAGCATGCCCGCGACACGAGCGTCGGAAGCCAGCCGGATCAGCTCATCCAGCGTCACATTGGAGCTGCGGTGATCGGCCAGCGCCAGCTTCACGCCAATCACCTCGTCGATAAACAGAATGTCTTTTTTCACATCGCCCGTCAGCGTTACGCTGGGATAACTGTACGAACCAGTCAGGCAATAGACGCTCAGTCCTTCCTCTTTCAGCGCCTTGGCTTTGGAAACCAGATTTTCCACGGATCGTGAAAAACCATCGGTGCCCAACAAGCCGACCAGGGTTGTGATGCCGCCTTCAATCAGAGAAGAAAGCTGAACTTCCGGCGTTTTCGTATGAAAGCTGCCTTCGCCGCCTCCGCCGGTGATGTGAATGTGCTGGTCGATCAAGCCGGGAACCGCAATCTTCCCGGACGCGTCGATCTCCTGCACCTGCCCGCAATCCAGATGTTCTGCCATCTTCACAATTTCGCCGCCGGCGATCAAAATATCCTGACGTCCCGCAAACTGCGGGGCATAAACCTCTGCCTGTCGTAAAACAATCATAAATGCCTCCTGTTTTTCTTTCATTTTATCACGACAAGACGTGTCGGAACAGAGCGGAAAGGGTATAATGGAATCAGAATAAAGCGAGGAATCGAACAAATGGGAGAACTTCTGAATTTCGCCATTTTGGCGACAGCCATTTATTTCGGATTATTTTTAATTTTTTATCTCAGCGATAAGCGGCGGATTTTTAACGGGGTGCTGCTGACATTCGGACTGTTTCTGATTCTGGGTGATCTGACGCTGCTGGCACTGAATGCCCAGAATTCATTCTGGCTGTTAGCCGGGATCGGGCTGTTTCTGTTCGCCTTGTTTCTCTTTCCGATCCTGTCGCTGATTCTGGGGGCGGTCCTTTTGATGCGTTCGCCGCAGCTATGGGCGAAGGAAGGTGTCAGCGTTCAGCACAGCCTGTCGCTGATCTTCGGTCTGGCATTTCTGCTGGGCTGGTTCGTTATCCCCATGGGGCTCTCGCACTCCCAATCGCTGCCCTGGATTCTCAACCTGGCGTTTTTAGCCGGCGCGGTCCTGTATTTATATCTGATCTTCACCTTTGTCTGTTATCTGGTGTCCAGCTGGCTGTTCAAGCTCAACCGGCCGCTGCTGAATCAGGATTTTCTGATCATCCTCGGCTGCAAGGTGACCGATCAGGGTTTGACGCCGTTGTTAAAGCAGCGCTGCGATCGGGCGTTAGCCTTCTATTGGCGGCAGGAAGCCAGAAAGCACCGCTTTTTCCCGGGAAGAAAAAAAGAACTGATTCTGATCCCCTCCGGCGGTCAGGGACCGGACGAGCCGCGGGCGGAAGCGGAAGTGATGAAAGACTATTTGTTGGAACAGGGTGTACCGGAAACGCGGATTATGGTGGAAAACCAGTCGGTCAACACGTACGAAAACATGGTCTTTTCCAAGAAAATCATGGATCAACAGAAAAAGCGTTATAAATGTCTGTTCTGCACGAGCGATTATCACGTCTTCCGCGCGGGTTTGTTATCCCGCAAGGCCGGGATTCGCCGATGCAGCGGAATCGGCTCGCGCACCGTCGCTTATTTTTCCTATAACGCGTTTATCCGGGAGTATGTCGCGGCGATGATGATGCATAAAAAATTTCATCTGATCGCTGCCGGAATTCTATGTCTGCCCTGGATCTGTTCGGCGCTGGTGCTTCTGGCAGCCCTGATCCTCCGGCTGCTTTAGCGCTTTTATTCAACGTGCTCCAAAGCTTTTCTCTAATGTCGAAGGAGGGCAGCGGTCTTTGCGGAGTATAAATTAAGAATATAAATAAAGATCGGAGCTCCGTTTCAGGAAATCCGATCTTTTCACACTCATCGCCGCCAGCCGCTATTCAACCGCTTCGCCCGCCAACAGCCGATCCAGCTTCCGCTTGATTGGCAGCGCGATCAATAACGTCGCCACCTCCGCGAAGGTGATCGTCAGCCATACGCCCAGCTCGCCTAAAAATTTTGGGAACACCGCCAGACCGAGCAGGATGAAGATCAATCCCCGCATCAGCGCGATCATCGTCGTTACCTTAATACTTTCCACCGATTGAAAGTAATACATCAGAACTGTATTCACCGCCGTAAATACAAACGAAATAAAGTAAATCCGCGCCGCCCAGACGCCGTGGCCGATCAAGCCGGCATCGGAGGAACTGATGAAGAAACCGATGATCGGCTGCGGGAAAATCAGAATCAACAGATAACAGCCCAAGGAGAAAATTAACGCGCAGACTAACGCCGTTCTCAGCGTGGCCTGCACGCGCTTGATCTTCCGCGCGCCGTAGTTGACGGAAAGCATCGGCTGGGCCGCTTGGGAAATTCCGTTAAAAATGCCTTTTCCGACATACGCGATATTTGAGATGATCGCGAATACCGCCACGGCGTCCTGACCGCTGACATCCAGCAGCACGATGTTGAAGAAAATCACGACGCAGCCCAGGCTCAATTCCAGAATAAACGTACCGACGCCGTTTTTGAAGATCCGCTGCAGCAGTGAGAAATCCCAGAAACGCCTTGTAAACGTAAATGTATTTTTCTTTAACAGGTAATGGAAAATCCAGATACTCATGGCGACGCAGGGGCCCAGCGCCGTCGCGGCCGCCGCGCCGAACAGCCCCCATTGAAAGACGGAAACAAACAGCCAGTCAAAGATAATGTTGGTCGCGTTGCCGCATACCGCCGCTAACATGACCAGCTTCGGGTTGTAATCCGCGCGAATGATGACCTGCATCGTACAGTTGAGAATATAGATCAGCGCGACACAATGCAGGGGCTGTAAATAATCTTTCACTCCCTGCATCAGCTGCGGACTGGCGCCGAGCATCCGCGCGAAGGCGTCTGGAAAAAGCAAACCGTAGGCGCTCATCACCATGCCGATCAGCATGCAGCACAAAACAGTCAGCGTAAACACCTTGTCGACCTGTTCCTTTTGCCCCTTGCCGATCAGCACGGAAATGGTCACCGCGCCGCCAACCCCCAGCATTAAGCCTAACGAAGAATAAATCGTATAGACCGGCATCGCGATGTTAAATGCCGCCAAGCCCTGCGCGCCGATGCACAAACCGACGAACATGACGTCGACGATGCAGTAGACCGAATTTGTCAGCATCCCCACGATCGTCGGAATCAGATAGGAAACATACGTCTTTTTAATATCCCCCGATAATAAAGTTTCTTCTTTCTCCATAACCTTCTCCTTATCCCGAAAACAGAATTCAGTGTAGCATATCAGTCTGAAAAAGTCACCCGTTTCCGGTAAGAATTTCCTGCATTTGTAAAGGGTAGATGAATAAAAATTTCACGATAAAAAAATCCGCGCCGGAAGCCATCGGAAACGGATTTTTACACCTGTGATCAAAACTGGAAGGGACAGCTTACAAACTCCATTAATTCGCCAGGACATCGCCTTCATCCCGGATCCGCTGGCGGGCGTCGTCCGTTTTCAGCCATTCAGGCAAAATCCACGCCGGACAGTCCAGCGCCTCGTCCGCCCGGATCACCGCGTTAAATTCATGGATCAGTGAATATTGATCCCTGGCGATAGAATCAGAATCCGGTCTCACGCCGTCTGCAGCCAACAGCTTGACGTCGGAATGATCCATCCTTTCTTAAAGAGTGAACACCTGTGGGATTGACTTTGAGAACGAAGTTCTTCCTGAAAAATGAAATGGACACCGCGGCTGGTTCTATGCCGGAAATCGCGGCAGGCGCTGCGGTTTCTTCCCGAATGGGAGCGGAAGCCGTCTGACTGCTGTCAAAAACAGCCGGGTCGTCAGCACAGCCGACGCTGACTTCAAACCAAGCATGATTTTCATCTTCTTTTATTGAGTGGGAAACAGCCCCTGATCGCTTAACCACCGCTTCCCTGGTACACTTAACAGCCAGTCGGTAATTCCCGCAATCGTTGCGTCCGAGGCGGTGTTGCTTGCCAGCAAGACGGGGAGTTTCAGCGGATATTTCCCGTTTTCCAACGTTTTCGCATTTGCCGATGCGCCGTTGACGCGAAGGAGCTTGAGATCGGGCGACGGATTGACCTGACTGACCAGAAGCCGGCTGGAAAAGCCCAGCGCGTCTGAGGTGGGAGTGAAAGCCGCAACCGCCTGACGCACGACGCCGGCCCGCTCATAGAACCAGTCCAGCGTTGGATTGACAATCGAAACGCCCTGCATGACCTGACGTTCAAACGCCGTCTGCAGACCGCTGTTTTCATCCTGTGCGTAAATCCGGATCGGCTGGTCCAGTCCGCCGACCTGCTTCCAGTTGGTAATCTTCCCCGCGTAAATATCGCGGATCTGGTCCAGACTCAGCGAATCGACGGGATTTTCGCTGCCGGTGATCAACACCAGCGCGTCATAGCCGATCGTCTGCGCCTGCCACAGCGTATCATAATCCTGTAATTCCCGACGCATCGCGGCGGAAGGCTCATAGGCCAAAATCATCCGCGGCTGCGGATTGACCACCTGAATCAGGCTGCGCCAGGCCGCCTGCGTACTGCCGCTGGCCTCGGGCGGAAGCCAGTCTGGATCCGGACTCAGCTGCCGATGCAAATTCTGAAGTAAGGACTGCAGCGGCCAGGAAGCCGCCGCCAGCGGAAAACTTTCGGCCTGATATGCCGGCTCGGGTTCAGACTTTGCCACGCAGCCATTCAATACCAGACCGGCTGCGATCAACAATCCCGCTATTCGTTTCATCCCGCATTCCTCCTTAATCATCCCAACCCAGACTGTAAACCGACCGCTTTACAAGCCACTCGCCCTGCCCGTTGATCAGACCGGCTTCCTCACCCCGCAAGACGGCGAAGCGATCCTGCCCACGGCTGAAAATCCGACTCGCCCCGGCAAAGATCACATTTCCGTTTAAATCCAGAATATCCGTCAGCTCCGCGTTCTTAACGCTGCGCGATGCCAATAAATAATCCATCGGTTCGATCAGATAGTCCTGCAGCGTTGCGATCGCCAGCGTTTCATAAGTTTCGGCCGGGATTACGATCTGCAGAGTTGCATCGAGCATCCCTGTCCGGATCTTGCCTTCCGGATTATAAGCCTCGTAGAAATAAAAACCTTCCCGATCGCAATACAATCCTGACAATCCTGGAATCGTCTGAGACTTTAAGACCTGCCCGTTCCGGTCGATCACCATCGCGGTTTCCGCTTCGACCGCCAGAAACTGTTCGGCCCGGGCCTTCGACGACTGCGGCTGGGCGCTGATCAGATCTTCGGCGCAAAACAGTTCGTTGCCATCCACATCAAGCAGGCGCATGGTTTCTTCGCCGGTCTGCGCGTTTTCACCATAGACGATCAGCACTTCGCCGTCAAAATACGTAAACTCCTGTTCCGGATCGACGACATAGACCGGTTTGAGCGTATCCGCGCTGATGATTTCAGTCCGGTTTTTCTGATAGGTAATAAAATACGGACCATGCAGCCCCTTATAAACCATATTGATGCGCGGCGCGCTGAACAGCGGATTCAGGTTGACGTCCAGCAGCGTATCGGTCCGGCGCGCCTCATTGTCCAGAAAGCTGACCGAGCTGGCGACAATCCGTCCCAACGCCGCTTCCGGATCATAATACGTTTCTGCGGCCGGAAATCCCGATACCGCCCGGCCTTCACGATCGACGACGCCCAACAGCCGGCGGTCTTTGTCCAGCGCGATCAGATGTTCCTCGTCAATCGCTTTCAGCTGAAAGATCGCCTCCTGCACCACCGTCTGCGTCACGCCGTCCACCAGCGCAGTCCGGTAGGTTTCCGGAAGATCCATCATCGAATCAAATTCGTCGGCGTAGTCGCGCCGAATGACCAGACGGCCGGCGCCGCCCTCGTAAATCACATCATCCCAATCAGCCAGACACTCATCCTCCAGCGAGAACAACGCCGACTGGTTGGTATAAACAGGCTGCCCATATTCGTCCGTTTCCCCGTCCAGATACCGCCTCGTTTTTACTTTGTATTGCGGCTGGCGTGTCAGCTGATCGTAAATCAATGCTGATTGGGACTGCGCGCCGACCGTTTCGCCATCGCGGTTCACCAGCCAGATCCGCCCCGGCGTCAGTTCAATCGGATACACGCGCGCCTGTTCCGTTAAGCTTAAATTCTCTTCTTCCGGCCGCTTCAAAACTTCCTCACCCGGTTTATTTTCCTCATTCTGCATCGCTTTCCTCATCGCCGGAGCGCAGCCGCCTAAAAGCAGAAGTCCGGTTATGAGAAAGCAGTACAGTCGTTTCCAAGGTTGCGCCATAGCCATCCCTACCTTCTAATTGAACGTTTTCCGATCTGCCCCGCGGCTTTTCCGTAAAACGGATTGATCGTCATAAATTCCTGAACATATCACATCTTCGCTGCGCAGCTTGCAAGCCGACGTTTTATTCCAAACCGGTCTTCCGGTTTCACCTTTATTTTACCATTATCCGAACAACCCGACTCTTACACTTTTATTACGGTCATTTTAGCAGGAATATCCAACTTCTGTACAATCCAGAATCTTCCGGTTTCAAAGACTACCGCCGGTCTGTCATCCATAAAAAAACGGCCGATCAAAAGAATCAGCCGCGTGAACCGATTTTAAAACAGCCTGTCTCAGGCAGCGGCAGGAGTCTGCGCCCACTTCAGGACATAGTTCTGAAAATGCCGGACCGCCGGACTTAAATAATGATGACGCAAATAAATCAAATGGATATACCGGTAATTTTTCGGATGATCCAGCCGCAGGATATTCACCGTCGGCAGCTGCACGGCGGGCGACAGCGACACGATCGCGATTCCCAGATCCATCGCGACCAGTGAAGCGATCATGCTTTCTTCCGTTGCTTCTTCAGCCACCTCCGGTTTTAAGTCTGCTTCCTCAAACAAATCGAGCACAATCTTCCGCATCCCGGTATTGCGGGTATGCAGGATCAGCGGCTGCGCCGCAACCTGCTCTAACGATAAAGATGAAACGCCCTGCCAGCGCGCTGTTTTCGGCGTCAGCACGACCAGCTCCTGACGGAACACCGGATCCGATCCAAACCGTACGGGATCCCGGGGCTCAGAGCCCAAAGCCAGATCCAATGTTCCTTCCTCCAGCTGTTCCAACAAGGTGACCGTCGTTCCTTCATAACAGGCAAAGCGCGTCTGCGAACCGGTCGCCTGGCGATAGTCTGCCAACAGCTGCGGCATCATCCGCGCCTGTAAAGAAGACACAAACCCGATATCAATCCGCAGATTCAGCTCCGACTGCATCCGCTGTAAAGCAGAGCGCCCTTCCTCCAGACTTTTGAGCGCTTTCTGAACATAGTCCAGATAAAGCTTCCCCTGCCGGGTCAGCACGACGTTGCGGCCTTGTTTCTCAAACAAATCGACGCCTAACTCCTGTTCCAGATTGGCGATCGCTTTGGACAGACTGGGCTGAGCGATATTCAGTTTTTCACTGGCCCGGCTTACATGTTCAAGCTGAGCCAGCGTTTCAAAATAAATCAGCTGATTCAGGTTCATAACGAATTCCTCTTTTTCTTTATTATACTTAAATTTATAGCTTCCAGCTATGAATATTTTCTATTTTATTTCTTTATTCACAAAATTGATATGCTTACAATAAAAAGGCAACTCAGGAGGAAAGAAAAGCAATGAAAAAGAATTGGACAATCAAGACCGGCAAAGCGCTGGCCGCCTGTCTGCTTGCATTCTCGTTAGCGGCGTGTTCCGGAACGCCGAAGAACGAAGAACCGGCATCCGGGCAGTACAAAGCGGGAACCTACACGGCTTCCGCCCAGGGCAATAACGGCCCGGTAGAACTGGAAGTCACCTTCACCGCCGACGCGATCAGCAGCGTCGTCGTCAAAAATCAGCAGGAAACCGAAGCGATCGCATCCGCGCCGCTGACCTCGATTCCGCAGGCGATCGTTGACGGACAGACCTTGGCGGTCGACGTCGTATCCGGCGCCACGCATACCAGCGAAGCGATTTTAGCCGCGGTGGAAGACTGCGTCACGCAGGCTGGAGGCGATGTGGAAGCCTTGAAGACGGCCGGAAACAAAACGGCGGCAGAAAAAGAAGCCAAAACCTTGGATACCGATCTGGTCGTTGTCGGAGGCGGCGCAGCGGGCATGGCTGCGACAATCCGGGCTGAAGAATCAGGCTTAAACGTCGTCTTGGTGGAAAAGATGTCGTTTATGGGCGGCGCGATTTCGATCAGCGGCGGCAATCAGGTCGTGATGGGCAGCGACCTGCAGAAGCAGGCCGGCGTGAGCGACGATTCAGTCGAAAGCATGGTTGAGGATTTCATGGCCAACGGCGCAAACCTGAACGTTGGGGAACTGATCCAGCTGTACGCAGAGAATGTCGGCGCAACGACCGACTGGCTGCATGACAGTGTTAAGCTGAACTTTGATCTGGACGGCGGACTGCACAAGCTGGCGGAATATTCGCACGACCGCGAATTAGCGTATGAAGGCGGCGGCGCGGGAGCCGCGAAAGTGCTGCGGGAAGCCGTCGAAGCCAGCGGCGCGGAAGTTCTGTTGAGTACACGCGCCAGCGAGCTGATCATTGACCAGACCGGCGCAGTTGTCGGGGTCAAAGCGGCGGATGAGAAAACAGAGTATACGATCAACGCCAAAGCCGTGCTGTTAGCGACCGGCGGTTATGGCAATAACAAGGATCTGTTAAATGACGAGATGAAAAGCGCGCTGTATTATGGACCGGCGTCCTCCACGGGCGACGGCATCGTGATGGCCACGGCGGAAAACGTTAACGCGGCAACCCGATTGATGGAATACGGCAAACGTTATCCCAACGGCATCGAAGTCTCCGAAGGCATCGCGAAGTCCACGATCGCCGGCAACATCGCGGCCTTCAGCGAAAGCGCAATTCTGATCAACAAGGAAGGTCAGCGCGTCGTCAATGAAAAAGCGTCGAACCGGACGATTCTGGAAACCGAATTGAAGCAGACGGACGGCATGTTATACCTGTTGATGGACGCCTCCACCTTCGATCTCTTTAAAAGCAAGCTGGCTACCGGCGGAATCTCCGAAGGCGATATCAACGGCTGGCTGGACAATAACGGCAAGACGACGCCAGTCTTCGCGCATGCGGATTCTTTGGCGGAACTGGCCGGAATCGTCGGCATGGACGCCCAAGCGCTGGAAAATACCGTTACGACGTACAACACCTTTGTGCAAAACGGCAAGGATGAAGAATTCGGACGCGCTGCCGAGTATCTGACAAAAGAGATCGGTGAAGGCCCGTATTATTTAGTCGAACAGAAACCGCGCTTTGCGACAACCATGGGCGGTCTGGTTGTGACGACAAATTTGGAAGTGAAGAATACTTCCGACACGGTTATTCCGGGGCTGTACGCGGCGGGTGAAACCGTCGGCGGCGTCATGGGCGACGATTCCCCATCCGGCGCCAACAACGGCTGGGCGCTGACCTCCGGCAAACTGGCCGCGGAAGCGATCGCCGCAGCCTTAAACTAACCAATCAATAACGAAAAGAGCCTCCGTTCGGATCGCTCTTTTCTTTTATATTCAGCCTGACAAGCAATCGAACCCAAGCCGCACTTTTCCCGTGTGAAGAAAGAAGATCACGCCGCGAAAGTTTGCACAGAACGCTTTTTGAGACGAATGACAATCTACAATTTTGCCAAACGCACAAGAAAGCGAATAAAATGAATCCCTTTTTCAAAAATGCGCCATCAATGTTCTTCTTTCCTTCATGATCCTTTCTTTCATCTTTTTCTGAAGCGGTAATCTCCCCTTTTGCGTAATAGAAATAACACAGCTTTTTGCTCGTTCTCTGCCTTCTCTTTCGTTTAATTACTAATCTGGGAAAGCTTAACCATAGCTGCTTATTCCATGATCTTAATTCCCTGAAAAGGATATTCAATGTTAAAATGAAAGACAGGGTGGATGATCTGATGACTCAGCCTGTTAAAATCAATGTCATTGCCAAGCTTCTGAATATGAGTCCCGACGCGATCCGTTTTTATGAAAAGAAAGGGATTATCAATCCGCCGCGGGATCCGGAAAGCCGCTACCGGGAATATTCCGCCAGTGAAATCCGCCGGCTCTACGACTGCGCGAACTGGACAGCATTGGGTTTTACAATCCGGGAAGTCGAAATCCTGATGCATACCCTGACGGAAACCGAAATGAGTCGGCTGCTGGAAGAACGGGAACAAGCGCTCCGGCATCAATTAGAGGATACACAGCTGGCCCTAAATAAATTGAGCGGCTATAAGCAAGCCCGCGCGCTTTCTCCATCAATGCTGATGCGATGGGATTGGATTGATGCGCCACTCAGTTATTTCTATTGTTACAGCCATCATGACGAATTGAATGAAGCGATGATTTTCAGTCCGCTCTATCAGCCGGTCATGCAATACCGGAACTTATTTACCTGCGCCGTTCTCGCTCCTGTCGATCTCCTTGAAGCGCAGAGAAGTGATTTCGATTTTGGTTTTATTGTCACAGCGGAGGCGGCAGCCCGGCATGGATTTCAAATTCAGAATCCGATTCGCAGTCTGCCGGGTCAAAAATGTCTTAGAACGATCATTCAAACAGAGGCCGTCATTCAATCCTCAGACCTGCTTCCGTTACTGACGCAGCTCAGGCAGATGCAGATTCAATTAAAAGGAGATTGGATCTGCCGGGTATTAAGCCTGGACTATGACCAGGGAAAACAAACTCGCAGATATGAACTCTGGATTCCGGCCGAAGTTCAATAAATTTCCAGAAAATCCTTGACTCTCGAGTTATTCCAGACTTTATGATGAGAGACAAGGAGGAGAATAATCATGGAAATTATGTCTCGAAGAACTTTTCTTAAAAGTGCGGCCGCCGGCGCCTGCGGCGTAGCGACGATGATTATCCTGCCCGGCTGTGCGGCGCAGGAAATCGGCTCGTCCGCAGATGTCCCATCACGACGGATTTTGATTTTAATCGGTGCTTCGCCGGAAGGAAACACAGTGAAGCTGGCGGACAGCTTTGCCCAGGGCGCCGCGTCGCAAAGGTCACGAAGTCACTTCGATTTTTCTTGGCAGCCGGGATATCCGCTGTTGTCTGGGGTGTGATCAATGCCGGTATGGCAAAGGCTGCTTGCAGCAGGACGACATGACAGAAATTTATGAAGCGATCAAAAACACCGATCTTGTCGTCTTCGCTTCAGCGCTGCGTTACTGGACGTTGACCGGTGTCATCAAAAATGTTCTGGAACGGTTGTACGCGACCTGCAGCGAAGATCCGAATCCGCCGTTCGGCCGGTATGAAAAATACCCGGATCTGGACTGTGCTTTACTGATGAGCGCGGCGGATGACAACTGGTGGACCTTCGAGCAGGCGTTATCCTATTATCAGCACGTGATTTCAAATTATCTGAGCTGGCATGACAAAGGTCATGTCCTGGCCGGCGGCTGCGGGGGCTGCGGGGGTCCGAAGCACATTGAGGATACCGGCTATCTGGATACCGCTTATACGTTTGGAAAAACGATTTATACCGCACAGGACTAACCGCCGAAATTGCCTACATCGGGTTTGCGTATCTGATAAGGGATTAAACCGCGAAGATCTCATGCTGATCTTCGCCGGACTCACACAAAAACAACGCTGCATAGAATCTCCGAAGTCAGGAATTCCATCAGCGTTGTTTTTTTATGCCAGTCAGCTTTCAGATTGTTCCTATCAGGACACAGTCTGACGCCGCGCTTTCCGCATGCCTTGAAGAATGGTTGAGCGGGCCTGGCGGGCCTGTTCCATCGTCGCCTGCGGAATCCCTTCCAGCGGGTAGGCCAGCCCCAGCTGCTCATACTTGACCTTGCCCATCGTATGATAAGGCAGAACGTCGACCGCTTTGACATTGTGCAGTGTGCCTAAAAACTCACCCAGCGCGAATAACTGCTCAGGCGGGTTCAGGGACGCGTTGACATAGACGTGCCGGATCCAGACCGGAACCTGCTTCGCGTTCAAATACCTGGCGAAGGCCAGAATCCGCTCATTGTCCTGCCCGGTCAGCCAGCGGTGCTGAGCCGGATCGATCTGCTTGATGTCCAACAGCACCAGATCCGTGACCGCAAGCAGGGAATCGAACGCTTCCGGATGGGACGGATCAAATAAAATCCCCGACGTATCCAGACACGTGTGAATTCCAGCCTGCTTCGCCGCCGCAAACAGCTCCCTGACAAATTCCTTCTGTCCCAGCGGTTCCCCGCCGCTCACCGTGATTCCGCCGCCGCGGTAAAACGCTTCGTTGCGTTTGTATGTCCGAAGAATTTCCGCCGCGCTCATCATTTGACCACCCTCGCGCCGCCAGGTATCAGGATTATGACAATACCGGCAGCGCATTGGACAGCCCTGGACAAACACAACCAGCCGGACGCCCGGCCCGTCGACGGTGCCGAAGCTTTCCAGCGAATGAATCCGGCCTTCGCTCATACGCCGTTAAATCTGTTCGTGGAAGGTCCGCGAAATGACTTCGTCCTGCTGCGCCTTCGTCAGCTTGTTGAAGTTGACCGCATAACCGCTGACGCGCACGGTCAGCTGCGGATATTTTTCCGGATGTGCCTGAGCGTCCAGCAGCGTTTCCCGGTTGAAAACGTTGACGTTCAGATGATGTCCGCCCTTTTCGGCATAACCGTCCAAAAGCGATACCAGGTTGTCGATCTGTTGATCCATCGTACTCATATTCGTTTCCTCCTTTATTCTTCGTTCCGGTCCAGCCCCTCCATTAACGTCGGGGTCTTGCACGCGAGATTCTGTTTTTCACAATCCAGACAGCCCAGCGTTTCCACTTCTTTGACCAGGCTTTCTTCATTTTTGTCGATCTTCTCCAGCTGAACCGTCGATCCCTCGACGCTGACGTTGACATGGCCCACGCCGGCGGCGAAGGACTGGTCCAGCTGCGCGATCAAATCGTCGATCAGCTGTTCCTGCTTCATCGTTTATTCGTTGCTTTCAATTTCATCCAGCTCCAGCTCGACTTCCAGATCGCCGCTGGTGACGATCTCCTTACCCAGCGCGTTGGGAATGATCGAGAAGGTGTTGGAGATACCGTCCTGCGCATCCGCAAACGGCAGCTTGGAAACCGAAGCCAGTGAAGCGACGGCGCCATGGCTGTCGCGCTTGTGCATCGGATTGGCGCCCGGCGCAAACGGCTCGCCCTTCTTACGGCCATCCGGGGTGGAACCGGTGTTCTTGCCATAGACGACGTTGGAGGTGATCGTTAAGATCGAGGTCGTCGGGATGCCGCCGCGGTAGGTGTGGTTGCCCTTGATGTAAGTCATGAAGGTGTGGACGATCTCGCTGGCAACCGCGTCGACGCGGTCGTCGTCGTTGCCGTATTTCGGGAAGTCGCCCTCGACTTCATAATCGACGACGATGCCGCGTTCATCCCGGATCGCCTTGACCTTGGCATATTTGATCGCGGAGAGTGAATCGGCAACGACGGACAGACCCGCGATGCCGGTGGCAAACCAGCGCTTGACGTCCTTGTCATGCAGCGCCATCTGCAGCTTTTCGTAACAATATTTATCGTGCATATAATGGATGATGTTCAGCGCGTTAACATAGACCTGCGCCAGCCACTTCATCATCTGCTTGTATTTGTGCATAACTTCGTCGTAATCCAGATATTCCGAAGTGATCGGCCGGTATTCCGGTCCGACCTGCTTGCCGGAAATTTCATCGACGCCGCCGTTGATCGCGTACAACAGGCACTTCGCCAGATTCGCGCGGGCGCCGAAGAACTGCATTTCCTTGCCGATGCGCATCGAGGAGACGCAGCAGGCGATCGTGTAATCGTCGCCATGGGTAACGCGCATCAGATCGTCGTTTTCATACTGGATGGACGAGGACTCGATCGAGGTCTTGGCACAGAATCGCTTGAAGTTCTGCGGCAGCCGCGTCGACCACAGCACCGTCAGGTTCGGTTCCGGCGCGGTGCCCAGATTCTTTAAGGTATGGAGGTAACGGAAGGAAGACTTGGTGACCAGATGCCGGCCGTCGATGCCGACGCCGCCGATCGATTCCGTGACCCAGGTCGGATCGCCGGAGAACAGTTCGTTGTATTCCGGGGTACGGGCAAACTTGACCAGCCGCAGCTTCATGATGAAATGATCAATGAATTCCTGGATTTCTTCCTCGGTGTAAACGCCGTTGTCCAGGTCGCGCTGAGCGTAGATATCAATGAAGGTCGAGGTCCGGCCCAGCGACATCGCCGCGCCGTTTTGTTCCTTAACGGCCGCCAGATAGCCGAAATACAGCCACTGGATCGCTTCCCTGGTATCCTTGGCCGGCCGGGAAATATCATAGCCGTAGATTTCACCGAGTTTTTTCAGCTCCTGTAACGCGCGGATCTGTTCCGACAGTTCCTCCCGTTCACGGATGACGTTGGAATACATGATGACGCGCGTCGAATCCTTCTGATGCTGCTTGTCTTCAATCAGACGATCAACGCCATACAGCGCAATCCGGCGATAGTCGCCGACAATCCGGCCGCGGCCGTAAGCATCCGGCAGACCGGTGATAACATGGCTGGAACGGCAGGCCCGCATCTCCGGGGTATAGGCGTCGAACACGCCCGCATTGTGAGTTTTGCGGTGGACGGTGAAGAAATCGACAATCTCCGGGTCGACTTCATAGCCGTTGTCCGAGCAGGCTTTCTGCGCCATGCGGATGCCGCCGTAAGGCTGCAGGGAACGCTTGAACGGTTTGTCGGTCTGAAAGCCGACGATCTTTTCCAGATCCTTGTTCAGATAACCCGGGCCGTGGGAAGTAATCGTCGAGATGATCTTGGTATCCATATCCAGGACGCCGCCGGCTTCGCGCTCCTGGCGGCTCAGCTCCATGACCTGATCCCACAGTTTCAGCGTGGCTTCCGTCGGCCCCGCCAGAAACGAATCGTCGCCGTCATACGGGGTGTAGTTCTTCTGGATGAAGTCGCGGACGTTGATCTCGCGGGACCAGACGCCTTCAACAAATCCCTTGTAGCAGTCTTCCATAGTATCCTCCTATAACTGTTTGTAAGATTTCCTGTCGCAGGGGACAAGACCGTTTTATTTTACCGTGTTTGAGAATAAAAAAACAGAGGTCGGAAACATCATTTTCCATTGTAATCGGTTACAAGTTTAAAAAATATGTTAGGTTATTCTAACAATGGTAGAATAGCCAATTTATCCTGCATTGTCAAGCAAGACTCTCTGCGGATCGAGTCCTTTTTTATTCTTTCCCATGGCGATGCTCCCCTGCCTGCACAGGCCGCTTCCGTCCACTTGCTTCCCATGGCAACCCGAACCCGCTTTTCTTCTGTTCTGAGCTTCTTCCCGTTTTTTTATCTTTTAAACCGCAAACAGGCGCCAAAACTTTCTATACGCTTCAGCGAACAGGCAACAAGGAAAAGACGTCCGCTAAGACACCCAGAATTAGTCACGACGCTGCAAAGTGAAGGGGAAGTGTGAATCCAGGGCGAAATGACAAAACCCTGATTTTCCCTTCGATTCTGATGCAGCATCACATTTTTACCCTTATGCCGCTTGAAAACAAGACGATCATACCTTTGCCCTCAGTTTAGAAATTGATCAATATAGATCGGCTCTTCGCCGCAGGTTTAACCCACATGCCTTGAATCCGGCCCGGCGGTTATGCTATGATGAAACGCATAAAGGAAGACGACAGAATGACGAAAATAACGATGAAGGAAATCGCCGAGTTTGCGGGCGTAGGCAAAAGCACAGTATCCCGCTACTTTAACGGCGGTTATGTCAAAGAAGAAACGCGGCTGCGGATTGAAGCGGTCTGCCGGGAATATCACTATCAGCCCAATTCCGTAGCGAAGACGCTGAAAGCCCGGCATTCCTATCAGATCGGGGTGATCACGCCCTCGATTGATTCCCGCACCAGTGCGCGGGTGCTGACGGCATTGGACGAGCAGCTGCGCTTATCGGGTTATACGCCGCTGCTGATCAACACAAATCACAATGAAATCCGCGAGCTGTCGAGTCTGGAAAGCTTCAGCCGGATGAACGTCGAGGGAATTATTTTGTTAGCCACGCAGATCACGCCGGAACATGAACGGATCATCCATAAGCTGCGCCTGCCGGTGATCGTGCTGGCGCAGGAAATGGCGGACGTCGTCACGATCACACTGAACGATTACGAAGCCGGCCGCGAGGTTGGACTGCGGATCGGACAGACTCATCATCAAGCGGTCTGCCTGCTGGGCGTCAGCGAAACGGATAAGGCCGTCGGGATCACGCGCAAGCAGGGAATTCTGGACGGCTTACAGGAAACCGGACTTTCCCGGATTGATTTTCTGGAAACCGATTTCAGTTTTGCGACCTCCCGTCAGGTTGTGCGGGAATACCTCAAAACGCACCGCCCGGACTGTCTGATCTGCGCAACGGACAATCTGGCGCTGGCCGCATTTAAGGAACTGCACAGCGCAGGGCTGCGGATTCCGCAGGATGTATCGTTAGTCGGTTTTGGCGGCTACGATGTCTCTGAAGTCCTGACTCCGGCGTTAACCACGGTGCGTTTCGACTATGAGCTGGAAGGCCGCACCGCCGCCGAGCTGATTCTCGAACTGATCGCGGGCAATCCGGTGGAATCCGTTAAGATCGGGTATACTTTAATCGAAGGCGAAAGCGTTATCGACCGATAGCGCTTTTTTGTTTTCCCCTGTCGCTATGAAGGGCACAGCCCGCTTTTTTTCACCGTCCTTCAGATCATGATAAAAAAATCAACGCCGAAAATGGGAGAAAAGCCAAGTTGAAAGAAAGGGAAAACGATAAAAATAAACGATTATTAAAAAATATGGTACCGTTCCCATATTTCCTGTTGACATTTCCGAATGACAGGTCTATATTAATTATGGGAACGGTACCACAAGGAGGAAGAAACTATGAATTATCCATCCATCGCCGCTCAGATCGTCGCCGCCGTCGGCGGCCGGGAAAACCTGAGCAACGTCATGCACTGCGCGACCCGGCTGCGTTTAACCTGCCTGGACGAATCCAAAATCGACGCCGACACGATCGCCGAAATTGAAGGCGTCAAGGGCGTCTTCAACGCCAAAGGGCAGTTTCAGATCATCTTCGGTTCCGGCACCGTCAATCAGGTCTGTGACGAAGTCCTGAAGCTGACCGGCAGCCAGCCTGTCCAGCCGCAGCCCAAAGCGGAAGCCGGGGGCAGCGTGATCAACCGCTTCATCAAGATGCTCAGCGATATCTTCGTACCGATCATTCCGGCGATTGTCGCCGGCGGCCTGTTGATGGGCATCAACAATATCTTCACCGCCGAAGGCTTATTTGTCAGTGGAAAAACCTTAATCGAGCTGGCTCCGCAGTTCGCTGATCTGGCGGCCATGATCAACCTGTTTTCCAACGCCGCCTTTACTTTTCTGCCGGTGCTGATCGGTTTCAGCGCAACGAAGAAATTCGGCGGCAATCCTTACCTGGGCGCAGTCCTGGGCATGATCATGGTTCATCCGGAACTGATGAACGCGTACAGCTATGGTACCGGCGCGCTCGTTCCGACATGGAATCTGTTTGGTTTGTCGATCGAAGCGGTCGGCTACCAGGGCACGGTGCTGCCGGTTCTGGTGATGTCGTTCTTCCTCGCCAAACTGGAAACCTCGCTGCATAAAATCACACCGAGCTGGCTGGATAATCTGACGACGCCGCTAATTTCAATTCTCGTCTGCGGCTTTGTCACCTTCCTTGCGGTCGGACCAATCATGCGCACCGCCGGCAACCTGTTGGCCTTCGGGATTTCGTGGCTGTATCATTCGCTGGGCTTCATCGGCGGCGGTTTGTTCGGTTTGTTCTACGCTCCGATCGTTTTAACCGGCATGCACCACAGCTTCATCGCGATTGAAACGCAGCTGTTGGCGGAAACCGCAGTCACCGGCGGCAGCTTCATCTTTGTCACCGCCTCCATGAACAACGTTGCGCAGGGTGCGGCCGTGCTGGCTGTTCTGGCAACAACTAAAGATTCCAAGCTGAAAAGTCTGTGTTCGGCTTCCGGAATCAGCGCGCTGCTGGGGATCACCGAACCGGCAATGTTCGGCGTCAACCTGAAGCTGAAAACGCCGTTTTACGCGGCGATCATCGGTTCCGCTGTGGGTTCGGCCTACGTCGCCTTCCACCATGTCTTAGCCGTCGCGCTGGGCGCCGCGGGCCTGCCGGGCTTCATCTCAATCCGTCCGGCCGACTGGCTGCACTTTGCGATCGGGCTGGCGTTAAGCATGGTCACCGCCTTCATCCTGACGCTGGTCTTCACGAAAAAGCAACAGAACCCAACTGGAAATACAAAACCGCAGACAGACAAACGGAACGCGCTTCCCGCGGTGGACAACCAGACGCTCTTAGCACCGGCTGCCGGTATGGTAAAACCGATCGAGCAGTCCACTGATGGGACATTCAGTGAAAAGCTGATGGGCGACGGCTTCGTGGTTTTCCCAACCTGCGGAGAAGTCTGCGCGCCGATCAACGGCACCGTGAAATTCATCTTTCCGACCAAACACGCAATCGGACTGGTCAACGAGGACGGCGTGGAGATGTTGATCCACATGGGCATCAATACCGTCAGCTTAAACGGCGAACCGTTCACGATTCTCGTTCAGGAAGGCCAGAACGTCCGCGCCGGGGAACCGTTGGCAATCATGAATCTGAAACAGATCGAAGACGAGGGCTGTTCGACGGAAATCTGCTGCATCTTCACCGCGCCGACACCGTTTCACTGGACCTTTGAGGGTGAAGCAGCGCAAGCCCAGCCGATCATCACCTTAGGAGACAAACAATGACCGATTACCGCTTAACTTATCATCTGTCGCCCCGGCGGGGATGGCTGAACGATCCCAACGGGCTGTGCGTCCATGACGGGAAAATCCAGATCTATTATCAAGCGGATCCTGACAGCCTGACCGGCGGCTGCCGCAAGTGCTGGGGACACTTCACAACGATCGATTTCCGCCATTACACCGACTGCGGTCTGGCGGTCAAACCGGTGGAACGCTTTGAATCGCACGGCGCTTATTCCGGCAGCGCGCTTTCGCTGGACGGGCAGCTGCACCTCTTCTACACCGGCAACGTCAAGGAACCGGGCGATCACGATTACATCCGCTCCGGCCGCCAGCACAATACAATCCACGCCGTCAGTCAAGACGGGCTGCGCTTTGATCAGAAACAGGTCGTGCTGACCAACGCCGATTATCCGGATTTCTGCTCGTGCCATGTCCGCGATCCGAAGGTCAATCCAACCGCCGACGGCTATGAAATGATTCTGGGGGCGCGCACGCTGGACGACGAAGGCTGCGCCCTGCTTTACCGCAGCCGTGATTTACAACGATGGCGGCTGGATGCCGTGCTGCGTTCCGCCGCGAAGATGGGCTATATGTGGGAATGCCCGGATCTGCTTCATTTTGATCAAGCCGATGTGCTGCTCTGTTGTCCGCAGGGGCTAGAGCGTCAGGGTTATCACTATGAAAATGTTTACGACAACGGCTATTTCATCCTCCATGGCGATGAAGCACGAACATACCGCACGCTCGATCACGGTTTCGATTTCTACGCGCCGCAGACGTTTCTGGATCCTCGCGGCCGGCGGATTCTGATCGGCTGGATGGGCTTGCCGGACACGGACTATACGATACCGACAAAAACCTGGATGCATGCGCTGACCTTACCGCGCGAGCTGCGCTTTGAAGACGGCCGGCTGAAGCAGCGGGTCATTGAAGAGCTGCAGGCCGGGCCAGCTCTGACCAAAACCGTCAGGCAGACGAAGGCGCCGGAGACCTTCGTTTTAAAAGCTTGCCCGCATGGGGCGCTGACCTTAACGATCGACGGCCTGAAACTTGTTTATGAAAACGGCTTACTGACGCTGGATTGTTCGCAATGCGGCTGCGGCCGGACTCAGCGGCATGTCGAGCTGGACAAACTGGACAGTCTGGAATTGTATATGGACGTCTCCAGTGTTGAAATTTTCATCAATGACGGCGATGTCAGCCTGACCTCGCGCTGTTTCTTTGAAGGTTCCGTCCGCAATGTCGCCGCCAGCTGTGACTTTACGCTGTATCAGGCGCCGCGAATTGAAATAGAAAGCAGGGATTCCGAATGAAAAAACTGATTGCGATCGGCGAAGCGCTGATCGACTTCATCCCCGCCCAGACCGGCCGGCTTCAGGACGTGGCGTCGTTTGAGCCGCATGTCGGCGGAGCGCCGTGCAACGTCTGCGGCGCGTTTGCCCGCCTGGGCGGAACCAGTGCGATGATCACGCAGCTGGGCCAGGACGGCTTCGGCGATAAAATCGTCAGCGAATTAGCGTCTTATGGCGTCGATACGACGATGATCGAGCGGACATCCGCGGCCAACACCTCGCTGGCCTTCGTCGCTCTGCAAGCGGATGGCAACCGGGAATTCAGCTTCTACCGCAAACCCGGCGCAGACATGTTGATGCGGCCGGACCAGCTCCGGAAAGAAGGCTTCCAGAATTGCGGCTTCCTGCATTTCTGCAGCGTCAGCCTGGGCGATTTTCCAATGCGCCAGGCTCACAGGCAGGCCATCGCGATGGCTCGCGAACAAGGCGCGCTGATCAGCTTCGATCCGAACATCCGCCTGCCCTTGTGGCCCGATGCCCAAGCCTGTCAAAAAGCGGTGCGGGAATTTCTGCCGCAGGCGGAGATCATCAAGATATCCGACGAAGAGCTGGAATTCATCACCGGAACGACGGATCTGCAAAAAGCGAAGGCGTTCCTGTTTACCGAGCGGACGCAGCTGGTGCTGTATACCTGCGGCAGCCGGGGCGCTTATGCCCTGACGCGCGGCGCGGAAATTTACGAACCTTCCTTATCCGTAGAAGCGCTGGATACGACCGGGGCGGGGGATGGCTTTATCGGCTCCTTCCTTTATCAATGCGCCCGCGATCAGGTCAGCGATCTGACTGCCTGTTCCCCAGAACAGCTGCGCCGCTACCTCCGGGCCAGCGCCGCTTTCTGCGCCGCCAGCATCCAGCAGAAAGGCGCAATTTCCTCCTATCCGACCACGCTGACAGAATAATTTCCAATTTTCCTGCTCATCCTCTCACTGCTTCTCTCCTTAAAATCAGTCACGGCCAATAATCCCCTCCCTTTTACCTGGATCCTGCCTGAAGTGCAGGATCTTTTTTAATTCATCAATTTCACCTGATCCTTGCGTTTCCGCTTCGCCTGGACAAACCGTTGATAAAGAGTCATCACAAATTCTGGAAACGATGGTCCCGCGGTTTAAGCTTTTAAACCAGAAATTTATGTTCCTGCTTCAGAATAGTTCGTTCATCCGCTAACAAGTTGTTTTTATTTTTCAAATATGATAAAAGTTAAACAAAGGGAGGATTTAAGAAATGAAAAAACTGCTCGCGATCCTGGCTGCCTGCGCCATGGCCATGGGCCTGACAGCCTGCGCTTCAACGCCGAAGGAGGATACGCCAACGCCGACGCCAGAGGAATCTACCGCTCCTGTGGTCGAAAGCTTTTCCGCCGAATATGAAATGGTCGGCACCACCTCGGCCGGCAAGCCGAAAAACGACACGTTTATCTTTGAAGGTAAAACGACCGACGGCATCATCACCGAACTGAACTTCGATATCATCCGCAACAAGGGACTGGAAGGAGAATACTCCAAGAAAGACATCATGGGCTATCAGATGAACGTCTCCGACGCCGCTGTGACTAAAACCGGCGATGGCTTTGAGCTGACAAATCTGGGCATGAACGGCTATGAAACGAAATTCGGACAGTACATGATCACCGCCGTCTGCAAGGATCTGACCGACGCTTCGACGTTTAAGGATCTGACAATCACCAACTACACCGGCGAACAGCTGAACATGGAAGATTCGCTGATGATTTATCAATATCTGGCCAACGAAGCCAAGCTTCAGCTGACGGAGGATACGCCGCTGAAGGATCTGCTTGCGCTTTTTGATCTCTATAAAGACGGCGCGTTTGTGGAAGGCACAAAGCGTGTTTCCTTCGCCGGCTTCCATGGCGGACGCAGCTATGGCGAACAGATCGACGCGATCGCGGATTACATCTTGGCTAACAACATGACGCTTCAAGACGTCTATGAAATGTTCAAAACAGTAAACCAGCAGAGCGAGCCGATCGAGGAACGTGATACGATCACCGGCGCGACCATCGCGTTTGTCGGCGATTTCCAGCGGATGGTCTACATGGCGATCCATGGCGAATTATTTGAAGGCGTCACCAATCACAGCACCGCGGAGGGTGTCACTACGGTGGAAGTCGTGACGCAGGGCTATGCCGGAGAAATTGAAACGCATGTCAGCTTCGATGACAGCACGAAAAAAATCACGGCGATCACAGTCCGTGACGATCAGGAAACCGATACGGTCGGCGGCCTGTTAACTGCGGAAGGTTCAGAATTCATTCAGAAGCTGATCGACAATCAGGAAGCGCCGGATTCCGTCGATGCGGTTGCCGGGGCGACAAAAACATCCAACGGACTGGTAAAAGCGGTTCAGTTCGCTATCGAATATTACAACAGTTTATAGGCTGAAAATAAAGAAAGAGACTGTAACGTGAAAGGTAAAAACCGAAACGTTCCAGTCTTTTTTCTTCTTTATGCTATTCCCATCCGGAAATTCTCACCGATTCACCAGGCACAGACAAATAGCACAGATCCCCTGACAGGCGTGGCCGGTCAAAGGTCCGCGATCCGATCGCTGATCGTGGAGTCATCTTCAATAATGCCTATTGTTTTTATCGTCAAGGCGCATTTTCTCAATCGCTTTCAACCTGAATCAGAAAATCGGCCAGCGCCTGCGCCAGAAGCGATGGATCCTCATACGCCATGTTGTGACCGACGCCGGACAAAATGCGCACGCTGATGCCATGATGAGCCAGTTCCTCGACATCCGGATCCGGCAGCGATTTCTCCCCGAACAAAAACGTCTTCGGACAATCCAGATCATAGAGACGCTGCCGCCATGACGGCTTTCCGCCCCGCACCGCATCCACGGAAAGCCGGTGCATCGCTTCCGGCAGCCAGGTCCGCAGCGTGAGGGCCCAGGTTGGCGGAATTCCATGGGGTTTTCCTACCGTGTCGAACAGATGGGGATAGGCTTTTTCCACAAATACAGCTTCGCTGAACTGCGCCGTTTTGTAGCTGGGCTGATCGGATGGACTGGGATCGAGATTCGCTTCGCTGAGAATCAAGCCCCGGACGTGGGCACGGCAGTTTTCTGCGGCGCTTAATGCGATGGGCCCGCCGAGACTGTGACCATACAGAATTACAGAACCGCTGAACCGCTCGCGGATCAGCTCGGTCAGAACCTGCGCATGAGCCGCGACGGTATAGGTAAACTCCCGCGGTTTCTCACTTTCGCCCGCGCCGATTAAATCGATCAGGACGCAATGTTTTCCCCGCAAGGCCGGTGCGGAAGCCACCTGGGAATAATCCAGGCCGCCGGTACACCCAATTCCGTGAATCAGAATCAGCGCCGGGCCGGTTCCCGGCCTTTCCTCATAACGCAAAAACGCCTGCGCTGAAGGACTGAAAAACTCCTGAAGCATCGTTTCTTCCCCTCTTTCTATCGCATGGATGACGCTGATCTTTCACGATCAGCCCGTGTCAACGAACAATCCGATGACTCACTCGGGTCTGATATTGCTTTCACATCGGTCGGTCTGAGCGGCAGCGTAAACTTAAAATGCCGGCACGTCATTCCCTGCTTTTTATAAAAGGCATGACTGGAAGTCCGGCGTTGATTGCACGCGCATTCCAGCTGCGGACAGCCTGCCTGCGCCGCGATTTCTTTCGCCTTCCCGAATAACAACTTTCCCAGGCCCTGACCGCGGGCTTGTTCGTCGACGACCAGCTCCTGAATCTCCGCGATCGGCGCTATGTGATGAAGCAGCTTCTGCACGTGCACGCTCACAAAGCCGCGAATTTTTCCTTCTGACAGCGCGGTCAGATACACAATCTGCGGGTTATTCAAATTTTCCAGATAAACACCGTTAAAAACTTCCCGATCCATCGGCGCTTCCTCCAGCTGTTCGATCAGCCGGGCAACGGCTTCCCGATCTTCCGCTTCTGCCTTACGAATTTCAATCATGAACATATCCCTCCTGTCCGCAAATTTCCAGTTTTATTCATTATACCATGATTAGGGCATGACACCGCCTTTTGCCGCTTGTTCCCTGAGGCTTGAAATGCTATACTCAATGATTATAAGGGGGATTGTTCTAATGAAATACAAATGTGTCGTCGTCGATCTCGACCAGACGCTGCTTCACGAAGATAAATCATTGTCTCAAAAAACCATAGACGCCTTCGCTAAACTGCCGCCGGAAACGGAAATTGTCGTGGCGACCGGCCGGGCGATCATACGGACTCAGCGCTATGCCGATCTGATTCACGCCCGTTCGATGATCTGCACCAATGGTTCGATCGTCTATCATCAAGGCGAGGTCATTCACCGCACGGAAATTGACAATCAGAAAGTAATCGATCTGATTCAAGTTGTCCGGAAAATCGAGCCGGTGCATATTACGCTGTTCTATCCGACGCAAGGGTATACGACCAACGAGTATTACATCAACAAAGGCGAATCGCTGCGGCTGGATCTTGATCATTTTGAAACGCATGAGATCCAGAAAATCTTCATCGTAACGTCCAATCACGCGGCAGTTGAGGCGATTGACTTTTCCAGTTATGGCATGAAAGCCGTTCCGTTAACCGAAAATCCGGACATCTTTGTCATTACAGCAGATCAGGTCAATAAAGGCAGTGCGCTGCGGGCGCTATGTGATCATCTGGGGCTGGATTTGAGCGAGGTTGTCGCCTTTGGGGATGATTACAACGATCTGGAAATGCTTCAAGAAGCGGGCTGCGGCGTCGCGATGGCCAATGCCGTTGGGGAAATCTCAGCGTCTGCCGATCAGCACACACTGAGCAATGAAGATGACGGCGTTGCCTGGTGGTTAGAAAAACACCTCGCCGATTTTCAATAACGAATACCGCCGGGATTTTCGTTAACTCTTAACGGCCCAACCAAATCTCATTCGATCAAAACAGCCGCGGCCGGATTTCTCCAGACCGCGGCTGTTTGTATTCTCAGACGCGCTGCGTCTTTATTTTGCCTGAAGCTCTTTGCGCATGGCGGAATAGCCAATCCACACCGTCCACACATAAGCGCAGGTCTTCGGAATCATCAACATTCCAATTAACGGAAGGGTATCCGCCCACAGCACAACCGGAATATAAAAGCCGAAACTGAGAATGATCGTCAGGCTCATGAAGCGAAACGCCGCGTCGTGATGCTCCTTTGTGCTTTGATAAAACAACACGATGATCAACAATCCCAGTAAAGCGAATGGGATGTTGCGGTAAATTCCCCAGGATAGCGGAGCGTTGGCGCTGGTCCAGCCATTCTGCGGGAACAGACACAGCGCGATCCGCAGCGCCGCCAACAGATAGACAATCCTGGTCAGTCCCTGCTTTCCCCTCACCTGATACCGCTGACGCCAGACATAATACAATAAAACATAGAAAATCGTCATCGTGATGGACGTGATGAATTTTCCAATTCCCAACGCGAACGTATAATTTTCCAATCCCGTCGTACACAACGCAAGCGCCCGGGGCACAAGATGGAATGCATCCCCTGCGCCTAAGGTCACCGCCATGATGCCGAACAAAACATACTGACGATGCCCGCGCCCGGCGCGGATCATGATCAGTCCGAGCGTGATCACCGTACAAAGATAAACGATGTCGAATACAGTTTCAACAATAGCCTGCATAACTTTCCCTCCTTTTATGAACATTGTTCATTATAGTCGTCAAGATCGCTTCTGTCAACACTTTTACGGCTTTTTCATCCCTTTCTTTTTTTGTTCATTTTGAGCGTCAGCGTTGACTTTCAGGCTTCTTCTTCCTATAATGAACATAGTTCATATCATGAAAGGAGGATTTCTTTGCCTAAACTCTTGCCGAATTTAAGGCAGACTTTAATCGAAAAAGCAATCGAGCTGTCGCGCACCGGCGGCTTAAGCGGATTAAAGCTGCGTGATTTAGCCCGCGAATGCAATATCGCGTTAGGCACATTGTATAACTATTATCCGACGAAAGACAGTCTGGTTCTGGACGTGGTCCAGCAGTTCTGGCAAAATTGTTTTCACCAGAAGACGTTTCCCGAGGGCGACGTTTTAGTCAAGCTGGACTGGCTTTATTCCACAATGAAGGAAAGTGTCGACGAATTCTCGGCAGAATTTCTGCATGCCGCCTCCGGGTTATCTCCTGCGGCTTTAGAAGAAGCCAAGAGCCGGGAACTGCACGCCCAGAAACATCTGACCCATCAGTTGGCCTTAGCGCTCAAGAACAGCTTTCCTGATGAAACTGACGATCAGCTCAACGAGCGGGCAGCTTTCCTGTTTTACAGCCTGCTGGGTTGTCTGGAAAACCGCGGTTACTGCTATGCTTCGCTGCGGGACTGGCTAAAAGTCGTCCTGGCGTCAGCTGAACAAACTCAAAACCAATAAAAAAGAAAGGAAATTCATTGAATGAAAAAACTGATCAATACCGCTTTTATCTATGCCCTGGCCGCCATGGCCGCCGGCGTCTTCTACCGCGAAGTTACGCGGATGCTCAATTATACAGGCCGGACTTATCTGTCGCTGGCTCATGGCCATCTGTTTCTGTTAGGCGTCTTATTTTTCCTGATCGTCGCGCTGTTAAGCAAGTTCATTGATTTCACCGAAACTGCTTCTTTCCGCAAGGCATTCATCGTTTATAACGTCGGCCTGATCTGGACTGTCGCCTTGTTCTTAGTTCACGGTTGGATGGAAGTGCAGGGAATGGCAGTCGGCGCCATGATCGCCGGGATCGCCGGTTTAGGCCATATTTTATGGGGCGTCGGGTTAGTCTGGATCCTGAATCTGATCCGTTCCCGCGCTTAATTGACACTTAAGAAGCGCTGCTCTTTCGCTTTGGCGGTGATCTTCGGCTATTCAGCTTCTCGTTCAGATTCTCCCGGAATTGAAAACAAAGCCTGATCCCGCCGGTGCGCAAAAGAGCGCACAAATTAATAAAGAACTTGACTGGAAAGTAGTCAAGTTCTTTTACTTTGGATTAGACAGCGCAATTCACCCGGAATTACATTACCAGCCGGATTTTTCCCGATTCAGCGGTTCATTCTTGTCTTTATGCCTGATTCAGGATTTCCGTCAGCGTCGTATACAGCTGGCTGACGTCGATCGGCTTGGCAATGTGGGCGTTCATTCCCGCTTCCTTGGCCCGCGCGATATCCTCAACAAACGCATTCGCTGTCATAGCCAGAATCGGCAGCGTTTTAGCGTTGGGATGATTCGAATTCCGGATAGCCTGAGTCGCTTCATAGCCATTCATAACCGGCATCTGGATATCCATCAGGACCAGATCAAAGTAATCCGCCTCAGAATTTAATATCTGATCCACCGCATCCTGACCATTGAGGGCATGTTCCACCTGCATATCTGCCATTCTTAAAATCTCCGTCGCAATTTCCATATTCAATTCGTTATCTTCAACCAATAAGACCCGCCGGCCGGAAAGATCATGCGGCGTAACTGTCTTGGGTAAGTCCAGAGCCGGTGCGGACTCGAAATTCGGACGGCGCGTTACCGCCATCAGTGTATTATAAATCGTTGAGGCAAACATCGGCTTGGAAATGAACGCGTTCGCTCCCGCTTCCCGGGCCGCCTGTTCGATCGGACTCCAATCATAAGCTGAAATGATGATAATCAACGTATCCGCCCCGACAAGCTTGCGAATCTGGCGTGTCGTTTCAATGCCGTCCATATCCGGCATCTGCCAGTCGATGAAGCAGACGTCAAATTCGTCGTCCGTTCCATGCGCATCCGCAATGACCTGCACCGCGGCTTCGCCCGTCAGAACCCACTTTGCCTGAATTCCCATTTTTTCCAACAGGATCGACGTATGGATACAGGTGTCCTGATCATCGTCGACAACCAGAACGCCCAGCGTTTCCAGCTTCTGCGTCTCAGAAACGTGCGCCGAAGCTTCCATCCGATCAAACGCCAGCTCGACGATAAACGTCGTCCCTTCGTTTTCTTTACTGAAGACCTGAATGGTTCCGCCTAAAAGCGATACCAGATTCTTCGTGATCGACATTCCCAATCCCGTTCCGCCAAACCGCTGCGAAATTGATCCATCCGCCTGTTCAAACGGCATATAGAGCTTCTGTAAAAATTTCTCGTTCATGCCGATCCCCGTATCGCTGACGGTAAAGCGCAGGCGCACCTGATTGTTGCGGAAACCGATCTGCCGGACTTCCAGGCGAATCTTTCCATTTTCCGGCGTGAACTTGACGGCGTTGGACAACAGATTCAATAAAATCTGATTCACACGCATTGCGTCGCCGATAATGACTTCTTCAGTGAAATCAACGACCGTCGCTTCAAAATTCTGATTGCGGGAACGAGCCTGAGAATCAATGATCGCGGTTATGGACTGAATCAGCTGACGGAATTCAAACGGTTCGCGGCTGATCGTCAGCTTGCCTTCTTCAATTTTTGACATATCCAGCACGTCGTTGATCAGCGAAAGGAGGTGTTTGGAAGAGAACCCGATCTTTGTCAGACAATCCTCTACCCGCCGCTGATCCTGAATGTTCGCCGCGGCGATCGTCGCCATCCCGATAATCGCATTCATCGGCGTGCGAATTTCATGGCTCATCCGCGATAAAAAGTCTTTTTTCGCATCGTTGGCTTTCTGCGCCAGAGCCAGAGCGTCGCGCAGATTCTGCTGCGCCAGAAGCGCCTCAGTCTGATCGCTGATGCTGATAATATACCGTACAACCTGATCGTCAACTAAAATTGGATAAACTTTTAATAACAGCCAGCTCTCCCGTTGTCCATGGACTTCCAGCTTGAGGTTCAGCTCAGCCTGGCTGCGGAGAACGCCGGAATGAAATAATTGATAGAGTGCGGCGCTGTCCGTTTCCGAAAGCCGCGACATAAAATTATCATAGTCTTCCAACTGTTCCTCATCCAATCCCAGAATCCGCGTGCAGTTGGGACTGATATATTCCATCAGCTTGTCCTTTAAACTATAAATAAAGAAGACGTCATCGACGTTCGTGGACAGTAAATCGAACATTTTTTCCCGATCGGCGACGTCATGAACGCGGCGGCGTTCGAGATTGCGCGTCGTTTTGATACTTAATACAATAATGAAAAGGGAAAGCAGGATCGCGGTGATGATCGCCAGCGAACTTGTTCTTTTCATCTCTTTTTCAAGCGATAAAATTTTCTGATTGGCAAACGTGATAATCGTTGTCAGCGTGTCGCTGACTTCATCGTAAATCGGATAGATATTCTCATTCAAATAATCGTTAATTTCAACGTTCGTAAGGTTGGGAACCTGTTGAAGCAAGACCGCCTGCGCCTCGATCAGCGCGTTCATTTTTTCCTGCAGGCGTTCGGTATCCGCCGCTGGCCCCAAATAATTTTCGGCAATCCGATCCAGCGACTGCTGCTGCATCGTATACCGGCTGTTCAGCAGGTCTTCTGTTTCTTCAATGGAATGGAAGCTGTCCGTCAGGAAAATACTGATGAACTGTTTCATGTCCAAAAGCCGCGAACGCATTTCGCGGGAGGAATTGGAAACTGTATATGGATGATCATAAATGCGGGAAGCCGCGGCCTCCATGTTCCGTATGGAATAAATGCAACTCAATGAAAAAATAATCGAAATGACGCAAATAACCAGCGTACTGGCCACAGTTGCTTTACTGGAAGCAAAGTTAGACTTCATCTTTTTTCTCCCTTACTTGTTTGATCAGCACCTGAGGTTCATTTTAGCCTTTTTTCTAAGTGCGATGGCCGAAAATTCTTCAATCCTATTCATTATAAATTAAAATAAGAAAAAAACAATTCCATATTGAAAAAACATCTGTTTTTACGGATATTGTTAGTTTTTAAGTGAATTGAAAAAGTAAACGCAGCCTTAAGACTAAAAGGAATTGCATTTACTTTTGCAAAGACGCGGACTGCATTTACTCGTGCAAATGAGTTA